>ERZ1292632.815-Hain-H43-01um-R2-815-length-33719-cov-5_pt1 | contig 33719 bp, 62 predicted proteins | sample MGYA00564407_ERZ1292632 | MGnify/ENA primary metagenome ERZ1292632 (study PRJEB36523, sample SAMEA6512637) | groundwater metagenome | collected 2019-01-08 | study: AquaDiva: Metagenomics assemblies of 32 groundwater samples | reverse complement strand
GTAGGGCAAGGTGAATGGTATAAATTGTCTAACATTTAATAGACTATTAGGTGATTTATAGGCTATAAAGCCCCAGCTAAAGAGCACCACGACCCCTAAGAGAGTGGCTTTGGTTTTGTTGAATGGTAAGGCATAGGCTAAATGATCAGTCATTTCTTAGTTTCTCCTAACTTGACTATGGTTTCAACATTTTTCTTGGCACTCTTTAGATTTTCCATATAACCCATATTAGTTTCTTCTATTTCTACAGCATACATTTTTTCTATTCTGTTCCATACTACTGAGGCCACTATTTTCTTCCCTTCATAGTAAAGCCAAAAATAAGGCTTTCCTCCTGTCGTTACTGATGGAAATTTCTTCCATTCGTATGTTGTCATTTCATCCTCCTTTCAGCAACTAACCTAAATTCTTTTTCGTTAAATTCCTTTGGAAATTTTTTCTTTAATGCTATACACAAATCATTTATTAAAAGATCTGCGTAACAACCAGGATAGGTGCTGTTTAGCTTAACACAAGATAAAGAATTATTAATAGCTTTTGCAATCTCATGGAAGAAATCAAAGTTTTTCATTTTCTTTCTCCTTTCTTTACAGGTTAATTTGTTTTCCGTAAGCATCAAAAAGTGAGGTCTTACATATCTCTTCTATGGCCTTGTCTACTTCTTCCATATGATGTTCGTAGTAAACTGTTGGAACAAACCATGATGTTACTTCTGCATAGTATTTACTACAACCTATAGTCTTATAAAACTCTTCTTCTGTGATATTTCCTTTTTCTAATTCTAAACTTAGAAAGTCAAGCATGTCTTCGATTTCTATGTTGGTAAATCTTGATATAATCTCATCTTGAATACTCTTTTCCAAATCTTTAAATTCATAAGCTTTTACTGTTTTCATTTCGTTCTCCTTTCTTAAAGTTTTTCCCAAATTCTTAGAAAACTATATCCTCTGTATTCATAAATTAAATCTCCATTATCGGCTTGGTGTTCTACTTCTTCAGGTAATGGTTGTGAGTCTACATATTTGTATCCATCTATAACTTCTCCTATCTTTAGTGATTCAAACCATCCTGCTACATACTCGCACCAGTATTTAGTTTCTCCTTTCTCATTGTACTGGTCCCAATATTTCTCCATCCAGTATGGACAATCAAACATCTCTCTATTCTTTAGGGCCTTCTCTGCTTCTTTGCCGTCTAAGTCAAAATACAACTAAGCAAAGTTAATGTCAAGCCATTATTGAAAACCCTCAATCTTTTCTGCATTATTTATGGCTGTTTGCAACCTCTTACCTGTTTTGAAATAACTGCTATTCATTTTGTCCTCCTTTCTTTAAGTTGGTAAACCTAAATTATTCCACACTTTGTCCTCAATAAAACACATTCTTTTCTTTAAAACATCAGTTAATAACTCTTTAGTAGAAATCATCCTCTCCATTGCTTCTTCTTTTATAACTACAAATTTTCCTGTTCTGTAAGGACTATCTCCTGATTCACCATCTTTTACTGAAAGCAATATAATTCCTTGCTTCATGTATTCTTTACACTTAGGGCAAGGTTTCTTATGCCATACTGCTCTGTGTGGGGCTTCAATATCTGGATCTTCAAAATATCTTCCCAGTTTTCCTGAAATGATAATCTCCCCTGAATCTTCTCCGCAAATAAAACATACGCCCATACTCGGATTTAATCCATACTTCGGGCTTAGCTTGATATTCTTATTCATTTTCATTCTCCTTTCTTTAAATTTCAATAAACAAATCTTCTAAATACTCATGTGTCCTTCTGAAGGGGTCTGATAAATCACCTATTCTTGATTGTACTAACCTTTCTTTTTTGTGATAAGTGCAAAATATAGGATTAAAGTTTCCTATGGCTTCTGCTCTTAATTTTCGGGAAATAGTTTCTACAAACTCTCCCAGTTCTCCATATTCTTCTCCTTTTAAATAAACGTCAACACATTGTTTTTCTCTGATCATTTTTATTCTCCTTTATTTGTTATAGTTAAACTCCATTCGCTTCTAAATTTAAACATTCCCCACAAAGTCTGAATTCATAGTAGTTATCGTTATTATTTTTTGTTTCTAAAATATTTCTGTACCCTTTTACATCGTAAACCGTTGCCCCCAATCCTTTTCCCTTGCAGTCTGGGCAATCGCAACCATGCCATGAAAAATAAGGTTCTTCATTTTCTATACTCCAAAGTCCGTTTGACATTATTTCTTGATATACCTTCTTTTCCATTTTCTTCTCCTTTCTTTGTTATGGTTAAACTAAGGCTCCCAATGTCTTAACTCTCCATGTGCTGGAATAGTAACTCTGATATTTCCATATCCATCTCTAACCTGAACATACCGTTCTGAAACAATTCCTACAACCTTCCCAAGTATTAAACTCTTGGTTTGTACCATATCTCCTAATTTAAAATCTTTTGCTGAAAGGTGCTTAAAATATGTCTCCATCTTCTTTCTCCTTTCTTTTTAATATTCTCTCTTTAAACTCTTGACCATTACACTCATTTCGTTGCCCAACCTATCTCTTACATATCTAAACTTACGGGCTGGGTCTACCTTAGTTTTAGTTATTTCAACTAAGGCTCCTTCTTTGATTAGTCTTCCTTTGAGGACTATCGGGTCAAATCTATCAAATGTTGTTGGCCAGTATTTATATCTTATTGGCCCATTTAACTCAAGTTCTTCAAGTTTAATACTCATATTAGTCCTCCTTTCTTATTTTATTTTTTCTATCGTTTCCATATACTTATTTACATTTTTCTCCATTGTGGTTTTAATCTGAATAAGCCCTACAATCGTTAAAACTACAATTACCAATAATATAATTGTTAGCTTCATCCTATTCCTCCTTTCTTTATTTTCTATACCCTAATAAAACCATGTGTCTACAAACCTTTAATGTTCTTATAGTCTCCAATTTTAACCCTACTCTGAAACAGGTTACATAAAAATTTACACCATTTCCTTCACCTACTGATTCATTCGGCCAAGGTTTAATTATCCTTGAAGCCTTGGAAATCTCATTGTGTAAACCTTTTCTGCTTTGGGGTTGCCAATACAACACATTCCTCAGCATTCTTTCACCCCATTCTGGATGTTTGGCTTTCATTCTTTCCATATGGTCAGCCAAACTGTATTCGTTGTAAACTATGTACATTGGTTTTTTTATGTCGATTATATCTGTTGCCAATGTCATCGGGTATTTGCCATCTTTTCCCCAACATCTGCCAAAGGCATTCGGGCAACCCTTGGGGTGTCCTGGGTATACAGCAAAACACCAATCTTTTGTTCTTGGTGTTACCACCATTTCTTTAATTTTTAGTATTGGCATTGTTTTCTTTTTCCTTTTTGTCGTACATAATTCTACAAATAGTATCAATTAAACCTAACCGGGTCTTTGTTCCCCATGTGGTATCGGCTCTGCGTTCCCAACCCTTCTTTCTCTTGAATTTAATACCCAAAACTTCAATTAATTCTGCACAACGGTTCCATTTTTCTTCTCCAGTCATTTCTCTTTCCCCCTTTCTTTAATAGGTGTAAAGCAAAATTGTTACTCCTAAAAACCCCAAAAAGTAAAACAATACTTTCAGGGTTTCCCTTTTCACCTTTTTCTTGTCTTGTTGCCATGTCTCTTGGACTATGGCCTCAAGTTCTTCATAGAAATTCATTTTCCCTCCTTTACATAATTTCTTTGGTTGTGATTACTTTCCATAATGCAACATTAAATATTTCTCCATCTTCTTTCCAAAATGCTTTCTTTGCTTTTGCCTTTTCCAAATCTTCTTCTGGGTAAACAACTCTTAAATCTGTTTGTTCACAGTCTCCGGTAACTTCGTAATGAATTTCTGTTATCATTTTTCCTCCTTTTCCACTTCAACCACAATTCGGTCAAAGTCTGATTGATTCAATCGAAAAGTTTCATACATTCCATATTTACATGGAATGCTAATTCGGTTGGGGTCTCTCTTCCAGGTCTGGACTTTGCCATTGATCTTTACATTTCTCCAAGCATTACCCAAATGGTCAATCATCTTCACAGTCTGCCCATAGTAAAGTCCTTTTGCTTCTTCAAAGGTAATTGACCTGAATAAACCCTTTTCCGGCTTTTTCTTTCTGTCATACCCATTGAATAATTCAAAAGTCTCCATTTTGTCCTCCTTCCGTGGTTTTTCTTTATTTGGGTTGACAACTATCTTGAATGAATATTTATTCTTATTTCCCTCCCCCAAATAAGTCTCTGAATTTCCACTTGGATCGTGAATCCAAATACAATCTGGATTATTTAACCCAATCGTTGTTAGTGGTGGGTTTTTTGGTGTCCATGCACATATAGCTTTTTTCTTCATGTCAGCTAATTCCTGTAAACCTTTTGATGTGTAAATGTTCATTTCATTCTCCTTTTTTATTCTTCAGTTAGTGGTCCTGTGGGGTCATATTCCCCATGTTCTGAATTCATCTTCACACACTCATCTTGAACTGTTGGGTGCCAAATTCCTTTTATCTCGCTCAGGGGCATATAATTATCTCTGGCCCATTGCCTATATTTCATTTCTTCCACTTCTGACAATGTTTTAAACAGTTTCATTTTATTCTCCTTTTTCAAATTTGTTTATTTCTTCTCTGATCTGAATCAATTTCTTAAATGCATTATCTTTACGGGTTCCCAAATCCTTAACTATTATTTTTTTGTCTGTTACCCCAAAACAGTACCTCTTGACATTGTTTTCGTGAGAATATTTTCCGTAAGCAATACGTATTATGTTTCCTAAAATTGCTGCAAAATATTTAGCTCTCATCTTCTTTCTCCTTTCTATTTTACTTTTTCTATTATTTCTATATATTTTTCTATGTTCTTTTCCATTACAGTTTTAACATGGTATATTCCCCAAATTGTTAAAACTATAATTATCAATGAGGTAATAATCAGTTTCATTTTATTCTCCTTTCTTTATAGATGAATAGATTCTGCAATAAAGGTTTGTTTTGTCCATTTTGTTTTCAATCCTGGATAATTCTTAGCAAGGTATTTACTTATGTCTGGATCAAATAGCAAACATTCTGCTACATCATAGGCTACTTGGTCTAATTCCATGCCATCGCCAATACAGTCCTCGGCTGTCTGCTTCATTCTCTTTCTAAATTGTTTTTCTGTCATTTCATCCTCTTTTCTTTATTTTTTATAAACATTCAACCCAACAAAAATACCAGGTTGAATCTGAGTGTTTCCTTCTGTGCTGGCAATAATAGTTGTCTTTCCACTCTTGGATGCCCCAAATGTCTTGGACATATCCACCTTAATCGTCATTACATTCTTTTCGATTTTGATCTCTGCATTTTTCATAGTTTTTCTCCTTTTCTTTGGTTAGTTGTTAAGTATCTTTCGGTATATTCTACTCAATCAATTCTTTCTAAATTTGATCTGAGAAATCTTGGCCACTCAGCCAACTCGTTGCCAAACACAACTCGCTCACTTCCTAACTTCTTGCCATATAGTTTGACAAATTCTTTCCAAATACCCATTATTAATTTTACGGTTTCTTGAGTAGTCATTTTTTTCTCCTTTCTATTGTAATAGTTTCGCTACAATGTAGAAAATTCCCCACCACAATACTAAACTAATCGCTAAGGCATATTTCAATCCTTCTAATCTCATGACAGGTTTCTGGTTCATTTTTCCTTTCCTTTCTTTAAATTGTTTCATTACATATGCAACAAGTGGCTTCTCTTTTCATTCTTAGGTAAAAAGGTTTCTTGGTATGAAAATATGCACATTTCGTGCAATATGCCCTTCCATTCTCTACCATAATGGTTTTTAAAATTAATTTTTCTTTCTTTTTCTCTTCCACCACTTTCTCTTTCGCTAGAGCACAAGGCAATGTTGCCCTCATCTCCATTAGTCTGTGGTATGTTTCTTGGGGTATTAACATTTTCTTTCTCCTTTCTTTAGTTGTTAAATTTTTTCTGCAAACCACAATATGTTTCTGCCCTTAATTAATAATTCGGCTTTAAACCCTTCTTTCGGAATAAATATTACTTTAAAGGGTCTCTTGGTCATCTTGAGTATTTTACACTCCAAATTCTTTTCCATAGCAGTTTTATACTCCGCAAAATCTTCATACTTTTTTTCATCTCGCCACCTTTCATATAGATAACTAAAAAATTTAATGGTTTTTTCCAACTTTTCTTTTCCTAATATTTCTGCTAATGAAATAGTCATTTTCCTTCTCCTTTCTTTGGTTAGTTGTTAAACAACATTTTCTTCCATTCCATAGGTTTTCTGCTTCTACGGGCCAATAACAACTTTTTGTAAACATCTTCCAAACGGCATTCGGCTAATACTCTTGCACCGTCTGGAAACAATTTCTTATGGTTATAAAGGTAAACACGCATGAATCTGAGGTGTCGGCGTGGTGGGTTGTCGCATAGGCTTTCGATATTCATTCTTTTCCTTCTGATGGCCAATAGTTTGGCTGTGAAGTTCTTCCATGATGTGTCATATAGAATCTTCCCACTATGGTCTAACAAATGCTCGTTTACTATTGATACTCTCATTTTCTTTTTCCTTTCTTTGGCTTATTTTTTACTTTTCAAATCCCCACTCTTCTTTCAAAATGCAAATTGCAGTTAATAGCTCATCGGCTAATTCTTTCCTCCATAAAAAACCTCTTTCTGCTGCGTATTTCCTGTTTGCTTTTTCTTTTTCAGCCAGTATTCTTAATACTTCCCCTTGCGTCTTGTTCATTTTCTTTCTCCTTTCTTAAATTTAATTAATCAACTGTCCATATCTCTAATAATTCTTCAACTGAAGTGTATTCATATTTCTTGGCATGAGGTAAATCAATTTCTGGGTCAAACATATTTCCTATGTAAACCTTTGTTGGCTGTCCTGATGTGATAACTCCACAATTTTCCTTTTCTGAAAAATCTCCATTATATTTCTTTACTGGAAGTACAGGCCAATATGGCCACTTATCTTCATCCAAAATTATTTTCTTATCTTCTCCCATTCTTGAGTCCATTTTCTTTCTCCTTTCAATTTGATTTTAGTAATTGATATGAACAACTCGGTTTATTTTTGTCCCCAAACCTCCTTTCTCCAAATTGGCGGCATTGCCACCAATTCTTTAGTGCTGGGTTTCTTACCAATAATGAACCACACCACGGACATTTTCTTCTCCTACTAACAATTCTTTTTAATTGTTTCTTGGTACAGTCTTTGCAAGTGTAGGCTTTTTTGGCTATTCTTTTACCACACCTACATTTCTTCCAACCATGAGGTATAATTGGGGTCTGGGCTTTCTCTATTTCATCTAATTTCCTCATAGCCTCAATGACCATTTTGGCCTGGGCCTCTCGTTCTTCAGGGGTTCTTTCCATTTTCTCTGGAACCCTGAAGGGCTTTCTTTCAAAAGTTATTGGAACCCACTCTTCCATTTTTCCCCCTTTCTTTAATTTGGAATTAATCTTACTTTGCATTTTTGGCAAAAAACATGCAACAGTCCTCTGCATGTTAGCCTTACTGTTTTCCCGCATTTCGGGCAAAAATATGAATAAAATCTGGTCATTTCTCTATCCCTCTTTCTGAAATGGGCAATTAACCATTTCTTTGGCTTCCTCGATTTCTTCTGGTTCGGCATCATGATATAATTCTTTATACTCTTCTTTTTCTAAAGCAGCACAAAATTCGCCACAGCATTTCTCTGTTCTGTGCTCACATTCATTTCTGATCCAACCCTTCGCTTCCAATTCTTTTTCATTGATTTCCATCTTGCTAACCTCCTTTTTTCTTATTGGATCACCTTACTGGTATGATCAAAATACCATGGCTGAAAAAAATGTGTCAAGCTTTTTTTAAAAAAAAATTAAAAAATTATTAATAAATGAATTGCATAAACCATGCCATAAGAAATCAAGACCAAATCTTATTTCTCGTAAGACAAAACTATTTTTAAAGAGGCCGTAAGACCGCTAAAATTAAGGCTTTTTGAAAAAGTAATCCAAAATATAGCCTACCCCCTTCTTTATGTTTCGTTGGTTTTTCTTGTTATTTTCTTGATGTCTTTTTTACCTGTTTATTCTGGGTTTTCTTACTTATATTTTTCTCTGGTTTTTCTTCAAAGAATGAGAAGAAAATGGAACAAATTTTCTCAGGAATTTCCAAGAAAAGAAACAAATAAATGAGGAAATGAGAATAGAAATTTAGAACGACAAATTCAGAGAATTAAATCCAGATTTATCCATACATTTATAAAGACTCGCTGTGGTCTCCAAGAGCTTTTAAAGATTTGCGCCCTAATTAACCTTAATTATATATTTATTCTTTTTTAGTCTTTTTTATAAGTAAAGTCTTTCCAATTTCTTTACGGTCAAAGTAAGAAAAAGAAGATAAGAAAATACCAGAAAGAAAATAAAGGTAAGAAAATAAAAATAAAGATTTTTTCAGAGGATTTCCAAGATCAGAAAATACAGAAAGGAAAACCAAAATCAGAATTTGAAATCCAAATTTCCAGAAATTCAAACCGGACTTATATATATATTTATAAGATCTTAACGAGTCTGGAATTAATTTTTTTCAAGTTATATATAACTTTGCATAATTATATATAATTTATTTTTTCTAAAAAATTTCAAAATTTTCTAAATTTTAAAAAATTTATACAGTTCATTTTTTTTAAAAAAAAGTAGTACGCAAGGGTATTATAAATTATGGGTAAAAAATATATCCCAGTGAATAAATAAATTGATTAAAATGTTACTGGAAAATATTTTTTTTAAAATTTTTAAATTGGTATAAAAAATGCTTAGAATATTTATTTTTGGAAAAATTCCAAAAAACATAAAATTTCCCAAAAAATTTAAAATAAAGTTTTTTAAAGCATAATTTATACCATGCAAAATAAAGTAATAATATTAAATAGTTATAGCATGGCATAAACATTGCATTAAATTTCTACACTTTTTAAAATTTTAAAAAAACATCAAAAATAGAATAATATTAAATAGTTATAATTGGTATAATTTTTTCACCTATATACAGTATACAGTATAAAAAAAATAAAAAAATACTGGAGGAAAAAAAATTGAGAAAATATATTGAATTTGATGAAGTGAAGGTTTTTGGGAAAAAAGGTTATATCATAGCAATAAATAATAATAGTTATGATATAAAATTTGATGATGGAACTATTAAAACAATAGTTGAAAGTGAAATTGAATTGAATGCAGGGTTGGACATTCAGAAAAAAATAATAGATGATTATTATTTATAAAACTTGCGCTCATAATATTAATGAGTGCAATAATAATTAGATTGTTTTTAAAATTTTAAATACCTTGCTCATTGACAATTCACCCGTTTTAGGGTGATACATATAACACACGTAAACGTGATTATATAGGCTATATACCTTGTTTTTACGGGTATCCAATACACGCAAGCGTGATTAAATAAATGAAGGGAAAAATAAAATGTCTACCAAAAAAGTACCAGCAGTAAAAACCCCTGAAGTTGACAATGACTGGACAATAATCGCGTCCAGTGAGGGCAAGTCAGTATATGGTCATAGGCTCAATACCCTTGCTTCACTAATGGATGACCTGATCAACGCTGGTAAGTTTACCAAAGCTCAAATTGAGCAAAAAATCAGTGAACATCCGTTCGATGGTGGGAAAAAAACACTGGGCCGGGCAAAGCAAGCCTTAAAGGCTCATATAGCTTACCTACCGGGTAACAAAAATGTTGTGGTCAAACAAAATGCTCAAGGGGTTATTAAAGGGTTTGCCCAACCCAAAGCAGCTGTCAAGTAACCTTTAAACCTTTAAACCTTTAGATCAAGGGCCACTATTAAATAATATAGTGGCCTTTTTTATTGCAGTGTAAAGTTTAAATACCCATATCAATTAATTATGATATGGTATTTTTTTTATAGAAGTCAACACTTATACCCTTGAATAATACCCTTTAAAGGTCATTAAATGACTTTAAATAGGTTTAAAGCTTGAATGAGGTATCAAAACATTACTTGAATGAGGCCCCAGCTTAAAAGGTTAATAGATGTTTAAAGGTTTAAAAAGGGATAGTAAAGTATTGAGTAAAGATAAAAAGGTAAAAAAGGTTTAAGGTCAATTTTTCCAAGCATTTTTTTAAATAAATAAATGATCTAAAATATTCCCTAAAAAATAAAATAAAGCTTGAATATAAATTCAAGTAAAAATACCTTGAATTTAAAACATAGTAAATGATTGAAACATAGTAAATAAAGCTTGTGGATATATTGAGCATAAACTGGGATATAAATTGAGTATGAACCTGTAAATAAATTTAAAGACCCAGTAGGTATGTTGTGGATAACAGGGGTCTGGGTGAAAAATCTCAATTTTTTTTGCCTGGACGTTTAATATCCCCCTCTTCAGCAAGCCCAAATTTTTAAACCTTTTTTTAAAAGATTCTTTATTTAACCTATTCCTTATTTAATACCTTGCTTTATTTAAACTTATTTAATATTTTCTACTTAATTTTATTCTAGCCGAAATATTAAGTTTATTGCTTTTTAATCTTATTTTATTCCTTTCAGTTAAAGATTATTAATTAGGAATATTAATCTTTTATATTCTACTCAGTATTTAATTAAATCTTAATAACTCATTTTCCCTATATCATAGTCGCAGACAACATATTTGCGTCTTTTTACGTTTTTACTTATAATCTTTACTTTTTTGCTATTTTGCTCTATTATGGAGTAAATTGAGAAGGAAAGGAGAAAGAAAGAATGATTTTAAAAGATTTAATATTGGAAATTCCTTTTTCTTTGGTAAAGAAACAATTAATTGTTTTATACCCAGAACAGAAAAAGAATCTAAAAGGGTATTCTTTATTATATTCTCTTCTTTTGAAGAAAAGACCCATTAAATCCCTCACCATTATTAATACTGAATATGTAAAAGATAAAGAATATGGTAATTATTGGGATGTCTTTGGTTTAGAAAGTAATATTCGTTACGCTTTGGACTTTTCTTCTTTTTCCCAATGGTTGGGATATTGTGTCCCAGAGATTAAATCTAAAGAAGAAAAGGCTATTTTTATAGCCCATGTTCTCTGGGAAATGACCTTTCATGGATTTAGTGATAAAGAAATCAGAAAAGGGATATATCAACTTAAACAAGTCATAAAGAAAACCAAAGGAGACAAGAAATGAGTCAATATTTTATTCCAAAAGAATTAGAGAAACACATTAAATGGCATATTCCATTTACTGCATATTTTCTTTATCGGTGATCCAGATACAAAATTATTTTATATCGTAGAGAAAGAACTTTCGGATATTCACGGTAGAAATAGTCCTTATGCTTACAGATTTATTTAAACAATGCGAGGATAGCTCAATGACAAAACTTTCGGATGATAACCGAATGGTTAAAGGCTCAAATCCTTTTCCTCGTACCATCAAGAAAGAGAAGAAATAAAGTTGAATGTACAAGAAATTAAGAAAAAGATAAAAGAACATTTTGATACTATTTCTGATGAACAGCTTGAAAAAGATTTAGAAGAATGTGGAGAAATGCCTTGCCCCATTTGTGGAGACCATTTGGCAAAAGACTGTAAACTTAAATTATTTTAAAGAAAAGAAAGGGAGTAAAGAAATGGATGTTTGGCTCGTGCAAAAATATGATGTTGAATCATTGGAAATTCTGGGAATATATGACTCTTCCAGAAAAGCAGAAAAGGAAATAATCAAAGCAAGAAATGAGGAAGTGATTCATCTTCAAAGAGCGATAAAATTTTGTGAAAGAGAGAAAGATACCTCTAGTATAAAAATGTATGAAAGGATAATTAAAAATTTGACCAAAGGAAATGATTGGAAAAAATGGAAAAACTATCCTCATACTAATTTTGCAATTGTAAAAAGAGAAGTGAAATAAAAAGGTAAAACAATATGATGAAGAAAAAAAGAAGATTAGTACGTCAAGACAATGCTGGCAAAGCGGGCAAGAAAATAAAAGGTCATTTTCGTGAAATTCAAGAAGAAATGATTAATGAGAAGATTCTTGAAGCCAAAAAGAAAAGAGAATTGGAATTAAAAGGCAATTCATATAATTCTTCTTCTTCCTCACCCGATGGGGTAGAGGGCCTACCAGGCCATATCCCTTTTAGCTCTGGCCTACCCGTTGTAGAGGGATTACTTGAGGCAGAACCAAGATCCTTACCCCAGACTATGGCTGATGATGCCTTTGATAGTGTGCAGAAAGCCAAAGAAAATAATTATGGCCTCTTCAGGGGTGATGTTAAAGAAACCATGCAAGCCACTGCCTCCATGTTAAAAGATATGATTATTGATTTTCAAAGAGAAGTAACAGAATTGATTTTGAAGAAAAATGATCCAAAATGGGCTGATCTTGGAATAGAGAAGAAAGCCAGAATATATGCTAGAGTTTCCGAAAGTCTAGTAAAAATAAATAATGTAGAACTTTCTTGGGCTAAACCGGAAAGTAAAAAGGGCCAACCCCAGGTTCATCTTCATTATAATATTCCTGATGATCCTTTGGAAAGAACAAGACTTCTAGTCGAATATGATAATATTTTGGGAAGAATGCCTGTTATTCCCACACCATTGCTTGGACAACAGCAAAGAATCTTAATAGAGACTAAACCTTATAAGGAAGATAAAGAAGAATCTCTACGGATTGGTTCTGGAAAGGAGGAATAGAATGGGTAGGTGTGCAGCCGAACTTCGTGGAAATGTTTATGGAAGGGGAAGGCCACAATGGAGACCCGTCGGACAGGAGATTGCAATAGAAGTTTCAAATGATAAAAAATTTAAACTTTATAAAGCTGGAAAATGTAAAAAATGCGAGTATTTTGGCTTTCTACAAAGTGTCGTAAATGAGATGAGAGAGGTCTGGGGAGAGAAATGGAAACCAAAGAAAAAGGATTATGAATGTTTGTTAAATACTAGTGATTGGGGAAGATTGTGTCCACGTTCAAAATAAAGAAGGAGGAATAGAATGAACAAACCAGAGATTTGTCCAAAATCATCTAGTCCACATGAATATTGCCCTTTGATATTTAAACATGCAGATGATATGATTCTTTCTTATTGCGAATCATTAGCGATGGAAATAAGAAGAGTTAATGGTCTATCCATGCAAATATCTGGAGATGATGCTAAGGCAATAGACAGATATTGTGGGGAAATTACTGCTTATATGAACGGAAGAATTCATCAGGGGTTGGAACAATTAAAAAAGGAGGATTGATTTATGACGGTCGGTGATTTACTTAAAGAAATAAAAAGATGTCAAAAGGAATATAGTAAAGATTTCTTGGAATGGGAAGTCTATACCGAACAAACAGATGAAAAGGATAAAAAATATAAAAGAAAAGAACAGGGATGGAAAATTGTGAAAGACTCTGAAGGGTGGGAATATTTCAAGTGTTGTGGGTTTAGTACAATAATGCCAAATAAAAAGATTTTTACTATTAATATTAATTATTAGGATTCGGGGCGTAGCTCAGTTGGTAGAGTCCTCGGCTTGGGACCGAGACGTCGCTGGTCCAAGTCCAGCCACCCCGACCATTTTTAAAGAAAGGACAATTAATGGAAATTAAATTTATTTATTGTGATTTATGTAAAGGTTGGGCTGTTATATGTCCTCGATGTGGTAATAACACTTGTAATGGAGGAAGTGGGGAAGATGGTAAATGTCCTGTTTGTAATTCTTGTTATGAATTAACTGAGAAAATAGAAACAAAAGGAATAGAAAACTCTCTTGACAAAATTAAGAGGATATTTGAAGAGAATATTAATCTTTTTGCCCCGATTAAAATTTTAGCCTGAATAATTCAATTGGAAGAAATTCTGCCCTGTAAGCAGAAAGTTGGGGGTCCGAATCCCTCTTCAGGCTCCAAATTAAGGAGAGTTGGCCGAGTCTGGTTTTAAGGCACCTGTCCTGAAAACAGGAACTGGAAACAGTCGTGGGTTCGAATCCTACCCTCTCCGCCAAAAATTATTAAGGAGGTAAAGATGAAAATAGTAAAATATTGGGTTGTGGAAGAAATTCATAGATCGTCAACTCCAAATGATACCGTTGATGATTATATTGTTATTGATACCTTTGAAAAGGAGAAGGCAGCAAAAGAATTATGTGACAAACTAGAAAAAGAAATTGTTATTAAGATAAGGGAAAACCCAAGTTTCTATAATACTCATACAGAATACAGATATTATTCAGAAGAATTAAAATTAAAATAAAGGAGGGATGTCCGAGAGGTCGAAGGAGTCTGTTTGCTAAACTGATAATCGAAAGATTCACAGGTTCAAATCCTGTTCCCTCCGCCAAGAAATTAAGGAGATTTATGCAACAACAATGGTTTGATACAGGAACAGATCAGGTTCCTCGCAACGTTCTGGAAAAACGTAAGGCAATGCTCCAGGCAGAAAATATTATTGCTTTGTCCCGTAAAGATCCAGATACTTTTGTCAATTTTACCATGAGTTATAATGCTCCTAATAGTGGCCCGAATAAGTGGTATCCTCCTACAGAATCCTTTATTCTGCCTAATGGTCAAGTCACAGGAATGACCTGCAAAATGCATAGAGATTGGCAGGATGCTATTTCCAATTATGATAAAACCTATATAGAAGCCCCCCGTGAACACAGCAAGACAACCAGAGTAACAATGGGTAGAGCCTTGTGGGAACTTGGTAATAATCCAGACATACGAATAAAGATTGTATGCCAAAATGATGAGAAAGCCGCAGAAATAGTAACTGCCATAAGCCAGCATATTTTAACCAATGAAAGAGTTCGTGCTGTGTTCCCCACCTTACAACCTGATGTATTTGGGCAGTGGGCACGCCATAAGATATATGTTAAGCGTTCTATCATTAGTCGTGACGCTTCTATCGAGTCTAGTGGTATTTTGGCTGGTGCTGTCGGTGGCCGTGCCGACCTTTTATTATTTGATGACCCTGTAGATAATAAGAATGCTATTCAGTTCCCTGCTCTCAGAGAAACAGTCAAGCAAGTTTATTACGGTGTTTGGTTGAACTTGCTACCTGCTTATGGTGGTCGTGTGGTTTATATATGCACCCCGTGGCATATGCTTGACCTCAGTATGGACATCAAGAACAACCATCCAGAATATTTTATGTGTAGCAACCCTATTAATGATGCCTATGAACCCGTATGGCCGACTAAATGGGATATACAGGCTTTAGAGAATCGTAGGCGAGATATTGGTAATAGAGAATTTGATAGGGGTTTTAAATTAAAGCCCTTGAGTGAAGAAGAAGCCCTATTTCATGAAAGAGATTTTGAAAAACTTTTTGATTATTCATTGAACTTAGGTGAACTTCCTGGAGATGGAAAGGGGTGGAAATTTTACACCGGAGTAGACTTAGGTATAGGAAGCAAATCTTCTACCAAGACCTCTATATTTACCTTTGGAGTAAGAAAAGGTTTTCCTAGTATCCCTGTAGAAATAAAGGTGGGTCGTTTTGGAGAAACAGAAAAGGTTCGTCAAATACATTCTACTTATGAAAGGTGGGAACCCGAATTAATAATTGTAGAGAACAACTCTTACCAAGAAACCTTTTTAAGTTGGATGAAAGAAATGCACTTCAGTATGCCCGTGCGTGGAGTACATACGGGCAATCAGAAAATGGATTTATTGGTAGGTCTACCTTCTTTGGCTGTGGAAATAGAAAATGGAATGTGGGCAATCCCAAGAGGTGGTCATAGAGATTTAACCAAGGAAGAAATGTGGACAGGAAGAAAAAGAAAAGATGCTTGTACCTGTCCTGTGTGCCAGTGGCTTGCCCAATGCTATTCTTTTCCCATTGGCCTTTCGGATATTTTGATGAGTTGGTGGATAGCCAGAGAAGGATATCGTAATCTAGCTAGTAAGTTGGGGCCAAGAATAAGGATGTTGACAGCCCATATAGGGAGAAAAACTAGCAATAAAGGTTGGTCAGCAGACAAAGATGATGACGATGACGATTGATAAAATGATGGAAATAATTTATTGGTTTGCATTTTTAGTGTTTTCAATTATATTTTTACATGAGGTTCTTAGGCTAAGATAATGTTGTTCTTCCCAAATCTTGCTATTTTGCCCAAAAGATAGTATTATGTTATCAGGAGGGGAAAATGATCAAGGCTCATTTTCGGATAGCTACAGAAGAAGAAAGAAAAGTACGAAATATGATTGTTGTGGCAATGGCTCTTGATTTGTATGAAGATGATCATTTGGTTATGACTATTTTCCCTGATGCCTATTGGATAGATGAAGAAATAGTTAAAAAAGTCTATTATAATTCTGTTAGAGATGATATGCTTTTGGCTTATGCCCCAGCATGTAATTGTTAAAGCTGACCCAAGGAGTCGAGGTAGCCATCTTGCTAGCAAAGAAAGACAAACTGGGTTATTATAGGGGGAACAAGGCTACTCGGAAGCTTACGTTGTTCCCACGCACATTTGAAGTTAAGAGAAAGAGATGAAAGCAGCGATTATTTTGTTGGCAACATGGCTGTTGGGAATAACAATTTGTTTTGGTCTATTGCTTCACGAATTTGTTTTGGTGAAAGAACAAGCAATGGTTAGCCAGAGTGTTTCTGCTAAAGCAATGGAGCAAACAGATAAATGGGCGAACGAATATTATTATCACATTCAGTTTTATCATGTAAAGCGATGAAAAAATTATTAATTATAGTTTTTCTTTTTCTTTTTGTTGGGTGTGCTGGACTTTCGGATAAAGTTATTACTGAAAGAATGGATAAACTAGAGAACGAAAGCATACAAAGAGATACTTACTTAATGAATTATCTGTTAGAGCTTACCAAGTATTATAATGATTTTGTAGCAACCTACAATAAACATTTAGAAGATTATCATGGGTATAAACCTACTAAGTGGAGAGATTAGAATGGATGATTTATTTGGTTTTGAGATAACCTTTTTAGATATGAAGATTTTAGCAAGTATTATTTTTATTTTGATTGGTTGGATTCAGTAGTCTAAAGAATACATTCCAGATTTTGTTGTTAAGGGTAAAAATCTTTCTGTTAAATTTTGGACTTTAATTAGTGCTTTTGGTATTTCCTATCTTGGGAATGTTTGTGCCAAGGCTGTTTGTCCTTGGCCTAAATTGGTGCTTTATACTATAGCAGCAACTTCTTTATCCGCTTTGGGGTATGAGATATTAAAAGGCACTAGGTTGGGTTTACGTTCTTCTACAGAACTGAAGAATGGAAAAGATAAATAATAAGTAGGAGGGAAAATGCCGAGCAAAAAAGCTTATAATATAACGGGCAGTGGCATTGTATTGGATTCGCCAGGGCTTTATTATGGATTTACTTGTGTGGCTGAAGGTGTTGCCCGTAGGGTTCAGGCGTGGGATAGTCCAACAACTAATGCAGGAACAAAAGTAGAAAACTATACAACAGGTACGGTGGTAGGAGAACATGATCTTGGTGATGAGCCTGTTTACTTGGAAAATGGGTTATATGTCGGTCTAGATGGTGGGTCAGCAATTATTTACGCTTGGGAGAATCCATTACAGGGATAAATAAATGCCTAAACAAAAGAAAAAAAAACAAAAACCGTTATCCCCTAAACTAGCAGAAAGTTATCGTAATATTGCTACACGAGGCAATGTGAAAAGAAAGGGTAAATGATGACAACCCCTGTTAATCGGAAATGGCGATGTTCAGCTAGTATTTATTGTGAGCCAATTTGTTCGAGAAATCATGAGGATAAAGAAAGTTGTCCTTTCTTTTATGTAAAACCCAAGAAAGGTGAATTTACTGAAGAGTTCGTTCCCTATGAAAAGAAATCAAATAAAAAGTTAAGGAAACAGAAAAGTGACTACTCCGCCAACTAAAGCAGGCGGCTTCTAGGGGTGAGCCCCAAGGTCTTTAGCCCAAGACCTAAAATGTTGATAGCGGCGTTTTTGTCTCTATCTAAAATGAGACCACAGGAGCAAGAATGAACACGATCAGCCAGGGTTTTTTCAACCAGTTGCCCACACTGAGAACACATCTTGCTCGTGTTGCGAGGATTCACGAAAACTACTTGCCTATCGGCGCATTCTGCCTTATAGGTTGTGAATTTCGTGAATTGATTCCATGCTGCGTCGCTAAGACTTCTGTTAAGTTTGTATCCAAATATCCTGGTATGGTTGCCCATCATGTCTTTAATTTTGAGCTTTTCAAAGGCGATGATCTGAAACATACTGACCAGATACATGGAAAGCTTGTGAGCAAAATCCTTTCTTTTGTTCGTTATTCTTTCGTGGACGCGAGAAGTCTTTTTGCGTTGCTTTATCCTATCGGGACTTCCTCTTTCCGCCTTGCTCAATCTTCTTTGGGCTTTGGTGAGTTGAGCTTCAGCCGTTTTAAGAAATCTTGGATTGGCAATTTTTTCGCCAGTCGAAAGCACGGCAAAGGAAGCAAGACCAACATCAACACCAACGATTTTATCTGTAACAGGGAGGGGGGAAGCATTAACTTCGCACGAGAAGCAAACGTACCATTTATCGTTCGTCCGGTGAAGAGTCACCGTCTTGATAGTCCCCGTAATGTCCCTGTGCAGTTTGATTCTGATGTTGCCAATATTCTGAACGTAAAGCTTCCCGTTTTTCAGCTTAATGCCGTCGCCATAGGTCGGGAACGTGATCGAATCGAAGCGGTCTCTACCTTTGAATCGGGGAAATCCGGGAGTGTCTCCGGTTTTTATACGCCTAAAGAATGCGTGGAAAGCTTTATCAAGCCGTCTCAAAACATCTTGCGAAGCAGAAAAATTAAGTTTGGAAATGCCTTCATTAAAGCCACGAATTTCTTTAAGCGTATTGGCTTGATCGTAGTAGTTTATAGTTTTGTGCCATTGTTTGTAGCAGAGAATCCGTTGCTCAAGGGCACAATTATACAGAAAGCGGGCAGAATTAAGCATATCGTCAAGCGAGGACTCTTGCGAATTGCTAGTGAACAATCTGTGTTTAAAAGTCTTTTTCATTTTGCTTTATCCAAATATAAATCAATTGCTCTGCGGATAAGTTCAGCAACTGTCAATCCAGTTTCCATTGCAAGCTTTTTTAACCGTTCAATTTGCGGTTTGGTAATGTATGTGTCAATTCTTTTCATACATATAATATACACACCGCATGTTATTTTGTCAAGTTTTATTTCAAGAAAAGAGGGTGAAATATAATGGGCGTACTAGATAAGGTTACAAAGTTCCTTTGGTCTCCTTTGGAAAAGGCTAAAGAACCTAGGTCGTATGTAATGGATGAGGCCGAGACAATTTATACCCGTGAGCATGGGGTAGACTATAAAACTAATCGAGGCACCCTAGAAGATTATTTGCAGACTTATGAAATTAGTGCCTGGGTTTATATTTGTGTAAGTCGTAAAATGTCTGCTGTGGCCCAGGTGCCTTTAAAAGTATGGAGAAGAAAAGGAACTAAGCGTGATGATTGGGAAGACTTAACAGTTAAAGAGCCAGATCACTCACTCGTTAAACTTCTACAAAAACCCAATCCTTGGATGAATGAATATAAATTGAAACAGAATATTGTGGGCCATTTGGAATTGGGGGGTAATTCTTATTTAGAGGTTGTGGGTGATAAGATTCCTCAAGAACTTTATACTCTTTTACCTTATAAGGTTAAAATTATACCTGATTCAAAGAAATATGTTGCTGGCTATGTTTATGAGATTTTAGCTCAAAGTATTAGATATATGCCAGAAGAAATAATCCATCTTAGATATTTCCATCCAAGAAGCCAATATTATGGGCTAAGTCCGGTTCAAGCTTCTGAGTTAAGCGTTATATCTGATCTTAATGCTGCTGAATATAATAAGAATTTCTTCAAAAATTCTGCTATTCCAGATGGATTTTTAACTACAGACCAAGAATTAAATGATGGTGCCTACAGGCGTTTAAGAAAAATGTGGCAACAGGCTCACCAAGGGGTTGGTAAAGCCCACAGAATAGCTATTGGTGAATTGGGTTTAAAATGGATGGCTACTTCTTTAAATGCTAAGGATATGGAATTTATTAATTCTCGTAAAATGTCCCGTGATGAAATTTTAGGCATTTATAATGTTCCTCCCGCTATTGCAGGTGTTTTGGAATCTTCCAGTTACGGGTCTTTAACTGAGCAAAAAAGATTTTTTTGGGAAAATGCCATAGCTCCTCTATTAACTTTTATACAAGAAGAACTTAATACTAATTTGGTTCCTAAATTCAAAGATGATGACCTTTATATTGAGTTTGATCTTACTACTATTCAAGCGATTAGGGAAAACAGAGAGTCAGAGGCACGAGTAGCCTCAGCGTTTGCTGATAGGGGTATAAAGACTATAAATGAAATACGGCGTGAGATGTTTGGCATGGAGCCTGTGGCATGGGGTGATGTTTGGCATCCTCCACAAGCTGGTGGTTTGGCAGTAGATAAGGTTGTTCCTTCTACAGGAAATAATCCTGGAGATAAGTTTGGGGATAATAAAGGTCCTAAACTTGGCCCTGGGCCGAAGGGTACTGATTATAGTCAAGGTAAGCAACCCGATAAATTTCCCTCTACAGATAAAATGGGCAAACTCATGGCTTTGCCAGATATTATGCAAGAATGGTCGGAGACAGAGGGGGACTCCGAAGTAAGCCCTTTTCAATTAGTGAGATCGAAGCTCAGCAAGACCCCATAACCAAAGAATGGATGAAATGGTCTAACGAAGCCTTGGTCTTTGAGAATAAATGGTATAAAGAAATAAAAGGTGTATTGCGGATATTTGAAAAAGAAGTTGCCGATAAGTTTCTTGAATTAAAAGTAGATGAAAAGGGTGTTTTAGCAGAAATCCCTCAAAATGATATTTTATTTGACAGGAATGAAGCAATAAAAAGAATGGCTGAGATTGGAAGTGGTTTGATAAAAGAAACTCTCCAATATTTTGGAGACAGAGCCATGAAGGAAGTGAGAGAAAATGCCCCCACAGAGTGATCTTTCTGTAAGTTTTGATTTAGAGAACTCAGCGGCTTTGGCTTACTTATTGACTAGGCCCTATGAGTTTGCTGGTGAGACTGTAGATTCTTTAATAAGACAATTAAGGGATGTTTGGAATAGTTATTTGACTCAAGGTATAAGAGAGGGTATGACCATAGCCGAACTTACTGAACAAGTTCAAAGGGCATTTAAAGGCACGGAACGGGCAGAATGGTGGAGAGCAAGGAGAATAGCCCGTACAGAGGCAATAGGTTCAGCCAATATGGGTACGGCAGCGGCCTATAGACAAGCTAATGTGCCCTTCAAGACGTGGGTAACTTCGATGGATGGTAGAGTAAGGGATAATCATAGACCAATGAATAATGTTTCTGTTCCAACAACAGAGAAGTTTAGATTACCGGATGGTTCTCTTATGGAATCTCCAGGTGATCCGGCAGGAGGTCCGGCAAACGTGGTGCATTGCCGCTGTGATCTTTATGCGGCTTGGGCTGCCCCTTCTCCAGATAATGGAAGATTTTCTACGTTTCAACAGACAGAGTAGAAAAGAAATGAGAGAGAATGGGAAGTATTTATTATCATGGCACTGATGAAAAAACTTCTAAAATTATTCTTGCTAATGGATTTAAAATAGGAACGTATTTTACCTGGGATTTGCATAGTGCTTTAGTAATGGGAGGTATGTGGGTTTTTGGAGTATATTTTGAAGATAAAAATCTATCTGATTATTGGGAATGGATTACAGATTTTTTGATAACACCGGATAGAATCCTTTATCTTCGTAAGTTTAAAATTAAATGTGTTTTTGATAATGATTATGAAAGCGAAAGGATAAAAGAGATATTTCATAAAGAAAACTATGGGCATGATGTTATTGTTTGTAAAAATTGTAGGGGAACTGGACAAATAAATGAGTCAGCAAAATATAGGGGTTGGGGAAGAGTTTCCCCTATAGTATGTAAAGTTTGCAGAGGATATGGGTGTCTAAAATTAAATGGTAAAAAGATGAATGAGGATTAAAAATAGTTTATTATCTTCAGGGCAGAATAAATTATTGACAAATCTTGACCAAAGAATAATAGTATGGTAAGATAAGGTCAGATATAGGAGAAATAGAGATGACTGAAGAAATAGCTAAAAGAATTCCTTCTCCAAAGAAGGGCGAAGCAAAAGATGAGTATGTTTCCAGATGTATCGCCTTTTTAGTTGGTGAAGGAAAAGATCAAGAACAAGCTGCTGCTATCGCTTATCAACAATGGCGTGACAGGAATAAAAAGAAAATGACTAAAACCCAATATGAATTCGTAAAATCTATTCCCATGGATATGTCTTTTAACGAAATCCGTGACAAGATAAATTCTGCTGCTAATAAAACTTTTGGCAATGCCTATGTGAATGATATTTATCTGGACGGAACTTGCATCATCGAACAGTTTGAGGATGGGGTTGGTTATAAGTATTTTCGTTATGATTATACTTTTAATGCTGATGATGAAGTTGTTCTGACTAATCCTGTGGAAGTTGAAAAAGATTGGGAAGATGTTGATAAAGCCGTTTGGCCCGCGAAATATGTAAATAATTTAAAAGATGAATGTTTCGCTTACATCGAACCTGGAGGAGAGAAAGATGAAGAGGGAAAAACTAAACCCCGAAGTTTAAGACATTTTCCTTATAAAGATGCAAGTGGTAAGGTTGATCTCCCTCATTTACGTAATGCCTTGGCTCGTGCCCCACAATCTCCATTTGGCCCCAAGGCTATGCCCAAACTTAAAGCGGCTGCCCGTGCTGTGGGTGTTGGGGATGTGAAGAAATCTGTAGAAATAAGTATTTTCAAAAAAGATGAGGACAGTAGGCTAATATTTGGGGAGGTTCTAATTCCTGATGTTGAGGACGCCCAAGGGGATATTATAAGTGAGGAAGAAATAGCTAAAACTGCTAGGAATTTCCTTGTGGGGTATCGTCAACAGACAACAAGTATGGGGGAAATGCATAAGAAGGAGGCCCGTGGTGTTGTTGTGGTAGAGTCCTATGTGGCCCCTGTTGATTTCGTAGTTGAAGATAAAGATATAACAAAGGGAACATGGATTGTTGTTTCTAAAATTAATAGTGACAAAATATGGAATCTTGTTAAAGAGGGTAAGTATACGGGGTATAGTATAGGTGGAAGAGGAAAGCGGATTCCTATAAAGGAAGATTCTGAGTAAAGAAAGGATTTTCGTGAGAACCTTGTTAAGAAGGAAATTTTGTAAATGTGGGTGTGGACAACAAATAACTTCCAAAAGAAAAGGGGTTGAGTTTATTTGGGGACACCATAGTAGGTGTATGAGTGATGAAATTATACAGAAAAGAGCAAATTCTATAAAGAAATCTTATGAACATAGGGATGGTTATTGGAAAGGCAAAAAAAGGCCATTAGAAACAGGTATAAAGATTGCTGAGGCTCATAGAGGAATGAAATATAGGGTAAAGGTAAAATTACTAAGAAGAAAATTATGTGCCTGTGGATGTGGTCAATTTTTTGTTCCTAGTCGTAGGCAATACAAATGTATAAGAGGACATACCTCTGAAGAAACAAGGGAAAAATTAGTTTCGGCCAGAATTGGATGCTCAGCTAGTTTTAAGAAAGGGGAATCTCCATGGAATAAAGGATTGAAAAGTCCTGAAACAAGTGAACGAAACAAATTAAAATGGGAAGATCCTGAGTATAGAGAGCATATGATTAATGTATTAACTACAATTTCAAAAGAAAGATGGCAGGATCCTGAATATAGAAAACACATGAGTAATGTTCATGTAGAATCTTCTAAAGAAATGTGGGCTAATAGAACTATAGAAGAGAAACAAAAAATTGTTGATAAAATGCGTTTGTATATGTCCGGGACAATTGGTTCTTCCATAGAACAAAAAATTACTAATGAGGCTAAAAAGAACAACTTTGTGTTTTATAATAATCACCGAATTGGTAAATATTTTGCCGACCTATATTTCCCTAACTATAAGATGGTTGTAGAGTGTGATGGGAAATATTGGCATGGCTTACCTAGTGCTTGGATGAAAGATGGAAAACGTGATTTTTGGTTTAGGAATAACGGATATAGAGTGGTTCGGTTAAAAGAAGATGAAATAAATAAAGACCCTGAGATTGCATTTAACAGGGTAATTAAAGCAATATCGTTGGGAGAAAATGCATGAAACAACTAAAGAGGCGTAAAAATAGATTGGAAGCAGTAGAATGTTCAGAAATTTCGATTGTGGATTTGGCGGCTAACCAGAAAAGTTTTGCTATCTGGAAAAGAGACGATGGAGGTGCTGATATGAAGCTTGAGAAAGACAAGGATCTTCTTATTCTTGAGAAAGCTTCTGAGGGTTTGGATGCTACAATAGAAAAATTCGGTAAAGAAGAGAAGCCTGATGCTTTGGCTATAGCAATGGAGGCTATGGGTTTGATTATTCCAGTAGTAAACTTCTGTACTGAAACTGTTGTAGGAAAAAGTAAACCTGAGAATCTTGCCAAAGAGAAAGAAGTGGAGTATAGTAACTTTATGAAGTGGAGTATCCTGAATGGAATAGATAACTCCACAGAGATTTGGAAGCAATATACGGATGGGACCACACCTGTTAAATATCTTTGGTTCCCTCCTGCGTCACCCCCAGTGGTTAAAAAGAGGGAGGAGCTGACGGAAGATGAATTGGCCAAAGATTTTGGCGAGGTTGTTGAGGTAGTTAAAACCGGAAAGAAAATTTCCAAAAAGAATGCCGAACTTATTAAAAATGCTATTGCAACTTTGACTTCTCTTTTGCAGGAAATTGAGGGTGTAGAGAAGAAAGAAGATTTACCTAAAGTGGACCCAAAGATTGAGGAAGATCCTATTGAGAAAGAATTTAAGGCTCTTCCAGAGGAAGAACAAAAAGAGGTAATGAAATCCCTTGAGAATATCAAGGCTATAGTCGATTCTATGGAAAAGAAGTAATATCCAGGATTCATAATACAGGAGGAATAAAACAATGTCTGATTTTTTGAAATTGGTTAAAGATCTTTCTGACAAAGTGGAAAAGCTTCAGAAAGATAAGAATGAGAAGGATAATGTTACTGCCATAGCGGAAGCAGTAAAATTAGAGTTTGCCAAACAGAAACCCCCTGTCCGTAAGTCCCTGTTTGAAGTTCCTATGGACTTTGGTGGACGGATGGTTTCCCTAGAAAAACGGCTGGGTGTTACTCCTATCAATGATATGGATAGAGAACTCCAGAAGTTGAACGACGAGATTTATATTGTTAGTGAACTTCTTAAAGTTCACCCCACCCAGTTGAAACTGTGGCGGGAATTTCAGGCTGGGAATTCTGAGTTGAAGAAAGCTTTGGATACAGCCACTTCTGGGGAAGGAGCCGACTGGATTCCTACAGGCTTTAGTGCTAGCCTGATTGATATGGTACGTGTACAGTTGAAGGTTTCCGCATTGTTCCAAAGAATTACAATGCCTACCAATCCTTATAAGTTCCCCATTGTTTCTGCAGATGCTACAGGTTATTTGCAGACCGAAGCCATTGCGGATGAAGCCGCAAAGTTACGGGCCAGCACTCCCCAGACCACAAGTTTGGAGCTTTCTGCTGTAAAATTAGCAGGCCGTGTTCTGTTCTCTGAAGAAATTAGTGAGGACAGCATTGTTCCCATTATGCCTTTCTTGCGGAACCAGATTGTTATGTGTTTGGCTACAGCGGAAGAGAAAGCTGTAATCAATGGTGATGTTTCTTCTACCCATATGGATAGTAATGTGACAGCGGCTTCTGATGCTCAGAAGGCGTGGGATGGTTTACGACATATTACACAAACCGCTGCAAAAGTAAGTTTGGCCACATTTAATTTGGAGAACTTACGTAGTGTTCGTAAGGCTATGGGTAAATACGGTGTTGATCCTTCCAAATTAGTCTGGGTTGTAGGATTAAGTGACTATATCCAGTTGTTAAGCCTGAAGGATAGTAATAGTGTTCAGGTTGTGACGACTGTTGATAAGTATGGCCCCAATGCTACTATTCTTACAGGTGAGATTGGGAAACTTGATGGATCACCTATTGTTGTTTCTGAGTATGTTTATGAGAACCTTAATTCGTCTGGTGTCTATGACGGTACTACTATAACTAAGACCCTTATGCTGTGTGTCTATACCCCAGCGTTCATTATTGGTGATCGAAGGAAAGTGACCGTTAAAACTGCGGCGAATATTGAGACAGATCAGCAGATTCTTGTGGCCACGCAGAGATTGGATTTTCATCCATACTATGCAGTTACAGAGAAAATGGTTGGTATGGCATACAATATCACTTCGTAATCTGTTGGTTGTCATTGTTCAGTTGATTGGTTTTACCCTAGGGGGAACATTCTGAGAACTTGTTCCCTCTTTCCCTTGTAGATTTTCTATGAGTGTTCTTTAGGAGGATTTAATTATGACAGTTCAGGCTTTGACAGATTTGGATGTTGCGTTTGGTTGGGATTCTAATGAGACCAGTTTTGCTGATCTTAAATCGGTCGTACAGGAATTGCAGGGTATTCAGTTGACCGTTTGTTCTGGTCAATTAAATGCTGGGGTAGCAATGACTGTTAGCGGTATTGTTTCGACTGACACTATTCTTGCTGCATGGGAAGTTAATACGGGTTCCCCAACTGGGTCTAACCTAATTAATCGTACAGCAAGTACCGCTGTTACTGCTTCTGGTTATGTGGCTTGTAATGAAGGGTTGGGTGCAGCTAGTGTGTTTTTAGTTCTCTGGTTTGATAAGTCAGGCCGTTAGGATGTAAATTAAACTAGGGAGTAGTTCACTCCCTAGTTTACCCCCTATTTGAAAGGAGCCTCCAGAAACACCCATCTTAGACAAAATAAATAATAGAAAGGACTATTATGCCTAAAGGTGTTTATGTCAGAACCGAAGAAAATATAAAAAATATAGGTGAAGCAAAGAGAAAATGGGCAAGGGAAAATCCAGAAAGGGCACGTGAAATTACTGTTGAGGCTGGAAAAACTAGCGCAAGAAAAAATAATACTCTTAAAGATTTATGGGAAAATAATAGAGAAATGATGATGGGGCATGTATATAAGAATTGTGTTCAGGCTGGAAGGCAGAGCAACTCTCTTAAAAAACTATGGGAAAATAACCGTGATGAAATGATCAATGTTGTTTGTTCCAAAGCAGGTAAGATTGGAGGGAGAAATAATTGGAAGAAACATCGTACTAAGATGTTGGGAGTTGTTAAAAAGGCATGTGGTCTTGGTGGGCCTATTGCAATTCAAAAACAACAAAAGCTTTTTCCAAGTCCCATAGAATTGATTGTAAGGGATTTTCTTGATGAATTAAAAATTAAATACCAACCTAATGTTTGGTTTCCATATAATGGGACTAGGAAAGAAGCCGACATTGTAATACCTAAACTTAATCTTATTATCGAGTGTGATGGTTTTAGGCATAGTTTTCCTGAAAATAAAAATAATGACAAACTTAAAACCAAACTATTTAACAAATTAGGTTATAAAGTTTTAAGATTAAAAGGTCCAGAGATTAGGAATGGTTCTTTTGAGAATAAGGTATTAAATAAAATAGACCAAATAAAATCAAAAGAACAGATTATTTGACATCATTAGAAGATGATGATAATATATAATTAGTAGGTAGGTATACCTACTTACCTAGGGGGGCCAATAGTGCCCCCCAACACCTACCAAGAAAGGAGATCATTTGTTATTCATTGTTTTTCCTGTAAACAATAATATTATTTTTATATCTAAAGAGGGAGGTGAGGAAACGCTTGTTTTCTAGAGGATGGATTTTGTTTAGTCGATCCTAAATATTAACCCTATCAACTGACTTAAAAGAACAAATGGGCCTTTAGTCAGTAGGCCGTTTAAGGAGGCAATATGACATACAAAGAAAATTTTGTGGCCATAGTCAAATGTGGTGGGAAAATTCTTAGAGAAAGAGATGGTTTTGTAACCTTACCATTTGGAACAGAATATTCATTATTGTTTAAAAATTTAGACTCACGAAAGGCATTGGTAAAAGTGAGCATTGATGGAGTAAATGTTCTAGAGAATGGATTAATTCTTGCTCCCAACAGTGATTCTGAAATTGAGGGGTTCCTTGAAGGCAATAATGTAAAAAACCGTTTTAAATTTATTCAAAAAACCCAAGAAATAATGGAACACAGGGGAGATAGAATAGATGATGGAATGATTCGAGTTGAATTTCAACATGAAAAAATAGTAGAAAGAAAAACAGTAATTTATGATCATGTTCACCATGATCACTATCACTATCATCCTTATTGGTATCCATATTATCCTCCCCAAACACCTTTTTATTGGACTTGCAATAATAACGAAGTTGTTGGAGATAGGTATTCTTCAGGAGAATCAGAAATAAAAACCTATTGTTTGAATAGTGTTTCGTTGCCATTGCAAGACGAAGGTATTACAGTTAAGGGTTCTGAATCTGGTCAACATTTTCATTATGGAAGCATTGGTGATCTTGATAATTCATCCGTTATTGTTATCAGGTTGCGTGGTGTGAAAGAAATGGGGCAAATGGTGGAACGTCCCGTATGTGTGGGTGATAAGTTTACTTGCAAGTCCTGTGGAAGAAAATTTCTATCAACGGCTAAGTTTTGTAACAATTGTGGAACTTTCTTGGAGTAGAAAGGAACAGTAATGATGGTGTTTGATTAGCTATAAAAAGGGAAGTACGCCCGAAGTGTATTTCCCTTTTTATTTTTTAAGGAGGATTAATACATGATAAATAAAGATGAACTGAAAAGAAAGGAAATGGAAGAAATAGCAACAATATTAGGAATTAAATCTATTACTTCGTTGGATAACTTTTTACTGGCAGAAGCTATAAATTCTGCTAGTGAAAACACTTTTTGTTACAAAATAAAACCCATTTATATTGCTACTAAACAAGAGATTAAGTTGGCAAAAACATTTTATATGGATAATCATCATTTTAAGGAGGATTAATATGGCATTACTTAGAAAAAAACCTGTTGAAATAAAATCCCCTGTCAACGATGTTGGTAGCTCACCAGCAAATGTTGATGCTCCAGAAACTGCTGGTAATATAAATAAATTAGAAGAGCCAGTTATTGAAGCAAAGGAGGAAGAGGTGTTTAAGAAAAAAGAAGAACTTGATGTTTTCTTTTTAAGGGATTTTGTATCCAGAAGAGGGGAATTGGGAATAGTTGCAGGATTGACTAGGGCTATAGATTATTACCATAGGATTAAGGGGGAAGGTGATTGGGATAATGCACCTAAAATTAGAATTAAAAATATTTCTAATGATGTTCATAATGAAGGTTCTTGGAAGGTAAACCCTGGGGAGGAAATCCTATTGCCAGATTTTGTAGCCAAGAGAGCGGTAGCAGATTTTTTTGATAAATTAGAGATTGTGGATGGGTAGGGTGTTAAAAAGAAGGTGTGCCTGTGGCTGTAAGGGAATGGTAAAGCCTGGGAATAGGTTTATTCATGGGCATCATAGAAGAGGTATTTTTCATATTGGGGAAAACAACCCTATGTGGGGAAAACGACAAAGTGAGAGACTTAAAGATGAAAATAGAAAAAGAATGCTTGGTAATAAGTGTGCAAAAGGAACCAAAAGGCCAGATTTGATAGAATATAATAAAACTCATATTCGTAAGGGAAAGGATAATCCTAACTATGGAAATCATAAATTATTAGGTATTTCTAAAAGTATAGAACATAAGAAAAAGATTGCTGAGTCTCATATTGGTATGAAATATTCAGAAGAAACAAAAAGAAAAGTGGGGGCAAAGAGTCGATTGAGATTTAATGACCCTGAATTTTTAAAGAAATATAAATCTTCTTTAAGGAATTGTCCTAATAAACTTGAGAAGAAATTGGGGGATTTGTTAGAGAAAATGTATCCTAGAGAATGGAAGTTTACTGGTGATTTTACCGTGGTAATGGATGGAAAATCCCCAGATTTTTTTAATATTAAAAACCAAACCAAACTAATCGAAGTTTGGGGTAACTACTGGCATCGGGGGCAAAATCCAGAAGATAGAAAGAAAATATTTAGGAAGTTTGGCTATGATACTCTTGTATTATGGGAAAGGGAACTCAAAAATATTAATAATATTAAGAACAAGTTAGACGAGTTTATTAAAGTAAATTATTAAGGAAAGGCATGTAACTATATGAAAAAAAAGCTAATTTACTGTGGTGACTCCTGCAACGTGAGTACCGGTTTTGGCAACGTCGCTAGACATGTTTTATCCAGAGTCTTGGACAGATATGAGATCACGGTTTTCGGAGTAAATGAATATTTTAATAGTCCCAACCCATTACCTGTTCGAACTATTCCGGCTTTGCCTAATTCTCAAAATGATCCTTTTGGAAAACAAAAGTTTATAGAATTTATAACTTCTGAAGGGGCTAACTATGATATTTGGTTTTTACAAAATGATATTCATAGTTGGGGTTATTTGTCAGAAGTAGTAATGGCAGTAAGGGCTAAAGGAAGAAATCCTCACATATTTACTTATACCGTTGTGGATGGCCCTATACGTAAAGAAGATACGTGGTTTTTGTCTTGTGTAGATGTAGGGGGAATACCTAGTGAATATGGGATAAGAGAAATTCTTAGACACGATCCCCATCTAGCCTATAAACTGCGTCATATTCCTCATGGTGTAGATTCTAATGAATTTTTTCCACTTCCGGACGATACAATAAAAAATTTTAAAAAAAATGTCTTGGGTTGTGATGAGAATGATTTTTTAATTGTCAATGTCAACCGTAATTCTTCAAGAAAAGACATTGTGCGTTGCCTAATGTATTTTGGGCATCTGCTTACAAAACGACCCAATGTCAAATTGTATTTACATATGGACAGAAATGAAGAATCATATAAAGGTTGGGATTTGAATAGGGTCCTGGAAACTAATCGTAATTTTCTTAGAAACATTTCTTTTCCCAGAGATTTTAGTGTTAATCAAGGGGTGAGTTTACAGATACTTAATTCAATTTATAATGCCGCAGATTTGGTAGTTTCTACTTCTCTCGGAGAGGGGTTCGGCCTAAGTTGTGTGGAGGCTATGGCAGCAGGCACATTGGTTATGATGCCAGATAATTCTTCGTTAAGTGAGTTGATGGCTGATGGGAGAGGTATACCCATTAAGTGTGGCACAACAAATAGTGAATGGACGATTCAGACTAATGATTTAGGTTGTATGCGCCCATTATGTAATATTGATGATATGATAGAAAAAACATTACAAGTTATGGATAAATACCCTGTACAGATAGTGGAAAAAGCAAGAAAATGGATAGTATCTGAACTAAATTGGGATAGAGTTGTAAATCTATTTATAAATGGATTTGAACAAACGAGTCCTATCACGGATTGTGGAGGGAGGATAGAATTATGATATTACTAGCCGCTCCTCTGTTTGATGCTAGTGGGTATGCTGTAGCTTCTCGTTCGGTTTTAAAATTACTGAATAAAATGGGGGTTAACACTAAAGTTTCTCCTTATACAAACTGGGCGGGTTTAGGAGTAAAATTATCCAAAGATGAATTTGATCTTATTAACAAGGCACTATTGGTAAAAGATAAAATGGAAGAAATAGATACTCTTTTGTTATATAGTATGCAGAAAGCTGTTAGTGGTGGTGTTCCTGTTAAATTTAATAAGGCATTTACAATTGTTCATACTATGTTTGAGACGGACAGATTCCCTGAAGATTGGAGGTCCAACTTAAACATGGCTAATTGGGTTTTACTACCATCCAAATGGGGAGTGGAGACTTTCAAATCGTGTGGTATTAGTAATTCGATATATATGCCTTTTTGGATTAATACAGATGAATTTTTTCCTTATGTACCAAAACTAATTAATGATATTCCTCAGTTTAAGTTCATGTTCTTTGGAGACCTATATCCAAGGAAAAATTTTAAAGGTGTACTAAATGCTTTTTTAACTAGATTTAATGGTAATAAAGATGTAGTTCTTATCTTGAAGATGAATTTAACTCCAAGAGATAAATTAAAAGATTTTCTAATTGAGATGCGGGTGATTCGTAAAAAGGCAGAATATCCCAAAATTTATCTTTATAATGATGTTATTCCAAAACAGTCTATTCCTGGATTTATTAATTCGTGTGATTGTCTTCTATCGCCTTCGTGCGGGGAGGGGTTTGGCCTACCCCAACTATATGCTATGGCTTGTGAAAAACCTGTTGTTACAACTAATTATTCTGCTTGTCAAGATTATGTAAGCGAAGGGAATGCATTACTTTTGCAATATAATATTGAATCAGTTCCTTATGAAATTGTCAAAGCAGATAAGAATTTTTATGGACATGAGTGGGGCACCCCATCTACGGAACATCTAGGACTACTTATGCGATGGGCAGTAGATCATCAAGATGAATGTAAAATAATTGGGAAAAAGGCGAGGGAAATGGTCGTAGAGAAATATTCCTATGAACCAGTTTCAGATTTAATGGGAAAATTTTTGAAAGAGAAGGGAATAAGTTAATGCCTAGTGGGGTTTATATTCGCACAGAACAAAGTAAAAAGAATATGTCAAAGTCAAGAAAGAAATGGATAAAGGAAAATCCAGAAAAATCTCATGAGCTTTTTGCTAAATTAGGTAGGAACCTTAAGAACCGTTGGAAAAATAATAGAGAATTGTTGTTAAAAGGTTGTTCTAATGGAGGATTAATAGGAGGGGAAAATCTTAAAAAATTATGGGAAAATAATCGAGAAAAGATGTTGGATAATTGTTCTAAAACTTTTAAAAAATTATGGAAAAATAATCGGGAGGTGATGTTAGCTGGGGCCTCGAAGGGAGCTAAGATTGGTGGTAAACTTGGTGATAAGAAAATTAAAGCAAAAAATATTATAAAGTGGATGGAAGAAAACCCTAAAAAATATAGGGAAAGTTGTTCCATAACTGGGAAGTTAGGTGGAAGAGCTGGTCGTGGTATACCCAAACCTAATTCGGGTAAAGGACTTGCTAAATGGAGAAAAGAAAATCCCATAAAATGTAAGAGGATTTGTAGCAAAGCAGGCAAGAAGGCTTGGAGAAATAATCGTGAAAAACTATTGGAAGGTTGTCGTAAGGGAGGAAAAGTATCAATACAAAAACAATTAAAAGCCAAACCCAGTTATCTTGAATTGTTGGTAAGAAAGTATCTTGATAATTTAAAGATAAAACATAGAAATAATGTTTGGTTTCCATATAATGGGAGTCATAAAGAAGCGGATATTGTTATTCCAAAATATAATTTAATTATCGAATGTGATGGGTGGAGACATAGTACACTCGAAGGAAAAAAGAATGACAAAACTAAAACCAGATTGTTCTACAAATTAGGTTATGATGTCCTGAGATTAAATGGCCCAGAAATTAAAGATAGTTCATTTGAAAGGAAGATTCTGAATAAAATAAATCAAATAAAAGTAGGAACCTAAAAATATGATTCATCATATTACTAATATTTTATACGTTACTTTTAGATCATTCGGGGACATCCTTGTTTCGACAAGCATTATTCGGAAGTTAAAAGAGAAACATTCTAACTCTATTATTGATTATTATACAACGGGGATCTGTGCCCCATTGTTAGTGGGCAATCCTGATATTAATCAGATTTTTACAGAACGTAACTCCCCAAAGCAATTGGAGAAATATGATATAGTCCTAC
>ERZ1292632.814-Hain-H43-01um-R2-814-length-33741-cov-8_pt1 | contig 33741 bp, 42 predicted proteins | sample MGYA00564407_ERZ1292632 | MGnify/ENA primary metagenome ERZ1292632 (study PRJEB36523, sample SAMEA6512637) | groundwater metagenome | collected 2019-01-08 | study: AquaDiva: Metagenomics assemblies of 32 groundwater samples | reverse complement strand
ATTTACCGTGTCCGAAATTCGCGCACTAGTAAGCCCAAATACCCAAAATAGTCAGCGCTGTGCAAGACCAGAAGCCGGACCCACTTGCCTCGATCCTTGAAACGAAGCGAAAGGTTGATGCCGCCGCCAAGGAAGCGAAGCGGTTGTCGGGCCGGGCCATCGATCCTTCCGCTGTCATCTTCACGACGCAGCGCAAGCTCATGGCGCACCTCACATTTGACGCCTCGCTTGCGCAGAAGTGGGTTGTCGATCCCGGCTTTCCTGGTGGCCGCGACGGGCCGTGGGACGCCTCGGCCGTGTTCGCGTGGTGGCGGGAGAATCGAGATAGACATGCCGAAGTTGACATGGATGGACCGCCGAGCCCGGCGCTTGAGCGATACCGCGAGGCTCGGGCGAAGATGGTCGAACTCGACTACGATGAGCGTCGCGGGGAACTGATTCCGCGCGACGACTGGAATACGTTCGTTGGCCGGGTGTGCGGGATCTTGAGACGAGCGGCGGAAGTGTTGCAGCGGACGTGTGGCCCGTCGGCTCACGCTGTACTTGACGATGCGATAATTTCGATTGAACGCGAGGGCGTGCTTGACGACAGCGCAAAAGACAAGGGTTGATTGGAGTGCCGAGCGCCGCCGTTTCGTTTCGCTGGCCCGCGCGCCTCGGTTGCGGACCATGCGTGAGTTCGCGGAGCAAGAGTTTGTTCTGCCCGATGGTCCGTATTCTGGTTTGAGGTTCCGCGTCGATCGGCAGCCTTACGTCGGGCACTGGCTCGACGCTATTGACTCTGGCAAGTGGACGCGGTTCGCGGCTTGCGGGCCCACTCAAACTGGCAAAACTTTTTCATGTTTTCTCGTGCCGCTGTTCTATCACTTGTTCGAGATTGGCGAGAACGTGGTCTGCGGCGTGCCAGACATGGCGATGGCGAACGACAAGTGGAAAGAGGATATCCTGCCGGTACTCGACAAGATGTCCTATCGCAAATTCATGCCGACCAAGGGCGACGGCTCCCGAGGTGGGCGAGTCAAGGAAGCCGTGCGATTCAAGAACGGCGCTACGCTGCGATTCATGACTGGCGGCTCGTCGGATCAGGGCCGCGCCGCGTTCACCGCTCGGGTGCTGGTTGTGACGGAAGTCGATGGGATGGATTACTCTGTCGAGACTTCGCGCGAGGCTGACAAGGTGAGCCAGCTTGAAGGCCGCGTGAAGGCGTTCGGCGACCTGGCCAGAACTTACCTGGAGAGTACAGCCACAATCAAGGAAGGCCGCATTTGGAGGGAGTACATCCTTGGGACGGAAAGCAAACTTGCGATCCGCTGCCCGCACTGCAAGCGGCACGTCAGTCCCGAGAGAGAGAGCCTGGTTGGCTGGCGAGACGCTCCCGATGAAATGTCGGCGGCTGAATCGTCGGCCTACTTTTGTCCCAACTGCGGGCAGGAGTGGAGCGAAGAGGATCGGCGTTTGGCGAATATCGATTCACTGTTGATTCACCGTGGGCAGGAGGTTGCGTCTGACGGTCAGATTGTCGGCGAGGCACCGCGGACCTATACGCTCGGCTTCCGCTGGAATGCGGTGAACAATCTGTTCCGCTCTGCGGCGAATGTCGGGCGTGAGGAGTGGCGTGCGGCTCGGGACACCAACGAGGATAACGCCGAGCGGAAGATGCGGCAGCAGACATGGGCCATGCCGTACGAACCGGCATCGTTCCAGACTACGCCGCTCGATGCGCAGGCGCTGGCGTCGCGGGTGAATAACTTCCGCCGCGGACTGATCCCGGGCTCGGCGAAGTGGCTCACGATCGGACTGGACTTGGGCAAGTACCTGTGCCACTGGTCTGCTACAGCCTGGGGGGACCATGCTACGGGATGGCTGATCGATTACGGCCGGCTGGAAATTGCGACCAACGAGCTTGGCTTCGAGCGGGCCCTGATGGCTGCCTTGCGAGACTTCCGCGAGACGTGCAAAGCGGGTTGGCCGCAAGGCGATGTTATGCTTCAACCGGCGCAAGTGTGGATCGATCTTGGCTGGGCGGAATCTCAGGATACGGTATTTGCATTTTGTTCCGAGTGTCTTCAGTCCGGCGGCCAAACGATGTTTATGGGCAGCCTCGGGCGTGGAGCTGGGCAAGAGGTTCGGACGGGATACCGGCAACCAAAGAGCACTGGCAACGTCGTCAAGTTCGTTGGGGACCGCTATGATATCACGCATTACCCGGAGCAGAATGCACTGGTCGCAAACGTCGATGCGAACCATTGGAAGAGCTGGCTGCATGAAAGATTGTCATGCCCACAGAATGAACCTGGGGCCATGACGTTCTTTCAGGCGCCGCAGCGTGAGCATTTTACGTTTGCCAAGCACCTGACGGCTGAGCGTGAGGTCCAGGAGTTCAAGGCCGGAAAGGGCATGATTCGATTTTGGGAACGTGTCAGCCAGAACAACCACTGGTTTGATTCGACGTACAATGCCTGCGCGGCCGGGCACTTGTGCGGCGTGCGAGTGGTGTCGGCCGAGGTCGAGATTACAGAACCCAAGCCGGCTGTCGTGTCTGCCGGCAAACAACGTGAAGCGAGGTGGTAGAGTGAATCACAGGATCCCCGGCTCGGTTCCACTGATCGGCCAGAACGTAACGGTTAGTCCGCAGCACGCGACATTCGATGGTCCGCTGGCGCATCCGACGAATTGGCCAACGTTGCTGCATAGTCCCGATGGCCAGGCCACGGTACTGACGTTCGGTGGGCTCACGAAAGTCGAGGCGCTGGCGGCGCAGATTTACAAGGCGAGTATGCCTGAGTGGAATAATATTGAATGCATAGGCGAAGCTGATCCAAATATACGTGTTGCAGTCGATGCGGCCGAAGCGATCCTCGCCGAATGTGCCCGACGCCGACAAGCAGCAAAGGAGAGCAATGAGCAAGCACCGTAGCGTTCCGCTTGAAGAACACGAACGCGCCTTGGCGACAATTGCGCAATTGCGCGAACAGATTGCGAAGATGGTCAAGCCGCAGAACGGCCAGGGCGTCAAGCCGCACTTGCGATGCCCGGTCTGCTGGGGAAACTACGGCGGTCGCGGCCGAAGGAAGTGGGAGCGGCAGGTCAGCGGTTCACTCCAGCAGCGTGCATACGCCTGCAATCAATGCGGCCATGAATGGACTGTCGAGGTCCGCAGCGAGGAGACCGATGGCGTGGCGTACACGGAAACCCGCGTGGCCGAAGTTCGCAAGCCGGAGGGCGTGTGATGTCAGAGAAAGACTTCCGTACTTTATTGGCTTCGATTGCTAAGGCCATGCAAGATCATGCACGGCTAGAGCTTGTCAAGATGACAGAGCAAATGCTACGTGCCGCACGTAAGGCCGGTGTTTGATGGCCAGCAGCGGACCAGCAAAAGACGCAGCGAACGCCGTGCTTCGGGCGGTCGCTAAGGGCACGCTTGTGCGGCCGGAACGGTGTGAGTTGTGCGATACCACGGTCAAGACTTATGGGCACCACTGGCGGGGTTATGATTACCCGCTTGATGTCTGGTGGGTTTGCAGCCCCTGCAACAAGGCACTGCGCAACTGCCACGATGGCACAATCGACAAGGCAGCGTCCCGCGAGTTGGTCACTGGCAAGCGGGGGCAGGATGCGATTAAGGAAGCCCGCGAGCAGAGCGTCAAGCCGGGAATCCGTGACCGCATCAAGGAGCTACGGCGCGTGCCGGCCAGTGAGTTGCGGGTGAATCGGAAAAATTGGCGGACCCATCCGAAGGCGCAACGGGACGCATTGCAGGGCATCCTGGCGGAGGTGGGTTATGCCGACGCCTTGCTAGCCCGCGAGTGCGAGGATGGCACGCTGGAGTTGATTGACGGGCATTTGCGGGCTGAGACCACGCCGGAGCAAATCGTCCCGGTGCTGGTGCTGGACGTGACCGAGGCCGAAGCGGATAAGCTGTTGCTGAGCCTTGACCCGCTGGCTGCAATGGCTACGGCGAACGCCCAGGCGCTGGACGCCTTACTGCGGGAGGTTGAGACGGGGAGCGAGGCGTTGGCGGGGATGCTGGCGGAACTCGGCAAGGATGCTGGTTGCGAATGGGCCAAGAACGGCGAGGTGGTCGAGGATGAAGTACCGGAGCCGCCTGTTGATCCGGTGACGAAGCCGGGCGACTTGTGGCTGCTGGGTGAGCATCGGTTGTACTGCGGCAACAGTTCCGACCAGAGAGACGTTGCCACGCTGACCAACGGCACGGCGTGGGACGTAGCGGTAATCGACCCGCCTTACGAAGCGAGCGCGTCGGCATGGCTGCGATGGATTATGGATCCGTGCATCGTGTTCGGACAGGTGAAGCAGTTGCGGTTGATCCCGGACCATCTTTGGCGATTCGAGCGCGTCATCGTGAAGCGGTACAAGCATCGATCGGCGACAACGCAAGTGGCACAGCGGCACGCGCTCGTTGCCCAGTGTGGAACCATCAAGACGCTGCCGCGCAATAAGCGGGCCACGATGGACAGCGTGGTCGAGCAGGAGCTAGAACGTGAACACGATCATCAAAAGCCAGTCGGCTTGCTCGTTGAGCACCTGACGCACTGGACTCCAGTATGGAAAATCGTTCTGGACCCGTTTGCCGGCAGTGGCTCAACGGTCTTGGCTGCGCAGGCGATGGGCCGACAATGCTTGGCGATGGAACTTGATCCTGGCTGGTGCGACGTAGTCGTGAAGCGGTGGGAGACTGCCAGCGGAAAAACGGCGCAACGTCTTGAAAGAAAAGAAGTTGAAGCATACAATGCGGGGCGAGCGGATGCTGATACACCCGCCACCCCTAAACGTAGGCAAGCTGAAAAGGAGCAAGCCCATGTCTGAGACTATCATCGCCTGGACCGATTTCACTTTCAATCCCTGGCTTGGATGCACTAAGGTTTCGGAGGGCTGTCGACACTGTTACGCCGAGACATTTACTCGCAACCGGATGGGAAAGCAGTTGTGGGGACCAGAGGCCCCGCGGCAGATCACAAAAACGCCGTGGCAGAACGTCCGCAAGCAAGACCGCATTGCCGCAACCGGCGTGTCTGGCGTGCTCGGACCCGGTGAACCGCACCTCGTCTTCACCGGATCGCTGATGGATTGGGCTGAGGATCGACCCGACTTGATTGAGCCGCGCGCCAGAATGTGGGACACGATTAGCGAGTGCCACCACTTGCATTTTCAGATGCTCACCAAGCGCCCGCAAAACATCCTGCGATTCCTGCCCGACGATTGGGGCGATGGGTGGGATAATGTGTGGATCGGCACGACGATCGAAGATAACCGCGTGGCGTATCGTGGTGACGATCTGCGGCGCGTGCCGGCCATCGTGCGGTTTGTCTCGTATGAGCCGGCCATCGGGCCGCTTGACCAACTGGACTTGACAGGAATCGATTGGGTCATCTATGGCGGCGAATCTGGACCTGGCCATCGACCAGAGGATAAGCAGTGGGCCAGAGACATGCACGCTCGTTGTGCGGAGCGTGGCATCGCGTTTTTCCACAAGCAGAGCGCGGGCTATCGCACGGAAATGGGGATTGAACTGGACGGCAAAATCGTAAGGGAATATCCGACGCCGCGACTTGCGGCAGTAGCGTAACACCGGGGCCCGCCGCGCCCCTTTTTATTCGAGAAAGGTCAATGGCTAACCACAGCAAAGGCGGGCGGCATTAAGCGACTCTCTGGCCAAGGTACGACGGTGAGACGGCTTCGGCCGCCAACAGAAACCGATGCGGGTTCGAGTCCCGCTGCCAGCGAGTTTTTTACCAGAGGAAAGTATGATCAAACCGAATATCGACAGACGGATAACGCTGTGCGGCCAACCGTGCTTCGACTTGTGTATTGATTCAGGTATAGACAGCGATTTTGATGATCTGTTCCGCCTGCCAAGATCAGGCCCTCGTTTCGTGTCGAGAAAACGAGAACTCTATATCACGGCCATCGTTCGCCGCTCATTCTGGGTATTCCCGAAGACTCGCTTCGTTGAATACGAAACCAGAGATGAAGTGTGGGCGCGTCGTCTTGGCTTCGGACATGAGGAATGTTGGGACGTTCAGCAATGGATTTTCGGCGGCTTCGCGGAGATTCGTCATAGCGATGACGAAGTAAGCGTGAATGTGTCTGGTGGGCTGATTGAGGAATCGATGTTGCAGAGAGTGTATTAACCCCGGTTCATCGAAAAGAACCCGCTATTCCGTAGCCGAGCCGCCACGGCCTCGTCCTCTTGCTGCTCTGTCGCCGGTGGTTGCTCGCCCTGTTGAGCGGGCGGTGCAGCGCCCTTGGCATCGTACCCCAGCGCCTGTTGCCAGACGAACTCCGGCACGCCGCGCTCTTCGCAGTATTCGATGTACTCGTGGATGGCGTCCACGTTCTCGCGCCAGTCGCGACCCTCTTTGGCTGCCTCAAGTTGCGGGGCGCTCTGGCCGTTCTTGACGCGGCGAGTGGCGGCATCGGCATCGTCTTTGGGATTGATGCTTCGTGGGACCGGACCTTGCCAGTTGGTTTCGAGATAGTCACGACGGCGGTCGAGAAAATCGGCCACGCTGAAGTCTGGCACATCGGCGAATGCGCCATTGAGCACCGCGGTCGTGATGCACTGATCGTAAATCGGCTGGCAGAATCCGGCGGAGAACCAGTCTTGAATCTCTTCAATCTCGGGCCATGTATCGTTGTCGGCAGATCGTTCGCTCGAAAAGCTGCTGGCCCGGTAATCGCCCGTGAGCGTGCTCGACTTGATGCCCGGCATACTGACAGCTTCACTTCGGACCAGGTGTGAGAGGAAGCCCTCTGCGTTGGCGTTGGGCCGTGAGGGGTTCACCAGGTCAAGGGCACCATTGGCCCCCAGGTCGACGAACATGCCGGCTTGCATTCGCGTGACCGGGTTGCCATCGGCATCGGTAAGGCTGCGGTCGCTATTGGGGCCGGCCACGCCGAAGTTTCCGACTTGGCCCGACGAGCGGCGATAGCCGAGCACGATGCACGATGCCATTTCAGCCGCGGTCAATTCGCTGTACTCGTAACCTCTTCGATCATCGGCAGTCAGCAGCATGGCACCGAACCAGCTTGAGCCGAGAATCTGGTCAATGTCCTCTTCGGCAAACAAGTGCCGCATTTCACTGGTGGTTACGCGAATCGTATCGGGCCGCATCCCCTTGATGTCGTCGGCGATGCCACCCTTCAAAATGTGATAAGCCAGCACGCGCCCATCGGTATCAAGCTCGACGCCGTAGAATTTGTTGTTACCGTGAACAGCTTCGTCCAAGCGGTCGATATGCACCAATTGCACTTGGAACGGCAGCAGTAAATCTCGCATGGCCTGTTGCTTGCGGTCGATCTGCTGGAAGCGATAGAGCACGCCACCGGAAAGAATCGTCTGCCGTAGCGCGGTCTTGGCCAGCGAAGTAAAGTGCTGGCCGCCGTTGCCGGGCTTGCCGCGGAAGTCGGCTTCCTTCACCCACCGCGCCCAGACTTGACGGGCTCGACGACGGAATTCGACGAACGGCGTGCCGTCAACTCGGGTGGATTGTGGTTGCGGGGAAAGCCCCCGGCCGATGACCTTGGCTCCAAGAGTGCGGCAGGTCTTGCGGGCTTGAGGATTATTGCGGTAGAGATTCCAAGCCCGATAGCGCAACAGGTTGATCTGGTCGCGGGGCTGGTCGTTTTCATGCGGCGAGCCAATCGTTCTGCCGCGGACGCGATTGCGTTTGCCGGCTTCATAGCCGCCCGCATTGCGGCCACCGAATACCTTCTCCATCTCTCGATGCACGCCGCTCGCATCGTTCGTGAGTTTGGAAAGCTGGAAGCGGTAGGCGGCACGCTCTGCGGCCCAGCGTGGCGAGAAGAAACTGATGGCGCGATCGAGTGGGTTCATACGGGTGGATCGATCTGGCCAACGCTGGCCCACTGGCCGCCGTTGGCTGACTCTTGAACTTCCTGGAGTAGCTCACGCCGAAAGGCTTGCAGTTCGGACAGCTTGGCCCGCTGTTGGCTGCGCTCGGCGATCGTGTACGCCTGCGATTGCAGGCAGGCGCTAATCGCCGTGTTCACTTCGGTAAGCAGATCCGCTGCCGTAGCCATGCCATAAGATTGACATATTGCGTGCGACTTTTTGATAGGAAAGGTAGTCAATCTCCCACATCTACTATTTATACCGTAGGCCGTTCTGTGGAATGCTTGCAGTATGGCCCAAGACAAGCCAGCAGATAACAAGCGGCCGCAGACGAAGCCGCGACCGACGCCACGCTCCAGGGTTCCGGCGCGAATCTTAGGAGGTGCATTCTCTCGACCGCGTGCCGCCAGTCCCGTGCAACGTCGCAAGCGCGCCTCAGCCAGAGGTCAAACCGAAGTGCTCGGCAGCGTGACCGCCAAGAAACTCGCGCCGGGCGAGGGCGAATTGCTGATGTTCGGCACGATCGGCGAAGACTTTTGGGGCGACGGCATCACGGCCACCGGATTCAACGATGCTCTAAATGCCCTGGGCGACGTGTCGGCAATCCGCCTGCGAATCAACTCAGGCGGCGGCGACGTGTTCGAGGCCACCGCGATTTATAACATGCTGGTCAAGCAATCGGCCCGCGTGATTGTCGAGGTCGAGGGTGTAGCCGCCAGCGCAGCCACTCTCATTGCGATGGCCGGCGATGAAATCCACATCAGCGAAAACGCCCACTGGATGATCCATGCGGCCAGCGGCATAGCCTGGGGCAACGCGGCACAACTCCGCGATTATCTCAAACTGCTCGACAACGCGGACGATCTGATCCGCTTGACCTATTCCCGCCGTACGGGCCAGAGCATGGACAATCTCGCGTCGATGATGAGCAAAGATAATTGGATGACCGCGGCGGAAGCCAAGGAACTCGGCTTCGTCGATCATATCGACGAAGCCAAGAGTGTCGAGCCGCACGTCAAGCCGGACGAACCGGAAGACGTAATCGAGCACCGCCCCGCAGCGATGACGGCCGAGCGATTGGCGGCGATGACGGCCAATCTCCGCAATCTCGCGCTACTGATAAACATGCCGGAAGGTATGGACCCGAACATGCCGATGGTCGGCGACCGCGTGAAGATCGTCGGCGAGCCGCACATGGATGGCCACGACGAGGGTGTTGTCCGGCAGGTCATCCACGGAGCGTTAGGGATCGAATTCGACGATATGCCGGGCGAGGTCCACCACTGGTATGTCGCTTCGGAAGTCATGGTCTTGGAGAGTTCCGAGGCCATGCCAATTGAACCGGATGAACCGATGCAACGCGCACGAGCGCGGATTGCTGCATCGGCAGTTAAGCATGTTCTTTCCAGCAGCAAAGGTAGCGATATGAAACTTAGCGCAAAACTTCGGGCCAAGTGCATCGCCGCTGGCATGGCGGAGAACCTGAACGATGACGACGCGGCAAAGTGGTATGACCAGCATGAGGACAAGGTGCTCGCCGGCCTGCGTCTCCAGCCCGGTATGCTCCTGGAGATTGACACCGGCATCAAGCCGCCTGATCCGCCGTTGACGATGGACGGCGTACTTGATGCCATCGAAGCGAGGGACCGGAAGAAGATCGAAGCCCGCAAGGCTTGGAAAAAGGAAGTCGATGCCAACCTGCTACTTGCCTTCCCCGACGGCCCTGCAGCCGAGTTGAAAGACACCTGCTATGACCTTCAAGACACCGGCATAGACGCGGTTCGCGCGAAGATCCAGGAAGCCCGCAAGGAAGTCAGCGAACAAGTTTCGTTGGGTGGCCCGCGTATCAACCTATCGGCCAGCCAACCGCGGGATCGGCACGTTGCCGCCATTCGCACCGGCGTACTTGTCCGTGCCTTGAGCAGCTTCGCGGCTCCCACGCTGCGTCGCCCCGTCCAGGACGACAACGGCCGCTGGGTCATGGCCGAACGCAGCATCAACGATGTGGTCGAGCAGCACGCCCCGATGAAGGATCGTCCCAAGGGCTGGGAAGACTTCTCGCAAATGCCGTTGCTCAAGATCGCCGAAGAAACGCTGATCGCCGATGGGGTAAACTACGAATCACTTCGGCGGCTGAGTTCCATGCAGGTTGCCTGCGCCGCGATGGGCTTCGGAAGCCACATCGGCCTACCTCGGGCGGCTGCGATTCACACCACGGGTACGCTCGCGGAAATCACCCGCGATGCCATCAACAAGTCGTTGCTGGCCGGCTATGCGGAAGCCCCGCAGACGTGGCGCGGCCCGATGCGGCAGGCGTCTAGCGTCAACGACCTGAAGGACATTCACCGCATTCGCCTGAGCGGCGCGGCTAATCTCCCCGTGTGGCAAGACAACCTGCCGCCCGAGGAAGCCAAGCTTAGTAATGAGAAAGAGAAGTACGCCGTCGAGCCGCGAGCGTTGAAACTCAGCTTCTCCTGGCGCCTGGTGCTCAACGATGACATGGATGCACTTTCGCGGCGCCCGCAAATCATGGGCAACTCGGCGGCCCGGACCATCAACACCCTGGCTTGGGCGCAGATCACCGGCAATCCGGCAATGACCGATGGCCAAACTCTGTTCCTTGAGACTCCCACCGGCAATCGCAAGCGGAAGAATCTCACCACCGGATCGGCCACGCCCACCAATACGACCATCGGCGCGATGCGTGCCCTGATGCGTTTGATGCACGGCCTGAATACGCCGGAAGGCGAAGAGAGCCCGGACATCCTGAACCTGGCCCCGACCTATATCGCTGGTCCTGCCGCGCTTGAGGAAGTGATTCTCAAGCAGGTGAATAGCACCGCGGACCCGGCCGCTTCAGGCAATGCGGGCGTCTACAACACGTCTCGGAACTTGATGCCGATTATCGAGCCGTTGCTCGATGCCAACAGCACCACGGCTTGGTACTTGTTCGCCAGTCCGGCGCAGGTCGACACCGTGGAAGTCTCGTTCCTGGCCGGGCAGGAAACGCCTTATGTCCACGAGTGGATGGATGACGAAACGATGTGCCAGTATTTCTCGATCATCCAGACTTCGGCGGCCAAGGCGATCGATCATCGCGGGATTCAAAAGCACGCAGGTGCCTAGTAAGTGAACGGGAGAGCCGGCGTCCCTTTCGGCCGGCAGACAAACCCAAGTTGAAAGGCCAGAGCAATGATTTCCCGCGGCGTCAAAACCTTCATCGACAATTTCGACCGGGCGCAGGCGCTCACGACCACGCCAGGCATGAACGGCTGGACCATCAAGGACACCAGTTCCGGCGGCACGCCAACCTATCTCTGCATCACGGAAGACGGCGGGGCCATGAAGCTCTTGCTCGAAGCCACGAGCGAAGCGCAGATCGTGACGATGTACACGAACGACGTGCTCATTTACGACGTGCGGCTGCTGAAACAGATCTGGTGGGAGCTGCAAGTTGCCGGCGTCGATTCCGTCACGACCATCGTGGCTGGTGTTGGGTCCGCGCAGAACGACACCGCGGACAGCGTAGCGACGAATGCTTGGTTCCGCATTCAGGGATCGGTCAGCACATCGAATCTATTGGTTGAAACGGACGACGCCACCAACGATTTCGACGACAAGGCTACGGGCACCACTCTCGCGAACGTGTACAAGAAACTGGCCATCGATTTCACCTTCGGTTTTGCCGACGTGCGGTTCTTTGTCGACGGTGCCCCGGTCGCACGGTCGACCACGTTCGACATGTCCGATCTGTCCGCCGGCTTGAACGTCCAACCGTTCATTCAACTGCAAAAGGCCAGCGGCACGGGCATTCCCAGCGTTACGATCGCCCAGTTCGGCGCGCAGTGGGAGTACGCTTACGGCGCGTAAGGTTTGATTCGGGATTCACAGGCAACCTCAATTGGAGCGTGCGATGTACAGCGATTTTGTCCCGAATCTTTTAGTCGGTCGCGTGCGCGGTCGATCTCGCCCGGAGTACGGCGAAGGCGACGAGCGGTTGAGCCTGGCCAATGGCGGCGAGGCGTGCATTGCTTTCGGCCTGCCGCCGAAAGCGGAGATCGTGCGGCTCGGGGGGTCGTGGTCCGTAGCCACGCCCAGCGCAAACGCCTTTGCGCCAGTGGCTGCTTACCCGACCACGCTGGCGAACATCGTACTCTACAACGGCTACTCATCGACCGGGCCGTGCCTGGTTATTGATACGATTGGCGCGCTCGCAATCACTTCGATTGCCGCAGCCAGCTCGATTACGCTGCTGGCTCAAATCTCTCATGTCGGTGTAGCCGCTCCGACTGACAATACGGCCGCATTGATTTCCAGCCGCACGGGCGCGGCCTATGGTGGCAAGGTCAAGCGAGCCATCGCGAATTCCGCTTTTGCCGTGGCCGACAAGTGGGAGATTATCGGAGAATCGTCGGGGCATCCTTCAACGGCCATTGGAGCCGGTGCTTTCGCGGAAGTTGCCGGCGGTTGGATTGTTCCGCCCGGTGCTACGTTATGCGTCAATCTCGTGGCCTCCACGGCAGCCGGGACAATGATCCAAACAATTTCGTGGCATGAACTGGTTCTGAACCTCTAAGGGGCCACGATGCTCGCTGTCCTGAATACGACTGACTCGTTGACCGCCGTTCTTGCCACGGCCGCGACCACCAACCCCAGCTACTCCGTTTTGTGGCGAGAGGCCGGCGGGCCGGGCATCAATAACCCGGTCGGTGCGCTAACAGACGACACGGCGCTAACGCTTGTTGCAGCTCCCACCGCTGGGCAGCGTGTCGTTGAGGCGGTCGATATCTACAACCGCGATGCGGCAGCAGTCACCGTTACGCTGGCCAAGGTCGCGAGTGGCACGAGCTACACGTTGCACAAGGTCACGCTGCAAGCCGGCGACCACATGCACGTCGATTCGCTGGGGCTGATCACGATCAACACCGCAGGCAACGAGCCGACTTCGGATAGCTTCGCTTACGGCGACGCGGTCGATCTTGGCTTTGGCGACAGCACCGATGCCATCGTTCGATGGTCGACCGGCGACGCGAGCGACCACTCATTGGTTGTCGGGCTCGGCGATACCAGCCAAATGCTGCATATCACGGACAAGGCGGCCATCGCCACGGACTGGAATATCACCAGCCCGACGCATCCCACCGTCTACCTGCACAGCAACACGACCCCGACCACGGATTACCTGCTGGTTGGCGGGCATGATGGCACGACCGCAACGATCGATGTGGTTGGCGGAACAACGCTGCTGGTCAAAGCCGCCGGCAATGAGATCGCCGATTTCGTACAGACGGCCAGCGCGGTCAATGGTCTCAAGTTTCTTTCGACCGCGACCGGCGTTGCCCCCAAGATCGGATCTAATGGGACCGGCGCCGAAGCCGACATCGGACTGATCCTGCTCGACTCCAACGGAAACGAGCTGGTGGAGTTCATTGCGATTGCCGCCGCGACCAATGGAATCAAAGTCACCAACGCGAGCACTGGCAACCCCGCTCGTATCGGCGCGAATGGGACCGGAGCTACCGCCAATCGCGGGTTGGTCCTGGACGACTCGAATGGAAATGAGTTGCTCGAATTCGTGGCTACAGCATCAGCCACGAATGGTCTGAAAGTGACCAACGCGGCAACAGGTGACCCGGTGCGCATTGGAGCCAATGGCACGGGCGCAACCGCAGACCGTGGGTTGGCCGTCGATGATTCCAACGGCAACGAGCTTGTGGAATTCGTAGCTGTAGCATCAGCCACGAACGGCTTGAAGATCACAAACGCCACCACCGGAAATCCCGTGATGATCGGGGCCGACGGAACCGGGGCTACAGCCGATCGTGGGATTCGTGTCAATGACTCGAACGGCAACGAACTGGTTGTTATGGTTTCCACGGCCACGGCCGTGAACGAAGTCACGATTACGAACAAGGCTACGGGCAGCGCCCCCACGATTGCGGCCACCGGCGGCGACACCGATATCAATCTGAGCCTCTTACCCAAAGGCGCCGGTATCGTCCTGGCGACCGGGCCATTCCAGAACCGGACCTCGACGGCCGTTACAGCCACAACGGGCGGAGGAACAACGGGACTTATTCCCGCCGGAGCGTCGTTTGTTGCGGTCACCAGCGACGATGCGAACAAACAAATTTCCCTGCCCGCAGCCACGGTTGGCGACCGCATCAGGATTCTAGTTGGCGCCACCGGCTGCGAACTGATTTCTGTCACCGCTGCCGATAAGGTCAACGACGTGACGGTGGGTGCGACGAACGAAGCCGCACTTACGGCGGAGAACCTGTACGACTGCCAGTACGTGGCTACTAACAAGTGGGTGGTGATCGGTTACACCAAGTTGGGGGCGGTCCAAGCGGCATTGGTTCCCGATGCACTATGACCCTGAAGACCCAGATCGAATCCGACGTTGCTGACGTGTTCTTCAACACGGACGATTTTGGCGAGACCTGCACCTACAAGCAAAACAATCAAACGGCCGCGACGGTGACGGCGATCCTAGATCAAAGAGAGTTTGTCAGTGAGACGGAGGAAGGCTTCAGAGTTCGGGCCGAAAAGTGCGATTGGTTGATACCGGAAGCCGACCTGAGTTTCACGCCGCGGAATGGGGACCGGATTACTCGGGCGCTCGATTCATCGGTTTACGAAGTATTGCCGCCGGACGATGGAAAGCAGTCCTACATGCTTGATGAATCCGGACACGTTTATCGGCTGCACGTGAAGCGAGTTACCTGATGCCGTTGACGACAGCCTCGATTGTGTCCGTTGCCGATGCCGTGGTGGCCGCAATCGAAGTAGCCAGGACCAGCTTGAGCCAGCAGGAGTTTGACCTTGAACGGAACTACGCAGACTGGAGCCTTGACCTTGTTGACGCCAGTCCGCTGCGGGTCGACGTGGTGCCGGTCAGCACGAAACAAGAGTCTATCCTGGAGGCCCGCGGTCGCAAGTTGAAGTATGTTTGCCCGATCGATATTGCCATTCGCAAGAAGTTCGGCCAAGAGCATTTGAACGAAAACACGGGCCGCTTGCCGAATGCTGTCGTTGACGAGTTAGTGCTGTTCACCCAAGAGATTCATGAGCTATTCACGCAACTGCGGTTTACTGGCTTCACGGCGGGCGTTGTCGAGGAAGATCCAAAGTTGTTGGCTAATCCGGTGCTCAAGCACCTGCGTGAGTACAAGCAGTTCACCAGCGTGGTGCGATTGACGTTCCGAGTTGAGCGAGCCCTATGATCGGCGTGAAAGTCAAAGTCGAAGACCGCCTGCATAAGGTTGCGAAAGCCGCCGACAAGGCCGCGTTTCAGAATTTCCGCCACGCCGCAGCATCGATCAGCAAGGATGCCAAGGCATCGCTGGATAAAGCCGAAGGACCGTCGGCCCCAGGCTCTCCTCCGCACACTCACAAGGGAACCTATCTGCGCCGTGCCGTGCGTTACGCCGCAGACAAAGAAGGCGCAGTGATTGGCCCGATGGCGAGTGTGGTGGGGGAGGTCGGAGCAGTTCACGAATTCGGTGAAGTATTCAAGGGTTCTGATTTTGAAGAACGCGCATTCATGGGACCGGCGCTAGAGCGGGCGTTGCCGAGGCTGGCCGCAGACTGGGCCGGGACCATAGGAGAATAAGCGATGGCTGACACAATCCGCATGGCATTCGAGGGGCAAGCCTTCTATGGGGCGGCTGGCGCAACGGCTACCACCGAACTCACGAACTGCCGCGATATCACCTACGAATTGGAAGTCGAGAAGGGCGATACCACGGTTCGTGGCACACAAGCCTCGCCGGCTGCCCCACCGATCAAAACGGAAAAGGTCACGATCCGATCAGTCAGCATTGAAGTCACGATGCTCTACGATAGCGCAGATACCAACCTGGCCGCGATGTTGACGGCGGCTTTCGGTGGGCTGGCATGGGCGTTGCGCACCAAGGATTACGCGAGCGGCGTCGGATTCAACGGCGACGTGACATCCAGCGTCAGCCGGCCATTCCCGCTCAACGGAGAGCAAGTCATCACCTTCACCTGCACGCCGACCCGCGACGAAGGCCGCGACCCGACGCTGCACGCTTAACGAGGAATAGACAATGGCCGATGTTACCGTTACCGCCAATGAAGTCCTGGAAGATTCCGGCACCAAACGCGCAGTCGCCGTGCTTGGTGGGACTGTCACCGCAGGGCAAGCGATCTACAAAACCACGTCCGGCACGATTGCCGCGGCAGATGCCGGAGCGGCCTCAACCGCTGAATGCATTGGAATCGCACTGACTGGAGGAGTAACTGGGCAGCCCGTAGCGTGGGCTATAGATGACAGCACGCTCGATCCAGGCTTCACGGTAACAGTCGGACTAGCGTATTATTTGAGCAACACTGCTGGAGGAATCTGTCCCGTGGCAGATGTTGTGAACCCAATGAAAACTGTCCTTATTGGCATCGGCATTACAGCCAGCCAGCTCCGATTGCGACTCTTCAATAGCGGCGTCGGTCCAGCGTAACAAGGAGGCCGCATGGCCGAAGCAGTTTTCGACCGACCCCCGGGAGAACTAATCCTCACGGCAGAAGCCACCGTTGGCCAATGGGAATGCCACCAGATGCCAAACGGCGAAGCTGGCGTTCATAATAGCGCCGTCTCTAAGGCCACGGGTGAATACCCGCTCTATAAAACAAATGCCCAGTGGACGATCATCAAGACGACGGGCATCAAGATCCTCAAGGGCTGCCGCGTCTATTGGGACCACAGCGCTAATGCTGCAACCTATCGCAAGGTCAATGATCGCGATTTCTACGTCGGACGCGCTGCTGCCGATGCGGAAAGTTCAACGCCATTCGTCGTCGTCGATCTGAACGTCGACCCGCCTTACGATCTAGACATTGCACGCGATCCGTTTGTTACAGTCATCACAGGTTCGTCGTGGATAACTCAGATCGGAGCGCGGGCAAAGGTTGGTGCCACGGCAGGATTCGTCGTTGGAGCGGCTGACAATCTGCCCTACGTCGCGACACTGCCGGCATCGCAAACTGCCTCTACGCTCGTCATTTCGATAGACGGTCTGCGGCCCGGCGACATAATCACCGGCTTCAGGGTTGTGGCTCAAGTTGAATCTGCGGGTGGGGCCGTCACGATTGACGGCGACCTGCGGGCCGTCACCAATGTTGCCGCAGAACCTACCGATGCCAGTATCGGCACCATGACCCAGGTCAGCGTCACCGCAGATACGGCTGTCAGCCAGGAAAAGACCGGCCTTACGGAGACCGTCACGAGTGGCAAAACCTATTACCTCAAGATCACAGCCACGACGGCCGCAGCGACCGATATCATTTTGCAAGCCTGCGAAATCACGGTAACGCAAGCCGGCACCACGAACCCGACGCTCACTCGTTTCGGCGGCTGCCACAAGATCATCTTGACTGCGGTCAATGAAGCACAAAAGGTTGACATGCTTTCCAAGGATGGCTTCGCAACGGGCGCGAACGCGATCATCGAAGCGGCCATCGAAGTAGTCAGCGACGGAGCCGGAACTGTAGTCGACGTATCCATCGGCGTGGCCAACGCGACACACGCCACGAACGCCGATTCGATTACCGATTCTATTTTCTGCCATCTCGACGCGAACAACACGAACATCAACTTTGAATCGGACGATGGCACCGTTGAAGTAAATGCCACGGATAGCACGATCGATTACACCGAAGGAACGCGGTTCCTTGTTTGGTTCGACATGCGGAATCCGGCCGACGTGCAAATCTACGTCAACGCCGTGCTTGTGCTCGATGCCACCGTTTTCAACGTCAACGCCTCGACGGCGACTTGGAAACTACTGGTGCATGTCGAGAAGACGGCCAGCACTGACACCTACGAAATTGATATCGATGCTTTACGCGCCTGGTTTGCCGAACAGTAATCTTAAGGATTAGGAATTTGAACCTCTGGATAGTATTTCTGGTAGGCGATGTTAAACTGCATCGGCAGGTATAAAGCAAAGGACATCCATGGCGACATTTCGCGCAAAAGATTTCGATTGGATTCTCTCTCTCGACGCGCCCACCATTCAAACCGTTCGCGCGGATACCTGCGGCGTAGACGATTGCCGACACCGGCCGCACAAGGATAAGTGTGAGGGCGTCGATCTGGCGGACGAAGACGGCCGGGCATTTGACCGCATGGCCGGCGACCCGGTGCTGTTCTTTCAGGTGCTGTGGATTCTCTGCCGCGAGCAAGCCGAACAACGCAATATCAGCATGACGCACTTTGCCCAGGCCGTCGCTGGTGATGCGGGCGAGGAAGCGGCCACCACGTTGCACAAGGCACGCCTAGATTTTTTCCCATCGCGGAAGCGCAAGTTAATCCAAGCCGTGGCGGACAAAAACGCCAAGGTCCGCGAACTCGGGACGGCGAAAGCGCTACAGAGAATCGAGAGTCCGGAACTGGAGGCGAAGCTAGTAGCCGCGATGGAAGCGAACATCGACGCCGAAATCGACCGCGTGTTGACCCGGCTGAACTCTGCGAACGCTACGCCGGATTCTGCGGAGTCCACCCCCGTGGGTTGACGATGCGGACGCTGTACCAGATGGCGATTGGCAAGATGGAACTGCTAGGGCTCACAAAGCAAATGCAGCAAGCGACGATCCCCTATGACCCGAAGCTGCTGGGTGGTTAATGGCATCACGAGGAGACATTCAGGCTGGTCGGGCTTCCATCGCCCTGGCGCTCAAAGACGGCGCTTTCACCAAGGGGCTGCGCGCCGCCAGCACGAAACTGAAAGACTTCGGCGGCGGGGCTATGAAGATTGGCGGCGCTATCACGGCCGCCGGCTCAGTCATTGCGGCCGGTATGCTCGCCGCAGTCAATTCTTTCGCCGAAACCGGCTCGGCTCTCAAAGACATGGCCGGTCGCACCGGCATGTCCGCAAGCTCCCTCGCTGAATTGGGCCACGCTGCGAGCATGACCGGGGCGAGCCTTGATGATGTTGAGATTGGCACACGCAAGATGCAGAAGGCCATCACCAGCGGCAGCAAGGCATTCGATGAACTTGGATTGTCTGCGGCCAATCTGCAAAAGCTCTCGCCCGACGAACAATTCAACGCCGTCTCGGAGGCTCTGGCGGGAGTTGCCGATCCCACGAAGAAGGCCGCACTGGCGATGGAGGTATTCGGCAAGAGCGGTACGAAGCTGCTGCCGATGGTAGACGACCTGAAGGCACTACGGCAAGAGGCTCGCGATTTGAACATTGTGCCGGACGCGGAGCAGGTCCGCCTGGCTGATGCCGTTGGCGATGCTATGGACCGCGTGAAGAAGGCCGTGGGCGGAGTCGTGTTCCAGATCGGCGCGGCACTGGCACCGGCGGTCCTGGCCGCTTCTGACGCAATCACGGGCATTGTGGTGACCGTCTCCAAATGGGTGAAGGATAACAAGGCCCTGGTCGTGACCGTGGCCAAGATCGCACTGGTGGTGATGGCCGCCGGCGCTGCAATTACGGCGATCGGTGCAGCCATCTTCGGGGCTGGCGTTGTACTCTCCGGCATCGCATCGGGCATCGCCGCCGTTGGCACTGTGCTGGGCGTCGTATTCTCGCCGCTGGGTCTGCTCATTGCCGCCCTGGCCGCTGCTGGCGTGGCGTGGGTCAAGTTCACCGCGAGCGGGCAGGCCGCTGCCAATGCCGTAATGGGGTTCGTAGGGCCGTTGCTGGAGACATTCAAGCAAACCTTCGGCGGAATCACCGATGCGTTGATGTCCGGCGACTTGGCCTTGGCCGGACAGATCGGAATGGCCGGCCTGAAGCTGGCGTTCATCCAGGGTATGGACGCGATAGCGCAATCGGTCGGCGGATCAATGGGCGACCTGATCGGCACGCTGGGCACGCAAATCTTGAGCGGTGATTTGGCCGGAGCATGGGAGACTGTCGTATCCGGTTTGGCATCGGTGTGGCACGACTTCGCGGCAGGCATAGTGGACGAATGGAATTCTGCGGTTAAGGCCATCGTATCGGGCATCTTTGAATTTGCGAAGAAGTTTCCGAAACTCGGCAAGATGATTCTTGGAGTGGATCTTGGGCAGCAGAGCGACCTATTGAAAAAGCAACTAGAAGGCAACGCTAAGCGGCTGACTGCCGAAGCGTTGAAGGTTGAGAAGACCGACCCGGAGCGAGCCAAGGAATTGCGAGCCAAAGCAGCAGCGGCTCGCCAGCAAGCGGCTGGCGTAACTCAAAACACACTCTTCGACGAGGCCAAACTCGGGGCCACGAATGATATCGACAAGAAAATTGCCGCTGCCCAGCAGAAGGCATCGGATGCAGCGGCAGCCTTCAAACAACGAACCGCTGGCGGAGCCGCTGGATCGTCGGCCGCTGTCGACAAGGCCCAAGCCGAACTCGACGCGCTCACTAAGCAAGCAGCAGCCGAGCGGGCCAAGGTGGAAGCGAAACGCAAGAATCAGATCGAAAGTTCGGCGGGCGCAGCAGCGGGCGCTGAACTGCCAGGCGCAACGAGCCGCATCGCAGGTGCCTTCACGGCCGCCGGGGCCGTGGCTGTCGGGCAAGGCGGATCGCCTGAGTTGATGACGCTGAAAGACATTCGCAATTTTGCTCGAATGCAGTATGAGGAAGCCAAGCGAGCCCGCGCCGAAGCCGCCAACCGGAAGCTGGTGTAATGGCATTCACACTCTATGAGCGCCCCGATTCTCGACAGCAATCCTCTGACGGCAGAACGGTAACGTACTTGTTCAACGCCGCGGGTGAGCAATCGGATAAAGAGGTCATACTCCAAACCCGCGCCCTGACTACGCGAAGCATCCTCACTGTACACGGACAGCTCTGGAGGCAGGACATCCAACTTGATCCGGTTGGCTACCAGCTCTATTTGGTGACGGTGCCTTACGGCCCGCGGCAACGCGAGACCGGGCAGGCGTCGTTTTCATTCGACACCACGGGCGGTACGGTGCGGATCAGATCGGCCATCTTGCATGGTGCATCTTATGGCCCGCCGAATGCCGTTGTGCCGCCAAATCGTCATAGCGGCAGCATCGGCGTCGATAAAGATGGGAATGTTGAGGGCGTCGACATCACCGTTCCAGCCATGAAATTCACCTATACCTTCCGCCACCCGGAGGGCTACGTCGATGAGGAATATGCACTTGAGCTTGGGCGAAACACGGGCCGCATGAATGCCAACAAGTGGCGAGTATTCGAGGCTGGCGAGGCGATGTTCTTCGGAGCGACTGGAAGCGACGGGACCAACTCTGAAGCTGAGGTTAGTTATACGATCATCGCCAGCGAGAACGCGCAGAATACCGTGGAAGGCGGAGACCGCCGGTTGACCATTGGCAACATTCAAAACATCGTGAAGCGCGGTCACGATTATCTGTGGATCGAGTTTGAAGACGGCACGGCAAACGGACTCGCGACAACCAAGCCGAAGTTTGTCCACGTCGAGCAGGTCTACTACAAGATGGATTTCAAAGCCGTGTTTGGCTGGGAATTCCCTGTGGAGCCGTAAGCCATGCACGTTTCTTACGGCCAGTACGCCGAACAGAATCCGCTGCTCACCCGCGCCGCGGTCATCAACGACACGCTCGGGACGGTCGATCGCCTCAAGCACAACTCGGAATTGGTGCTGCCGTCCCGCGATCCGCGACTGGGCAAGCTGAACGGCAACCAAGTCAAGGTCCAGAATCTGACCGGAAGCGATCGCGCACTAGGCGAGGTCGTAACGCTCGGGAACTACCTGCTTAATCTAACAACGGCCGCTCCTGGCAATCAACTCGAACAAGGTCTCTTGTTTTTTCAGGGTAACGCCGCAGCCTCCCCATACAGAAAGCTGGCCGTTCTCTCCAGAGCCGCTAAACACGATGCAAACAATCAGCCGGATAGCGAGATCGTGACGGCGGCCATTGCTGGGGTTTGCATCGCGAGTGTGAACCTCACCAGTACAGGCCACACCCATGCCGACCTGACATCCGCTGCCACCTACATATTGCAGTCGTCAACCGCCGGCGGACGATTTGAATTACTGTCGCAGGCCAACGGCACGGGCATCCAGTTGATGGCCGTACTGTTTAATTCCCGGACAACCAAAGCACGACACATTCACTTCACGCTGACGCAAGCCTTGATGACGAGCGATTTGAAGGCCACTTGCACGGTCGATTACTTTTACGACGGCTTCGATCCTGAAAGCGATCCGGATTTCGTGTCCGAAGTCTACAATTCCCAAAACGCCTGGGCCGGAAGCGGCGGCGCTCAGGGTGGAGCGTCCTACGATCCCGAAGCAGATCGGTATTGGATCGACTGGCTGGAGTGCATGTAACAATGTCGATCAGTAACATGCCGGGCTGCTGCTGTGATATCGACCCGTCGCCGTGCGAAAACTGCGACGGCGCTTATCCGATCTGCCTGCATATCGAGTTGTTCTTGATCGACAACAAGGCCGGCGACGGCGACGATTGTGATGAGCAACTCGGCTTGTGTTGCCTCGGGAGTTGTCCAGAAAATAATCATACCTACGAACTGAAGTTCAACAACAACCCGTTCTACACCGACGAGTGCGGGTGGTTCGGATGGGACTGCAACACGCTCTGTCACCAGTACAATTGCAACATTCTCAATCTCTCGGCCGCTCTGCTCCTGGAAGGCGGGGATTACATTCTGTACATCACCAATGGGCGTGAGAACTGGAAGAAGAATTTCGGCACGACGAAGCCGGTCTGTTCAACGTGGAGCGCGCTGCACGTCGATATCGATGCCACGACGTTGACCGAATACGATGGCTGTGATTACTCGGCATCCTACGCGGAGGTGACGGCATCGGCGGTTGCGTGCCCGCATGACGAGTGCGACTTTCACCACCCGGAATTCGGCTATGGCTGCTGCTGTGAAGTGCCGGATCAACTGTCGATTGACCTGGGCGCCGGCGGCTGGACGGAGACAGTACAGACGCCTAACAACGAGTGCGATGAAACTGCGGATCTGCCATGTGCGCCGTGCACTCAATACGATCCAGACCGTTGCATCGATGCCGCGGGTGTATGGGTGGTCAACACGATGGCCGAAGGTCCGTCTGCCGAGTGCGATGACATCAGCGGGCAGGCCGGCGTCTGCGATCTATTGATTACAGGAGGCTTTCTCGGCTGCTGCACAATTCGCGTGAAAGTGCAAATGTATAGTAGGTCGTTCTGTCCAGAGCGAAATAACGACGTTTACTCCTGCGCAATCTACGAAAAGTGCTTGGTTGAAACGACGCCGCAGGAATGCTGCGATGGGCCGTGGACTTTGAATAAGGTGTCCGAAGTTCACGTCAATGATGTGTCGGACTTCTGCCCGTCCTACGGCGTGAACGGCCCGCTCAACTTGGCCCCCTGCACGGGCACCCTGCCGGCCACCATTTCGGTTACTGGGTTATTCGCTAGCGGGCCGTGCGCATGAAGCTATGCGAACTCTACGAATCGCCCGAGGGTTGGCGCTGCCGAAACTGCGACCAGCAGCCCGTCAAACTGGCCACGCGATTCAAGCGGTACTGCGGTCAGGTCGTTCAGCCGCCATCGCCAGCGCGTCGTCTTGCCAATTTCTCTCTCGCCGCCATCAATCACTTCGTCGCCGGCTCGCCCACGTGCTCGCAGGAACAGATCGATGCGCGGCTTGCGATCTGCCAGGCGTGCCCGCTCTTTATCCGGGATAAGTCCAACCCGGATGTTGGTGTCTGCGGCCACAAGGAATGCGGATGCAACCTGACGAACACGCAGCGCTACCTTAACGCTTTGGCTTGGAGCGACAAAAGTTGCCCCGATGATCCGCCGCGCTGGAATAAGCTCTAATTCCGAACAAAACTCTACCGCAAATAATTCTGGTTGACACGAAACACGTCGGCAGATAGAATCCCGGCATGGACAAGATCACAGTACAGCAGTTTGCCGATCGCTGCGGAGTCTCCCGCGAGCGTGTCTATACCTGGCTGCGGGACCGGCGGATTCCAGGAGCGAGCCGCTGGGGCCGCGATTGGATGATCCCGGCCGCCGCAAAATCTCCGGCAAAATCCGCTGGCCGACCACGAAAGTCGGCATAAGGTTAGACACGTCAAAGGTTTACGACTATTCCGAAAATTCCGTGTCTGGCAACAAGAATATGATTGACACGTCGAATAATAAGTATAGAATGCAGGGGTACGAAGGAAACAACGAACCGCTAACAAAGGGAGAAAAGACCATGACCACAGAACTCAAGCTCGGCAAGCTCATCACTACACACGACGGCCGTTGCCGCGGTCCTCGCTACGGAGAGGTCTATACCGCCGCCGCCGGCGAGACTGGGTTCATCGCGGGATACCGATCCCACGCCGCGTTCGGGCTGGGATTGATTGGGGCACGGCACTTTGCCAAGAGGCTCGCCGCGCAGAATTATGCTGTTCAATGCACGGACGTTTGACCCGTTAGCCCGCGCTCCACCGGCCGCTGCGGCGACCGGCGAGCCTGTGCTAACTAGGACACGCGCCCGACGTTCTCGGGCAACAGGAGATTGACCATGACGATCCAAGAAGCTCGCGAATTTGTCATCGGATATAGCGACCAGGACCAGATTGATGATGACGATTTGACCGAGGCGTTCATCGCCATTTACGGTCGCCAACCGGACCACGACGACCGCGAGCAGAGTCTATGGTCCCATCTCTGCGCGGCCGTTTTATGAGCCAATTCACCTGCCCACAATGCGGCTCGCATTACTTCGGCCGCGACATTGCCGCCGGCCCGGACGGCAAATCATTGGTGCTGGACACCGTGCGATGCCACGGGGAAGTAAATCCAAGGCCCTGCCCAAGGTGCCGCGGCAGCGGTGCGGGATTTGCCTGCCCAAGGTGCGGCGGAACCGGCGAGATCGGCAAGCCGTGCGATTGGCGCGGCGTGTGGGATGAACGAACTGTCCACGAAAGGAAAACGATGACGCTTTCATGTCGCGAATCACGGCTGCTCGACGCGGCCACGAAGCTGCTGCAACAGCCCTCATACGTGATGGATTGGCAGGAACTAGCCGAAGCCGTGGCCGCATACAACGAGCCAGCGGCGGGCGAATCCCCGGACGGTAGTACGCCCGCCCGGAACGTCTCCCACGATGACGGGAGCGCCCAGTGAGATTCAACGACCTGACCGGCATTCGATTCGACGGCCCGAATGGCGAGTCGCTGACGGCACTGCGATTCGTGGGCCGGAGCCGGACCCGGGTTGCGATGTGGGAGTGCCGGTGCGGATGTGGCAACCTGCATACCACCTACGGCACGGCACTCAGGAGCGGCAGAATGTACCGCTGTCCAGCGTGCGGAAGAAAGGCGATTGCTAAGCACGCGCGGTTGCGGCAACTCACCCACGGCAAGTCGAAAACCGGCGAATATGCGGCGTGGAACACAGCCAAGCGACACGGCGTGTTGTGTCGAGAATGGTCAACCTTTGAGGCGTTCTTCGCGGCGCTTGGCGAGTTCAATGGACGCAGACTCCATCGGCCGGACATATCGAGGCCGATGGGACCGGGGAATTGCGAGCTTCGATTTCCGCTTGATATTTCCGAATTCGCCGATAGACCAGTGTCGCGGCAGAGAAAGCGGCAATTGGCGTGGCACCGCGACGGCAGGTGCGTGACGTGCGGCGACGATGCTGGCGGAATGAGGCACTGTCCGAAGTGTCGGAAGAAAGTCAATGAGTACCGCAAAAGAGTTAAGGCCAAGCACGGATAAACCAATGAGATTCAACGAAAGGTGGTGGAACGATGACGCTCACTCTCTATGATCTTTCTGCCGAATTTCTCGCACTCGCCGCCGCGCTGGACGACGACAACGAGGAAGCTATCTACCCCGCCCTGGCTGCAATCCAGGGCGAGATAACCGTGAAGGCCGACAACATTGCTAGCCTAGTCACGTGGCTTGAAGGAATGGCCGAAGCGGCGAAGCACGAACAAGTCAGACTGGCCGCACGCCGGGCGCGATTCGAGCGTGATGCGGCCCGGCTGCGCGGATACCTGCATGAGAACATGGCCACGCTGGGCCGCAGCAAGATTCAGGGCCAGCGGTTCACCGTGTCACTGCGGAAGTGTCCGCCCTCAGTGAATGTGGTCAACGAAGCAATGGTGCCGCGAGACTATCTGCGGTACAAGCCGGCCCCGCCGCCGGAAGTGGATCGGGTGAAAATCCTAGAGGCATGGAAGGCCGATGGAACGGAGCCGCCGGGCGTGGTTATTGTGACGGATAAGACCAGCCTCAACATAAGGTGAACCATGTCAACAGAAATGACCGTTCGACCATCGCTAAGCGGTGAGCAAGTCGAACTGATTAAGAGAACGATTTGCCGCGGGGCAACCGACGATGAACTTTCACTATTCACGAATCAGTGCAACCGCACTGGGCTCGATCCGTTCAGCCGACAAATTCATGCGATCAAGCGGTGGGATGCGGTGGAACAGCGTGAAGTCATGGCGATCCAAACTGGTATCGACGGTTTCCGGCTGATCGCTGAGCGCACCGGAAAATATGCCGGGCAACTTGGTCCGGAATGGTGTGGTCCGGACGGAAAGTGGGTAGACGTATGGCTCGACTCGAAGCCACCAGCCGCCGCTCGCGTGGCCGTTCTGCGGCGAGACTTCACCGAGCCACTCTACGCCGTGGCCCGCTGGACGAGCTACGTCCAAACGAGAAAGAAGGATGGCAGCCCGAATCAGTTTTGGCAGCGGATGCCGGACCTGATGCTCGCAAAAGTGGCCGAAGCCCTGGCACTGCGCAAGGCGTTCCCTCAAGAGCTAAGCGGGCTGTACACGCACGATGAAATGCCAGCGGCGGGCGAATCCCCGGACGGAACCACGACGCCCGGCACGTCTCAAGACGGTTCGCCCGCCGCTGCTAAATCATCCCGCAAGCCAAAGCCCAACGGCCTGATCGATCCCGCCATCACAGAGGCCCAACAGGCACTGTATGACCGCACGAAAGCAAGCATTGAAACCGTCGACCACGACTACGATCAGTCCGGCGAGGTCATCAAGGCTAAGCTGGACAAGCTGAAATCAATGCAAGAGTGGCTGCTGAAATACGAGTCGGCCGCAAACAATCCCAAGTCGCCGGACGAACATCCGCGCATGACGCTGACGATGTTTACGGACCTTCTCAGGCAAACCAACGAAGCACTCAAGAGAGAAGAGGCCGCGCTGGCGCAAGAGGCAATGTAGCCGGTATCAGTTCGAGTAGCCGGAACGCGAACCGGGGGATGACGGGGAGTAACACCGGAGGCAAAGCGGGCACGTACGACCTGACGACGATTTTGTGAACACTAACAAAAAGATAATTCGGATACTTCGCAAACTGGCCGATGGCTACTGCCTTGATCCGGCTGGTAAGTATGGAGACAGTGGCATACTTTGGGAATTCGGAAAGCCGAAGGAATGGGTTTCCATAGGCATGATGGGAGAACTGTTTAGTCGCGGGTTCATTTTCCACGGCAGGAACTGCTATGAGATTTCTGGCGAGGGGCTTAGGTTTCTGGATCAAGAGGCAGTATGACCGAAGAACAACTACTCGAAGCTCGATGGGAAGAGTTCCACGCCGGCCTGAGACAGATCGAAGCCACAGCCGGGCACGATCTGGTAATCGACCACGACGGCAAAGGCTGGATCAAGTGGCGGCTATCGGACTCGGAACAGTGGCGAGCGCCGGACTGGACCGCGGATGATTTTGCAGAGGCGCTGGCCCAGCACCTGATTGAGACAGCGGCACGGATCATGGGCAGCGGACGGCGGAGCGTGAGCTATCAGGACGGGAAGCGGCGGGTGACGGCGGAACTCAATATCACAGGCTAAGGACGAACCCGCAATGGATGCCGGCACGACGGAGCGGTACGTAAGCCGCATTGACAGGATCGTTCCGGCCGACGCGCAGGAGGTGGCAGGCCGGAACTTTGTTTCAAACTGAAAGGGAGAGGATTGAGAACACGTATACAACTCGCGTAGCGGAGAATCGAACCGATGCCGGCTGAAAATAGACTGACCGTGATATGGGAATACCCATATCGGGAATCAACGCCGCAAGCGAGGCAATTAGAGCGGGAATCCGGCAGTTCCCCAAATTACAGAGCGAAAGGGGTGCGTCATGTGAACTACATCAAGGCGGTTTTTGGGGCCGGCTTCCGCCTGAACAAAAAGTGCCGGCCGCTTTCGCGGGACGACCGGAGCGAGACTCCGGGCCGCACTAGATGGCAACAGACCCAGCGGTGCAACTAGCCATTGCTGACACGGAGCGTAGCCGTGGCCCCCGATTCGAGATCAAGGTGAAGTATCCCCCCGTTTTTCCTCACAGGTGAACGATACATGGCAATCGAGAAAGTAAAACCAACGGTCAAAGAACAACCCCGCGCCAGCACATTGATCGCAACGGCAAAGATCGTCGAGGCGCTTGATCCGCTGTATTGTCCAGACCGAAGGCGGGCGTTGATCGCTGCACTCGCGATTATCGGCGAAGAAGGGTTGATGAGTTCCGTGATGCAGAAACAAAATTAGAGCATTGGAAATAGATATGACGCTTGAGCAACTATGTCGCCTTCGTGCGATGGGCAATCACGTTGGCTGGGAGCTGTTGCCAGAGGACGTCGAGGCCATCGCCGCGGCCATCGAAGGAATGCCAAACCCAAGGCTGGTCCAGGCCCTGGAAGCCGTGCTGATGTTCTACAGTGGCGGGCCGTGGGATGCCGAAATGCAACTTCGATGGGCTCAGTTGACCAGCGGGTTCGACCCCTGGACCGGCCGAACATATCATTGCACCAGCAAGGGGCTTTGCGATTTTATCCGCCAGCGACTCGCCGAGCCGTTTGGCGAGAAGGTGCAACCAATCGTAAAGGATGTTGCCAATGCTTAGTGACTTCACCCCTACGGGGTGCAGGCACAAGCAGTTTTCATGGCAAGAGAGGAACTCGGTGTATGCCTAGCAGTCATGGGCCACCCGGCAGCCTGGCACCCGAAAGAACAAGGGATCAAATAATGGACAAATTGCTATGGCTGCGAAAACACTGCCAAGAAAAGGCGCGTTGGCATCGAGACAAGGCGAGAAATTTGCGATTATCCGTCAACGCCGAATTCAAGGCTAAACACACCGTGGATGCCGCCGAGGCCGAGCAATACGAAAAGCACTGGCGCGAGTGCGCGGAACAGTTGGAAGTGCTTATCGCAAAATCTTTGGAGAATTCGGTTGCAAAGGCCGGGGAGACTTGATAGATTCAACGCCGCTGAGAAAACGGTAGGTATACCATGCAATCCTCGCTCGCGTAGAATACCCTTCACGCCCGCGTTCTTGCGCCATCTGACCAACCGTTTCCTCAGCAGAAATTCAGGTCAAGGGGGCAAGACCGGGCTTTTATTTTGCGCACACGGAGGGGTTATGGAGTTATCTGAGTTGTCTGCGGCTGACAGGACTATTTACCTGAGACATGCTAAGTCGCGAATAGGTCCGCAACGGACACAGAACACGGCGATTCACTTGAGAGCAATCCGAGACGAGAATCTTTTCCGAGAACACGGCACGTTCGAGCGCTATTGCCTATTGGAGCATGGCATACTACCGAACCAAATCGAGTCGTATCTAAACCCGACCGTCGTTGCGACATTCACAGCCAAACCTAAGCCGCCACCAGAAACAAGCGGAGTCTACTTCGTGCGTTGCGAGGTTGGCGGCGCTATCAAGATCGGATTCGCCAAGGACCCTGTGAAAAGAATGGCGGGCCTGCAAATTGGTTGCCCGCACCGACTAGAACTCGTGGCCGTCATTCTTGGAGCCACAGTGAAGGATGAGCAATCCTTCCATGCTCGCTTTGAACATATTCGTGGGATCGGAGAGTGGTTCTCGCCAGCACAAGACCTGCTCGACTTTATCACGGAGGTGTCGCAATGAATGCCATTTCCACAGCCGAAAAGAAACTGCTGGCCGTTTGCGAAACCGGAATCCAGGATGGACTAAAGGCGTTCCTTGTGGTCGGAAGACACCTGCTCACCATACGCGATAAAAAGCTCTATCTCGAATCGGCCGATACGTTTGAGGAGTATTGCAATAAGCGATGGAATTTCACTAGGCAGCGTGCCCATCAACTGATCGATGGGGCGAAAGCGGTCGATGCCGTGTCAACAATTGTTGACACGCCGCCACCGGTCAACGAGGCCCAGGCCCGCGTACTGGCTACTCTCCCAAGCGAATCCGCCCAGGCCACCGTCTGGGCAAAAGCCGTCGAGACTGCCCCCAAGGATTCAGAAGGCAATCCAAAGGTCACGGCGGCCCACGTTCAGCGGGTTGCGGATGAAGTGACCGGGAAGCCGCCCAAGACGGAAAGCAACGGCAAGGCTCCGCCGGACAAAGAGACCATCGCGGCTGAAATGCACGCGGCAGACCTTGCTGATCCCGAGCCGGAGCCAACCGTATCGGAGCAGTGCGAGGCCGACAACAAGCTGATCGAATCGTTCTGCCGCTCGATCATGGCCTTCTACGAAAACAACGTGCCGCACACGACTTGGACTTCGACGGATGGCCGGATCGGTTCCGGCCTGGCATCGCTCAAGGCGGGCTGCAATACGCTGCGGACGGCCAAGAGCGTAATCTGTCCGGGGTGCGACGCAGATGGTTGCCAGTATTGCGACGAGCATGGGTATCTGCCGAAGTACCGGGCCGATCAGGTAGCGAGGGTCGCAACGTGAGTACACTTGAAAGGAAAACTCGAAAGAACCCGCAGGATTCCCTGTTCGACTTGGGAACCTCGTGGGAATCCGAGTGGTGGGGAATGCCGCATTTCTCGATGGGCGACGCGCGGCCGCAGCACAAAATCACGGTCAACTTTATGACGGCCGAAGATGTCAAGGCGTTCGCGGAGAAGACAGGGCTGCAGGTTTCAACGCGGTCTGATACGTGCTGGTTTCCACACCAGGAGCCATTGCGTGGCGAATACTTCTATGATGGGCCACCGACCGACAGCCGTTATCCGATCTGCATCCCGTCGAAGGGCCGGGCCGATTGCCAAAAGACCGGCAAGGCACTGAATCGGATGGGCGTATCGTACAAGTTCTTCGTGGAAGAAACGGAGTACGATGCCTACTGCTTCCACCTTGGAGCGGCTAACGTCGTCAAGATGCCGTTTCACGATCTTGGGCAAGGCTCGATTCCGGCCCGCAACTTTATCTGGGAGTGGGCGAAGGAACGCGGTCACAAGCGGCATTGGACGGTTGATGACAATATCTCAGTCTTTGTTCGCTGCGATAACAACCGCCGGCTGTGCGTTTACGGCGGCGCGTTCTTTCCTGCGATTGAAGACTTCGTTGACCGCTACGAAAACGTGGCTATGGCTGGACCGCACAACAAGGGCTTCGTAAAGGACCGAGACCCGAGCTTGACGCCGTACCTTCTCAACAGCCGAATCTATTCTTGCATCTTGCTCGACACTTCGCTGCCTTACCGCTGGCGTGGTCGCTACAACGAGGATACCGATCTATCGTTGCGGCTTTTGAAAGACGGCTATTGCACGATACTATTCCGCTCACTGTGCATGGATAAGTGCGAGACAGTTGGCGTCCGAAATTGCGAACCTATGAAGGGCGGCAACACCGATACCGTTTATGCCGCAGACGATTACCGACTCGCATTCGCCAAATCGCTCCGCGAACAGCACCCCGACTGCGTTGAAGTCGTTTGGAAGTTCAACCGCTGGCACCACCAGGTCGACTATTCGCAATTCAAAGGCAACCGCCTCAAACTCAAGCCGGGCATTACGCCGACTGCAACGAGCAACGAATACGGGATGGAGTTGGTAAGGTCCAACGGGGAGCCGGTCGAATGAAGGCATACGAGCGACGCGCCGCCGGCAAGGAAACCTATTGGAAGCTCCAACGATGGGACGCTGTGAAGTGCTGCTGGATTCCGTATAACCGGCAGTTTGAATCGGAAGGCGAAGCCATGAAAGCCGCGAGCAAGCCGGGCAGATATCGGGTGAGTGAAATCAAGGGCGAACGTAACGACCTTCAGCCATTCGATGTAGTATGAACGCAACCCTCTTTGAGCCGCCGCCAATCGCTCGCTTCACGCCGCGAGATTACCAGCTTGCCGATTTGGAAGAGTCGTTCCGGCTGTGGGATTCCGGCACGGTTGGCGTGCTGACGAGGGCTGCCACCGGGCTTGGCAAGTCCCTGATGACCTGCCTGAAATTCCGCGAGTGGCTGGAGAGGTCGCCATCGCATCGCTGCATGGTGCTGTCGTATGAGCAAGAGCTAGTCGAGCAATTTGCCGAAGAGGTTGAGGATGTGCTGGGCATCACGCCGGGCATCGAAATGGGCAGCCAAGAGATTCAGCCGCACGAAATACCGCGCATCGTCGTGGCCAGTAAGCAATCGCTGTTGACACGCGAATTAGCGACCGATGAACAACGCGAGGCGCTACGGCTTGCTGGACTGTCCGATATCGGGCTGCTTACAAAACTGGCCGCACAGGGAGCCATCGCGGCGATTCGCAAGGGCGGTGATCTGCAAGCCGTGGCCGATGGCATCGTGGCCCACAACGAGGGCTATATTTGCAACCAAGAAATGAAGCGGGTGTCGCGACTGTACAAGTTCGATTGGCGTGACAACTGGCTGATCGTTTTCGACGAGGCGCACAAGTACAAAATGGATCATCGCTCATGCGGCCACATCGTCGAGTGGTTCGAGCGGAATCCAGAATCGCGCCGCAGCGGCATCACGGCCACGCCGAAACGCCGCGACAAGGTATCGATCGGCGCCCGACTCTTTCCTGGCATCGCGATTGATTATCCGTTGACCAGAGCCGTGGCCGAAGGCTACAGCGTGCCCTATCGGCAGAAGTTCGTTCAGGTTGAATCGATCGACTTCCGACGACTGAAAGAATCGTGCGGCAAGAATCAAGAGAAGTGGGACGCGGAACTCGATTCGCTGCTGAACACTGAGGAAATGCTAGCCAAACTCTGCGAGCCGATGCTGGACCTGGTTGGCGACCGCAAGACGTTGATCTTCTCGCCGTCCGTGGCGATGGCACGCAACGTAGCGGACTATATCAATGGCCGATGCGAAGTCGAGTGCCCGTCGTGCGCGACCCGCCGCTGGTATCCAACGCTCTTGATCGGCGACGGAGCCAAGTGCAAAGAGTGCGGCGACTTCCTCAAGCAAGAGAACGTCACAAAGAGCGGAGTACAAGCCCACTCTCTTGATGGCTCGATATCGCAAAAGCAACGGCGGCCGGTCTATGATGGGCACAAGGAAGGGCTGTTCCAATTCCTGTCGATATGTGGGCTGTGTCGCGAGGGCTACAACGATCAGTCAATTGGCTGCATTGCCATCTTCCGCCCGGTGTCAAAGGCGGCATCATCGCTGGCGGAACAAATGAAGGGCCGCGGAGCCCGGACTGAACGCGGTTGCATCGACGGGCTAAACACCCGCGAGGAACGCTTGGCAGCCATCGCGGCGAGCGGCAAGGATCACTGTCTCGTGATTGATCTTGTCGGCGTAACTGGCCTGGCCGATTGCGCCAGCACGATTCAGATATACGCCGAAGGGTTGCCCGATGCACTCGTTGCTCGAGCCGAAGAGATTGCCTTGACGGGTGGCGTCGAAGATCCCCTGGCTGCAATTGAACAGGCAAAGGAAGAGGCGGCGGAAGCAGCTCAGCAGCAACGCGAGCGGCGGGAAGCCGAAGCAGCCAAGCGGCGCGAGGAAGCCGAGCGGCGGGCCAAGCTGGACGCGGACGTGAAGTACAGCACGCACGACGTTGGGACGGCGCCGGCTTACGATGGGCCACGCGACCCGGCCCTGGCCAGCGAGGGGCAGTTGCGGTTCCTACACATGCTCGGCATCGACTTCATGGGATGGGAGCCGAGCAAGCGGCAGGCCGGG
>ERZ1292632.812-Hain-H43-01um-R2-812-length-33757-cov-11_pt1 | contig 33757 bp, 57 predicted proteins | sample MGYA00564407_ERZ1292632 | MGnify/ENA primary metagenome ERZ1292632 (study PRJEB36523, sample SAMEA6512637) | groundwater metagenome | collected 2019-01-08 | study: AquaDiva: Metagenomics assemblies of 32 groundwater samples | reverse complement strand
GCGCACGGCATGACCGACTGGCAGGCCGCGCGGGTTGAGCCGTACACCCTCTGGCTGATTTTTCGCCCGGACGGCTCCCCCTATTTCCCCTCAAACTGGCCGAACATCGAAGGCGAACTGGACCGCTGGGAGAAGGCCGGCTATCTTGTGCGCCGACTCCGTATCATCCCGAGCCTCGGGGACGTGACGATCGCTGGGCTGATCGACGATGACCGGCGGGTTCCTGGGGTGACGGCGTGACCTCAGTCGCGAGCCACATCGAGCGAGTGAAGAACTGCCGGTGCGTGATCTGCCTGCACCGTTTGGGCGTGAACCAAACCCCATGCGACGCGCACCACGTGGGGACCGGCGACGAGCGCGATGATTACGCTACCGCAAGCCTCTGTCTTGAACACCACCGCGGCGCGACCGGGGTGCACGGCCTGCACCGCCGCGCCTTTGAGCGCATGTGGAAGGCCACCGACATCATGTTGCTAGCGTGGACGTACCGGGAGTTGGCGCGCAATGTCTAAACGCTGGATGACCGAGAAAGAACTCCTCGCCACCCCGGTCGGGCGGGCGGCGCTCGCGAAGGAGAAGCGGCAGCGCAAGGCATTCCTCGCCCCGCTGCGCGGAAAACCAAGCCTCACGGTATCAAAGAAGCGCGGCCCGAGCGCAATCGAGGAAAGCATGGCGCAGCAGATCAAGGCGGCCGGGCTGCAGGCGCCGATCCGCGAGTACACCCCGTTGCCAGATCGCAAATTCCGCCTTGACTTCGCCTGGCCGTGGCCCCCGCCGCGGCAATTCGGACTCGAGGTCCAGGGTGCCGTGCACCGGATCAAAGGCCGGTGGAAAGCGGAGAGTGAGCGCCGAGCCCTGCTGCTGCTCGCCGGCTGGCGCATCTTGGAGGTCAACGGCGACGACGTGCGAAGCGGCCGGGCGTTGAAGTGGCTGATTAAACTATTGGAGAAACCATGAACGGAGAGGTAGGAGTTTTGAACGTCGGGGCGGGTGACACCAAGCTCACCTTCGACAAGAGCAAACCGAAAGACCGCGAGCGCGCGGCGGTGATCGTCGCTGACATGCTCCGGCGCGGGTATTCGATACTCGTGCAGGTCGGCACCAGGAAGGGCGAGCCGGTGTTCCAGCGCGCCAAGGCGTTCGACCCGAAGACGTGCGAGTACATCATTGCCGGCGGGCCGAACGAGCACATCGACATCGGCGTGGAGGTTCCGCCAGCGCCGACGCTCAAGCGTGGCCGCGGACGGCCGCGGAAGAACCCGCTCGTGCGCGTTCCTGCTGAGCGCACGCGTGCTGTATCGGTCGGGAGAAACGCCGGTGGGTGAGGCTGCGCGCCGGAAAAAGACGGGCGAGTATCCGGCCGCTACAGCGCCGGCGGTAGTGCAGCAGGGTGCCGCCTTGGGCTGGCCGGAGTTCACCGACGAGGCGCGGCGAGCCTTGGAGGGCCGCGACAGCTTCGCGGTGATGCGCAACCGCCTGCGCGCCCTTGGCTCGGCGGCGCATGAATACGCCGGGTTCCCGATGGGTATTGATGGCGAGCAACTCCACGTGCACCCCAGCTACCGCTTTGCAGAGGTGTTCAAGCCGCCCGTCGATCCACCTGACGCGAGCGGCGCCAAGGTCCGCAACGTGTTCTGGTCGAAGAAATACAGGGTGCATTGCGCCGTGGTGCAGGAGGCGGACGGGAGGATCTGGCACGCCCCGCTTGGCGTAGCGAACCACGCCGACAAGCTGATCAGAACGATGGGCTGCTCGGTGGCCTGGGGGATCGAACAGGAGTCGAAGGCGCTGCAACTGCTCGGCACCCTGGTCCGCCACGTCCCGTTCAAGTATTACCTGCTCACCGGCATGTTCATGGAAACGAGCCCGAGGAGCGGCCTCACCTACGTGTTCCGGAAACTGCGCCCAACCATCGTGCTGTCGCCGCGCGCGCCCAAGGGCGGCGGGATGCGGATCATCAGCGCACTGTGCATGCACCCGATCGGCTACTACGCCGACAGCTGGGCCGGGGCGATGTGCCCGACCGACGACGTGATCGCGCACCTGATGCTGTGCCGCGGCGATGAACCGCGGTACTGGAAGGAGTGCAACCAGATCCCGGCCGACCGCCATGAGGCCGGGATTTGACCCTACGCCTTTTTCATGAAACCCGGCTGGATGCCGGCTGCGGCCCGCTCTTCCGCAATCCGCTTCCCATGCCGCCGCTTGAGCTTCGTGGTGATCGCCGCGCGCTGCCGGTCGATTACCGCGAGGACGGAGGCGGGGAGGATCGAGCGCACCGAGCCTTGGGCGCTCACCTGCGTGACGAACGCGGTCAAGGTTTCGTCGGTGCGCACCGTCTGGATCATGTACGACGTGGCGTGCCCGTAGAAGTCGATGTCCTGCACCACAGCCGGTTTCGTGTGCGCGCCGTTCGGCAGCCCGATCATGCCGGACAGCATCTTGTCGAACGGGTCCGAAGCCAGCTTTGCCGTGACCTTGTGATCCACCCTGTTGCCTCTGTTGTCGTCCTGATCTACCATGATGATTCTCCAGTTGGTTGAAGAGCCGCCGGGTTCCAGCCCGGCGGTGCAGTTCCTCGCTGCACAACTCTATTTTAGCAAACGCGATTTTCCGAAATCGCGATTCGCGACGAACGATCAATGACTTACGAATCGTCCGGCCCCGAGAAAAAAAAGCTTGACACGGTTTTTCCGGATCTCGCCAGATCATGAGAATTCTCCCCGACGAATACGTTCAGGAGCTTTTCGAGAAGATCGAGAAGACCGGCAACGAACACGCCCGCACAAAGGGGCGTGTCGCCGCGCTGATGGAAATGCGGAAGATCCACAAATCACAGTTGATGCAGGTTAAGCAGGCCTGCGGCGTCACCAGCACCGCGGCGCAGGAGCGTGAGGCTTACGCCGATCCAACCTATCAGGAAGTGGTCGACAGGCTCGTGGCGGCAATCGAGGAGGAGGGGCGCGCCGCCGTCGCGCACAGCTTGGCAGAAAAGGCTTGGGAGAGCTGGCGCACCGAGAACGCCAACCAGCGCGCCGCGACGCGCGGCTAGACGGTCGCCTCAATCTCGGGCGACATACTCTCTCACCTCGGCCAGCTTCGGCTTGAGGATCTTGAGCGCCCGGTATACGTTCTGCGCCGCCATCCCGACCAGCTTCCCCGCCTGGGCGTAGGTTTGGCCGTGCAGCAAAACCCCCTTGCACGCCCGGCGCGCCTTGGGCTTCAACCTGGTCATGTCGAGCGCCGCCGCCACGATCAGGCGCTGCACCTTCAGCTCGGTATGGTTCAACGGAGCCAGAGACACGTCCACCCCTCCCGCTCGTAGAACTTCGATGTCGTAGACGCGCGGACCTCGCCGGTTTCGGCGTTCCTGCCGATCGACCAAATCCACGCCTCGCGCTCGCCGTCGCAGTAGTCGCGCCCTTCCTCGAAGAACCCGGGCGGGAAAATAAAGTCGCCTTCCTCAGTGACCGGACAGGCCGATACGTCGCGTGCCTCGCCCTTCTGCAGCTTGCGCTTCATCGAGAGATTGTTCATCGTGTGCCAGGTCACAGCAGCAACTCCTGTTGAGTGTTGTGGCGGGGGCGTATCGCGGTGCGTGCGCGGGCGCCAAGCTGGTACCCCTCGGCGTAGGCGTTCGACCACTCCGGGATCGTGTCCCATGCCGGCGGATTTGCCCGCTCGCCTGCGTATCCGTCGCGATACCCGGCGTTGCGGGAATTGATGATCGCCTGCCGTATCTCGGCCTCTGTGGGTGCCGGCTCGACGCTCGCGGGTTGCGCTGGCGCGATGAGCGCGGAAAGCTCGACGCTCCCCGGATTGGCCTCCCACGACTCCGGCAGTTTGTCATCGTCGAAGTGCAGCAGGTACATGTTGCGCGATTTGATCACCTTGCCAATCACGCCGACGCGCCCCACCATCGCGGCGCGGTTGTTGACGTCAGGATGCGTCACTTTGACGATCTTTGCGGTGCGCCCCTTGTGGGCCGGGTCTACTCGGTCAATCATGGACGTGCCTCCAGGATGCGTAAGAAAGGGCCTTCTCGATGGTGCGGACGTGGACGTGGTACCGGCGGGCGAGCGCCTCACGGGAGATCTCGGCCTGTAGCCGGGCGATCTCCGCGCGCCGCCGCGCATCCGCCGCGCGAATGTCGACGATGTTCTGCTCGGTCAGCTTCGACCCGGGCAGGTCCTCGCCGCGCTTGCATTTGGCGTACATCAGTTCATTCCCCTATCCAAGCCGTGCCCGTTGCCGATCGCGCGGCCCAACCACGTGCCCTCAGTCGCCGCCACGTCGACCAGTTCCGCGCGCGCGAGCGATTTGGTCGCTCTGTCAATCAGGCACGAAGCAAGGAATTGCCGCTCGCCTACCCGGACGTTGAAGATGATCGATTCTCGCCGCTGGGGAAGATCCTGCACTCGAAGCTCGCCCTCAACGATTCGCTCCGAAACCGCCTGACCCTCCGGCGTGGTGTCAAGCTGGGTCGTCCAGGCCTCCATGATCAGCAATGCTGCGGCCGTGTCGACCAGCGATGCTGCGGAAGCGTCTCGCGCGAACTTCGCGTGCGCCTCGAAGATGTAATCCTTGCTCGGTGCTGCGCTCATGTCCACGATGGCCAACGGCCGACCCTCAACCCCGACAATCAGAATCGGCCGATGCTCTTCTCCGCTGGCGACGATCGTCGCCGCCCCCGGAAATGCCGCGTTGTAGAGCCATTGGGCGACGGCAAACGCGTGATCGTTCATACCGGATACCTCCCCGCCAGAATTGCCCTGAAAGCCGCGTCAACCTGCGCCGGCGAGCTTGCCGGGTACACGTCGCGGGCGTGGTAGACCATCGTTTGCGACTCGTCCCGCTCCTCGACGTGCGCCCTGATCCCGGCGCCGGCCAGGGCTCCGGCGACCGCCTCAAACGCCGCGCCGTGCGTCGCACCCGCGGGTTCGACCACCTCGACAATAATCAGCGCGCCGATCATCGCGGCACCAACGGGTAACGGAGCTGAATATCGGCATCCGACACCCGCGCTTCAGCATCGCGCACCACGTGCTGCAGGTGCTCGCGGCCGGCCGCAGCTTCGGAGCAATCGCGTTGCAGGTTTCGCAACATCACTGTTTGCTGGCGCAGGTTCCCGCGCGCCAAGTAGAGATTGAAGCGGGCAAGCCACAGCTCGAGCCGTTTCACGATTCCGCCTCCCCGAGCTGCGCGAGCAAAGTGCGGGCGATTTTGCGCATTGATTCGATGTCGGCTCGGAGTGCGTCCGCCTTTGTGTCGTCGTCGAACGCGTGTTGATAGATGCGTTCCAGCCCGGTCGCCAGTTCCGCGCGCTCGGCCAGCAGGCGCGGGTAGGCGTTCAGGGCCTCGACGATGTACTCGGCGTGCGACTCCGAACCGGGATGCAGACGCATGATTGGCGTTTCGGCTGCATCATAGATGTATTTGCCGTCAAAGGTCAGCGGCGTTGCGGGTGCGGGTTTGGTCGGCATGGTCATTCTCCGTTGGTCATCGAGGTACAATCCGGGCACTGCTCGCCCCGCTCCGCGCGGTCCGGTGTCACGCTGGCCGGAGCACCGCAGGTCGGGCAGGGCTCGGTGCGCTGATCCATCGGCAGCACCGGCAGTTCGCTGGTGTTCACGATTGCTCCCCGAGCCGCGCGAGCAGGGCGCGGATACCGCTGATAATCGCGCAGCGGTCGAACGGTGCCGCGCTGACGTTCCCGGCATGTTCGTTGCCGATGAAATCCCCGAGCAGGATCAGCGGGGCGATAGTGGTTTCGAGCACCGCGACGAGTTCCGCGTTGAGCGCGCGCAACCGCGCCGCATCCTGGATGGCGAACTCACCGATGGCCGGCGAGATACGCCGCTCCGCTGAGCGATTGTCGGGCAAGGTGTGCCCGCGTGGTGATATGAAGGTCTTCACTGCGTACCCCTCCGGTAGAGCCGCGATCCGCGCGGCGCGGTGACTGCATAACGCGCAGATTATCAAACCGATGACAGAAGTCAAGTGAGTGACCACTTACTATCAAAAATAAAAGGATTACGGAAGTGATTGCAAAAACTGTCAACCCTCTATATCATTTGCGCGTTGTGTGGAAAGGCGCAATCCCGCGCCGATTCTTGGAGGGGTCTAAGAATGGAAACGAAGAGCTGCGGATCACGCGCTGCCGCCGATGTTGCGGCGCTGCTGCGCGCGAGGAACCCGCTGATTTGGATTGTCACGAGAGAAGAGGGGCGCGTTGAGCGTCTACTGATGGAAGCCGCAAGCGCCGCGCAGTATGAACCCAGATTCTGGGATTGCGCGACCGGCGTAACCGATTACAGCGGCAACGGGCAACCGCCGGGAACCAGTGCAACCGATCCGGGCGCGGTGCTGAGCGCAATTCGTGATTCACGCGCGCGGCAGGTCTGGATCCTGCGCGACATGCACGCATGGCTGCGCGACCCGACGATAACCCGGGCCTTGCGGTCGCTCGCGCGTTCGCTGCAGCTGGCGCGCCGGGACGAAGCCCGGGCCGTAATCATGGTGACGCCCAGCAACGAAATCCCGCCCGAGCTTGCCGGGCACGCCATCGTGATCGAGTGGCCGCTACCCGACCGGAGCGAAATCGCGGAATTGCTTGATGCCGCCATCGCCGCGCTGCCGGACGACATTCGCGCCACCGCCGCGCCGAACGGCGCGCGCGACGCTGCGATAGATGCAGCGATCGGCTTGACTGCCGAAGAGGCCCAAAGCTGCTATGCAAAGTCGCTTGTGCAGTCACGCACCATTGACCCCGCGACCGTGGCGGGGGAAAAAAAGCGCGTCATCGCGCGCGAGAAGGTGCTCGAATGGTTCGACCCGTTGCCGGGTGGCCTTGATTCGGTCGGAGGCCTCGACGCGCTCAAGGCGTGGCTTGGTGCGCGCCGCGCCGCGTTCGGACCGCGCGCCAGGGCGTACGGCTTGCCGGCGCCGAAGGGGTGCTTGCTGGTCGGCGTGCCGGGTTGCGGAAAGTCGCTGACCGCGAAAGCAATCGCCACCGCATGGGGTATGCCGCTGCTGCGGCTCGACCTCGGCGCGATCAAATCGAAATGGGTAGGCGAGAGCGAAGGCAACATCCGCAAGGCGCTGAAGGTCGCGGAAGCCGTCGCCCCCTGCGTGCTGTGGCTCGACGAGATCGAAAAGGCGCTCGCCGGTGCAACCCAGGGCGCGGCCGATGGGGGCGTTTCAGGTGACGCGCTGGGCGCCGTGCTGAGCTGGATGCAGGACCGGGCCGGCTCCGTGTTCGTGGTCGCCACCGCGAACGATGTTTCAGCCCTGCCGCCGGAACTGCTGCGCAAGGGGCGATTCGATGAGCTGTTTTTTATCGACCTTCCGACCCAGCTCGAGCGCAGCGCAATCCTGCGCGCTACGCTGAAAGCCCACCGCCGCGACATTCTCTCGCCGGAAGATGTCGCGCGCGTTGCCGTAGCCGCATCGGAATTTACCGGCGCCGAGATTGCCGCACTCGTGCCGGATGCACTCTTCGCCGCGTTCGCGGATGGTGAGCGCCCCATCAGCACGGAAGACCTGCTGCGCGCCGCCGGGACCACCGTTCCGCTTGCTCGCACCGCCGCGGAAAAAGTCGCAGCGTTGCGCGCATGGGCGAAAGGCCGGGCCCGCCCCGCTACCAGCACAGCCACCGAAACCCGCGCCACCGCGCGCCAGCTCGACGTCTAGACGTCAACCAGCCATCCAAGGAGAATTACATCATGATCATCAAAGCCAGCATCCTGCGCCCCGGTCTGCTCGTGTCGCTCAAGTCCACCATGCGCGGAGGGGTCCACTACACCCGGACCGACCTCGAGGCCGACCACACCACCGAAGACGGAGCCCAGCGCGCCCGCTGGGAAACCTCGCGCGAGATCCCGGACCCGGACGAATTCAACCGCGCGACCGCAGCCCGAGGCAAGGCGCGCAGCATGGTTGCCGCCGTGTGCTGCCCGTCCTCGTTCGGCTTGCTGTGCCCGGAGTCGGCGGAAGCTGATCTCGGTGCCGCCGTTGAAGAGGCGCGGAAAGTCGCCGACGAACACAACGCCACCGCGAGCCTTACCCGTGTCGACGTGTTCGTGCTTGTCGGCCGCATTGCGCAGAATGACGCCGAAGCCGCGCGCGCGATCACCGACGAAGTGCGCGGACTGCTCGAGCAGATGCGCGCCGGGATCAAGGACGCGAACCCGGAAGCCATCCGCGAGGCCGCGAACAAAGCCCGGGCGCTCGGCGCGATGTTGACCGAGGGAGTAGCCGACAAGGTATCGGCCGCAATCGCCGAGGCCCGCCGCGCCGCGCGCGAGATCGTGAAGCGCGTAGAGAAAGACGGGCAGACCGCCGCGCTGGTGGTCGCCGCGTGCAGCGTGCAAGCCATCGAATCCGCGCGCTTTGCGTTCCTCGACCTCGAGGCCGAAGAGGCCACGTCAGAGGCCCCAGGCGCGCGCGCGATCGACATGGAACCCGAGGCACCCGCACCCGCACTGCGCGCTGCTGCGGCCCCCGCAGCCCTCGCGCTGGAGTTCTGATCATGCCCTGCGATACTCAAGCCAACCTGACGCCGGCCAAAAAGGCCGCGCAGCTCACCGCGATTCAACGGCTCGAGGCGGCGCTCGCGCAGAATGAGGCGCAGCTCGTTATCGGCCCGCAGGGGTCGATCAGCTTCCGCGGCTGGAAAGACAACCAGGGAGTCGCCGACCTGTGCGCCTACCGCCGGCTGGCATCGAGCAATAGCGCAGCCCTGCGGCGCGCCGTTGCCCGCGCCGAGGTGACCGCCGGGCGTCAGGTCGACGCGCGCGCCGTCGCCGCTGGGGTGCATTCCCACGATGGCGGGGCAAGCTGGGGGACGCATTGATGCGCGCGACCCTCGCAGTTCTCGCGCTTTTCGCGCCCGGTGCAGTCCTCGCCCATGCCGGCGGCGCGCACGTGCACCCGGACGTGCTCGCGTTCCTGATCCTGTTCGCGCTGTTCGTCGCCGCCCGCAAATGACCGCATACCAGCTCACCACCAAGTTCCCGGGCCGGTGCTCGCGCTGCTCGAGCGCCATCGGGCAAGGTGCGCGCGCCGTGTACCTGCCGCACACCAGGGCGCTGCTGTGCCTCGTGCGCCCGGAGTGCGGCCGCGCGCAGCTCGAGGCCCAGCGCAAGCCCAGAGCACCGAGCGCGCGAAGATGGTACGCTGACGCCTGAACACTCCCGCGACCGGCGCGTCACCGCCGGCGCCGCGCGCACCGCGTCACTCCTCCCGCAGTGCGCGCCCTTGCCCAGCCCAGAGCTGGGCTTTTTTTGCCCCTTGCAACCCGCCACGCTCAGAGGGAGAATGTCCGCTGCAGGTCAACCCAACGGAGAACCCCATCATGGCCGGATTTCCAGGCAAAGGACTCAGCAACACGCAGGTCAGCCGCCCCTCTGGCGTCGTCAACCAGTGCACGAAGACCGGCGAACGCGGTGCACGCCTCGACCCGCCGCTGAAGGACGGCAAGTTCGGCCCGGGCAAGGGCCTGAGCAACACCCAGACCAGGAACAGCCCCAGCAACAAGCCGTGACCCTGCGCCCGCTCGTGCTAGCTGTGCGCCTTGCGCTGATCGAGATCGGCGAGCAATCGCAACGCCGCCGGTTCATCGCCTGGTTCCAGAGCCGGCCGTGAAGCCCCCCGAGCGCCGCGCGATCCCCGGTGGCGCGGTCCTCACCCCCGGGCAGCTCGCGCCCCTGCCGCACCTGGTCGCGCTCCAGGCGCAAGGGCTTGCGGCCCCGGGCGCCGCGCCGCGTCTCTGGCGCCTCGTGTTCGCGATCCGGGTATCAGCCCTTGAAGGTCAGCCAGGCCGCGCCCTAATCGCGGAGATCCCCACAGGCATTCACGCCCGCGACCTCGCCCAGCTATTCCGAGGCCTAGCCGAGCAGGCCGACGCGATTGCCTTAGCCGCCGACCTCGAGGCCCAGCACAACCAAGCCCACGTCAATGACGCCCAAACCCCGGACACCGTTCGACCTGCCGCCATCGGCACCCCAAGCACCGGCCAAGCAGGCCGCTGGCCGCCCAAAGGTGAAGCCCAACCCGCGCCAGCCGCAGCCCAAGCCCCGCCAGAGCCCGCCAGCAACACCCGCCACTGAGCCCGAGGCCCCGCCGGCCGCCGACGCGCCAGATCTCGAGCTGCTCGACGCCGAAGCCTCCCGCCTCACCCTCGACCCAGCACAGACCGCCACAGCCCCAAAGCCCGGCGACCTCACCACCCCAGGCGCAGCCCCGCCCCAGCTCACCCCAGACCTCACAGCAACCCTCACAACCCGCGAACTCCGCGCCGTGCAGGAGCTCGTCCGCGGCGGAACGTGGAAGGAAGCATGCGACGCAGCCGGCTACGCCCCAAACAGCCCAGACCGCAAGGCACCACCGAGAACCGAAATACAGGACGCGGCGCGTTACCTCATCTCGGAGATCGCGCTCAGCGCTTCGCTTTCGCGTAAGTGGATACTCACTCAAACCGTCGCTTTGTATCGTCGCGCTATACAGGCGGAGGAAGTGCGCGACCGCAAAGGCCGACCAACCGGCGAATGGAGATACGACGGTCCGACCGCAGCTAAGTGCTTGACGATGCTAGCGGATCTGCACCCGGATCTGAGTCCGAAATCCAAGGGCATCGCCCCTGGAGACGTGGCCCAGCTGCTGGCCGCTGTTGCAGCGCGGGGTAGACCCGAACTCCCTGGCGATCGGGCGCGAGTCATCGAGCAGGCGAAGGAAAGCCCAGCAACATCAAGCACCTAGCGCGCGAAGTTGCGCTATGGTCATTATGTCAAATTGCGACTATGTGCCTGATCGCGCTCGCATTGTCACCATTCGCACCGATCCCAGCCGACCACGAGGGGGTGGGGGCAGTCGCCAGGCCCCCGGGGGTGGGGGCCGGGTCTTCTTAGTACGGTTCCCCCTCGTAAAATTTCCGCCGCCGTCTACCCGAACAGGCTGAGTTACGCACAGGTTGTGCACAGGGAGGGTGGTGGCACCCCCGAAAAATTTCGCGGCAAATTCCACGAAGTCGATCAAGAAAGCGTATGGTTGTGATAGATTCCGGCACGTTGATGCGACTCTCTCGAAGGATGGAAGATGTTCAAGGGGCTTTTGGAGCGCGCCGGGATCACGAAGGCTGAGCTAGCGCGGAGGCTGGGGATCACTTCCGGGGCGGTCTCGTTGTGGCGTGACAACCCGCCGCGGTATGCGGTTGCGTACCTGGAGTTGCTGATCGAGTACAACCGGGTGAGGCCGTGACGGTGGGCCACGTGGAACAATCGCCGAAACTTCTGACGTATCAGGGGCCTTGGTGCTGCGAGGAAGCGAAAGCACACGGGGTGGTGGTGTGCGAACAGTGCGCGGAGTTCAACGCGCAGTGGCAAGAGTTGCTTGGGCCTGTTGGAACTGTAGTTGACATATGTTTACCGTGAGCATAGGTTTCGAGACAAACCCGGTGGTGCCATGAGCGCCGTGCTGTGTGGCCTGCACCATGCGGCGACCGGGTTGAGTCCACTTTCTGCAGGGGGAGGCGGCTTGGTCTACGTTGATCCGCTGGTACGGCACGGCTGGGTTCTGAGGGGGCGGATGGTTGCGAGCTGCCACCTGTTCACGGACGAGGCGTCGCTCGACGAACTGCATTGGCTGGCGCGGCGCATCGGGATGAAGCCGGGGTGGTTTCGGGACGTCGCGGTGCCGCACTACGATCTGACGATGATGAGGCGGCGCGCTGCGGTGGCCCTCGGCGCGCGGGAGGTTGGGCGGCGGGAGGCGGTGGAGATCTGGCGGGCGCGGCGCCGGCGCGCTTTCAGCGTTGGCTCGATGGCTGCCCTGGATTTCTGATGACCGAACACATCGACTCGTACCCGCTGACGTGGCCGAAGGGGTTCCCGCGGTCGGCGCGACGCATTGGCGGGAAATTCAGCACCAGCCTCGCGGGGGCGCTCGCGAACGTCGAGAAGAGCCTCCAGCTATTCGGGTCCGACAGTGGGAAGAAGGTCGAGGGCATGGTGATCAGCTCGAACGTCACGCTCGGCGCGCAGCGACCCGCAGATCCAGGGGTGGCGATCTGGTTCACGTGGGACGGCCTGCAGGTCTGCATCCCGGTCGATCGCTACGAGAAGGTGGAAGCGAATCTGCAGGCGATCCACCACATCGTCGAGGCGCGCCGGACTGAGCTTCGCCACGGCGGGCTCGCCATCGTGCGCGCGACGTTCACCGGGTTCCGATCTCTGCCGGCGCCGGGCAAGGCGAGCTCGCAGGGCTGGCGCGCCGTGCTGGGCTTTCCTCCAAACCTGACCCCGACGCGCACCGACGTCGAAACGATCTACCGCAAAATGCGTGCGGCAAACCATCCGGACAAAGGCGGCAGCGCCGAGAAATTCCACGCCGTCCAGCTTGCTTTTGAGAGCGCCCAACAGGAGATCGGCTGATGTACGGAAAGCTCTTCTCCCAGATGTTCGACGGGACTCTCGGGACAAAGGGACCGTGGCAGGCGCTGGTGACATTCCAGCAGTTGATCATCTTGGCCGACGCCGCCGGCGAGGTCGACATGACGGCCGAGGCACTTTCCAGACGCACCACAATCCCGCTTGAGATCCTGCTCGAAGGCATCGCCGCGCTCGAGCAACCAGACCCAGACAGCCGGTCACCAGCGCTTGAAGGCCGCCGCATCGTCAGACTCGACGAGAACCGGTCTTGGGGCTGGAAAGTCGTCAACTACGAACACTACCGGGCCATCCGATCACAGGAGGAACGCCGTGATTACATGAGGAATTATATGAGGAAACGGCGTGTAAACACGAGTAAACCTGTAAACCCAGCATTAGCGCCGTTAGCCGAGGCAGTAAGCAGTAGGCAGTATGCAGTAGGCAGTAAGGAAGAAGCAGTAAAACCAAGAAAGGTCAAAAACTCTCCCGGCGAGCTTCGCACGCCGGCCAGGGTAAACGGGCAGGAAGCGCCAACGGCGAAAACCTGGGAGGCCTACAGCGCGGCGTACTGCGCGAGGTACTCGACCGACCCGGTTCGCAATGCCAAGGTCAACGCCCACCTGGCGCAACTCGTCAAACGGCTCGGGGCTGACGAGGCTCCCGCGGTCGCCGGGTTCTACGTCGGCCACAACGGGCCGTTCTACGTCCGCGCGATGCACGACACGAGCCTGATGCTCCGGGACGCGGAGAAACTGCGTACGGAATGGGCGACGGGCCGGAAGATGACGACGCTCGAAGCCAGAAGCGCGGAGCAAGGCGATTCGATCCGGGAGCAATCCAAGCGCGTGGCAAAACTCCTAGGAGAGCCGGAATGAAACTTCGCGATGAGGTCGTCGCAACGTGGTCGATCAACGGCCAGCAGCTCGAGGACGCGGCCGTCGCGTTGATCGTGAAAGAATTGCAGGCGTACCCACTGAATGACGTGGCCGCGGCGCTCTCGAGGTGCCGAAGAGAATTGAAGCGCATGACGCTCGCCGACGTTCTCGATCGAATACCCGGGCAGCATCCCGGCGTCGAAGAGGCATGGTCGATCGTGGCGAAGGCGTTGAACGACGAGCGCGTGACCATCGTGCTGACCGACCAGATGATGCAGGCGTTCGGCTCGGCCCTGGACGTGCAGGAGGATCCGATTGCGGCGCGCATGGCCTTCAAGGAGGTCTACACGCGGCTCGTGGCGATTGCGCGCGACCAGAGAACGCCGATCAGGTGGCGGCCCAGCCTCGGGCACGACGCGAGCGGTCGGGAGGGCGCAGTGCTGGAGGCGGTCGAGAAGGGGAGGATCACCGCGGCCCATGCGGCGGCGTTGCTGCCGGTCACCGAGAACACCGACGCGAGGGTGCGCGAGCTGGTGGAAAAATCAGTGAAGCGGATCGAGAGCAAATGAATGTTCGGCGTCAAGCGCCCGCTCCACCACCCCCAGCGCGCGAAGATCGCCGCCTACGTGGCCGCGACATGCGGCGTGACGGTCGAGCATTTGCTCGCGGTGATAAAGGCGCGCAAGGAGTTCCGCAGAGCGCGCATGTACCGCAAACGATCGAGGGAACGTGTGGTGGCTGAGAATCAGGACGCGAAGAAAAAGACGGTGTGCGATCCGCACCGGTTCCTGTTCGCCGGAGAGGGAGCCCTGCATGCCCTCCTGCGGATGATGAACCTCAGCACGGCCGAGTTCTGCCGCGTAGCGGAGATTTCGCAAGCCGTTTTCAACAAGTGGTACGGCCACCCGATGTACGGCTGGCCGGTGCGCTTTCTCGAAGTGCTGTACTACGCGCGAGAAATGGAAACGTACCTGCGTGCTCAAGGCGTGGATACCGAGCAGTTCAAGCCCGTGCTGCCCGCCGAGTACAATCGCCACGGCAGGTACCCGAAAAAGAAAGGCGACGTCGACGTGTCGAGCGCGCCGCTTGCCGAGAGCTACTCACCGTGGAAGTGACAGAGGTTCCGAACACCCGCGTGATGTTCACGCGCTCGCCAGATCCGATCGGCGCCTGCTCGCCGGGGACGTGGCGCGAGATAGAAGTGCGTGAAGGGCGCAAGACCGCGCTGGTAGGTTGCCCGTCCTGCGGGGCGCTCGGAACGATCGAGGACCACAGGATCGACGCGATGGGCATGGTCGAGCCAAGCGTGATTTGCGCGCGCGAGTGCGGCTTCGATGCGAAGATCATTCTCGACACGTGGTTGATGCTGACGGAGGCGCGGCAGTGAAACACGATAAGCCGGAGTGGTGCCAGCGAAGGATTTTTCTTTCGCAATACCTTGGCCTTTGCCTGACGGAAGGCGCGTTTTATTCGGCGCTGCGGCATCTGAAACTTCCGGCGTCCGACCGACCGGCGTGGAAGCACGACAGCGGAGCGAATGCCACGACACATTTCTTGATCCAGCGAGGAAAGCGCGGCCGCGCAGCAATCGTCGCCCTGCACGACTGGCCGGAGCGCAGCAACGTGGAAGTGTTCGGGTTGCTGGTGCACGAGGCCGTGCACCTCTGGAAAGATGAATTGCGACACCTCCGCGAGACAAACCCTGGCGAGGAAACCGAGTGCTACGGCATCCAAGCCATCGCGCAGAATTTATTCGAGGCCTTCGAGAAGCAAACGAAGAGATCGCGCCGATGAGTGAGGCGCTCGACGTCCAGGTCGTCGATCGGTTCGCCGACCCGGTCTGGAGACTGAACAACCTGTACTACATCGTCGACGATGGCGGGAGGGAGGTTGCGTTCCGCCCGAACGAAATGCAGGTGAAATTTCTGCGGGATATGTGGTACCTGAACGCGATCGTGAAAGGGCGACAGCACGGGTTCACCACGCTCATTTGCATCATGATGCTCGATGCCTGCGTGTTCACGCCCAACCTGAACGCAGGCATCATCGCGCACACCCTCGACGACGTGAAGAAAATCTTCCGGCGCAAGATCAAGTTCCCTTACGAGCGATTGCCAGATGGAATCCGCGGCGCGGTGGCGCCGACGAACGACACGCAGAACGAACTGATTCTGTCGAACAAAAGCGAGATCGGGGTCGACACCTCGATGCGTTCCGGGACGTTGAACTACCTGCTGATCTCCGAGTTCGGGAAGATCGCGCAGATGTTCCCCGAACGCGCGGCCGAGATCAAGACCGGCTCGTTCAACACCGTGCACCCTGGAAATTACCTGTTCGTCGAATCGACCGGGCACGGCAAGGGCGGCGAGTTCTACGACCTGGTGAAGTCGGCGCGCGACCTGCGGTTCTCCGGCCGGCCGTTGTCGAAGCTGGATTTCAAATACCACTTCTATCCGTGGTGGCAGAACCCGCGGTACAAGCTGCCGGAGGCGGACGCGAAAGAAGTGGTGTTCACCAGGCAGATGATCGACTACTTCAACAAGATCGAACGGCTGCAGCGCGTCAAGCTCACGCTCGAGCAGCGCGCGTGGTACGTGGTGAAGAAGCGGTGGAACGGCGACGAGATCAAACGGGAACACCCGTCCTCCGACGAAGAGCCTTTCGAAGCCGTGCTGCGCGGCGCCTACTTCGGCATGCAGATGCAGGAGGCGCGCGAGCAGGGCCGGATTACCAAGGTCCCGTTCGAGAAAGGCTTGCGCGTCGACACGTGGTGGGACTTGGGTATGGCCGACAAAATGGCGATCTGGTTCGTGCAGATGGTCGGCCGTGAGTACCGTTTCATCTACTACCACGAGATCACCGACCACACGCTCGAATGGCACCTGAAAAAGTGCAACGAATGGCGAAGTGAGCGCGGGTACCAGTACGGCACACACATCGGCCCCCACGATCTGACGGTGCGCGAGAGGGACCGGGAGACGGTGCACAAGACCCGCTGGCACTTCGCCAAGAGCCTGGGTTACCACTTCCTGATCTGCCCGCAGACCGACCAGGACGACCAGATCGAGGCGGCGCGCAACATCTTGCCGATTTGCTGGTTCGATGAGGAGAACTGCAGCGAGGGCATCACCCACCTCGAGCAATTCCGGAAGGTATGGAACGACAACCTGGGCACCTACGTCGACCGTTGGCTGCACGACGAGCACAGCCACTGCGCATCGGCGTTCATGACCGGTGCGATGATGAGCGGCGGCACCCACCACCTGCGGGCGCGGGCGCAACCGGTACAAGGCGGTAGATTTGCAACCTGAAAGGAGAAGCGATGATCACCCCGGCAGTCGGAAGAGTTGTCCTGTATCAGCCGTGCAAAAGCGGCAAGACGAAGTTTGGCGACCAGCCGTTTGCGGCCACCGTCGTGTTCGTCCACAACGACCGGCTGGTGAATCTCGTGGTCTACGACCACGGCGGGATCGGGTATGGCGCGATGAACGTCCCGCTGGTGCAGGAGGGCGACCAGCCTCCGCTTGGCGTGCCGTGGTGCCACTGGATGCCGTACCAGCTGGGGCAGGCGGCCAAAACCGAGGCGGCCGAAAAGACCGCCCTAGAACTCGGTGCCGAAGTGCGGCGTGCAGGGCTTGCGGGACCGTAACTTGACGTAAGCGGCCACTCACTCCATGATGCCCGCTCCACCACTACGTGGGGCGGACCATGAACGATCACCAGCGCGCGCAGGCGCGCAGAGCCGGGAAGCCGGCCGGCTACGCTGATGGGGGCTTGATCTCCGGCCTGTTCGGGAAAAAAGTTGAAAAGACACCCGAACAGCTTCGCCAAGAGCTATCCGACAGGGTGGCAAAGGATCGCGCGAAGGAAGACGCAGCCAAGCGAACCCAGGATGCAGTCGGAAAGCAACCGGCCGGCGGCGTCGGGGCGCGTCTGAACGAAATGCGGGACGAGAGGGAGCGCGCTGCCGGGGCGAAGTAGATGGCCGCAATCAGTCTGGTCCGCGTCATCCCGAACAGCCAGTTGCAGGCCCGCGAGGCCGCGCTGCGCGCCGCGGACAAGCAATTGAACGAGCCCGGCTACATCGGACTCGCGGCGAAGATCGAGCGGTTCTGGCAGTCGGCGCAGATGGCGAAACTGCCCATCGAGCGCAAGATGCTGCAGGCGTTGCGGCAGCGCAACGGGATCTACGAACCAGACGAACTGGCGTTGATCCGCGAGCAGGGCGGCAGCGAAATCTTCATCATGCTGACCTCGGCGAAGTGCCGGGCAGCGGAGTCGTGGCTGCGCGAGATCCTCCTGCCGGACACCGGAAGACCGTGGGGGCTGAAGCCATCACCGATGCCCGACCTCCCGCCAGGGGTTGCGCAAGCGATCGTGGGAGCCGTTGCCGAGCAGGCCATCGCCGCCGGCTGGGAGATCGACGACGCGCGCATCGACGAGCTTCTCCTCAAGCTGAAATTTCTCGCCACGCAAAAACTCAAGCACCTAGCCGAACAAGTAGCGTTTCGCCACGAGCTTCGCATCGAAGATCAGTTCAACGATGGCGGTTTCGAAGTCGCGATGTCGGGCTTCATCTACGACCTGGTGACGTTCCCGGCGGCCTTCATCAAGGGACCGGTGCTCAGGCGCCGGAGGCAGTTGAAGTGGGTGCCGATGGCGAACGGCACGTGGTACCCGTCCGTGACCGAAGGGTTGCAGTTGGAGTACAACCGCCGCAGTCCATTCGACATCTTTCCGGCGCCGGCCATGCGCGACATGCGCTACGGCAACATGATCGACCGCTACCGCTACACGCGCGAGGAGCTTCAAGGATTGATCGGCGTTCCCGGGTATTCGAAGGACGCCCTCTTTGCCGTGCTGGAACGCTACGGCGACAAGGGCTACAACTCGCGCGCGATCAACGACACGGAGCGCGCGACGCTCGAGTTCAGGCAGCACGACGCCCAAGACCCAGAAGGCAACATCGAGTGCCTGAATTTTTGGGGCTCGTGCTCGGGGAAGATGCTGCTGGAGTGGTCGTGGAACAACAGCATGGAGTTGCGCTCCGACATTCAGCCGTTCAAGGAATATCAGATCGAGGCGTGGAAGGTCGGGCCGTACATCCTCAAGGCCGCGCTCAACGAAGACCCGTTGCAGGAAAAGCCTTACAGCAAGGCGTGCTTCGAGGAAATCCCGGATTCGATCTGGGGGCAGGGGTTGCCGGAAGTCGGGAGAGATTGCCAGGGCATGTGCAACGGCGCCGCGCGCGCGATCGCCAATAATTCTGCGATCGCGAGTGGCCCAATGGTCGAGGTGCACGTCGATCGTCTTGCCGATGGCGAACGTGTGACGAAGCTGTACCCGTGGAAAATTCACCAAACCGTGAGCGACCCGCGCGGCGGCAGCCACAACCCGGCGGTCCAGTTCTTTCAACCCAACATGAACGTGCAGGAATTGCTGGGGATTTACCAGCACTTCTCGGCCCAGTTCGACAACGTGTCCGGATTCCCGAACTACACCTACGGAGACGCCAAGGTGGGCGGTGCCGGGCGCACGTCCAGCGGTCTTGCCCAGCTCATGGGCAACGTCGGCAAAGGAGTTCGCCGCGTGGTGTCCGCAGTGGACCGCGGAGCCACGAGCCCCATCGTCCTGCGCACGTACAACTACAACATGCTGAACGACCCGGACCCCACGATCAAAGGCGACCTGCGCCCGGTCGCGAAGGGAGCGGCGGCGCAGTTGATCAAGGAACAAGCCGCGCTGCGCCGCCGCGAGCTACTGCAGGCGACGCTGAATCCGCTGGACAGCCAGATCATGGGAGTGAAGGGGCGTTCGAAACTCCTGCGTGCCTCGATGGAGGCCGACGACCTTCCGGTGGACGAGATCCTGCCGGACGACCTCGAGCTGCAACTGATCACCGCTGGCATGCCGCAGCCGCACGAGCTTCTGGGCAAGACCGGGCCGAATGCGCCGGGCGGTGGCCAAGGCGAGCCAGCGGGCATGAGCCCGGGCGGCGGCACACCGGCGGGCGGGCAGAGCATGGACAACGCCGGGAATCCGCCGAACGGCGTGGAGCAGCGTCAGCAGACGCAGGGGTACAGGGATGGCGGGGCAATTCGGTACAGGATGCGGCGTTCGGTTGGCGAAAACGGCGAGGCCGAGATCGACGTGGAAACGGTCTGAGGAAGAACGATGCGCACAAACTGCGGCGTGAAAGTGGCTTTGGAGATCCTGCTCGACGCTGGAATCGAGCTTGGCGTGTTCACGAACGAACCGGACGGCGCCGAGGTCGCGCTCTCCGATCTGGAGGAGCCGAAGCTCTACGGCCGCGTGAAGGTGCCGCGCGAGGATTGGAAGCTGGATCCCAAGACCGGCAGCGCGACGGCGAAGAAGCAGACCATCGAATTCGGCGGGAAAGGCGCTCCGGTGAATGGGTATTTCCTCCTGCTGCGCGGAGAGTTGTACGAGTATGTGATGTTCCAGCATCCAATCCCAAACGACTCGAATCAGGATCTGATTCACCTGACGCCGACGATTCGGCTGCTGGCGCGTAAGTAAGCGACTGGCCGCAGACCCTGCAATGACCGCCCCGCCATGCTGACCTACAGCGAATCCAACCTGTTCCCGCGCGCGGGCGATTAAGGAGAACTGAAATGTGGACAGCCGTGAAAATTTCTGAGGAAAAAAAGAACGGCATGGTGTACGCCACGGTGCGCTTCGACAGCGACACGCCGGGCGAAGCGCCGATCACGCAGGTTGGTTTCGGCGACAACTTCGACGCGACGGCGCTGAACAACTGGGCGTATGTGAAACTGCAATCGTTGAACGCAAGCGACGCGGCCCACGCCTCGCTCAAGGGTGTTCCGAACGGGCCGCTTGTGCCGACGAAGCCGCCCGCGCCGGCTGCTCCGGTTTGATGTGCGCGCGTTCCTCAAACGACTGTTCGCGCGTGCGCTGATGACAATAGCCCTCGTAGCTGGTGCGAACGTCAGTATCACTGGCGCAGCCAACGGCGGTACGAGCGCGGCGATTGACACCAGCGGAGCATCGCTGCTCATCTTCCACCTGTCGCATTACTTCGCCACGGCGACGAGCGTATCCGACAGCAAAGGCAATACGTGGACAGGCTTAACAGCGCAGGGAAGCGATGAGCCGCGCTCGCGGATTTTCTACGCTGAGAATCCCACGGTCGGCACGAATCACACTTTCACGATCACGGGCGTTGGTTCCTACTCGACTGGCGAGGTTGCGGGATTCAGCGGCGCGGCAACAACCACCGTTGCCGATCAGGAAACCGGCGCTGTAGTAAATCCAGGGACGACACTGAGCACGGGTTCGATCACGCCGTCAGAGAATAACTGTCTTGTAGTCGCCGGGCTTTCCGTGAACAAAGACGGCTCGCCGTATGCGATCAACGCTTCGATGACGATTACCGATCAGTTCGATTATGAGAGCGGCGTCAATGAGGGTGGCGCGCTCGCCTACATCGTTCAGACGACGGCGGCGGCGATCAATCCGCAGTGGAGCGGATTCGCTTCAGGTGCTGCTGCGGCGACGATTGCGTCGTTCAAGGCGGCGGGCGGGGCGGCGGGCAAGCCGTGGTACTACTACGCCAACCAGGGATAAGCAATGGCTGACATCCTGATGATCGTTGACACAGCGGTAATCACCCCAGTCAACCGGATGCCGCTCATCGACGACACCGATTTCAAGACCATTGAAGCCGCGGTGGCCTACAACGCAGCCGGGATGGATCTGCGCTGGAACTTCGTGACCGCCGCCGGCGTGCAGACTTCGACCGCCGTCACGCCGACCACTGCGGGCGTCTACGACTGGACGCACTTGGGCGACGGCATCTACAGCATGGAGATCCCGGCCTCCGGCGGGGCGAGCGCGAACAACGACACCGAGGGCTTCGGCTGGTGGTCTGGCGTGGTGACGGGCGTACTGCCGTTCGCCGGGCCGATCGTCCAGTTCTCGCCGGCGAACGTCGTGAACTCTCTGGTGACGGGAACCGATGTCCTCGATGTGAGCGTTATCCAGCTTCTCGGCACGGCATGGCTGACACCGGGAACCGCGGGCACGCCGGACATAAACGCGAAACTGATCGGCGGCACTGCGCAGACCGGCCGCGACATTGGCGCGAGCGTGCTGCTGTCAACCGGCACGGGCACGGGGCAGCTCGACTTCACTTCGGGCGTCGTGAAGTCCAGTCTCGTGCAGATCCTCGGCACCGCGCTGACGGAAACCGCCGGTCAGATCGCCGCTGCGTTCAAGAAATTCTTCGACAAGGCCGCGCCGACTGGCACCGTCAACAGCCTGCCGGATGCGGTTGCTGGCGCGGCCTCGGGCGTGGCGATCGTCGGCAGCGCGATGGCGCTGACCGCGGCGTACGATGCGGCGAAGACGGCTGCGACGCAGACGAGCGTGGACGACCTCCCGACGAATGCCGAGCTCGCCACCGCCCTCGGCACGGCCGACGACGCGGTGCTCGCGGCGATTGCGGCGCTGAACAACCTGTCGCAGGCGAACATCCGCACCGCGCTGGGCATGGCGAGCGCGAACCTCGACACGCAGATCGCCCTGCTCGCGACGGCCGCGAATCTGGCGACGGTGGCGGGCTACCTCGACACCGAGATCGCGGCAATTCTCGAAGACACGGGCACGACGCTCGATGCGAAGATCAACTCGATCCTGTCGCTCCTCGATGATGCCCGGGGCGAACCAGGTCAGGGTACGCCGCCGGTGAATCCCGACATGGCGACGAAGATCGACTACTTGTTCAAGTCGTGGCGCAACAAGAAAACCAACGACGGCGCCGAAAACGCCCTCTACAACGATGCCGGTACCGTGGTTGACCAGAAACAGGCAACAACGGAGGCCGCTGGCACCGTGACGGTCGGGGAATGGGCGACGGGACCGTGACGTGGCGATTGACAGTACGAATGAACGACTCGCGCTGATCAACTTCGGCCAGGTCTGGCAGCCAGCGCTGCCGATTGCGCCGGGGGCTCTTGGGCAGGACGATCAACAGCAACTCCTCTGGGGCTATCCCGGAATCTTGTGGGGCGCGCCAGCCGCCACAGAGGTCTTCGGGCGGCGCCACAAAGGCCGAAGGCTCGGCAGGAAGAAAGCCCACGAAGTAGGGTACGACGAATGGCTTGGCAAGCCACGCCCCGCGGCGCCACCAGCCACAATAGCCCCAATCGCGGAACCCGAGAGGGAGGAATGGGCCACTGAATCCACCGCAGCGGTGGAGGTTGAATTCGGGCTCGAAGTTTCCGTTCTCGTTTCCCACGAATGCGGCGCTGCGGTAGAGGTCGATCTGGGCATCGAGATCGCCTGCGTCATTGCCGGTGAACACGCCTATGACGTCGAGGTCATCGGCGATCTTCCGTTGCTCGCCATGCGTTCTGGCCACGAGGCGGAACGCGCGTTCTCGGTCGAACTGGAAGTGGCGGCAAGCGCGCGCTACATGCCGGACCCCTACCTCACCAGACCGATCACCGGAGACGAGGCGCGGCGCGTCATGAAGCGGATGATTTGACAAAAGAAATGCGTAGCCCCATCATTTCCGGCAAGTGAGCACCCACTTCAAGGAAATTGGATGCACCAGCAGATCGAAGTGATGCCGAGCGCCGCAAGGACGGCGACCAGTTCGGTTCGAATCAAGAACCGGCAGGGGAAGTACGGTCGGCTGATCATCGACGCAACGGCAGCCGCCGACACCCCATCCGTGGTGGTGACGATCAAGGCGGTCGACAAGGTGAGCGCGGTGGAATCGACTGTGCTGGCGAGCGCGGCGATTACCGGCGTTGGCACCACGATCCTGAAAGTCGGCCCCGGGCTCACGGCCGCAGCGAATCTCGTGGCGAACGACGTGTTGCCGCCGGAAATTGAAATCGAGGCGGTGCACGCGGACACCGACAGCATCACCTACAGCATCGGCCTCGAAATCGTCGACTGACCTCAACCGAAAGCGCCAGACGGCGCGAAAGGAGAACGCGATGGAACGTGAAAATTTCGGATTGCGTAGCGTGCGAGGCCCGGTTATCGGGAGGGGTGGCATCAAGATGCCGGTTTCCTTCGACACCGGCGTGCAGAACCGCCCGCTGACGCACATCTTCGGGGAACTCCCGGCGCCGCTCGATCCGAGTCTGTGGAGCACCTATTTCGACGACTTCCACACCTTCACCGCCGCCCTGTGGACGGCCACCGAAACCGGGGCCGCTGGCACGATCACCAACCCGGACGGTTCTGGCGGGTTGCTGCTGCTGACCACCGATGCGCTGGACAACGACAACGAATTCCTCCAGAAGATCCAGGAGGGCTTCCTCTTTACCGCCGGCAAGCCGCTCATCTTCGGCGCCCGCTTCAAGGTCGCCAAGGCCACGCAAAGCGATTTCGTCATCGGCTTGCAGATCACCGACACCAGCCCGCTCGCCGTGTCGGACGGGATCTATTTCCAGAAGGACGACGGCGACGCGCTGCTCGACTTCCACGTGACGAAAGACGCCGCGTCGACGGATGCCACCGGCATCCACACGGTGGTCGCCGACACCTATCTGACGGTCGAATTCGCCTACGACGGCGGTGCCAGGATCTACTACGGGGTGAACGGCGTGGTGAAGGGATTCACCGTAATCACCAACGCCCCGGACGACGAGGCGCTGACGATCAGCCTCGGCTTCCAGAACGGCGAGGCCGGCGCGACGACGATGGAATGTGACTACGTGCTGGCGTCTCAGTATCGAGGCTGACGCGTGCTCACCAGACCCGACGACCGCACCCTTGAGGCGCTCAAACGCCTCCAGCGGGACGCGGACTTCCAAGAAATACTCACGTGGCTCGAATACTCGATGCACGAGCTCGACCGCGCCAATCGCAATCAACCGGATGGCGTCATCCTGCGAATGCAGCAGGGTGGTGCTCAAGCTCTCGCTGAGCTGGTTGATCGCGTGAGAGGAAAGCAATCAGCGGGAGCAATCGAAAGGTCGAACACCGTAATGGCAGGCTCCGCAAGGAACACCTGAAACCCAACCGGCTCGAGGAAAACATGGGACTACCCCAAGCAGCACGCCGCAACGCCGACCGCGCCCGCGATCTCATCCGGGAGCAGGGAGGCAATGGCGCTCAACCAGCAACACCGCAAGCAGCGGCTGCTGATGTTGAAGCGCTGAACGCGCAACTCGCAACGCTCACGGCAGAGAAGGAACGGCTCACCCAGTCGAATCGCGTGCTCCAAGGCAAGTACGACGCCGAGGTTCCGCGGCTCCACGAGAGCCTTCGGACGCTCACCGAGCAGGTCAAGCAGTTGGAAGAAGCTGGAAAGCGCAAGGTCGAAGCCGGGGAACTCACCAGCCTGACGGACGAAGAACGCGCGCTGGCCGGCGAGGGGTTGATCAAGGTGCAGACCAAGATCGCCCGGGAAGTATTCGATTCAGTGATCGGCGAGCACGTGAAACCGCTCAGCGATCGGCTGGACGTCTTCCAACGTCAAACCGATGCAGGCTTCAACGCCACCCTCGACGCCATCCCGAATTACGAGGTTCAGAACAACGACCCGAAGTTTTTCGCGTGGTTGAAGGAAGTGGACATGGCCTCCGGTCAGATCCGCAACGACCTGTTGCAAAGCGCGGTTGCCGCGCGCCAGGGCTTGCGCTGCGTGGAAATTTTCGCGGCGTTTCGAGAAGGAAGGGAAATCGGAGCGAGCGCTACACCACCGAGAAGTCCGGACCCAGGGCCTGGAAGCGGGGAACCGCAACCCGACCTCGGCGCCCAGAACGGCACCGCACTCTATACGCGCGCTGACATCAAGGCGTTTTACGCCGACAAGCGCAACGGGCTGTGGAGAACTCGGGAGGCGGAAGCGCGCGCATTGGAAGCGGACATGCTGAAAGCCAGCGCGGAGGGCCGCGTGAGGGGTTAGGAACCCCCGGGGCTCGCAAGCTGGCGCACACGGAGACTTTCATGAAATCGTGCATCCACACCATCAAGGCCGTGATTCTCGGCCTGCTTGCGTTCGTCCTCAAGCCCATCGCCGACTACGCGGAACGCAACCTCCTGTTCTACGTCGGGGTTCCGGCTGCGGCCGGCGCGCCCGCCTATTCAGGGACGTTCATCCCGGAGATCTGGTCCGGGAAGCTCGTGGAGAAGTTCTACGACGCCACGGTATTCGGGGAAATCGCCAATACGGATTACGAGGGCGAGATCTCCGCGATGGGCGACAAGGTGAACATTCGCACCACGCCCAACATCACGATCCGCGACTACCAGAAAGGCGGCACGCTGCAGGTCGAGCGGCCCGAGTCGCCGAACGTCACGCTGAACATCGACAAGGCGAAGTATTTCAACGTCATTGTCGACAACATCGACAAGCTCCAGTCCGACATCGCGTTGATGGACAACTGGGCCGGCGATGCCAGCGAGCAGATGAAGATCGCGGTGGACACCGACATTCTCGCGAACGTCTTCGCGAGCGCCTCTGCGGTGAACACCGGGTTGACCGCCGGGCGCAAGTCGGCGAGCTACAACCTTGGCGTGACCGGCACGCCGTATGTGCTGACCGCCGCGAACATCATCGAGTTGATCACGTCCTGCGGCGCGGTGGGTGACGAGCAGAACTGGCCGGAGACCGGCCGGTGGATGGTGATTCCGGCGTGGATGCGGTGGATTCTCATGAACAGCGACCTGAAGAACGCGTCGCTGGCCGGGGACGAAACCAGCATCCTGCGCAATGGCCGCATCGGGGTGATCGACCGCTTCATGTTCTACGTGTCGAACAACCTCACCGCCGTGACCGATGGCGCGTTCAGCTGCTACAACGTGATCTTCGGCCACAAGTCGGGGCTCACGTTTGCCTCGCAGATGACGGACATGGACAGCCTGAAAGCCGAGAGCACGTTCGGCACGCTGGTCCGTGGGCTGAACGTCTACGGCTACCAGGTAATCAAGGCCACCTCCATCGGCAACGCCTACGTCCGCAAGGGCTAAGCGCTCCACCCCACCTGACACATCACGAGGAAAAGACATGAAAACCGTGAACTTCTCGCAGCAGGCCCGCTTCCTCCCGATGGGCGGAACGGCCAAACCGAAGTCCGTCGTCGACCGGTTGCTCGACATCTTCCGTCCCGCACAGGACAAGCTGGAAGACCACCTGATCGGCATTGGCGGAATGCTGGCTGCGGCCACCTACAACTACAAGGGCGGCTACCAGGCCGGGGTAAATACCGGCATGCCCGTCTCCGGGTACTCGGTGAGCGTTGCCGACATCAAGCTGGACTTCCCGACGATCGTTGCCGCGCGCCTTGCCGCCAGTCAGACGGCACTCGCCGCGACCGACACGCTGGAACTGATCTCATTGCCGGTTGGGATCTGGGTTCCCGTCACGTTCGTTCAGGTCACTACGGCAGAGGGCGAGACTGCGACGATCGACGTAGGGGATGGTGTGGACCCCAACGGGTTTATCGCCGCCGGTGACGTGAATACCGTGGGCTGGCTCAACTCGTTCCTGACCACTCCGTACTCGGTGGCCGTGGGCGGTGGGCGGCTCTACACGGCTGCGGACACCATCGACATCCTGATGAACACGGCGACGTTCAACCTCGCCGTCCTCAGCCTTCGGGCAGTCCTGGTCGACGCGCGCGGGTATCGCTCGTAAGCCGACACTTGGCATGTGCTGTGGTACACCCGGGGCCTTCGGGCCTCGGGTTTTTCTCAAGGAGGGTGCATGACCCGGTATCTCGTCAGGCGCACAACCGGACAGGTTTACATCTGGACCGACATGCTCGCGAAGCACGCCGATCTCGAGGAAGTGCACGCCGAGAATCCGAAGGACGCACTGGAGCGCAAGCCGATCCCCCACCTGAACGGGCTCTCGATGGAAATGATCGAGTCGATGGGCAAGCCCGAACTGGTCATCTTCGCTCGAGTACGACTTGGGGCGGTTCTCGACGAGTCGATGGAGTTGGCGTACCTTCAGGACACCGTGAAGGAACACCTTCTCATGCGCCCGACCGACGAATTCATGGTGGCCGGGTTCTCTGCCGGGCCGTTCGTCTCGGCGGGCGAGGTGCGAGGGAGGTCGGGGATGGTGAGCGAAGTGCCGAAGCGCCCAACCGGGGCCGTCAATGCTCGCGATAACCCTGATCAATCTCGCCGCGCGTGAATACCAGGACGTAGGCTTCGAGCGCATCGCGAAGAATGCCGCGGGCGCCGCAATCACCAATGGCGCGAACTGGCTCGACCTGTTGAACGACGCGCAAAGGGCGGTAGCAATCGCGCGCCCTGACGCAAGCGCCACAACGGCCGCAGTCCTGCTCGTGGCGGGCACGAAGCAATCCCTCCCGACTGGCGGGTTCCGACTGCTCGACGTGAGCCGGAACATGGGCTCGACCGGCCTGGTTGCTGGCGACACCATCCGCCTTGCCGAGCGCGACGTGCAGGACATGGTGGCCCGAAGCTGGCACAAGAACCCGGTCGGTACCGTGATTCGCGACGTTTTCTACAACGACAAGAAAGACCCCCTGACCTTTTGGGTGACGCCGCCGGTCCCAAGCGGCGGCGCGGTCTACATCGAGATCACCTACGCCAAAGGCCCGACCGACGTGACCGATGCGGACGCCGGTTCGATCACGCTGTCGGACACCTACGCGACGGCGATGCAGCAGTGGATGCTGTTCCGGGCGTATTCGATGGCGACGCAGGCGCTCAATCAATTCCAGAGGGCGCAGTTCTACTTCGGGGCGTTCTTCAACGTGCTTGGCGTGAAGATGAAGAACGACATGTGGTTCTCGCCGAACAACCCCAGCATCAATCCCCCGGTCGCCAATGCCGCTCGTTGACCTTTCGGACGTGCTGAATCACGTGCTCGCCGAGGTCAGGCTCGCACCGGAGGAGCTTGCTCTCCAGAAACTGCGTGAGAGGGCCCGGGACTTCTGCCAGATCACCCGGGCTTGGCAGGCCGATGCCGCAGCAAAGACCATCGCGATCAACACAGCGACCTACACCATCGTATCGCCAATCGGCGAGGCAGAGCCGGTGGCGATCGAGTACCTCGCGGTGGCGACCGTTGCTGACACCCCGGTGGAGGCCGAACCGAAAAGCCGGGAGTGGCTCGACCGTTCCATCAGCAATTGGAGGACGCGGGCGGCCGACGACTTCCGCTACTTCACGCAGTTGACGCGCAGCACCTTCACCTTCCCGGGGCTTCCGGTAGTCGCCGGCCTTGCAAACGGCCTGACCTACCGGCTCTCCCTGAAACCAGGGCCGGAAGGCACCGAGATCGACGAGGACGTGTGGAGCGAGTTCTACGAAGTGCTCGCGACCGGTGCGAAGGCGGAATTGCTGGTGATGGACGGCGAGCGCTGGGCGAACGTGAAGCGGGGCGCGGACTACCGCCAGCAGTACATCGTCGGGCGGACTCACGCGCGCATCAAGGTCAGCCGCGGCTACAGCGATTCCGAGGATCACGTGGTGAGCCCGTACCGGTTCGGGGGGCGATGATGCGGAAAGTCGAACTCGTAGCCGGCGACACCCTCCCGAACATCGACACCACGTTGCAGGACGGTGCAACCGGAACGGCCATCGACTTGTCCAATGCTTCGGACGTCATCAAGTTCTACTTCAGGCTGGTGGGTAGCACGGCGACGCCCACGGCGATCACCTGTACCAAGCCGAACGGCGGGTCTGATGGTATCGTGCGGATAGGCTGGACGGCTGGGCAGATCACCGCGGGCGAGTTCGATGGTGAGTTCGAGATCACCTACGCGAGCGGGAAGATCCAGACCGTGTTCGAGAAAATCAGATTGAGCGTGAGGAGTGCGATAGGGCCATGAAAACCGTGATGCTGATCTTGGTGCTGCTCGGCGGGTGTGCGAGCGCGCCTACATATCAACCCGATGACGGACACACCCCTGCGAAGATGCTCGTAACGTGGCATCGCGTGTCGTTCGCAGACGTAGCGAAGCACTGCGGTGACAGCTGGGGAAAAGGACCGTTCGGGTGTGCGGTATTCAATCGCTCGGGCGGAACGTGCGACATCTACACGGTCAAGGAATTCACCCTTGAACTGCTCGGGCACGAAACCCTTCACTGCTTCTACGGCAAATGGCACTGAAACCGCTACTGCTATTCATCATGGCGACCGTCGTCTTCCTCACCAGCGGGACCTCTTGGACGGTTCCCGCCGACTGGGCGAGCTCGAACAACACCATCGAGTGCATCGGGGGGGGTGGTGGTGGCGCGAGCGCAGTTGGAGCAGACGGTGGCGGTGGCGGCGCGGCATACGCGAAGATCAGCAATATTTCGATCGCTCCCGGCGCCAGCATTACTTATCAGGTTGGCGCTGGCGGCGCGGCTGGGTCAGACGGAACGGACACTTGGTTCAATGGGGCCAGCCTTGCGGCATCTTCCGTTGGAGCCAAAGCCGGTAAAGGTGCGGTGGATGACAACGGTGCTGCCGGTGGGTTGGCCGCAGATTCTATCGGCACAACGAAATATAACGGAGGAACCGGAGGGACAAGCCCTGCCCCTACTCGACCGAACGCGGGCGGTGGAGGATCTGCCGGGCCAAATGGTGCAGGAGCAAACGGTGGAAATGCTGAGGATTCAGCAACCGGTGGTGGCGGTGGCGGTGGTGGAAATGGCGGGGGAACCGTTGGCGAGGCCGGTGGGGTAGACGGCGCCGGTCAAGGCGGTGACGGGGGCAATAACAGCGCGGCGTCAGGCGGTGGGTCAGGTGGAACGGCTGGCGACAACGCCGCCGCGGGAACGAATGGTGGTGGTGGCGGTGGTGGGGTTGGGGCCGATGCTGTAGGGCACGGAAAAAACGGCGGCGATGGACAGGAGTGGGATGCCACGCACGGGTCAGGCGGGGGTGGAGGTGGAGGTGGGACCTTCAGTTCGGTCAATGGTGGTAATGGTGGCTTGTATGGCGGCGGCGGCGGAGCACGAGGAAGTCTGGGGGCAGGAGGAGACGGCGCCCAAGGCATCATCGTCATCACCTACACCCCAATCGTCGGTGATGTATCCGAAACCCTGACGCTCTCCGACTCCGTTGACGGCGGCATGCTCTACGACCGCGCGATCACCGAGACGCTCGCACCGACCGATTCAGTAGACGGCGGCATGCTCTACGAACGCGCCGTGACCGAAACGCTGGCACCGACCGACGCCGTGGCAGCGCAAGCCGAATTCGGAGCCGCGATCTCCGAAACTCTCGCCCTCACCGACGCCCTGGGCGGTCACCGCTACCGCGACACCGAATCCATCCTCGCCTCGCGCGACCTTGTGTCGGCAGCGGGTATCGGGCAGATCAGCGCGCAGACAATCGCAATCACCGTCTCGCACGTCGAATTGCAGATGGGCACCATCACGATAATCGAGGGGGGCGCATGATCGAACGCTTGGACCTGAACGACTCGGTAGGTTCGGGCCTGATCCTTCCGGCTTGCGTTGCGGAGCGCTTCGCCGCCCCGCGCTTCCACTTCAATGTGGAATGCCGCCGGGACGGCAAGCGGATCTGGACGGAGGACTTCTGGAACACCGTCATGACGGCGGGGAAGAACGACCTGCTCGACAAATACTTCGCCGGGAGCGGGTACACCGCGGCGTGGTACTTCATGCTGATCTCGTCCACCGGGTACAGCGCCATCGCCGCTGCGGACACGATGGCGTCGCACGCCGGCTGGACGGAGGACGTGAACTACTCCAATGCAACTCGAGTCGCCATCGCATTCGCCGCAGCCTCGGGGGGTTCCAAAGCAACCAGCGCGGGGAGCGCGTTCAACATCAACGGCAGCACCACAATCAAGGGCGCTGCGGTGACGACGGGATCCGCGAAGAGCGGCACAGCGGGCATTCTCTACAGCGCCGCCCTTTTCAATTCGCCGGGGGACCGGGTGGTGGTGCTGAACGACGTGCTGAACGTCACCGGCACCTGGGCGACGTAAGGGGGAACGATGGACATCATGCAAGCCGGGACGTTGGTGGGGATCAACCGCACGGTGCACAGCGGCGCGGTCAAGGAAGTCCGCGTCGCGCCTGACGGCTCGAGCGTGACTTACCTGGTCGCCTTCACCGGCCACGAGGGCGAGGCGCACGAGCGTTGGTTCGAGGCGGCGGAACTGACCAAGGGGTAAGGCGATGGCCGGCAAGCAACTCTTTTCCAACAACGCCGCTGGCAAGTTGAACGCCAGTATTCTGGCCGCCGACACCGCCTTGACGCTCCAGGCCGGGCAGGGCGCTTTATTCCAGAGCCCGACCGGCGGGGATTGGGAAAAGATCACTCTGGTCGATGCCTCTGGAAACATCGAGGTCATCAAGTGCACGACCCGGGCCGTGGACACGATGAGCGTTATCGTGCGCGCCCAGGAAGGCACGATCGCGCGCGCGTTCGCCGCCGGTGATAAGGTACAGGCGCGCTATACCAAAGGCACCGGAGAGAATCACCAGCAGCGCACCCAGATCCAGACCAACGAGGTCCGCTATGCGGCGGCCGGCGGAACGGCGGATGCCATTACCGCCACGGTTGCGAGCGACCTGACGGCCTTGGTCAACGGAATGCGGGTGGACATCGAGGCGACCGCGGCGAACGGCACGACGACGCCAACGCTGAACCTGACCCTCGGCAGCACGGCGACTGGCGCGGTGACGATCCAGAAGGGCGCAGGAACCGCTTTGGCCATCGGCGACATCGACGGCGCCGGGCACACCATGCAGCTGCGGTACAAGTCCAGTTCCAACAAGTGGCTGCTGCTCAACCCCGTGCACGGCAGCGTATCGACCGGCGATGTGAAGTTGACGCTGAAAACGGCCGCGGATGCCGGATGGATCTTGATGGACGACAAGACCATCGGCAACGCGGCGAGCGGTGGAACGGGACGGGCGAACGCCGACACCGAAGCTCTGTTCACGCTCCTTTATACGAACACCGTAGACGCCGATTGCGCAGTGAGTGGTGGAAGAACAGGAAATGCAGCAAACGACTATGCGTCGAACAAGACCATCGCGCTGCCGAAGACGCTTGGCCGAGCCTTGGGTGTCTACGGATCCGGCTCAGGACTCACGGCGCGTGCGCTGGCGAAGATCGTCGGCGCCGAGACGCACACGCTCACTACAGCGGAGATGCCGGCGCACACCCACACCGCCAACAGCCAAGTGGATAACACTGGTATTACCGGCGGTTCGACCGGACCGGAACAACCGGGCAGCACCGGCTCCACCGGGGGCGGCGGCGCCCACAACAACATGCAGCCGACCGCGTTCCTCAATGTGATGGTGAAGCTCTGATGACCCCCGACAGCGACGTGTTCAAGCAGTTGATCGCGTGATGAACGACGCTGATGTCGAACGCTTCGCCACGGCCATCGCGCGCGCGTTGCAGCAGGCGCGCAGCGTGTCGGATTCCGAGCACTACGATCACCACGTCTGGATCAAGCAGCGGATCGAGGCAGAGCGGGGTAAGACCGAATTCTGGACGAGCATGAGGACGCACGTCTTGAAGTGGGGCGCTATCTCCTTGGTATCGGCTGGCGTCTATGCGCTGTGGCTTGGCGTGCGGCAGATTCTGCACTTGCCTCCCAGCGGGCTGGGGCCGCCGTGAAAGATTTCCTGCTTAAGTTGATCCCTCCGCAGCCGTGGACGCCTGCGTTGCTGTCGTGGCTCGTCGTGGTTGCCGCGCTCGCCGTGTATTTCCAACTCCTTCTGTTCGGCAACCCGGCGAAGCTCGATGATCTGATCCTTGGCCGCATCCTCGGAACGATTGACACCACGCTTGGCATCGTGATCGCCTACTGGCTCGGCTCGACCAAGGCCGGTAAGGAGAAGGACGAGACGATCAAGAACCTAACCGGGAAGCGAGAGGTATGGACCGATGCGCAGCGCGAGGCGGTGAAGTGATTACCGCCGCCGATCTGAAACGCATCTGCCCGCTTGCGGCGACGGCTAGGCTCGAAGCGGTGGCTGGACCGTTGAGTGATGCCATGCGCGAGTTCGGCATCGACAATCCGGCGCGCGAAACCACGTTCCTCGCGCAAGTCGCCCACGAATCAGGGAGCTTTCGCTATGTCCGCGAACTTGCATCTGGTGCCGCCTACGAAGGCCGCGCCGACCTCGGCAACAACCAGACCGGCGACGGCGAACGATTCCGTGGACGCGGATTCATTCAGATTACAGGTCGCGCAAATTATCGTCAGTGCAGCATTGCTCTCTTTGGTTCCGATAACGTGCTTGTTGATCGGCCTGAGCTTTTGGAGGAGTTGGACAACGCGGCCCGCTCGGCAGGATGGTTCTGGACAGTCGGTGCTGGATTGAGGCTTTCTCCGCGCGCACTAGCCCACGGCGTTCCGGTCGGCGTGAACTTGAACGACCTCGCGGACAAAGACGACTTCCTCGGCATCACGCTCGCGATCAATGGCGGGATGAACGGCTACGCTGATCGATGGGCGTACTTCGAGCGGGCGCAGGAGGTGCTGG
>ERZ1292632.809-Hain-H43-01um-R2-809-length-33807-cov-7_pt1 | contig 33807 bp, 31 predicted proteins | sample MGYA00564407_ERZ1292632 | MGnify/ENA primary metagenome ERZ1292632 (study PRJEB36523, sample SAMEA6512637) | groundwater metagenome | collected 2019-01-08 | study: AquaDiva: Metagenomics assemblies of 32 groundwater samples | reverse complement strand
CGACCAGTGCAAGGCGGCTGGCGTGGACGGCGTCATCTGCGTCGATGTGCCGCCCGAAGAGGACGCCGAGATCGGCCCGGCCCTGCGCGCGACCGGCGTCCACCTCGTCCGCCTTGCGACGCCGACGACCGACGCCGCCCGCCTGCCCGCCGTTCTCGATGGCGCGAGCGGCTTCCTCTATCATGTCGCCGTCGCCGGGATCACCGGCAAGCAGCAGGCGGCGCAAGCGTCGATCGAGCTGGCGGTCAGCCGCCTCAAGGCCGCCACCGACCTGCCGATCGCGGTCGGCTTCGGCGTCCGCACGCCCGATCAGGCCGCCGCCATCGGCCGCGTCGCGGACGGCGTCGTCGTCGGCTCCGCCATCGTCGATATCGTCGGCAGCCATGGCGACGCTGCCGCGCCCTTCGTCCGCGAATTCGTCGCGTCGCTCAGCAACGCGCTCACCCGAACCCAGGAGACCGCCGCATGAGCTGGATCAACCGCGTTCGCAACGCCATCCCCTTCATGGCGAAGAAGGAAACCACCGCCGAGACGCTGTGGCACAAATGCCCGTCCTGCGCGGAGATGATCTTCATCAAGGAGTGGGAGGAAAATTTCTCCGTCTGCCCGCGCTGCGACCATCATGGCCGCATCGGGCCGAACGAACGGTTCGAGCAGATACTCGACGCCGGCTTCATCCTGCTGCCGACCCCGGCGGTGCAGGAAGACCCGCTCAAATTCCGCGACTCCAAACGCTATCCTGACCGGATCAAGGCCGCGCGGCAGGCGACGGGCGATCAGGATGCGCTGATCAACGCGCGCGGCGCGATCGACGATGTGCCGCTGGTGATGGGGGTGCAGAATTTCGCCTTCATGGGCGGCTCCATGGGCATGGGCGTGGGTGCGGCCTTCATCCAGGGCGTCAATGACGCAATCGCCCACAAATGCCCCTATGTCATCTTCACCGCCGCCGGCGGCGCGCGGATGCAGGAGGGCATTCTCTCCCTGATGCAGATGCCCCGCGCGACCGTGGCGATCCAGAAGCTGCACGCGGTGGGCCTGCCCTATATCGTCGTGCTGACCGATCCGACCACCGGCGGCGTCACCGCGAGCTACGCGATGCTGGGCGACATCCAGATCGCCGAGCCCAACGCCCTGATCGGCTTTGCCGGGCAGCGCGTGATCGAAAGCACGATCCGCGAAAAGCTGCCCGACGGGTTCCAGCGCGCCGAATATCTGCTGGAGCATGGGATGCTCGACATGGTGGTGCATCGCCGCGACCTGCGCGACACGCTAGCGCGGGTGATCGGCTATCTGACGCCGCGCGCCGCCGCCTGATCCATCGACGGGGGAAGCGCCGTGGCGGACCATGCCGTCTCCGATAGCCCGGCCGTGCAGGCGCAACTCGATCGGCTATGGTCATTATCGCCCGGCGCGGACATATTGGGGCTTGAGCGGATCACGCGGCTGCTGGAGCGATTGGGCGATCCGCACCGCGCGCTGCCGCCGGTCTTCCACGTCGCCGGCACCAACGGCAAGGGATCGACCTGTGCCTTCCTGCGCGCCGCCATGGAAGCGGATGGCAAGAGCGTCCATGTCTTCACCTCACCCCATCTGGTGCGCTTCAACGAGCGGATTCGGATAGGCGGCAAGCTGATCGAGGACGCGCAACTCGCCCGCTATCTGGAGCGGGTTCTGGACATAGCCGAAGGAGTGAATGCCAGCTTCTTCGAGGTGACGACTGCCGCCGCCTTCCTCGCCTTCGCCGAGCATCCGGCCGACGCCTGCATTATCGAAGTGGGCTTGGGCGGTCGGCTCGACGCGACCAACGTCATCGCCGATCCGGTCGTGTGCGGCATCGCGCAGCTCGGCATCGATCATCAGGCGTTCCTGGGCGACACGCTGGAGCAGATCGCCGCCGAAAAGGCCGGCATTGCCAAGACGGGCGCGCCCCTCGTGACGCAGCGCTATTCCAAGAGCCTTCATCCCATCATGGCTGAAGCGGCGGCGCGGGTCGGTACGACATGGATCGGCCAGGGTGAAGGCTGGGACGGCGCAGCCTATCGCGACCGGCTGCATTATCGCGACGCGCATGGCCGTCTGGAAACGCCCCTGCCCCGCCTCGCCGGCGCGCATCAGGTGCAGAACGCCGCGCTCGCCTTCGCCATGTTGCGGCACCAGCAGGCCGTCCCCCTGCCAGAAGCCGCGCTCAAGGCCGCGCCGCTCTGGGCACACTGGCCGGCGCGGCTGCAACGGCTGGAGCGCGGGCCTTTACTCGCGGCGCTGCTGGAGGATGCGACCGCTTGGCTGGACGGCGGGCACAATGAAGCAGCGGGCAAGGCAATCAGCGAGTGGTTCACCGCCGATCGGCTGAATGGCCAGCAATTGCATCTTATCATCGGCATGTTGGCGAACAAGGATGCGGACCGCTTCCTCGCCCCCTTCTCTGGCAAGGTCGCCCACATCCACCCCCTGCCGGTGCCGGGGCATGAGCATCATCCGGCCCAGCGTTTTGCCGCCATCGCTGCGCGTTGGGGCATAGGCTGCACCGCGCACGACGGGCCGGAGGGCGCCGTGCGCGCCGTCGCCGCAATGACGGCGACCGAACCGAGCCCCAAGCTGCTGATCGCCGGCTCGCTTTATCTTGCGGGCGAGGTGTTGCGGCTCAACGGCCAGCTTCCCGACTGATTTTATCTTGCGAATGATTTGCAATAGCGTAATCTGCGAGCATCAACCCGCAGCAGAAGGCGCGAATCTATGCCCCATGGAGAGACATCCCCCCTCGACCTGCCCCGGCCGATGCCCGACGGCTATGGCAGCCGACTTTTCCTCTTCGGGATCCGCCGGATGGCGAGCGCCGGCGTCAATGATGCGCACGCCGCCAACGCGATGCTCGGTGCCTTCGGGCGCAGCTATCGCCGCCCGCTGGTGCTGATGCGCGCGATGATGCTGGAACTGGCGCGCGCGTCGAGTCGCAAGATATTGGTCGCGCCCTGCTGCTGCGCGCGGATGACGGCCGACGAGGCGCTGCTGATGCAGGCGGCGGCGGTCGCGCTACGCAATGCCGATATCGCCTATGACGGGGTGAGCCGCCTGCTCGGCAACGATCATGCGCTGGGCGCGCTCACCTGCCTTCAGGCAGTGGCGCAAGCCTATGGCGACCTTGGCCGCCCGCTGGAGCTTTATGCGGGCTGACTAGCGCTAATCGTCCTGGGTGCTGGGTTGTCGCACGCTGTCCACTACGAAGCCTTTTCGCCAAATCAACCATAGCAGTAGCATACCCGGCACAGCCGCCGCTACGGTAGTTAGCCAAAAGCCGACCCATCCCGCACGCTCAGCGATTATCCCAGCAGGTGCGGCGAGCCACGTTCTTCCAACCGCCGCGAAGGACGACAACAGGGCAAACTGCGTGGCGGTGTAAGCGAGGCTAGACAAGCCAGAAAGATAGGTGACGAAAACGGTCAGGCCAATCCCGCTCGTAATCTGCTCGGTGGCAACAGCGATAGTAAGCCACAAATTGGAATGACCGTTAATTGCGACGCCGACGAAGGTCAGATTACTGAGCATCATCATAAGGCCGGAAAAGAACAGCGCCCTCCCCATGCCTAGCCACGTGATGAAGGGCGCAGCGAGCGCGGTGCCGAGAATGAGCCCCCAAAATCCCACCACCTTGTTGATTGCGATAAACTCCGCGTCGGAAAAGCCCAAGTCGACAATCATCGGGTTGAGCATACCCTGCCCCATCGCATCCCCGATTTTGTAGAGCAGAACAAATAGCAGAATTAGGACCGAACCGCGTCGCCCCAGAAATTCCAAAAAGGGGTTCAAGACTGTTTCTTTGAGCCAAGCACCGAAATGGCGGCCGCGCATTTCAGCGTGTCGATCAACGTAGATGCCCGGCCCAGCGATGAGCGCACCGATTGCGCCGGGCAATACTAGCAGCCCTGTCAATCCGTAGGCGAGGGACCAACCAAGGCCCAGGCCCGTTTCGGGCGAATACAGGAAGATCGTTCCAACCCCCGAAAGAAATGCGCCAAGCCGATAGCCGAACTGGTTGGTGGCGGTGCCGTAGGGCATCTCCTCGTCGGTAAGGATTTCGATGCGGTAGGCGTCGATAACGATGTCCTGCGTCGCGCCAAGAAATGACACGAGAATGGCGCAAAAAGCAAAGTAACCAAGCTGATTGGCGGGATCACTGCTCCCCAGCATCCATATGGCACCAAACAGCAGCAGCTGAATAAAAAACAACCATGCACGTCTCTGGCCTAATAGTCGGGTAAGAATTGGTAAAGGCAATTTATCAACGAGCGGAGCCCACAGCCATTTTAGCGTATAGGGTGTCGTTAGGCCTATTGCGAAGCCGATGGTTGATTTTTGGATGCCCACCTTGGAAAGCCAATATCCCATGGTGCCCAACAGCAGCATCAGCGGAAATCCGCTCGAAATCCCTATAAGCAAAGCGATGAACGGGCGTTGTCGGAAATAGGGGCGCATTACATCCAACCGTGAAGCAGCCCTTTCGGCAGTTGTCGTCACTCGCGTCCCCTGAAAAGCGTATCACGCGCCACCATATGGCCTGGCGCTCCCCGCGCAAGCGCTTTGCCGGGGATCAGTCCGGCGCGTCGAACAGGCTAAGGCCGGGCGGCAGTTTCGGACGACGCACCCCGCGCAGCAGGGCGTCGATCACCACGATCGACGCGATGAGGTCGCGCGGCGCATAGGGCTTGGCAAGGCACCCCATGGCAATCGAGCGCGCGTCGATCGGGCAGCGGCCGGTCACGAACAGCACCGGCAAACCCTGCGCGGCGGCATAGCGGGCGACGTCGATGCCGTTGCGCTCGCCATGCAGGCCGACATCGGCGATCACCAGATCGACCCCGCCCTCGTCCATCACCCTGACAGCATGGTCATAATCGTTGACGGTCGCCGCGATGCGATAGCCCGCCTGCTCCAGCGCATGTTCATTGTCGAAGGCGACGAGCGGCTCATCCTCCACCACCAGCACGGTGCGGACGCTGCGCTTGCGCCGTTGCGGCTTGCCCTCATCCTGCTTCAGCAGCCCGAAAAACATTTGCCAAGTCCGCCCTCTATCCGCCATGCAGCCGATGAAACGCCGCGCCCCGGCGCCGGGTTGCCGGCGGGGTTGCCCAAACCGATCTTTCGAACGCCGGCGTCGCACATTTCAGCCTGATGCCGGCTTTGCACGCATGTGGGAATAGCCGGCGCGCAAGAAAAGGAATGCCCTGTTGGAACCGCCGAAAAAATCCGGACCGCCGCGTCGGCGAGGCGCCGGCGGGCCAAAGCGCCCCGGCGGACCCGAAGGAGCCGGTCGGAACGCCGGAGAGACAGCGCGGCCGGCAAGGGGGGAGCGTCGGAACGCGGCTTCGCCAGCCAAGCGGCCGGATGTGGGCGGCAGGCCGCCGCGCAAGCCTGCCGCCCCTCGGCCGGCCAATCCACACCCTGCGCGCGCGGCGTCCGCCGGCGATGGTGGCGGGCCGCAGCGCATCGCTAAGCTGCTGGCGCGCGCGGGCGTCGCGTCCCGGCGGGAAATCGAGCGGATGATCGCCGAAGGGCGGATCTCCCGCGACGGGGTGGCGATCGATACCCCCGCGACGCTGCTGACCTCGCTCCATGGTGTCACCGTCGATGGCGTAGCGGTCGCCGCGCCTGCGCCCGCGCGGCTGTTTTTGTTCCACAAGCCGACCGGCTGCCTCACCACCGAGCGCGACCCTGCCGGCCGCCCGACCATCTACGATCGCCTGCCCGAAGGATTGCCGCGCCTGATGCCGATCGGGCGGCTGGACATGAATACCGAAGGACTGCTGCTGCTCACCACAGACGGCGGTTTCAAGCGACAGATGGAATTGCCCGCGACCGGCGTCCCCCGCACCTATCGCGCTCGCGCCTTCGGCGACATAAGCCAGCAGCAGCTCGAAGACCTGTTCGACGGTCTGGAGATAGACGGCATCCGCTACGGCCGGATCGAGGCCAATCTGGAGCGGCGCACCGGGCGCAATCAGTGGATCGAAATGACGCTGACGGAGGGCAAGAACCGCGAGGTGCGGCGTGTGCTCGAACATCTGGGGCTGAAGGTCAGCCGCCTGATCCGCACCGCTTATGGCCCCTTCACCTTGGGCGAGATGCCGGTGGGCGCAGTCGACGAAGTGCGGCAGCATGACCTTATTCAATTCCGCAGCAGCCTTAAGAAAGCGCCGCAGGAATGAGGATCATCGCCGGACAATGGCGCGGCCGCCCGCTGGTCGCGCCGAAGGGGGATGCGACTCGCCCCACCGCTGACCGGACGCGCGAGACCTTGTTTTCGATGCTGACCAGCCGACTGGGATCGTTCGAGGGGCTGGCAGTGGGAGATTTCTTCGCCGGATCGGGCGCGATCGGCTATGAAGCGCTGTCGCGCGGCGCGGCGTCCTGCCTGTTCGTCGAGCAGGACAAGGCGGCACTGGATGCAATCCGCGCCAATGGCGAAAGGCTCGGCGTGCGGCCCGACGTGCGCGCCAGCAGCGTGTTGTCGCTTGGGCCGGCGCCCAAGCCGCTCGACCTCCTCTTCATGGACCCGCCCTATCAGAGCGGCGCGGGTCAGGTCGCCCTCGACAAGCTCGCCCGGCTCGGCTGGACCCAGGCCGCGACCTGGATCAGCATCGAAACCGACCGGCGCGAGGATGTGGCCGTCAAGGGCTTCGCCATCGACGCAGTGCGCGATGTCGGCAAGGCGCGGCTGACGCTGCTGCGCGCAGACGACTGAAATAGGAAAGGGCGACCTCGAATGGGTCGCCCTTTTCCATCTTTGGGGTTTATCAGCGCCGCGCACGTCCTCTGCGCGCTTCGCCCGGATTGACGCAGCTATCCTGTACCGAACGCGAACAGACCGGGTAATCTTTTGTCTCGGTGGGCGGCGGAGTCATGTTGCCGCCGACCGTGACCGGGTTCGCATCCGATCCGACCGGGGCATTGGGATCGCGTGGCATACCCGCAGGCGCGGGGACCATCCCGCTATTGGACGGAACCGCGCCGGTCGGCTGGCCGGCATTGGGATCGCTTGGCGGCGGCATTGCAGGACTTGCGGCAGGATCGGCGGGCGGATTGCCGGCATCACTTGGCGGCGCGGACGCTGCGGGATCAGCGGGTGGAGTCATGGCGTCACCGGGCGGCTGGCTGCCCTGGCTTCCCATATCTTGCGCATTGGCGGGGCCTTGGACCGCGGCAAGGCTCAGCAGCGCCGCGCCGGCCAGGAGAAATTTCCTCATCGGGATCATCCTTTCCTTTTGTTCTTGCCCCATCGCCCGCTCGGGCACAGGATAGAACAAGAAGTCAGAGGCGCCCGTTCCTGCTTAGGACGACCGGATGTGCGCCGCGCGCGCTGGGCCGATCCTATGGCATCATGGCCCTTCGGGATAGCGGGCGAAGGTCGGCAGTTTGTCCAGGCTCGCCATCCAGGGATGCGCCTCCGCCATCTGGATTTGTCCTTCCGGCGGCAGCGCGGCGGGATCGTCCAGCGTACTGGTCTGGATGTCGATCGCGCCGGGGAAGATCGTCGGGTTGGTGTAGAACAGCCCGGTACCACAGATGCCGCAAAAATGGCGCGTGGCATGTTTCGACGACTGGTAGCGCGCCGGATCGCCGTGGATCGTGACCTTCTCGTCTGGAAACAGAGCCCACCCGACCATCGGCGCACCAGCGCTCGCGCGGCAGTCACTGCAATGGCAGATCGCGCTATGGGCAGGCTCGCCCTCCACCTCGTAACGGATCGCGCCGCACTGGCATTTTCCCGTCAGCATCGCGCACATCCTCCCTTGATTGATTCGCCTTTTGTTCTCATAGAATGGCGTCCGCCGCAAGGGCCTGCCCTTGCTCCCGCCGCCTCCCGCTCCTAGTTGTCGATGATGACCGTTCCTGCCGCCTCGCCCAATGATCCGCCCTATCTGCGTGGCCTCAACCCGCCGCAGCGCGAGGCGGTGCTGACGACCGAGGGGCCGGTGCTGGTGCTGGCTGGCGCGGGCACTGGCAAGACAGCGGCGCTGACGGCGCGGCTCGCCCACCTCGTCGCGACGCGGCGCGCCTGGCCGTCCGAAATCCTGGCCGTCACCTTCACCAACAAAGCCGCGCGGGAAATGCGCGCGCGCGTTGGCCACATGATCGGCGATGCGGTCGAGGGGATGCCCTGGCTCGGCACCTTTCACGCAATTGCCGCGAAGATGCTCCGCCGCCATGCCGAACTGGTGGGGCTGCAATCCAACTTCACCATCCTCGACACCGATGACCAGCTGCGGCTGCTCAAGCAGCTTATCCAGGTAGAGGGCATCGACGAGAAGCGCTGGCCGGCGCGGCAGCTCGCCGGGCTGATCGACCAGTGGAAGAACAAGGGTCTGACCCCGGCCGAGGTCGGCGCGGGCGAGGCGGAAGGCTACGCCCATGGCAAGGGGCAGAAGCTCTATGCCGCCTATCAGGCACGTTTACGCGACGTGAATGCCTGCGATTTCGGGGACTTGCTCCTGCATGTTCTGACAATCTTGAAAACGCATCGCGACGTGCTGGAGCAATATCAGCAGAAATTCCGCTATATCATGGTGGACGAATATCAGGATACCAACTCCAGCCAATATCTCTGGCTGCGGCTGCTCGCGCAGAACCGCAAGAATATCTGCTGCGTCGGCGATGACGACCAGTCCATCTATTCATGGCGCGGCGCAGAGGTCGCCAATATCCTGCGGTTCGAAAAGGATTTTCCGGGCGCGACGATCATCCGGCTGGAGCAGAATTATCGGTCCACGCCGCATATTCTCGGCGCGGCATCGGGCGTGATCGCAGAGAATGGCAACCGCCTCGGCAAGACATTGTGGACCGACATCGACGTCGGCGAAAAGGTGCGCGTGGTCGGCATATGGGATGGGCCGGAGGAAGCGCGCCGCGTCGGCGAGGAGATAGAGGCGATCGAGCGCAGCGGCGCGTCGCTGGAGGAAGTCGCGATCCTCGTCCGCGCGCAGCACCAGACCCGCGAGTTCGAGGACCGCTTCATCCAGATCGGCCTGCCCTACCGCATCGTCGGCGGCTTCCGCTTCTACGAGCGCGCCGAAATCCGCGATGCGCTCGCCTATCTACGGCTCGTCAACCAGCCGGCCGACGACCTCGCCTTCGAGCGGATCGTCAATGTACCGAAGCGCGGTTTGGGCGACAAGGCGGTGGAAAAGCTGCATCGCCTCACCCGCGCGCAGGGGGTGCCGCTGACGCTGGCGGCGGCGCGCATCCTCGACACCGATGAGCTGACGCCGCAGGCGCGCCGGTCGCTGGGCGCGTTCATCGGCGACCTCGCACGCTGGCGCGATCGCGCGGCGCAGCTGCCCCATGCCGAACTGGCGCGGCAGATATTGGACGAAAGCGGCTATACCGCGATGCTCCAGGCCGAACGCTCGACCGAGAGCGCGGGACGGCTGGAAAACCTCACCGAACTCACCCGCGCGATGGAGGAATATGAGACTCTGGGTGCATTCCTGGAGCATGTCAGCCTCGTCATGGATAACGAAGCGCAAGCGGAGGAGCGCAAGGTCACGATCATGACCATCCACGCCGCCAAGGGGCTGGAGTTCGACCATGTGTTCCTCGCCGGCTGGGAGGAAGGCATCTTCCCGTCACAGCGGGCGCTGGACGAGGGCGGCCTCAATAGCCTGGAGGAAGAACGCCGCCTCGCTTATGTTGCGATCACGCGGGCGCGCAAGCGCTGCACCATCCTCCACGCCGCCAACCGCCGTATCTACGGCCAGTGGACCAGTTCCATCCCCTCCCGCTTCGTCGGCGAATTGCCGCCCGAGCATATCGAGCAGGAAAGCAGCATGAGCGGCGGCGCGTCGCTCTGGCGCGCCAACTGGTCGGAGCGAGACGATCCCTTCGCCAACGTCGCGCGCGGTACCGGACGCGGACCGGGCTGGCAGCGCGCGCAATCCTCCGGGCAGTTCAGCCGGGAACCGGTGCGGATCGTGGAAGCGCGCGCGTCGGCCGTGTCGCTCGGCAACAAGGGCCGCGACGACATGACAGTAGGGCTGCGCGTGTTCCACCAGAAGTTCGGCTATGGCACGGTTGCCGAGATCGAGGGCAACAAGCTGGAGATCGATTTCGAGACCGCCGGGCGAAAGCGGGTGATGGACAGCTTCGTAAGCCTCGCCTAATCGCGAGCGCGCGGCTACCATTCATCCCGTCAGAGTGTCTCGATGCCCTATCGCTTCTTCAAGCCCATTCTGGCGGGGGCGCAGCTGCCCGGTCGCATCATTGCCTGCATCGGCGCTGCCATCTGCGTCGCGCTCACGATCATCGTCTGTTCGCAATTGCCGCTGGCGAGCAATGACCTGCCCGTCATCGTCGCACCGCTCGGCGCTTCGGCGGTGCTGGTGTTCGCCGTTCCCTCCAGCCCGTTGGCGCAGCCTTGGTCGGTGGTGGGCGGCAACATCCTCTCGACGCTTGTCGGCGTGGCGGTGCATCGGCTCGTGCCCAATGTCGAGCTGGCGAGCGGGCTCGCAGTCGGTGGCGCAATCCTGCTGATGTCGCTGCTGCGCTGCCTGCATCCGCCTGGTGGCGCGGCGGCGCTGACCGCCGTGATCGGCAGCGACAGCATCCATGCGGCGGGCTATGGCTTTGCCTTCGCGCCGGTGGGCATCAATTCGATCGCCTTGGTATCGCTGGCGATGCTGTTTCATCGCATCAGCGGCCACAGCTATCCGCATCAGCCTGCGCTGCCGCCGCAAGTCGCCCGCGCCGAGCAGGCCGCCGCCGGCTTCCATGCCGAGGATATCGATCGGGCGTTGGAGGACATGCACGAGAGCTTCGACATCGCGCGCGAGGATCTCGATCTGCTGCTATCCCGGGCGGAACTGCACGCGAAGGCGCGGATGACAGCTTCGCCTCCCTTCCCCGCCCGTTCGCCCTGAGCCTGTCGAAGGGCGCGCGCTTTCCTAGCCGCCAGTCTGCCTGTTACGCGCCAGCACCTTGATCCGCTCCCAATTCCCCTCGACCAAAGCCTGCTTCTTAGTGCGACTCCACCCCTTGATGCGCCGCTCGGCAGCCAGCGCTTCATCGCGTGTGCCAAAGCTCTCGCTCCAGACGAGCGCGATGTGCCGGCGTGGCGCGGTATAGCCGCTCGACTCACCTTGCTCACGGGCCGCGATGCGTAGGTCCAGATTGTCGGTATGGCCGGCGTAGAAAGAGCCGTCGCTGCACCGCAGAAGGCAAGCGTAGAAATCCATGCTTTATCATAAGCGGGGCGCGCGTCCTTCGACAAGCTCAGGACGAACGGAGGCGGATAGTGCATTTTTGTCAGGAGAGCCGTACCCGTACGGCTTCGGCTACACCCCTTCGCTGTCGCTTCGGGAGTTTTTCGGGAAAATGTCCCCCGGACATTTTCTGATCCGAAAACTGGTGGAGCCTAGCGGGATCGAACCGCTGACCTCCTGCATGCCATGCAGGCGCTCTCCCAGCTGAGCTAAGGCCCCGTCACCAGATGGAAGCGCCGTTTGGGTCCGGCGCTTCGAGGTCGCTGCCTCTAGGATCAGGCGATCCGGTTGGCAAGCGGAAATTTCAACTCAATTATCGTCGTCCTCGTCGCCGCCAGCGTCGACGCCCAGATCGTCGTCGCCGCCCAGATCGACGTCGTTATCCGGCGAATCGCCGTCCTCATCGACGTCGATGTCGAGGTCCAGATCATCGTCCGCGGTTTCGAGTTCGCCGTCGGCGGTTTCGATCACCTTCTTGGGCGCGACCTCCTCATAAGGAAGCGGCTGCTTGGACTTCAGCACCGGCTCGGGCTCCCAGGCGGTGTTGCAATTGATGCAGACCACCGGATCGTCCTTGCCCAGGTCGTAGAAGCGAGTCGCGCATTTCGGGCAGGTCCGCTTCGTGCCCCATTCAGCCTTCACCATGTCCGGCCTGTTCCTTCTTGATGCTCAAACAGAAATCACGCGGCGCAACGGGTGTTGGCCGCGAAACGTGGCGCGCCTTGCCATAGGCAAACCGCGCTGTCAAAAGCCGCGTCGCCTTTTTTCGGTTCCAGCACATTGGACAGCCCTTGACCCCGACAGACGATCACCCCGCCCCCCGCACCTTCACCGCCGCGCCACCGTTGTCGGGCAGCGTCACCGTGCCGGGCGACAAAAGCATCTCCCACCGGTCGCTGATGCTCTCCGCGCTGGCGATCGGCGAAAGCCGCGTTGAGGGACTGCTGGAGGGCGAAGATGTGCTGGCGACCGCCGTTGCGATGCGGGCGATGGGGGCGCAGATCGAGCGGGATGCGGACGGCGTCTGGCACGTCCATGGCGTCGGCGTAGGCGGCTTGCTTCAGCCGGAAACGGCGCTCGACATGGGCAATAGCGGCACATCGACCCGGTTGCTCATGGGCCTCCTCGCCAGCCATGACCTTACCGCGACCTTCGTGGGCGACGCATCCTTGAGCAAGCGGCCGATGGCGCGGGTTACCGAGCCGCTCGGGCGGGTGGGCGCGAGTTTCACGACCAGCCCCGGCGACCGACTGCCGCTGACGATGCGCGGCGCGTGCCCAGCGGTGCCGCTCGATTATCGGTTGCCCGTCGCGTCGGCGCAGGTGAAGTCGGCAATCCTGCTCGCCGGCCTCAATACCCCCGGCATCACCCGCGTGGTCGAGCCGATCCCCACGCGCGATCATAGCGAGCGTATGCTGAAAGGCTTTGGCGCGGACCTGAACGTCGAAGTCAAGGCGGACGGGACTCGGATCATCACCCTGACCGGCGAAGCGGAGCTGAAGCCGCAGACTATCGTCGTGCCCGGCGACCCATCCTCAGCCGCCTTCCCCATGGTCGCGGCGCTGCTAGTGCCGGGATCGCGCATAACGATCGCCAATGTCGGTCTCAACGGCACGCGCGCGGGCCTCATCGACCTGTTGCGCGAAATGGGCGGATCGATCGAGGTCGTCAATGCGCGCGAAGTCGGCGGCGAGCCGGTCGGCGACCTGATCGTCACGGCGTCTACGCTCAAGGGCGTCGAGCCCGATCCTGCCCGCGCGCCCAGCATGATCGACGAGTATCCCATAGCCTTCATCGCCGCCGCGCTTGCCGAGGGCCGCAGCATCTTCCGGGGCCTCGAAGAACTGCGCGTCAAGGAATCCGACCGCATCGCCACCATGGCGCAAGGACTGCGCGCGATCGGTGTCCCGGTCGAGGAACTGGAGGATGGCCTTATCATCCAAGGCAGCGGCGGCGCGCCCCTGCCCGGTGGCGGTCCGATCGCAACGAAGCTCGATCACCGCATCGCCATGAGCTTCGCCGTCGCGGGTCTCGTATCCAAGAACGGCGTCATCGTAGATGACATGCGCCCGGTCGCCACTAGCTTCCCGACCTTCGTGCCGCTGCTCCAACAACTGGGAGCCGTCGCATGAATTTCGACGGCTTGAATTGGGATTGGGCGAACATCGTCGGCCTGATCGGCAGCGGCCTGATGGTCGTCGCCTATGCCTATAGCAATATGGCGAAGAGCCTGAACTTCGTTATCTTCAACCTCTTGAACCTTGTCGGATCGCTACTCCTGATCTGGTCGCTGACGGTGCATTTCAACCTGGCGTCCATGGCGCTGGAAATCGTCTGGGCGGCGATCGCGCTGCTTGGCCTCGGCAATGCCTTGCGAAGGAAGCGCGCATGATCATCGCCGTCGACGGCCCCGCCGCCTCGGGCAAGGGCACGATCGCCAAGGCGCTTGGCCGCCATTATGGCCTGCCGGTGCTGGACACCGGACTCCTCTATCGCGCAGTCGGCCTTTCCGTATTGAAGGCCGGGCGCGACCCGGACATCGCTGCGGACGCCCTCGCGTCCTGCGACTTCGATGACGCGGTTCTGGCGGACCCGGCGCTCCGCACCGAAGCCGTGGGCAGCCTCGCCAGCCGCGTATCGGTGCATCAGAGCGTGCGCGACGCGCTGGTTCAGCGGCAACGCGACTTCGCCACCCAGCCGGGCGGCGCCATCCTCGACGGGCGCGACATCGGCACCGTCATCGCGCCCGATGCCGACGCCAAGATCTTCGTGACGGCGAGCGTGAAGGTGCGGGCGGAACGCCGCTATCAGGACGCGCTATCGCATGGCGGCACGCCCGACATGGCAAGCCTGGTCGCCGATATTCAGGCACGCGACACGCGCGACATGAGCCGCGATCATGCGCCGCTCAAACAGGCCGAAGGCGCGGACTTGCTAGACACGAGCGATTTGACTATAGAAGCGGCCGTCCAGCGGGCGATCGCGCTTGTGGACGCCCAGCTTGAAGGCCGCGCGTATCGCCCGGTCCGATAAGGCGCGCGGAGTTTCCGGGCGCCCTTTTCGCTTGTCATGGCCGGCGCGTTCCAGCCCCTAACCGTTTGGGCACGCTCGGGATATTCGGTCCCGCGCGTAGTTTGGCCTAAAGACCACCGGAGACAACCGGTAGGCCAGCAATGATGAGTGAAGGAACGACTTAATGGCCTCTACGGCATTCCCCACGCGCGACGATTTCGCCGCGCTGCTCAATGATTCCCTCGGTGGCGAGGACGGCGGCTTCGAGGGCCGCGTCGTCAAGGGCACCGTTACCGCCATCGAAAACGACCTCGCCGTCATCGACGTTGGTCTCAAGTCCGAAGGCCGCGTGCCGCTGCGCGAATTCGCCGCGCCGGGCCAGAAGGCTGACCTCAAGGTCGGCGACGAAGTCGAAGTCTATGTCGACCGCGTCGAAAACGCCCATGGCGAAGCCATGCTGTCGCGCGACCGCGCCCGCCGCGAAGCCGCCTGGGACAAGCTGGAAAGCGAATTCACCGAAAACGCCCGCGTCGAAGGCGTGATCTTCGGCCGCGTGAAGGGCGGCTTCACCGTCGACCTGGACGGCGCCGTGGCCTTCCTGCCCGGTTCGCAGGTCGATATCCGCCCCGTCCGCGACGTCACCCCGCTGATGGACATTCCGCAGCCCTTCCAGATCCTGAAGATGGATCGCCGCCGCGGCAACATCGTCGTGTCGCGCCGCGCGATCCTGGAAGAAACCCGCGCCGAACAGCGCAGCGGCCTCATCCAGACGCTGGCTGAGGGCCAGATCATCGAGGGCGTGGTCAAGAACATCACCGATTATGGCGCGTTCGTGGACCTGGGCGGCATCGATGGCCTGCTGCACGTCACCGACCTCTCCTACAAGCGCATCAACCACCCCAACGAGATGATCAACATCGGCGACACCGTCCGTGTCCAGATCATCCGCATCAACCGCGACACCCAGCGCATCAGCCTTGGCATGAAGCAGCTTGAGAGCGATCCGTGGGAAGGCGCATCGGCCAAGTACCCGATCGGCGCGAAGCTGTCGGGCCGCGTCACGAACATCACCGAATATGGTGCGTTCGTCGAACTGGAGCCGGGCATCGAGGGCCTCGTCCACGTTAGCGAAATGTCCTGGACCAAGAAGAACGTCCATCCCGGCAAGATCGTCTCCACCAGCCAGGAAGTCGACGTCATCGTCCTGGAGGTCGATCCCGACAAGCGCCGCATCAGCCTCGGCCTCAAGCAGGCGATCAGCAACCCGTGGGACAGCTTCGCCGAGCGTCACCCGGTCGGCTCGACCGTCGAGGGCGAAGTCAAGAACGCCACCGAGTTCGGCCTGTTCATCGGCCTCGATGGCGATGTGGACGGCATGGTTCACATGTCGGACATCGCCTGGGGCATTTCCGGCGAGGACGCGCTGGCGCTGCACCGCAAGGGTGAGACGGTTCAGGCCGTCGTTCTCGACATCGATGTCGAGAAGGAGCGCATCAGCCTTGGCATGAAGCAGCTTGAGCGTGGCGGCCCGGCGGCCGGCGGCACCACGGCGGCTTCGGCTGGTCTTAACAAGAACGCGATCGTCACCGTGACCGTTCTGGAAGTTCGCGACGGCGGTCTGGAAGTTCAGGCCGGTGAAGACGGCGCGACCGGCTTCATCAAGCGCAGCGACCTTGGCCGCGACCGCGACGAGCAGCGCCCGGAGCGCTTCCAGATCGGCCAGAAGTTCGACGCCATGGTGACCGGTTTCGACCGCGCCAAGAAGCCGACCTTCTCGGTCAAGGCGATGCAGATCGCCGAAGAGAAGCAGGCCGTGGCGCAGTACGGCTCGTCCGACAGCGGCGCATCGCTCGGCGACATTCTGGGCGAAGCGCTCAAGGCGAAGAGCGAAGGCTAAGCGCTTCCCACGCTCCCTTAAGGGAAGAGGCCCGCCGGACTCCTGTCCGGGGGGCCTTTTGCTTTGAAATCACGGAACAAACCGATCGTCTCGAAACGGTAATGCAATTTTTGCGCGCTCATTGTCATTGGCGGGCCGACGCTCTATTGTCGATCCTTGGGACACAGCATTGAGGGGCGCTGGAGAACCAATGATCCGTTCGGAACTTATCCAGAAACTGGCCGAGGACAATCCTGGGCTGAACCTGCAGGAGGTCGAGAAAATCGTCGACCTCTTCTTCAAGGAAATCGTCGAGCGATTGTCCAGCGGGGGTCGCGTGGAACTGCGCGGCTTCGGCGCGTTCACGACGCGCGCGCGCGACGCACGGACGGGGCGAAATCCGCGCACCGGCGAACAGGTGCCGGTCTGCGCCAAGCGTGTGCCCTATTTCAAACCGGGCAAGGAAATGCGCGAACGGCTGAACGTCAAGGGCGAGGCCTGACCTCATCGGCGGCTTGACCTGTCGCTCGCCAGCCGTCAGGGGTGGCGGGCCGCAGGGCAGCGCGCGGACGTGGCGAAATCGGTAGACGCAGCGGACTTAAAATCCGCCTTCCCCTGGAAATGCGGGTTCAAGTCCCGCCGTCCGCACCACCAGGAACGATGCCGGTTCTTTTTCCCGCCAAGTCCGCGTTGGGGGTGGCCTTTTGGTGCCCCAGCCGCAATGATGGGGCATGGCTGGATCGATCAACCCGCAAAGCTTCAGCGACTCCCTGGTGATCCTGGGGGCGGCGGGGCTTGTCATCCCCGGTTTCGCGCGCTTCCGCATCAGCCCGGTGATCGGGTTCATACTGGTCGGGCTGGCGGTAGGACCGGCGGGGCTCGGCGCGCTGGTCGGGCAATATCCGTGGCTCTATCATGTCACCATATCCGACCGCGATGCGATCGAGCCATTCGCCGAGCTAGGCGTCATATTGCTGCTCTTCTCGATCGGGCTGGAACTGAGTTTCCGCCGATTATGGACGATGCGCACGCAAGTGTTTGGCGTCGGCGCGACCGAACTCATCGGCAGCGGGCTGCTGATCGCGCTCGGCCTCTATCTTCTGGGACAACCGACCGCAGGGGCGATCGGCCTCGGCATGGCGCTCGCCCTGTCCTCGACCGCCGTGGTGCTGCCGATGGTCGGCACCCAAAGCGCGGTCGGACGCGCGGCCTTCTCGATGCTGTTGTTCGAGGATCTGGCGCTCGTCCCGATCATCTTCATGCTGGGCGCGCTTGCCCCATCCGTCGCGGCAAGCCCGGACGGGCCATGGGGCGCGATGGCCGACACGCTGCTCAAAGGCGGTATCACCATCGCAGTGATGCTAGTCCTCGGCCGCTTCACCTTGCCCCATATCTTCAGCCAGGCGGCGCGGACCAAGAGCCCCGAGGTATTTCTGGCCGCAAGCCTGCTGGTGGTGATCGTCTCCAGCCTCGCTACGTCGATCGCTGGCCTGTCGCCAATCGTCGGCGCGCTGCTCGCCGGGCTGCTGATCGCCGAAACCGACTATCATGGCGAGGTCGAGGTCATCACCGCCCCGTTCAAGGGACTGGCGCTGGGCGTCTTCCTCATCACCGTGGGCATGAGCCTCGACATCCGCGTCATCCTCGCCAACTGGCCGAGCCTGCTGCTGGCGGTGCTGGGCGTCGTCATCGCCAAGACGTTGGTGACAGCGGCGCTCCTCTATATCTCGGGCGCGCGCAAGGGCGTGGCGCTGGAAGTCGGGCTGCTGATGTCGAGCCCGTCCGAAACCACGCTGATCGTGTTGTCGGCGGCGGCGGCAGCGCAGCTCATCCTGCCCTCGACCGCCGCCTTCTGGCAGATCGTGACCGCGATCGGCCTCACCATCACGCCGCTGCTGGCCAGGATAGGCCATGATGTGTCACGCCGCCTCGAAATGGCGCTGGGCGAGGAGCGGGTGGAGACTGAGGAGGACCAGACCGAAGCGGCGGCGGTCGTCATCGGCTTCGGCCGGGTCGGACGCATGGTGTGCGACCTGCTTAAGACCCACCGTCAGCGCTTCATCGTTGTCGAATCCGACCCGGATGTCGTCGCCGAGGCGCGGCGACAGGGCTACCCCATATTGTTCGGCGACGTGGCGCGGGCGGAGATGCTCGACAAGCTCCGCCTCGGCCATGCCCGCGCGCTCATCCTGACGATGGACGATCCGGTACTGTCAGTGCGGGTGACGCGGCGCGTGCGCGGCTGGGTGCCCGACCTTCCGATCATCGCGCGTGCGCGCGACACCGACCATGCGGCACAGCTCTACCAGGCCGGTGCGAGCGATGCTGTCCCCGAAACGCTGGAAAGCTCGCTGCAACTGGCCGAAACCGCGCTGGTCGATCTTGGCGTCGCGATGGGGCCGGTGATCGCCTCCATCCACCAGACCCGCGAGGATTTGCGCATCGGCATCAAGGAAGCCGCGCAAATGGAGACCGCACCCAAGCTGCGCCGACTGCGCCCCGACGAGGTGGGTTAGGCGTCGCTCCCAGGCGCGCTGAACACCGACCAGCCCATGTCGATCGCCAGCCGCTCCAGCGCCTGCGTGCCGATCTGGCTGTTGCCGTTCGCATTCAGCCCCGGCGACCAGACCGCGATCGAGGCGCAGCCTGGCACGATCGCCAATATGCCGCCGCCCACCCCCGATTTGCCGGGAATGCCGACGCGAAAGGCGAAATCGCCCGACGCATCATAATGGCCGCAGGTCAGCATCAGCGCATTGATGCGCCGCGCCCGCCCCGGTGAGATCACGCGTCCGCCATCGGGATGTCGTCCACCCAGCATCAGGTAGCGGCCCGCCAGCGCCAACTGCCGGCAGCTCATCTCGATCGCACATTGATGGACATAGAGCCCCAGCACCAGATCGACCGGATGCCGGACATTGCCGAAGGCGCGCATATAGTTGGCGAGCGCCAGATTGCGAAAACCGGTCGCGCTTTCCGACGCGGCAACATCCTCATTGATGGCGATGCCATCGTCGCCGCTCAGATAGCGGATGAAGCGCACGATCTCGCCGATCGCGACACGCGGCTGATGCCCGCCCAGATTGACGTCCGACACGACGATCGCGCCTGCGTTGATGAAGGGATTGCGCGGAATCCCCTGTTCCTGCTCCAGCTGGACGATCGAGTTGAACGCATTGCCCGAAGGCTCCCGCCCAACCCGCTCCCACAGCTGGTCGCCGACCTTGCCGAGCGCCAGGGTCAGCGCGAACACCTTGGATATCGACTGGATCGAAAAGCCGGTGTCGGCGTCTCCACCTACCAGAACGCGCCCGTCCGCCGTCGCGACCGCAATGCCGAACCGCGCCGGATCGACCTTCGCCAGTTCAGGGATATAGGTTGCCACCGTCCCCCGATCCTCCGCAGCCGCCGCCAGGGCGACGATCTCGGCGATCAGGGCTGGCAGGTCGCGCCGCATCCCGGCTGCGTCAGGCGGGCACGCTTGCCAGCGCCGCTTTCACCGCGTCGATCGCCGCCTGCGCCTTGTCGCCATCGGGGCCGCCGCCCTGCGCCATGTCGGGACGGCCGCCGCCGCCCTTGCCGCCCAGCGCTTCCACACCAGCGCGGACCAGATCCACCGCGCTGATGCTGGCGGTCAGGTCGTCAGTGACGCCAACCGCGATGCTCGCCCGGCCATCGACCACCGCCAGCACCGCCGACACGCCGCTGCCCAGCGCCGCCTTGTTCTGATCGACGATGCCGCGCAATTCCTTGGGGTCCAGCCCCTCGATCACTTGGCCCATGAAGCTGACTGCGCCGACCTGCTCCGGCCCCGCCGCCTTGGCGGCGCCGCCGCCACCCAGCGCCAGCGCCTTCTTGGCGTCGGCCAGTTCGCGCTCCAGCCGGCGGCTCTGCTCGACCAGCGCGGCGATGCGCGCGGGCACCTCCTCCGGCGTGGTCTTCAATGCAGCGGCGGTCTGCCGCAGCTTGTCGTCGCGCTCGGTCAGCCACAGGCGCGCGGCCTCCCCGGTCAGCGCCTCGATCCGGCGGACGCCCGACGAAACGGCGCTTTCCGACACGATCTTGAACAAAGCGATATCGCCGGTCGCATTGACATGGGTGCCGCCGCACAGTTCGACCGAATAATGGAGTTCCTCGGCGAGCGGCCCGCCCCGCCCCATGGAAAGAACGCGCACCTCGTCGCCATATTTCTCGCCGAACAGCGCCATGGCACCGGCCGCGATGGCGTCGTCCGGGGTCATGAGGCGCGTATTGACCGCCTCATTATAGCGTATCTGCCCGTTCACATCGGCCTCGACCGCCGCGATCTGCTTGTGGCTAAGCGCCTCGGGATGCGAGAAGTCGAAACGCAGCCGGTCGGGTGCAACGAGGCTCCCCTTCTGCGTCACATGCGCGCCCAGTTCCTTGCGCAGCGCGGCGTGCAGCAGGTGAGTGGCGCTATGGTTGGCGCGAATGCGGTCGCGGCGGTCCACGTCGATCGCGAGCTGCACCGTATCGCCTACCTTGACGCTGCCTGCCTCGATCAAAGCGCGGTGCGCGTGCAGGCGGCCAAGCGGTTTGGCCGTGTCCTCGACCTTTGCCGACAGGCCGCCAAGCGACGTGATCGTCCCCGCGTCGCCCATCTGGCCGCCGCTTTCGCCGTAGAAGGGCGTCTGGTTGGTGACGATCGTCACCGTCTCGCCAACGGCCGCGCTGTCGAAGTTCACACCGTCCTTGACGATGGCCAGCACTTCGCCCTCGCCATGCGTATGGGCGTAGCCGATAAATTCGGTGTTGCCGGCCTTTTCGGCGATGTCGAACCAGATTTCATCCGACGCCTTCTCGCCCGAACCCTTCCACGCAGCACGGGCAGCCGCCTTCTGCTCGGCCATGGCGCTGTCGAAGCCGGCGCGATCGACCGTCAGGCCTCGCGAACGGAGCGCATCTTCGGTCAGGTCATAAGGGAAGCCAAAGGTATCGTAGAGTTTGAACGCGGTTTCGCCGGGCAGCGTGCCGCCCTCGCCTAAGTCGCCGGTCGCTTCGTCGAGCAACCGAAGGCCATTTTCCAGCGTCTTGCGGAAGCGGGTCTCCTCCCGCAGCAGCGTCTCTTCGATCAGCGGCTGCGCGCGGACCAGTTCGGGATAGGCCCCGCCCATCTCGGAGACGAGCGACGACACCAGCCGGTACATCAAAGGCTCCTTGGCGCCGATGATATGCGCGTGGCGCATCGCCCGGCGCATGATCCGGCGCAGCACATAGCCGCGCCCCTCGTTCGCCGGCAGCACGCCGTCGGCGATCAGGAAGCTGGTCGAGCGCAGATGGTCGGCGATGACGCGATGGCTGGCCTTATGCTCGCCGTCCGTCGCGGTCCTCGACAGCGCGCCGCTCTCGGCGATCAGCGCCTTGAACGTGTCCGTGTCATAATTATCATGCACCCCCTGGAGAACGGCGGCGATCCGCTCCAGCCCCATGCCGGTGTCGATGCTGGGCTTGGGAAGCTCGGAAACGATCTCGTTAGCTTCCTGCTCATATTGCATGAAGACGAGGTTCCAGATCTCGACGAAACGGTCGCCATCCTCCTCCGGCGATCCCGGAGGGCCGCCCCAGATATGATCGCCATGGTCGTAGAAGATTTCCGAGCAGGGACCGCACGGCCCGCTGTCGCCCATCGCCCAGAAATTATCCTTGGTCGGGATGCGGATGATGCGGCTCTCGGGCAGGCCGGCGATCTTCTTCCACAGGTCGAACGCTTCGTCGTCCGTATGATAGACGGTCGCGGTGAGCTTCTCCGCCGGCAGACCCCATTCTTTGGTGAGGAGCGTCCACGCATGGGTGATCGCCTGCTCCTTGAAATAGTCGCCGAAGCTGAAATTCCCCAGCATTTCAAAGAAAGTATGGTGCCGCGCGGTATAGCCGACATTGTCGAGATCATTATGCTTGCCGCCCGCGCGCACCGACTTCTGGCTGGAGGTCGCCGTCTTGTAAGGGCGCGTCTCCAACCCGGTGAAGACATTCTTGAACGGCACCATCCCGGCGTTGACGAACATCAACGTCGGATCGTTGTGCGGCACCAGCGGCGCGGATGGCACGATGGTGTGGCCGTTGGCCCCGAAATAGTCGAGGAAGGAGCGGCGAATGTCGTTGGTCGATGTCATGGCCGCGATTTAGTGGGAAGCGCGGCGGCGCACAAGCGGGGGTTTCGGTCGCTATCCAACATCGTCATGCTAGCGCAGGCTGGCATCTCCCTTCCTATGGGCATTCGCAAGAAAAGTGGGATCCCAGCCTTCGCTGGGATGATGGCAGCTAAGATCAACATGATGATTACCGCCGCGATCATGGTCCAACCTATATCCTTGTGACCACAATTTAGCCGATCGGCTCTGCCATCAACCCCGGCGGCTTCGAAAACCACTCCGGCCCCTGCGCGGTCATGTGGAAGCAGTCCTCCAGCCGAATGCCCATGACGCCGGGTAGATACAGCCCCGGCTCGTTAGAGAAGCACATGCCCACATCCAGCTTCGTCGTTTCGCCATGGACAAGGTTGACCGCCTCATGCCCCTCCATGCCGATGCCGTGGCCGGTTCGGTGCGACAGGCCGGGGAGCGCATAGCGCGGACCATAGCCGAGCGCCTCATAATGCTGCCGCACCGCATCATCCACCGACCCTGCCGCCGCGCCCAGCCTCGCCGCCGAAAACGCGATCTTCTGCCCCTGCGCCACATCGTTCCAGACCTTGCGCTGCTCTGCCGTCGCCGTCGCGCCATGAACCCAGCTGCGGCTGATGTCGGACTGATAATCCGCGACAGTGCAGCCGCAGTCCATCAGCACCACCTCCCCCGCACGCACCGCCTGCGGCTTGCCCGAGCCGTGCGGGTAGGCAGCGGCTTGCCCCAGTAGGACCAGGTTGAACTCCACCTTTCCGCCCAGTTGCTTGGTCGCGGCGGACATCAGCGCGCCGATATCGGCAGGAGTCATGCCGGCCCTGACCTGCGGATAGGTCCAGCGATAGGCCGCCATCGTCACGTCCGCCGCCACCTGCATCAGCGCGATTTCGGCAGCGGTCTTGCGCATACGCAGGGCGCGGGTGACAGGATCGCGCACCAGTGTCGCTTCGGGCAATGCCGCCTTCAGCCCATCGACCGCGAAATAGCGCACCGTCTCCTCGATCCCGATCCGCCCCTTCGTCAGTCGCTTCTCCGACAGAAAACCGGCGATCAGCGCATAAGGATTCTCATCTTCCTGCCACACCCGCACCTCAGCCGGAATGGCGAGACTCTCGTCGATCGAGGGTTTCTCGAAAAAGGGGCAGACGATCAGCGGCGCACCGCTCGCGGGAAGAACGGCGGCGGTCAGCCGTTCGGAGCGGTGCCAGCCTATGCCGGTATAGTAGATGAGGCTAGCGCCCGGCTCGATCAACAGCGCGTCGATCCCTGCGGCCTGCATCATGCGCTGTGCGCGGGCCAGGCGGTCGGCGCGTTCCACCCTGCCGATCGGCACGACACCGCCAGTCATCGGCCTTAGCGCTTCGGAGGCGCGTTCCTGCGCGAACAGGCGTGGACTGATTGCTGCGGCAGCCAGCCCGGCGGCGGCGCGGCGCAGCAATGTCCGTCGGTCAGGCATAAGCATAGGGGCCTCCCGCCTTGAGCGCGGTCTGATAGGCCGGGCGCGCGTGCATGTCCTCCAGCCAGCGGATCAGATGGGGGCGTGATCCGTCCAACCCGCCGCGCGCGCGGGAGGCTTCCAGCGGGAAGCTCATCATCATCATGTCCGCCGCTGTGAACGTCTCGCCCGCGAAATAGGGCCGGCTCGCCAGTTCCGTCTCCAGCCAGTCGAGATGATCGTCCAGCATCTTCTGCACCGTAGGCCGTGCAGGACGCCCAAGCAGCCCGAGCCGGTTCACCACCAGCAGCGCGAGCAGCGGCGGCATCATCGACCCCTCGGCATAGTGCATGAACTGGCGGTAGCGGATCGCGCCCTCCGCATCGGCGGGCGCCCCGAACCGCCCCCCTGCCCGCGCAACCAGATGCTCCATGATCGCGCCGGTCTCGATCAGCTTATGCCCGTCCACCTCCACAACCGGCGAGCGGCCGAGCGGATGCACCGCGCGCAGCGAGGCAGGCGCGCGCATCGTCTTGCGGTCGCGCTTGTAGCGCCGCACATCATAGGGCTCACCCAATTCCTCCAGCAGCCAGAGGATGCGTTGCGACCGGCTGTTGTTGAGGTGATGGACGATGACCGGCATGACGGCTCCCGTGGCGATGCAAAGCCAAGGGCTAACGCCAGACCGGTCCGGTCACAACATCCCTTCGCCCGTTGTCAGGCGATCTCCAGCGCCGCCTGCGCCTTCTTCCGCGCTCGGAAGGCGTGAAGCAGCGGCTCGGTATAGCCGCTCGGCTGCTCGACCCCCTCGAACACCAGCGCGCGCGCCGCCTGATACGCCAGGCTCTCCGCCTCCCGCCCGCTCATCGGCTCGTACAGCGGATCGCCGGCATTCTGCGCGTCCACCTTCGCCGCCATGCGGGCGAAGGCGGCGTCGATCTGCGCCGCCGTGCAGACGCCGTGCAGCAGCCAGTTCGCCATATGCTGCGACGAGATACGCAGCGTCGCGCGATCCTCCATCAGGCCGATGTCGTGGATGTCGGGCACCTTGGAACAGCCGACCCCCTGGTCGATCCACCGGACGACATAGCCAAGGATGCCCTGCGCATTATTGTCCAGTTCCTGCGCGATCTCCTCCTCGGAGAAATTGCGGCCGACCGCGACCGGGATCGTCAGCAGCTTGCCCAGCGGCGCAATCCCTTCCGCCGCGCGTTCCTTCCTCCGCGCGAACACATCGATGCGATGATAATGGGTCGCGTGCAGAGTCGCAGCGGTGGGGGACGGCACCCAGGCGGTGTTCGCCCCGCTCAGCGGATGGCCGACCTTCTGCTCCAGCATGTCGCCCATCCGGTCGGGCGCCGCCCACATGCCCTTGCCGATCTGCGCGCGACCATCAAGCCCACAGGCGAGCCCGATCTGAACGTTGCGATCCTCATAGGCGGCGATCCAGTCGCTCGTCTTCATCTCGCCCTTGCGGATCATCGGGCCGGCCTGCATCGACGTGTGCATCTCATCCCCGGTGCGGTCGAGGAAGCCGGTGTTGATGAAGACGATCCGGTCCTTCACCGCATGAATGCAGGCGGCAAGGTTGGCGGAGGTGCGGCGCTCCTCGTCCATGACGCCGACCTTCAGCGTATGGCGCGCGATGCCCAGCATATCCTCGATCGCGTCGAACAACCGGTTGGTGAAGCCGACTTCTTCCGGCCCATGCATCTTGGGCTTGACGATATAGACGCTGCCCGCCCGGCTGTTCGCCTTGCGGCCGTTCAGGTCGTGCAGCGCGATCAGGCTGGTGACGATGCCGTCCAATATGCCTTCGGGCGCTTCGCCGCCATTGGGCAGGCGGATCGCCGGCGTCGTCATCAGATGGCCGACATTGCGGACGAAGAGCAGGCTGCGGCCCGGTAGGGTGAAAGCGCTGCCATCCGGCGCGACATAGGCGCGATCGGGATTGAGCGCCCGGTTCATTTGTCGGCCGCCCTTCTCGAACGTGTCGGTCAGGTCGCCCTGCATCAGCCCCAGCCAGTTGGCATAGGCTGCAACCTTGTCCGCCGCGTCCACCGCCGCGATCGAGTCCTCCAGATCGCAGATGGTGGTGAGCGCCGATTCCAGGATCACGTCGGCGATCCCCGCTGGGTCGGTCGCCCCGATCGGATGGCTGGAGTCGAAGACGACCTCTATATGCAGGCCGTTGTGGCGGAACAGCTTGCCCTTCGCGCTCGTGCCGACGAACTGCGAAGGATCGGCCAGCACAATCTCTTCGCCGCTCAAGTCGGCCCAACTGCCGTTCGCCAGCGGGATCGCATAATCCAGAAACGCCTTGGCCCAGGCGATGACCTGCGCGCCGCGCGCGGCGTCATAGCCCTGCCCCGCCGCCGCACCCGGTATGGCGTCGGTGCCGTACAGCGCGTCATAGAGGCTGCCCCAGCGCGCGTTGGCGGCGTTCAGCAGGAAGCGGGCGTTGAGGATCGGCACGACCAGCTGCGGTCCGGCGGTCGTAGCGACCTCCGCATCGACATTCTCGCTGCCGATGGCGAAGGGCGCCGGCTCCGGCACCAGATAGCCGATCTCGTGCAGATAGGCTTCATAGGCATCGGCGTCATGCGGCTGCCCCCGGCGCTGTTCGTGCCAGCTGTCGATCTGCGCCTGGAGCGTATCGCGCTTGCGCAACAGAGCGGCATTTTCCGGCGCGAACCGCGCGAATATGTCCGCCAGGCCGGCCCAGAAGGCGTCAGGCGCAATGCCGGTGCCTGGAAGCGCGCGCTGCTCGATGAAGTCGGCGAGTGAGACAGCGACTTGAAGGCCGGCCTTGTCGATCATCGCATCAGTCATGGCTCTTCTCCTTGAACAGCTTCGTCATCCCCGCGGAGGCGGGAATCCATCTCCTGTCATCTCACCAGGCGCAAGCTCGGGAGATGGATCCCCGCATTCGCGGGGATGACGATGTTTGGCCTATAGTAGCCTTTTCAAATTATACCGTATATCCGCTATTATACAAAGACAGCCATTCTTCTGGTGAACGAATATGATGGACCCCGACCATGAACTGTTCGTGACGGTAGCGGACGAAGGCGGCCTCGCGGCGGCGGGACGGCGGTTGCACATCTCGCCTGCGATGATGTCCAAAAGGCTGGCGCGGCTGGAGCAACGGCTCGGCGCGAAGCTCGTCCATCGCACGACGCGCCGGCTGTCGCTGACACCCGCTGGCGAGCGGCTTCACGCCGATCTCCGCGCGATCCTTGCGGCGCTGGACGAGGCGGAACGCCGCGTCTCGGGCGCATCGGCAATGGCGGCCGGGCCGCTGCGGATCAGCGCGCCGACATCCTTCGGCCGGATGCACCTCGCGCCTTATCTCCAGCGCTTTCTGGACGATCACCCGGCCGTCGATCTCAGCATCGATCTCTCCGACGACTATAGCGACCTGCTCGATGGCCGCTTCGACCTTGCGCTCCGCATCTCGGCCGATCTCGGCCCGGCGCTGGCGGCGCGGCGGCTGGCGACCAACCGCCGCATCCTCTGCGCCGCGCCCGCCTATCTGGACGCGCACGGCACGCCCCGCCGGATCGCCGACCTCAAGGCCCATCGCCTGCTCGCCGCGCGGGGGCAGATGCCCTGGCGGCTCGTCGGGCCCAAAGGTCCAGTTACGGTCGACGGGCAAAGCCATGTCCGCACCAACAGCAGCGAGCTGGTGCGTGAACTCAGCCTCGCCGGCGGCGGCATCGCGCTGCGCTCGCTCTGGGATATCGCCGAAGCGCTGGAACGTGGACAGGTGCGCCAGATTTTGCCCGATCATGAAGGCTCGTTTGATGTCGGCCTCTATGCCGTCCACCTGCCGCAGGCCAATCCGCCCCGCGCTCTCACCGCCTTCATCGAATTTCTCGTTACACTATATTGCCCCGCGCCGCCCTGGGAGCGCGCTGTCTTGCCCTAGCGGAACGCAGGCTTTAAGGCCCAGCGCATGGACGACAACACCCGCCGCGCCGCCCTCGACTATCATCGCTATCCGCAACCCGGAAAGCTGCGGATCGAGCCGACCAAGCGGATGGTGAACCAGCGCGATCTGGCGCTCGCCTACTCCCCCGGCGTCGCCGCCCCCTGCGTCGAAATCGCCGCCGATCCCGACAAGGCGCTCGACTACACCGCGCGCGGCAACCTTGTTGCTGTCATCTCCAACGGCACGGCGGTCCTTGGCCTCGGCGCGATCGGCGCGCTGGCCTCCAAGCCGGTGATGGAGGGCAAGGCGGTGCTCTTCAAGAAATTCGCCGATATCGACGTGTTCGACATCGAAGTGGACACGACCGATCCCGACAAGTTCGTGGACGCGGTCGCGCTGCTGGAACCGACCTTCGGCGGCATAAACCTGGAGGACATCAAGGCCCCCGAATGTTTCGCCATTGAGGCGCGGCTCAAGGAGCGGATGAACATCCCGGTTTTCCACGACGATCAGCATGGCACCGCCATCGTCGTCGCCGCCGCCGTCCGCAACGCGCTGGTGATCCAGGGCAAGACGCTGGCCGACGCCAAACTGGTGACGTCGGGCGCGGGCGCGGCGGCGCTCGCCTGCGTCGATCTGCTCGTGTCGATGGGCCTGCCGGTCGAGAATGTCACCATGACCGACAAGGACGGCGTGATCCATGCCGGCCGGGAGGGGATGCTCCCCAACATGGCGCGCTATGCCCGCAATACCAATGCGCGCACTTTGCCCGACGTGCTGCCGGGCGCGAACCTGTTTCTGGGCCTGTCCGCGCCGGGCGTGCTGAAACCCGAATGGCTGCCGCTGATGGCCCCCAACCCGCTGATCTTCGCGCTTGCCAATCCGGAGCCGGAAATCCGGCCTGAGGCCGCGCGGGAAGTCCGCCCTGATGCGATCATCGCCACCGGCCGGTCGGACTATCCCAACCAGGTCAACAATGTCCTGTGCTTCCCCTACATCTTCCGCGGCGCGCTGGATGTGGGCGCGACCCAGATCAACGAGGCGATGAAGGTCGCCGCCGCCGACGCCATCGCCGCGCTCGCTCGGATGCCGGCGCATGACAGCGTCGCGCAAGCCTATGGCGGGCGCAAGCTCGCCTTCGGGCCGGACTATATCATCCCCACCCCCTTCGACCCACGCCTGATCGGCGAGATCGCGGTCGCGGTCGCGAAGGCTGCGATGGACAGCGGCGTCGCGCGCCGCGCGCTCGACCTTGACGATTACAAGCGCCGCCTCACCCGCCAGGCAACCCGGTCGGGTCAGCTGATGCTGCCGGTGTTCGAGGCCGCGCGCGGCAATCATTGCCGCATCGCCTATGGCGAGGGCGAGGATGAGCGCGTCCTGCGCGCCATCCGCGACGCGCTGGACGAAGGGATCGTCCGCCCGACCCTCATCGCGCGCCGTCGCATCCTTGAAAAGAAGCTGCCCGAACTCGGCCTCTCCTTCGACTTCGAGCGCGATGTTGAGGTGATCGACCCGGAGACCGACCACCTGGTCATGGGCGAACTGGTCGAGGCGTATCGCGCCATCGCTGGGCGCAAAGGCGTGCCGGCCGACGAAGTGCTGCGCCACGTCTACCGCCGCCCGACCATCACCGCCGCGATGCTGCTGCGAACCGAGCGGGTCGATGCAGCGCTGGTCGGCGGGCGTTCGGAATATTGGGGCCAGGTCGAGCATGTACTGCGGATCATCGACCGCACCTGCGATCATAGCCGCGTCTATGCGCTATCCGGGCTGATCCTGGACGCGGGCGCGCTGTTCATCACCGACACCCATATGGTGCCCGATCCCACGCCCGAGCAGGTGGCGGAAATGACCTTGGCGGCCTGTGCCGAACTGCGCCATTTCGGCCTCGTGCCCCGTGCTGCCCTGCTCTCCCACTCCAATTTCGGGGCGTCGCACAGCGACAGCGCGCGCAAGATGCGCAAGGCGTTCAAGATCGTGCGCGACGCCGCGCCCGATTTGGCGGTGGACGGCGAAATGCACGCCGACGCCGCGCTCAGCCAAGCCCTGCGCGAGCGGCTCGTCCCGGATTCGCGGTTCGAGGGACCGGCGAACCTGCTCGTCATGCCCAATCTCGACGCCGCCAACATAACCCTGACCGCGCTATCGGCCTCGTCCAGTTCGCCCACGGTCGGGCCGATGCTGATGGGCCTCACCAAGCCCATTCATGTGCTGACCCCTGGCGTCACCTCGCGCGGCATATTGAACCTCACCGCCATCGCGGCGGCGGAAGTCGCGCGCGAAGGCTCGGCTTAACCTTTTCGGTATAAGGCATCGGCGTCCATCACGAGGAAAGCCATGCGTGGATTGAAGGCGATTCTGCGGAGTGTCGTCCCCAAGCTGCTGATCGGCGGCCTGCTGGGCGGCGGCGCGCTGATCGCGTCGCAATGGATCGACCGCCCCGCCGGCTCAGACGCCGCCCCCGTGGCCGAAGCCGCCCCTACGCCGGCCCCCAAGCCCGTCGCCCCGGTCGAACGCCGCAGCGACCAGCCGATGGAGATCGATCCCGCCGCGCTGCGGGTCAAGCGCGTGCTGAAGATCGACGGCCCGTTCCGCCATGGCGACTATGCCTGGGACGAAAATGGCGCGCCGAAAGCCGGCCCCGTGATCGTCACCGTCGATCTCCGCGCGCAGACGCTCTCGGTCTTCCGCGCCGGATACGAAATCGGCGCTGCCGTCATCCTCTACGGCGCAACCGACAAGCCGAGCCCGAAGGGCGCTTTCCCGATCAGCCAGAAGATCGCCGACTATTATTCGCGCACCTACGACAATGCGCCCATGCCTTACGCCCAGCGACTGACCAGCGACGGTGTGTTCATCCATGGCAGCGACGTGCAATGGGGCCGCGCCACCCATGGCTGCATCGGCGTGCCCAAGGCGTTCGCGCAGAAACTGTTCGGCGTCACCAAGGTCGGCGATATGGTGATTATCACCGACGGCAAGATGCTCGACGTCAGCAAGGCGCAGGTGGGCTGATCGCCCGGTTGCGCTGCGGGCACGCGCACATGCAATAAACGCATACATATGCGGCCTTGACCAGCGTTGTCACCCGGCCCATTTGCGGCGCTTGTCCGATATTGCACCGCACCATGGAGGCCGCCCAATGCGCGACCAGCCCCGTCCCGTCCATCCCGCGCTCGTCCTGTTCGCTTTGTCGGTGGGCGCATTCGCCATCGGCACGACCGAATTTGCAGCGATGAGCCTCGTGCCCTTCTTCGCGCGCGATCTTGGCATCGATGCGCCGACCGCCGGCCACGCGATCAGCGCCTATGCGCTCGGCGTCGTCGCCGGCGCGCCGGTTATTGCAGCGTTCGGCGCGCGCTTGCCACGCCGGACTTTGCTGATCGGCCTGATGGCGATGTTCGCGCTGGCGAACGGCCTTTCCGCCTTGTCGCCAAGCTATGGCTGGATGCTGGTCTTCCGCTTCCTCTCCGGCGTGCCGCACGGCGCCTATTTCGGCGTCGCCGCACTGGTGGCGGCCAGCCTCGTCCCGATCGAGAAACGCACGCTCGCCATCGCGAAGGTGATGTCGGGCCTCACCATCGCCACTGTCTTGGGTGTCCCGGTCGCGAACTGGATGGGTCAGGCGCTGGGCTGGCGATCGGGCTTCTTCGTCGTCGCCGCTCTTGCGCTGGCGACGGTGACGCTGGTGGCGCTCTATGCCCCGCGCGATGCAGGCGATCCGCACGCCAGCCCGATGCGCGAACTGACCGCGCTAGGCAAAGGACAGGTGTGGCTGACATTGCTGACCGGCGCGATCGGCTTCGGCGGCCTGTTCGCGGTCTATACTTATGTCGCATCGACGATGATCGAGGTGACGCATGTGTCCGAAAAATATGTGCCGCTGGTGCTTATGATCTTCGGCATCGGCATGACGCTCGGCAATCTCGCCGTGGCCTGGCTGGCGGACCGCAACCGCAACCGCACCGTCATCGGAGTGCTGCTTTGGAGCGCGGCGGCGCTCGCGCTCTTCCCGCTGATGGCCGGCAATATCTGGACGCTCGGCCTCATCGTCTTCCTGATCGGCGTGGGCGGCGGGCTCGGCACGCCCTTGCAGGCGCGGCTGATGGACGTGGCGGGCGACGCGCAGACGCTCGCCGCCGCGCTCCATCACAGCGCCTTCAACGTCGCCAATGCGCTTGGCCCATGGCTCGGCGGCCTGTCGATCGCGGCCGGCTACGGCCTCGTTTCGACAGGCTGGATCGGCGCGGCGCTGGCGCTGGGCGGCCTTGCCATATTCCTGTTGGCGATCATGCTGAATCGAAGGCCCGCCGGCTTCGTCCCCGCCCCCGCCGAATAGGTTTCAGCTACCGCATAACGGTTCGCCGTCCCGGTCCCGCGCTCGCAACGCGCTCGCCGCGTCGCCCGAGATGCGAGGGAAACTCACTCCCTCCAGCGAACCGCGCCCCTCGCACAGATCGGCGCACGCCAGGTCGACCACCCCCGGCAGCGCCACCTGATCGCCATCATATTGCGCGACGATGATGCAGCGGTCGCCGCTCTTGAAGCTCAGCACCAGCTTGTCGCCCGTCCGCCGCGCTGTGCCATGCCCGCGACAACTCGGCTCCTCACCGAACACCGCCTCCAGCCCGAAGCGCAACTGCCCGTCCCTCGCTGGCGTCACGCACAATGCGTCACGCCCGGCCTCATGGCTGCGCTGATACAGCCCGACCGGCGAGACGCTGGAAACGTCGGTGATCGCCCCGCTCTCGATCGCCGCGCGTTCGAGGCCCGACGCCGGCACGGCCGCCACGCCGCCTCGCTCGCCCGACGGCGCACGCTGGCAGGCCGCCAGAAGGAGGAGGAGCGAAAGGCTAGTCCGCCGCATCGACGCTGCTAAGGCCGTCCGGCCCGACGCGGCGGTAGAAGCAGGAGCGCGCGCCGGTGTGGCATGTCGGCCCGGCCGGCACCGCCTTCACCCAGATCGCATCCTGATCGCAATCGATCCGCAGGTCGCGCACCGCCAGCATATGCCCCGATGTCTCGCCCTTCTTCCACAGCGCCTGGCGGCTGCGCGACCAGAAATGGGCAAAGCCGGTGGTGATCGTGAGGTTCAGCGCCGCATCGTTCATATGCGCGACCATCAGCAGCTCGCCGGTCGCATCGTCGGTGACGACGGCGGTGATGAGGCCGTCCCGGTCATATTTGGGATTGAGGGCCAGCCCCTTGTCGCGCGCATCGTCCATGGGCGCGCTATAAAGGGGAACAGGGCGGCTGCGAAGCCCCGAATATCAGCGAAAATGGGGCGACCGATGGGATCCGAACCCACGACCTCCGGTACCACAAACCGGCGCTCTAACCAACTGAGCTACGATCGCCACAGAGGCCGTCCGGCCCCGAGAGAAGCGCGACATATGCGCCCCCACCCCAGCCGTCAAGCGCGCAACGAAGCAGCCGCGATATTTCTCACATACCCGCCGCGCCAAGCTGCGCGCGCAGATTTGCAAGCGCAGCGTCCGACAAGCGCGGACGCGCCCGCGCGGGCTTGCCCTTGCGCAGCCGCGCCCGATCTTTCTCCGAAGCCGCGACGATCCGCACCCGCACGGGCACATGCCCCTGCGCCCGCACGCCCAGCTCCTCGGCCGCGCCGCGCGACAGGTCGATGATCCGGCCCTTGCCGGCAAACGGCCCACGATCATTCACCCGCACCAGGATCGCCCGGCCGGTATCGAGCGCGGTCACCTCGACATAGCTTGGCAGCGGCAGGCTGACATGCGCGGCGGTGATCCATTTGGCGCGAAACCGCTCGCCATTGGCGGTGCGGTTGCCTGATTCCGATCCGTACCAGCTTGCGTAGCCCAGCATGTCATAGGTCGGATCGACGGCTGGAATATAGGTGGTGCCGCGCACCACATAGGGTGGCCCGATCCGCACCGGCGTATCGCTGACCGGTCGATAATCGCCCCCAGCGCAGGCGGCGAGAGCGAGTGCCACCGATACTACAGGCCATGTCCTCTTCATGCCCCTCCCCCATCCCACACAAAAGTTAGGCAATGATGTGGTTCAAAGACCCAGAACGAAAATCCTCCCCTTGTAGGGGAGGTGGATGGCCGCAGGCCAGACGGAGGGGTGTCGCCCTCTCGATGGCGGGACACCCCTCCGTCACGCGCTTC
>ERZ1292632.528-Hain-H43-01um-R2-528-length-41824-cov-9_pt2 | contig 33829 bp, 32 predicted proteins | sample MGYA00564407_ERZ1292632 | MGnify/ENA primary metagenome ERZ1292632 (study PRJEB36523, sample SAMEA6512637) | groundwater metagenome | collected 2019-01-08 | study: AquaDiva: Metagenomics assemblies of 32 groundwater samples | reverse complement strand
TTTCTTGGGGTTTAGGTAGCGGCCAGAATCAGGTTGAGGTTTGGCGGAAAGTCGGCGCTGGTAACTTTAATCTTTTTCAAACACTTAGTAGTTCGGCAACTACTTATACAGATTCGCCACTTACCACGAACGAAACTTATTTTTATAAAATGAGAACCTGTTCAACGTCCGGTTCTTATTCGGCTTGTTCAGCTTTTTCGCCGGAGAAGCAAGTGGTGGTGGCAAGTGCGCCTCAAAACGTTAAAGCATCGTTAATTTATACGGATCTAGCAGTCGCAACACCTTATGGCAATGTTCTTTTAACTTGGAATAACACCTTTCCCGAAGAAAATTATAATGTAGAGCGAGCTAATTCATCTCGTGTTTTCAACATAGTGCACAGGGTCGGTGGTCCGAACGATGCCGTCCCAATCGTATCTTATTATGATAATAACGTGCCTCTTGGCGAGCAGTATTTTTATCGGATAGTTTCTGATTTGAGCCCAGATTACTCAGTTGAGTCAAGTATTAATTTGAATGTTAGCAAGGTTTTACACGGCGCTGCTTGGGCAGAGGCGGGTGATAGTCATGGTATCGGCTGGATTAGTTTTAATTCTGAAACGGCCAGTCCTAAATTTAGCGTCCAAATTGATCGCGACGGTTTGTTTTCCGGCGCGGCGTGGGCTTCGGCTGATAGCGAACATGGTTATGGCTGGCTCTCTTTTAATAAAGTTGATTTACTAAATTGTCCGCAAGCGCCTTGTGAAGCGACGCTTGATAGTAATAATTTTGTTCGCGGTTGGGCGAAATTTATTAATGTTGATCCGCAAGGATTTTCCGGTTGGGTAAGTTTGGCGAGTGCTGACGCGCCGATTCCACAACCTTCGCCGCCACCCCCACCAAAAAATCCGCCACCACCGGCAGGTTTTCAAAAAGCGCAACCGATTGGTCAGGAACCAAATTTCCTTTCGAATCTTTTATCCGGTAATTTTTTTGGAGACATTATTAGTTCTTTAAGTAACACATTTGAAGCTTTTGCTCAGCGAATCGTAGTTACTTATGGCGTTAATTATTCTTCAAATCCACCCAATTTCGATTTTAAAGGTATTGCTTGGGGTGGTGATATTACCGGTTGGATTGCTTTTAATTCACCAGAATGCACTAACTGCAATGTTCACGCGGAAATTTTTAACAAACCGCCCACAGTTTCAAATGTGACGGTGACTAAAAATAATTGGTGCTCGGAAGATCCATATTACGACGTAAGTTGGGATTTCAATGATCCTGATCAAACGCCGGTTGGCAGCGGTCAACTTTCTGCTGATATTAATTTTATTGATGGAGGCGGAAATATTGTTTATGCGGCTCATCCAGTTTCAGCCATTAATAAATTCCGATTGCATAATCCTTTAGGTTCTTTAAACCCCTCAACTATTTATCATGTTGAAGTGCGGGCGAACGACAATGACGGCGCCGCTTATTCGGCTTATTCCGCGTCATCAAATTTCACAACCGAGAGCCATTATCCGCCACTTACCGACTTTACTTGGACGCCAACCGCTGTTCAGCCAGGCACTACCGTGCAATTTACAAATCAGACGCAAATGCGTGAGCCCAGCAAACCACCTTTCACTTATCTTTGGAATTTCACTAATAGCGGTACGGTTAATTCTACCGTGGAAAATCCACAAGTGGTCTTTAATGCCTTGCCGGCAACAGTAACTTTTTATGTTACAGATAGTAACAGCGCTCAATGTAGTTTCGCGAAACAAGTTGACTCAACAGGAGGTCAAGCCAGCCAAAAACGGCGGCTTTATCAGGAACGATAGAATTAAAATCTAGTATCTAGTTTCTGTGTCACGCTTTGGCAATAACGAGCGCTATAATTTTTTTAGCGCCCACGCCTTTTAAAGTTTTTACCGCTTCACGGAGTGTCGCGCCGGAAGTAAAAACATCATCTAAGACAATAATATTTTTACTTTCTACTTCCTCAGGATGTCGTATAGAAAAACTTCCGGCGACGTTTTTTTCTCGCGTCGCATAATCTTTAGTTTCGATTTGGGAAACGGTTGGCTTATTTTTAAACAGTAAATCATGGCGGATATTTAGCGGATAATAAGAATTAAGGGCTTGAGCGATAAGAAATGTTTGGTTAAACCCACGAGCGCGCTCTTTTTTCTTGTGAAGGGGGAGCGGCAGAACAATAAAATCTTTGAAATCAATCGGCGGCAATTTTTCGAGGTATTTTTTGAGAATTACAGCAAGCGTTTCAGCGATGTTTCGGCGGTGGCCGTATTTCAAGCCGTAAATTAATTTTCTCGCCGCCTCATTTTTGTAATTTGTCGCAGCGGCGAGAATAAATTTTTCTTCGGGGTGACAGAACCGACCACCTAACGGTTTTATTTCGGGTAATCTTTTCTTGCATTTAGGACAGATAAAACCGCTTGCGATTTCAATGGAATTAAAACAAGGTTCGCAAACGCCAACGTAAGTATTTTTGGTTGGTAACTTCTTTTCGCAAGCGGCGCAGATGGGCGGAAAGATTAAATCAAGGATTTTTTGGATTATTTTCGCCATCAATCCGATTATCTTTTTCTTTATCTCTTACGTCAAATAGGTGTTTTACGAGCGACGTGTTAAAATATACATATGAAGTTCAGTATTTCGGGATTTTTCTCGGACATCTCCAATTTTTTCAGCTTTAAAAACGTTTTAGGGATAGATATTGGCACAACTTCAATCAAGCTTGTTGAAGTGGCCCGAGTGGCTGATAACTTATTGCTTCAAAATTACGGCATTCTTGAAACGAAAGATTATCTTGTTCGGGGTAATGAGGCAATTCAAACAAGCGCCCTCAAAATTGTCGAGCAAGACACAATTAAGCTTTTAAAAACAATTTTATCTGAAGTGAAGCCGAAAGCGAAACGAGTTGTTGCTTCTCTTCCTGTTTTCGGCGCTTTTGTGGTGCCAATTGAAATGCCCGCTCTTTCACCGCAAGAAACATCAAAAGCCGTTGGTTTCCAAGCGCGGCAATACATTCCCATTCCGCCATCGGAAGCGACAATTGATTGGGTGAAAATAGAAGATTTTGAAAATCAAAGTGGCCAATCTTATCAGCGTTTGCTTTTGACCGCTATTCCAAACGATCTTTTAACAAAATATAAAAATATTTTTCGAGCAGTCGGACTTACGCTTTCAGCTGTTGAAATAGAAAGCCAAGCCTTGATTCGAGCATTTACAAAACCAACCGATCCAATAACGGCGATTATTGATATCGGCGCGGCTTCAAGCTCAATCGCGATTGCTGAAAAAGGCATTCTTCGTTATGTTGGCCAAACCGATTATGGCGGCGTGTCTTTAACCCGATCTTTAAGTCGAACACTCGATATTAGCGCCACTAGGGCGGAGGAGTTGAAGCGGCGTCGAGGATTAAAAGGAACGGGTGGTGAATACGAGTTATCAACATCACTTATGCCCTTTTTGGATGTTATAATAGAAGAGTGTGAACGAGTGAGAGGGGTTTATGAACGGACTTATGGTAAAAAAGTTGAGCAGGTGATTTTGACTGGTGGCGGAGCGGAATTACCAGGCGTGAAAAGTTATTTTGAGGATCAGATTAAACTTAATTTTTTTGATCCGCAGACACTGAATTACTTTAAATATCCGGCAGAGCTCGCGCCCGCGGCAAAGTCATTAAATAATCAGTTGTCGGTAGCGCTCGGTCTCACGCTCAAAGTCCACAGCCATTAAAATCAATGCCAGATTTATCATCATTTAACAATAACGGAAGCGAACAATTCCTTACGGAAAAAGTGCCGATTGGTTGGCCTTGGCGTTTGCTGGTTTTCGCAGCTCTCATTTTTAGCTTTTCAATTTTTGTTTACTTAGGATTGCATTTTGGTTATCAAAATTATCTTGGAAGCGTCATTTCCGGTTTAGACAAAAATTTGGATAGTTTGGCTAAGCAGGTGAGTATTGAAGACCAGCAAAAATTCGTTAATTTTTATTCCAAACTTGCTAACTTGGAAAAAGTTTTAACCAATCATTCTTTCAGTTCAAATATTTTTACTTTTCTTGAAAAAAATGTAACGAGCGATATTTATTTCAGCAACGCAAATTTTAACTTAAACAATAAAATAGTAGGTCTAAAAGGCTTCAGCACAAATTTTAACAGCTTGGCGGAACAAATTACAATTTTTGATCAGGCGCCGGAAGTTTCATTAGTTCTTTTAAAAGACGTAAGTTTGGTCCAGGCGGGTAGTGGCGTGAATTTTACTATTGATATTAGTTTTAATTCCGACTTTCTATTAGCCCCACCATCATTATGAGACCGTCAACAAAAAGAATTTTAAGCGTAACTTTAGCCACCGTATTTTTAATTGGTTCGCTTACGGTTTATTTTAATTTTATTAAAGACGAAGCAAGCTCAATTAGTGATAAGCGTGCTATCATTGCTTCAAAAACTTCTTTGTATAACAACCAAAAACAAGCCGTTTCCGAGGTTAAAGGGCTTATAAATCAATTCCAAAACGTTTCCCGATTAGAAGAGACAATTTCTCTTGCGATGCCTGATGGCGCCGAACCGGTTCAAGCATTGCGGCAAATTGAAGCAGTAAGTGCTACAAATAATGTTACGCTTGCTTCTCTTGATTTTACGGCTTCAACGCCGCGAGGCGCGCCGCCGCCATTTATAAAAAAATTAGGAACTTTAGCTGTTACCTTAAAAGCAAACGGCGGTTACGAAGGTCTTAAAAAGTTTTTAGCAGGAATTGAAACAAGCGTTCGTTTGGCAAATGTAGCGGAGTTTTCTTTTACTCCCGCTACGCTAAAAAACAATATCCCCGATTCTTTAACACTCAAGGTCAATATGTTTTATCAAGAATAAATTATGGCTATCACTCTTGAAGAAGAAAAGAAACCTACTAATTGGATCGGCATTGTCGGCGCGGTTGTAATTATTGCCGCAGTTTTTATCGGCGGCTACTACCTATTTTTTAAAAAACCAGAACTTATTGAAATAGTGATACCTTCAAGCCTCCAGGACCTAAATAAAATTGCTCAAGTTAAATTTAATCCGGCGAAAGTTGTCGATTCGGCAGTTTTCAAAAGCTTACGCGACTACAGTCAGCCACTGCAATTGCCGCCGAAGGGCCGACCAAATCCTTTCAAGCCGTTTTAAATTTGCATGACAGATCAGGAATTTTTAAAAGAACTTGTTAAAAGGAAGCTGATCGATCAGGGCGTGGCAGGAAAGATAGAACAAGATGCTAAATTTCTTCAGCGATCGGCTGAAGATTTGCTTTATGAACGTCGCCTAATTGATGAAACTTCCGCCGCTAAAGTAAAGAGCGAATTATTAGGCGCCCCTTACAAAAAAATAATTCCCGAATCCATTCACGATGATTTATTGAAAATTATTCCGCGGGAAACTTCAATGACCTATCGGGTTATACCGATTGAGAAAACTGATAATATGCTTGTAGTTGGCATGCTTCGTCCAGACGACGAAAGAGCGGCTGAAGCGTTGCGTTTTATTGCAAAGCGAGAAGGATTAAGTTTGGGCGTTTATCTTGTAACACCATCAGACATGACAGCGGTTTGGCGACGTTATGCTTCTTATCGGACAGAAATTGAAGCTGCGGTTAAAGAAATAGGCGTAGTTCTAGGTGGAGGGGAAATGGAGCGGCGAGTAGCGCTTGAAGAAGGTGGTACAAGCGAAGAAGCGCCGATTATAAAAATCGTTGCCTCTACGTTAAGACAAGCGGTTGATTTAGGCGTGTCAGATATTCATATTGAGCCACAACGGGCGCGATTGCGAATTCGTTTCCGAATTGACGGTGAGTTGCAAGAAGTAGCTTCGGTGCCGTCTTCACTTGCCCAACCAATTGTTTCGCGGGTAAAAGTTTTAGCGCGTTTAAAGCTTGATGAAAATAGAACTCCTCAAGACGGACGATTTCGCACGGCGATGGGTGGGCGCGACATTGATTATCGTGTGGCGACTTTTCCAACGCCGGCCGGTGAAAAAGTAGCGATTCGGGTTTTGGATCCAGCGACCGGTTTAAAAAGCGCCGATCAATTAGGTTTGAATGAATATAACGCCGCAATTTTAAAAGAAGCAGTAAATCGGCCTTACGGTATGATTTTACTTTCTGGTCCGACTGGTTCCGGAAAAACTACAACTCTTTACGCCATTTTACAAAGTTTAAGCCGAGAAGCCATTAATATTGTTACTCTTGAAGATCCAGTCGAATATTTTATTGAAAGCGTTAATCAATCGCAGGTTAAACCGGAAATCGGTTACACTTTTGCTTCTGGTTTGCGGCAAATTTTACGTCAAGATCCGGACGTGATTATGGTTGGTGAAATTCGCGACGGAGAAACCGCAAGCTTGGCGGTAAACGCCGCTTTAACCGGCCATATTATGCTTTCAACCATCCATACTAATAATTCAATCAGTGTTATTCCCCGTCTTATTGATTTGGGCGTACCACCTTTTCTTCTTTCCTCCGCCTTGAATTTGATGATGGCGCAGCGGTTGGTTTTGCGGCTTTGTCAAAATTGTCGCAAAGAAATAAAAGCGCCGCCCGAAATCGAAAAAATTATTGACGAAGGATTGAAAGAATTGCCGGTGGTAGTAAAAAAAGATTTTAAATATAAATCACCCTATTCGATTTACCGCGCCGAGCCAAAAGCCGACTGTAAAATTTGCAAAGGCAAAGGAACTGTTGGTCGGATCGCTATTTACGAGCTTTTTCAGATGACACGCGAACTTGGCGATTTAATTAATATTGGTTTTTCCCAAGGGAAGCTGCTTGACGAAGCCAAGCGACAAGGAATGATCAATTTACGGACAGACGGAATATTAAAAGCGCTTGACGGGTCAATTTCTATTGAAGAAGTTTTACGGGAAACAGTTTAAAATTAATACATTATGGAATACAGACAAAAATTAGTTGAATATCTTTTAGCGACGGCGCGACAAAACGCTTCTGATTTGCATTTAGCTGTTGGCCGTAGGCCAACCTTGCGGATTGACAGCGTTCTTACGCCCATGATTAAAGAACCGATTCTTACCAAGGAAGATACCGAAGGTTTGGCAATGGCAATGCTTACGGACGATCAAAAAGACAAATTTTCAAAACTAAAACAGATTGACCTTTCTTATAACTTGGAAGACAAGGCTCGTTTCCGAGTAAATGTTTATTATCAAAGAGGTTTTGTTGCCGCGGCTCTCAGGTTAATTCCGGCGCAGATTAAAACAATTGAGGAATTAAATTTGCCGCCGCTTCTTCACGATTTTGCCAAATTAAACCAGGGCTTTGTTTTAGTTGTCGGTCCGGCCGGTCACGGTAAATCCACCACGCTTGCCGCTGTTTTAGATGAAGTGAACCATAAACAAACCAAGCACATTATTACTGTTGAAGATCCGATTGAATATATTTTTGCCCAGGACCGTTCGATTATTTCTCAGCGGGAAGTTGGTCAAGACACTATTTCTTTCCATGACGCACTCCGTTCTGTTTTGCGCCAAGATCCGGACGTTTTAATGATCGGTGAAATGCGCGATTCAGACACGATTGCGACAGCAATGACGGCAGCAGAGACCGGCCACTTAGTTTTTTCCACTCTTCACACTAATTCGGCTGCTCAAACAATTGATCGGATTATTGATAGTTTTCCGCCGGAACAGCAGGGTCAAATTACTTCCCAACTCGCCTCAACGCTAGTTGGGATTATTTCGGAACGGCTTGTGCCGAAGTTGGGTGGCGGTCGCGTGCCGGCAATGGAGCTTATGATTTCCAATTCCGCGATAAGAAATTTAATCCGCGAAAAGAAAATTTATCAAATTGATTTAGTGATTGATACAAGCGTTCAAGAAGGAATGATGTCTTTAAATCGCTCGCTCGTGAGCTTGGTGAAACGCAAAGAAGTTTCTCTTGAAGAAGCCGAGAGCTATTCATTAAATCCAGCTGAATTGCGATTACTCCTCGAGCGAACCTAAGGTGATATACTATAAATAACAGAATGAAATTTTCCTACAAAGCTAGAACTAAAGAAGGGGAACTTCAAGTGGGTAATGTTGAAGCGGTGAGTAAAGAAACAGCCACTCAGGTTCTTTTAGGTCACAATCTTTACGTGCTTAGCATGGAGCCGATTCGGGAAGAAAAGTGGTATAACCGAATACTGAATTTTTTTGAACGGGTGAAAACAGCGGATTTAATGATTTTCACACGCCAATTCGCCACCTTACTTGCTTCTCAAGTGCCTTTATCCGACAGCTTGCGCAATCTTTATGAACAGACGACGAAGCCAGTCTTGAAACAGGTGATTGCCGAGATCGCATCGGACATTAACGCCGGCTTTTCTCTTTCTCAAGCGCTTTCCCGTCACGCTGGTGTTTTTTCGGATTTTTACGTAAACATGGTGAAGTCGGCGGAAGTGACCGGCCGTTTGAGTGAAGTGCTCGATTTTTTGGCCGATTATTTGGAAAAACAATCAATTTTAATTGGCAAAGTTCGGAACGCCATGATTTACCCAGCTTTTGTTATAGGTCTTTTTATTTTGGTTGTAATTGTAATGCTCACGATGGTCTTGCCGCAGATCGCGCCGATTTTTACTGAATCAAAAGTTGAATTGCCGTTTTTCACGAAAGCTCTGATAGGAGCGGGCGGTTTTTTCACAACTTGGTGGTGGCTCATTGTAATTGCTCTTGGGGCAATAATTTTTCTTCTTATTGATTACTCGTCAACCGAAGAAGGTAAAGCGGTTTATAATGAATTAAGTTTGCGTTTGCCAATTTTCGGCAAACTTTTTCAACATCTTTACGTTTCCCGTTTTGCCGAATCAACGAGGGTATTAATTCAAGGCGGTTTAACAATTCCTCAATCAATTGAAATTGCTTCGCACACAATCGGTAATTATGTTTTTGAAGATATTTTGCATAATGCCGCTCAAAACGTGCGAAAAGGACAACTGCTTTCGCAAGCTCTAAAGAACGCCCCTTATTTTCCGCCGCTCGTTTCCCAACTTATCGCCGTTGGCGAATCAACCGGCCGGCTCGAGAATCTTTTGGCCCGCATAAGCACTTTTTACGAAAAACAAACCGAGGATATTGTAAATAATTTGGTGGAATTACTTCAGCCAGCGCTGCTTATAGTTATCGGTGTTTTAATTGGTGGACTTTTTGCCTCCATGCTTTTACCGCTCTATAAATTAACGCAGTCGTTCTGATGTGGGTGAATTTGCTATAATATAATAAGAATAATTATTGAAAGGTCGAGCGAATAGACAAATATAATTAAGTAACAAATGATAAAAAATAAAAGAGGAGAGCGTGCCCCAAGTCACGCCAAGGGATTCACCCTTATTGAAATGCTCGTCGTAATCGCGGTCGTCGGTATTTTAGCCGCAACGGTTTTAACGGCTCTTGGACCAGCTCGTAATAAGGCCAAAGACGCTAGAGTTATTTCAGCAATCGGCCAAGCGCGGGCGATCATGGAAACTCTTTACACGAATGGTTCTTACCCCGTGTCTGATACTCTTGCGACCGACTCACGTTTTACTGGCACTGCGACAGAAATAACAAATAATGGCGGTACATCTTTTACAGCCAAGTCCGATGGTCCTAATTATGTAATTTACGCCTTATTAAATGACGGAAACTATTATTGTGGTGATACAAGCGGTGCAAAAGAGTTTAGTGCAACAGCTCCAAGCCTCTACATTTGCGAATAATAAATAGTCAGTAACCTTACTTTTAAAGCGGTCCGCCTAAGACGGGCTGCTTTTGTTTTAGGTGTGTATTTGTCGCCCTCTAATTAAATGAGTTATAATAATGTAAATGGCTAAAGAAAAACTTAAGGAAGCGAAGAGACAATACGGCTTTACCTTAATCGAAATGCTTATTGTGATTGCCGTAATTGGCATTCTTTCCTCTGTTTTACTCACCGCTCTTGGGCCAGCTCGCGATAAAGCTAAGGACTCGCGAATTGTTCAAGAAGTAAATCAAGTTCGCAATCTTGCGGAAACAATGTATAGCAACGGCAGTTATAATTCCTTAGAAGAAATTTCTGATGGCACGCTTATTAATAATCCTAGTTTAAAAGCTTTAGCTGACGATATTACCACTCAAGGCGGCGCGCTCCGGATTATTAAGTCCACCCCGCAGGGGGCGAAAGCTTATTCCACCTATTCCAAGCTTAACGTCCAAGCTGGTGCCGAGCCGAATTTAGAGACCCAATATTATTGTGTTGACTCAAGTGGGCGGGCCGGTTTCGCGATTGAAGAGCCGCTTGAAAGCCGTTGCCCATTTTAGAATTTAGAAATTGATTTACCTAATTTATTCCATTCTTTTTGTATTTGGAACGGCCGCCGGCAGTTTTTTAAACGTCGTGATTTTGCGTTACGCGCCCGAGAAAAATGTTTTTAATTTTGAACGTTTGTCCGGCCGATCGCATTGTATGCATTGTAAAAAAACTTTGACAGCTGGAGAGCTAATCCCACTTTTAAGTTTTCTTTTGCAAGGTGGGCGTTGCCGTGGCTGTAACCATAAACTTTCTTTGCAATACCCGATTGTCGAGTTTATCTCGGGATTAATTTTTGTTTTCGTGCCATTATTTTTCAATTATTTTTATGGAATAAGCAATTCAGTTTTTGCAAATTTTACTGCTCCACGGTGGCATTACGGACTTATTCTTACCTGGCTAATCACATTTCTAATTTGGCTAATAATCACTTTCATTGATTTTCGTCACTACCTTATTCCTAACGAGCTAAACCTAATCCTTGCCGTTTTGGGTATTTTAATCACGCTTGTTATTTTTTCTCATTTTCAATCTCTACCCGCTTTCCACGATTCATTTTTAAAGCATTACGCGCCACTTTTTTCTTTTTCAGATAATTTTCTTTTGAGTCGAACGTTCGGCGCCTTACTCGGTGGTCTTTTTTTCGGTTTATTAGTTTTTTTAAGTTTTGGTCGTGGAATGGGAATGGGGGACGTGAAACTTGCTTTTGCGGCTGGTTTGATTTTCGGCTGGCCGGATATAGGTTTAAACATCATTCTTTCTTTTGTTTTCGGCGGACTTTTTGGAATTAGTCTTGTAGCATTAAAGAAAAAAGGAATGCGCGATAAGGTTCCTTTCGCGCCTTTTTTTGTAATTGCCTCCGCGGTCACCTTGTTTTTTGGTTATCAACTTTTAGAAACTTATTTCCATTTATTTAATTTGTAAACCTCGTTATGGTGTGGGGGTAATTCGCCTTTTCGGTTATAATAATTAAGTGAAAGGTTATTCCCTTATCGAAACTCTTGTGGTGATTACAATAATGCTGATCTTAGCTGGCACCCTTTTAACCTATAATCATTCAAGCGAAAAACAAATTAATATCTTTCGGAACCGCTCAGTTTTTATTAGTGTTTTAAATCAAGCAAAGTCGCTTGCCATTCAAAAGTTTTATCAAATTCAGGAAGCCTGCGCTTTTGGTGTTTATATTAATACTTCGATTAGTCAATACATATTATTTCAAGATTTAAAAATTGATCAAACAAAAGATTGTAAAGACGACAACGGTCTTTATAATAATGCCGATAGCGCCTATACCGACGACAACGAAAAATTACAGAGTTTTTCACTTGATTCCGGTTTTGAATTTGATGGTGGGAACGCGACAATTTTATTTCTACCGCCAGACCTTACAACAATCGCTATGCCGCCCCTGCCTTTAACATTCACAATCAAAACACTTGATAATTCTCTTTCGACTTCGCTTCAGATTAATGAAGGTGGTCAAATTGTTACGCAATGATTTTAAAAAAGCAGAAGAAAAAATTTAGAACTGGTCAGGTAATGATTGAAACGCTTGTTACAATCAGTGTTGTAATGATTGGCCTTTTAGGGGTTTTGGTTCTTGTTTCCCGCTCAATTGCTTTTAATTACGATGCCAGTGAACAATTTGTCGCCACTTACCTGGCCTCTGAAGGAATCGAAGTGGTGAAAGGCGTCATTGATGAAAATTATGCGGCTAACGTTACATGGGATGAGGGAATATCAAATGGTCAATATCAAGTCAATTATAAAGACGATTCTTTAGGCTCGTCGATAAGCGGTTTTGAAAACGCTCAGCCGTTAAATTTTGACTCCGTAACCGGCATTTATGATTATATAAGTGGCGCACCAACCCCGTTTAAACGTTTAGTCGGAATTAGCAAGATTGATAATGGTGGAATAGGCGTATCGAACGAAATCATTGTAGTTTCAACTGTCGAGTGGCTTTCTCGAGGCGCGACTAAAAAAGTAACGCTCGAAGACCATTTTTTTGATTGGCGAAAAGAATGAAAAATATTATTAAAAATAAATTATCATTTTGGTCTCAATCTGGCCGCGCCTACCAGCGGGCAGGCGTGACTATGATTGAAATGCTTGTTGCCATTTCAGTTTTTATAATTGTTCTCGTTTTAATTATTGGAGTTTTTATCCAAGGTTTGCGGATTGAGCGATACGTAACAGCGCTTACCGAAGTACAGAGCAATGCCAGTTTGGCCCTTGAGCAGATCGCCCGGGAAATTCGCGGCGGTTACAATTTTGATCCGCCGGTAAATAACGGCGGTATTTGCCAAGGTGATTTGGGCGACACTCTCTCATTTAAAAGAATTAAAGCTAACACCGAAACTTCTGTTTCTATTAGTTGGAATGAAGCCGCTAATTCTATAGAGCGATCAGAAACAAAAAATAATGAGCCGCCGATTATTACTTTACTGAATGCTTCGAATATTTCCGTAAACCGTTTATGTTTTCGGTTAAATCCGCCAGCGGATAATCCACGCACTAATCCGTGGCGCGTTACTTTATTTATGACTTTTGGTTCAACCGATAAAGCTATTGCCGAAAAAGTTATAAATATTCAAACAACCGTGAGCGCGCGGGTTTTACCAAAAGAAGCGCAATAAAATGTTCAAATTTTTAAAAAAAAGAAACGGACAAGTGATGATTTTAAGCGTGGTGATGATCGGCGGCGTGCTTTTAGGCGCCTCCGCAATTGTCGGCACGCTTCTTGTTTATCAAATTCGCCAGTCAAATAACGCTATTGATTCGGCAAAAGCTTTTTTTGCGGCTGACGCCGGTATTGAATGGCAGAGCTATTCTTATTTTAAAGATCCGACAATTTCTCAATTAGTTTTTTCAGGTGGTGTTTCTGCCGTTCCCTCAATCTCTTTTTTACCAGATGGTTCAGCGCGGATTCGCTCGCAGGGTTTTGCTGGCCATCTTGTCCGCGCGCTCGAGACGGTTTTTGGAACCTCTCCTTCGGTTTTTTTCTATTGCGGCACTGATGGGCAATTAGGTAATTGTAATATCGCAAGCGGGAATTCAATTGATATTTTTTGGTCATCTTTAAATGCTGATTCGTGCGTGGCGTCTGAGATAGATAGTCCTAACTCCACTTGGATTGATTCTCCAAGTAAAATCGCCAGCTCTGTGACGAGTACTGAGTCGGTAACAGTGCCTCAAGTAGGAAATTACAATCTCGCCTTATCTTGTTCAGGCAATAATGGCGTGACCACATCAACCCTCTCCATAACTAAATAGGGAGATTTTTTATGACTGAAAATCAAGCTCGAGAAAGAATCAAAAAATTAAAAAAAGAAATCGAGCGGTACCGCTACGAGCGGTTGGTTTTAAACCGCGAGCAAATTTCACCGGAAGCGGAAGATTCTTTAAAAAAGGAACTTTTTGATTTAGAACAGCAATTTCCTTCGCTTTTAACGCCGGATTCGCCAAGTCAGCGAGTGGGCGGCAAGCCATTAGAAAAATTTAAAAAAGTTTCGCACGAAGCGTCGATGCTTTCTTTTAACGATGCTTTTTCTGAAGAAGATATGAGTGATTGGGTAAAACGTTTTGAAAATTATTTAGGCCGGAAAACAACCAAGGAATTTTATTGCGAATTAAAAATTGATGGCTTGGCGATTGAATTTGTATATGATAACGGTGTTTTAGTTCAGGCCTCAACGCGTGGCGACGGCTTAATTGGCGAAGACGTTACGGAAAACATCAAAACCGTTGAAGCTGTGCCGTTGAAAATAAGTTTTGAGGATAAATCTTTGGGTATTCCAAAACATCTTGTAATTCGCGGCGAGGTATTTCTCTCAAAAAAAGAATTTGATAGATTAAACAAAATCCAGCAAAAAAATGGCGAAAAACCTTTTGCTAATCCGCGAAACATGGCGGCCGGTTCAATTCGTCAGCTCGATCCTAAAATTGTGGCTGCTCGGAAGCTTGATTCTTTCCAATACGCGATTGTAACTGATGTCGGCCAAAAAAAGCACGAAGAAGAGCACGAATTATTAGAACGGTGGGGTTTTAGAATAAACCCTAATAACAAACTCACTTCATCGCTTGAAGAAGTTTTCACCTTCCGCAATTATTGGGAAGAACACCGGGAACGATTAAATTACGAAATTGACGGCACGGTCGTAATTTTAAATGACAATAAACTTTTTGCCGACGCGGGCGCAATTGGCAAAGCGCCGAGGGCGGCAATCGCTTATAAATTTTCTCCTCGAGAAGCAACGACAGTTGTAGAAGATATTGTTGTTCAAGTTGGCCGCACAGGCGCTTTAACGCCCGTTGCCAAAATGAAGCCGGTTAATTTAGGTGGTATTACAATTTCAAATGCCACTCTTCATAATTACGATGAAATTAAACGGTTAGGGTTGAAAATTGGCGATACGGTAATTGTGACAAGGGCAGGTGATGTTATTCCACAAGTGGTCAAAGCTCTAAAAAATTTGCGCACTGGCAAGGAAAAAGAATTTAAAATGCCGGCCAAATGCCCGGTTGACGGCTCAAAAATTATTCATGAAGGAGTAATTTATCGCTGTGCCAATCCGCGTTGCGGCGCGCGTCACAAAGAATCGCTTTATCACTTTGTTTACGCTTTCGATATTCAAGGTTTAGGACCAAAAATTATTGATCGTTTTTTAGATGAAGGATTAATTAGTGACGCTGCCGACATTTTTTCGCTTGAGGAGGGTGACATTAAAATTTTAGAAAGGTTTGGTGAAAAATCAGCTGAAAATATTGTCGAGGAAGTAAAGCAGAAAAAAAAGATTACGCTTGCCAAATTTATTTATGGTTTGGGGATTTTGCACGTTGGTGAAGAAACGGCAGTGCTGTTAGCGCAACAAACAACAAACAACAAATTACAAATAACAAAACCTACGGATGTTTTAAAAACTTTTCAAAAATTATCGCTTGAGGATTTGCAAAAGATTAAAGACATTGGTCCAAAAGTTTCAGAGAGTATTTACGAATGGTTTCACGCCAATCGCAATCTTAAATTTTTGGAGCGCCTTGAGGCAGTTGGGGTAAAAATAAACAGTGAAAAGTTCAAAGTTCAAAGTTCAAAGTTCAAAGGGTTAACCTTTGTCCTGACCGGCACTTTGGAAAAATTGAGCCGGGATGAAGCGAAAGAAAAAATTCGCGCGTTTGGTGGCGACGTTTCAGAATCCGTGAGTAAAAAAACCAATTATGTTGTCGCGGGCAATGAGCCGGGGAGCAAATTCGATAAGGCAAAAAAATTAGGCGTGAAAATTTTAGACGAAAAGGAGTTTTTAAATTTGCTCGGTTGACGCCAAAAAACATAACAACTATTCTTTAAATTAAATGCTGACTAAAAAAGATTTAGAACATTTAGGGGAACTTGCCAGGTTGGAAATACCGGTAAAAGACGAAACAAAACTTCTTCATGATTTGGAGGAAATTTTGGATTATTTCAAAGAATTAAAGGACGTTTCAACTGATAAGGTTAAGCCATTAACCGGCGGCATGTCGGCTACAAATATTTTACGTGCTGATGAAATAACCGAAGAGCGTTTGCCGAGCGGCGGCGCTTTAAGCCAATTTCCGGAAAAAGAAGGTGATTTTCTAAAAATTCCGCCGGTATTTTAATAGTTACTAGCGACTAGGGTTTAACCACTAGCGATAAGAATAAATGAGTAAAGAAACAAAAATCTGCCAAAATTGTAAGAATCAGTTCACGATTGAACCGGAGGATTTCGGTTTTTACGAAAAAATCAAAGTTCCGCCGCCGACTTGGTGTCCGGAGTGTCGTTTTAAAAGACGGCTTAATACAATGAATATTTATTCTTTGTATAAGAGAAATTGTGATTTGTGCGGCAAGGACATGATAACGATTTATCACAAAGATTGTTCGTTTCGTGTTTATTGTCCTAAGTGTTGGTGGAATGACAAATGGGACGGAACCGAGTATGCGCAAGATTATGATCCGAATCGTAGCTTTTTTGAACAACTTATTGAATTGAGAAATAAAACTCCGTTTATGGCTCTTGAAAATCAGGAAACAACATTAGTAAATACTGAATATACAAACTATTCCTCAAATATAAAAAATTCATATCTTACATACTTTGCGGACTACGCGGAAGATTGTTGCTATCTTTCAGTGGTACATACCGTAAAAAACTCTGCGGATTGTTATCGAATAAGAGAATCGGGGATGTGTTACGGATCAATTGGTATTTCTAAGTGTTACAAGGCGTTTTTTTCCGAAGAATGTGATAATTGTCTTGATGTTTATTTTTGTAAAAATTGCTCTGGTTGTTCAAATTGTTTCGGCTGTATAAATCTACGAAAAAAATCTTATTGTATATTTAACCAACAATATACAAAAGATGAATACGAATCTTTTTTGAAAGAAGCAAAATTAAGTTCTTTTACTTCCGTGAACTCCTACAGCAAAAAGGCTGATACTTTTTGGTTAAGTTTCCCAAACAAATATTATTATGGCAATTCCCTAAATGTTAATGTTTCCGGAAATTACGTTTACGAATCTAAAAACGCAAAAAATAGTTACATGATCACTAACGCGGAAGACGCTAAATACGTCCAGATGCTTTCAGTTCCATCAACAAAAGATTCTTATGATTATACCGGTTGGGGCGATGGCGCGAAGTTAATCTATGAATGTCAAAGCGTTGGTATGAGCGTTTCAAATGTAAGATTTTCAATGCATTGCTATCCAAATATTATGAATTGTGATTATTCTTATTACGCGAATGGATGTAAAAATGTTTTCGGCTGTGTTAATTTAAAGAAAAAGGAATACTGTATTTTTAACAAACAATATTCTAAAGAAGAATATGAAAATTTAAAGAACAGGATTATCGCTGATATGGCTAAAAATCCCTATACGGATTCTATGGGGAAGGCGTGGCGATACGGAGAATTCTTTCCAAATTCGATTTCACCATTTGGATATAACGAAACAATTGCTATGGATTATTTTCCATGTACGAAAGAGCAGGCCTTGTCATCGGGTTTTGCCTGGCGCGAGATCGAAAAGAATCAATACGCTCCAACAATAAAATCGGTTGATTTGCCTGACAATATAGAAGAATGTGGACAAAAAATATTAGATGAAATTATTGAATGTTCAAACTGTAAAAGATCTTTCAAGATAGTGAGATCAGAATTTGATCTTTTAAAAAATTTGAATCTTCCAGTACCTCGGCAATGTCCAGAATGCCGACGCAAAACTCGTTTTACAAGAGTAAGCCTACCTCGACTTTTTTCGCGAAAATGCCAATGCTCTGGGAAGACAAGCGACAATCAAATCTACCAAAATACCATCTCTCATCCTCATCACCAATCTAACTATTGTCCCAATGAGTTCGAGACAAGTTACGCTTCCGAGAGAAAGGAAATCGTCTATTGTGAGCAATGTTATCAGGCGGAGGTTGTTTAAATCTTATGAATTTATTACATAACCTGACAATTAAAAAATTTCACGAAGGATTGCTGAATAAAGAATTTTCTGCGCTTGAAATTACGCAAGCTTTTTTCAGTCGCATCAAAGACCGCGACAAAGAAATTCACGCTTTTCTTGAACTTCATGAAGAAAATGCGGCAAAGGCGGCGGAAAAAGTTGATCTCGCGGTCGCGAACGGAGAAGTATTGCCACTTTTAGCCGGCGCGCCACTCGCTATAAAAGACAATATTTTAATTGATGGCACGCGCACAACTGCCGGCTCAAAAATTTTGGAAAACTATTTCGCGAGCTATGACGCCCATGTCATTAAAAAATTAAAATCAGCCGGCGCGGTATTTTTGGGGAAAACTAATTTAGATGAATTCGCGATGGGAGCATCAACCGAAAATTCGGCTTTTGGCGTGACGAAGAATCCATATGACTTACACCGAGTTCCCGGTGGTTCATCCGGCGGTTCGGCCTCCGCGGTCGCGGCGAATATGGCTTTGGCGGGTTTAGGATCGGATACAGGCGGCTCAGTGCGTCAGCCGGCGGCATTTTGTGGCATTGTTGGATTCAAGCCAACTTATGGCGCGGTTTCCCGCCACGGTTTAATCGCAATGGCTTCGAGTTTGGATCAAATTGGGCCAATTACGAAAACCGTCGAAGACGCAGCACTTCTTTTTGAAGCGATTTACGGCAAGGATAATTTTGATGCGACAAGCGCGGATTATAAATTTTCTAATGTCGATTATCCGATTGAACAAATTAGAAAATTGCGCATCGGTATCCCAAAGGAATATTTTGTTTCTGGTTTGGACAAAACGGTAAGCGAGGGCCTTGAGGAAGCGCTGAAAAAATTTAGGGGTTTGAAAATAGAGTTTAAAGAAGTTAGTTTGCCACATTCGAAATACGCCTTATCCGTTTATTATATTATTATGCCGGCGGAAGCGAGTACTAATCTTGCTCGTTTTGATGGTATTCGTTATGGCACACGGAATGCTTCACCGGAAAATTTAGTAAGCTTGTATCGGAAAAATCGTGGTGCTGGTTTTGGTAGGGAAGTACGACGGCGAATTTTGCTTGGTACATTCGTTTTATCAGCCGGCTATTATGACGCTTATTACGCTAAAGCCCAAAAAGTCAGGCAGTTGATTAAAGAAGATTTTGACCGAGCTTTCGATCCGGCAGCTGACGGAGTAGATGTAATACTTACGCCCACAACACCTACTCCTGCTTTTAAAATCGGTGAAAAAACCACTGATCCGCTTCAAATGTACTTGTCAGATATTTTTACAATTCCCGAAAATCTGGCCGGCCTGCCGGCGATTTCGATTCCGGTCAAAAAATATTCGCTCGCCGATCCAGTAGCTGCCGGAGAATTACCGATTGGTTTTCAACTTGTCGGTAAACACTTTCATGAAGCTGATATTTTAAATCTCGGAAAGTATTACGAAAAAATATAAATGAAAATTGACATGCGAGTTGATAAAAACTACTATACGAAATAGTAGTTTTTTAAAATTTGAATAAAGGAAAGGAAAGAGTATGCCTTTAACAATTTTCACTATTGGCCTCTTATTCACGATTATTTTTCACGAAACTGCTCATTGGTTGGCTATGCGTCGTTTAGATATTGAGATTGAAGAGGTAGGAATTGGCTATCCTGTAAAATTTTTGCCAAGTTGGAAATTTAAAATTGGCAAATTTCCAGCGCTAGTTATAAGTCCATTATTAATTGGCGCTTACGTAAAACCAACCGAAGAAGGGGAACGAAAATTAAATAATTTGTCATATAAAGACAAAGCGAGTATCTACGGCGCTGGCGTTGTTGCTAATTTAGTTTTTGCGGCGATGATCACCATGATAATTGGAATATTCACTGGTCATTTGTCTAAAATCGGTTACCTTTTTATTGCTCTGCCGATTGTGATTCTTTTTTTTCGCGACTTCTTCTGCCGTTATATTATTCCTTTGCTTGGCGCGATTATTCTTTTTTTAATTCCGGCCGGTTTGTTTTTAGGTTGGTTTCAGCTTATTGGTCCGATAGAAACGTTTAGAGAAGCGGGAAATATGGACTGGCTTCAATCCCTCACTTTTTTAATAGTGATTTCTTTTTCTTTGGCCGTAATGAATATTTTGCCTTTAACTCCGCTTGATGGGGGTCTTATTGCGAAAGAATTAATAAAGAAAAGAATTGGAGATGAGTATTCTGTGAAAATAAGCAAAATTTCCACCGCATTTTTCTATTGTTTTATTACTTTCGTTATCATTTCTGACATCATCAAACTTTTTAAATAAAACAAAAGCCCCTTTATGGGGCTTTTTCTTGCGCAGCCAAGGGAAATTGAACAAAATTTTGCATCCGCAAAATTTTTTGAAATCCAGCGGTTTCAATACTTCCGCTACGGAGAAACGGAAGTTTCTCCGACCCTCTTCCCAGTTCAAATCCCGATCTACAGATATTTTAAACCACCCTATGAATGAGGTGGTTTAAAATATTTGCGCAGCCGACGGGATTTGAACCCGTGATCTTCTCCGTGACAGGGAGACGTGTTAGACCAGGCTACACCACGGCTGCATTTCGACTTTGTTCAATACAAGCTTCGGCTTATACTTTACCAATCTTTTTTATTTTACGCAATTTCAGTTTCTTTTTATAACAACAAGAGGTTTTAGTTTATTCACGACGTCATTGAGATCCCTTTCTTCAATGGCACCATCTTCTACAATTTGAGGCGAATCTTTTATTCTTTGAGAAGCCGCATGAATAGTTTTATTATTGCCAATATAGAGAATCACGTGTCCAATGCCCGCAGGAAATTTTTTATTGTAAAATCCTTGTGTGCCGTGGAAAAAAAGAAGGTCGCCGGGTTCCAAGCTTTTTATATCTTTTACTATTTCTCCGCAATCGGCTTGCAAAATAGTGCTTCGGGGAAGTTCAATTTTAATTTGTTTGAAAATATACTGGATGAAAGACGAGCAGTCAAAACATTCCGGCGCTTCTTCCGGTTTCGCGCCATATTTGTAGGGCTTGCCGACAAGCGACTTCGCTATCTTTATGAGTTCGTTTTTTTGACTTTCGGTCATTGTTTTCATTTTAGCAGAGATATTGACATTAGTTTAAGAAGGATAATACTGAGAGTAGGATTATCTTTTTATCAACTTAATAAGGAGAACTTATGAACAAGGCAATTCTTAATCCTGCGCAACGAGGGTATGAAATGAGCGACAGAGACAGGGTGTTTATCAAGGATGACGAAACTTCAGAGCTTTTCGATGTTGAAGTTATTGGTTTTGAAAACGATAATATTGAGAAACCAATTTTCCGAGTTTTGTCGGATGGGTTAAACAAGGGTAAGGTTTTGTACGAGTGGCAAGTCATTTTTATCTAAGAAAAGCGAGCGAGAGCTCGCTTTTTAAATTATAAATTTTGGTGCCGGCAGCAGGAATTGAACCTGCGACCTAGGGCTTATGAGTCCCTCGCTCTGCCACTGAGCTATGCCGGCCTTACGAAAATTATAAATAAATTAGTGTGGGGGTGAAAGTCCCCTGCCTGCGGCAGGCAGGTTTGTTCTCGTTGTCCGCCAAAGGCGGATCAGCCTTGGGCTGAAACTACACCGGCGCGAAAATTGTCTGAAACGAAGTGAGGTTATAATTTTCCGCGCCCCGCCGTCGGCGGGGCACCTCGACTCGCTCAAATGCTTTTAGTGCTTGCACTGAGCGAGCGAAGCGAGTCGAAGTGTTGCGGACCGGGGAATCGGACCCCACCCTAAAGGTTATGAGCCTTTCGAGCTCACCAGAGCTCTTGTCCGCGCGAGTGAATTATATCTTTGTTTTAAGCGAATTGTCAAAAACATTTTTTTCGGCTATTAATTAAAATAATCAATTAAAGAGAAAAAATCACAGCATGAAAGAAAATCTAATAATCATCAAAGATAATGAAGTGGATAATTTACTTTTACGCCTTACGCCTAAGGAAGATTTTAAAAGTATCCGCATTAAAAATCTTTTGAGTTTGCCGGATCTCACAAGAAAAGCTAATTCGCCGCTTAAATTTTTGGTAGACGCGATTCTTGGAATGTCTCGATTTCAGAATTTTAATGTAATCGAAGTGCCAGAAATAGTAAGCGTGAAAAATAATTTTGATCTTATGAATACGCCCCCCGAGCATCCAAGCCGGAAGGAAACCGACACATATTTTTTAGAGCATGATTGGCTTCTTCGCACTCAGACAACTGTAATGTGGCCGTTTTATTTGGCGGACGAGAATAAAAAAATTAAACTCGATCATGATAGAGAAGTAGGGGCGCTTTGCTACGGTAAGGTGTATCGAAAAGACGAAATTGACCACTCCCATTATCCTGCTTTCCATCAAATTGACGGGCTCTATATTTGCAAGAAAAGTATGAAAATTATCGGTATTCCAGAATTAACGGAGGTTTTAGTAGATATCGCTAAGCACATTTACGGGCCGAACGTGGAATACCGCGTTACAGAAGACACCTTTCCTTTTACTAATCCGAGTATTGAATTCGCAATCAAATGGAAAAATGATTGGCTCGAAATTTTAGGCGCGGGAGTGGTGCACACGCAAGTTTTAAAAAATCTTGGCGTTGATCCGGAAGAATATAACGGTTGGGCTTTTGGATTTGGGCTTGAACGACTTGCGATGATTAAAATGGAAGTGCCAGACATTCGAATTTTTTGGTCAGAGGATCCAAGGATTACAAGTCAATTTAAAAATTTAGAAAGCGAGTACCACGAAGTGAGTAAGTACCCTAGTATTTCTCGTGATATTTCATTTATCGTATCGCGCGGAATGGCGATAAATAATTACTACGAAATTATCCGAAGTTGTGGCGGAGATTTGGTAGAACAAGTGTCACTACTTGATAAATATGAAAATAAAGAAAAGTTTGGCGAGGGAAATATTAGTTACACGTTCCGCATGGTGTATCGCTCGCACGAGCGCACGCTCACTAACGAAGAAATAAATAAAATTCAAGCACTTATCGAAAAACGCACGAGGGAGGAATTTGGAGCCGAAATAAGATAGAAAATAAAAAACGGAGCATAAGAAGCTCCGTTTTTAGTTTGAATATTCAATCGTCACGCTTTTCAGGTAAATTTTAACGCTAATGTTTTGCTCGGCAAGGTAGGCAGCGACATAGGGATAGATTACGCATTCTCCTTTACGTCCAGTAATTATTTCGCCGTTTATGTAAGCTTTGTGGTCGTCCGTGGCTTCTTCAGAGTGAACCCCTATATATCGTTTCTTGTTAGTATTTATTTTTATTTTATCCGAGTCGGATACAACAACCGGCCCATGTTCATAAAAAGAAGCGAAAATTTCTGTCGTATCTATTGTAAGAAAACCACCGACATACTTTGTTGAGTCATTATGGATAAAAGCCCGCATTTTTTTGAAGAATTGGAAAGTGTTTGCCTGAAATTCTTTTTTTGGTTCTCGAGGTAAATGTATAAAAGACGGCGTTGTGGTATCTGAAGAAATGTAAAACCAGCAGTTTTTTTCGTCAGTCGCCAACTCCATCGAAAACTCGGTTTCGGAATCATTAAGCGTGGTTATCGTTTCAGTTAGAATAAGTTCTTTAGGTTCGATTCCTAAAATCTTTGCGCCAATAAATTTAAAGACGTTATGATAATCAATGTCAAAGCTGTAGTGGCCAGTGATAGTGGTTTTTTGAGGAATAGCGTCTAAAAATTGGGCTTTTGTTTTGATCGGCAAAAGAAAAACAAAACAAAAGGAAAGAAACATTGCTTGATACTTCATGCTTTCGTCCTTCTAAGATTATTTAAGTTGTTAAAAAACTATACCGAATTGTAAAGGAAACATACTCAGGCCGCAAGTAATTTTATTCTTCGTGGATTTGTTTTTGAAACGCTTGTAGGCGCAACCGAAGCGCGGGATTTTTCTTCAATGACGGGTCAGCTGTTAGAATTGTTTCGGCGGCTATTCTTGACTCACTGACAAACGTTGGATTTTGAATGGCTTTCATTGCTAAATCTGGCAAGCCGGTTTGAGATTTGCCGAAAAATTCGCCGGGCCCCCTAATTTGAAGATCTTTTTCAGCTAATTCAAAACCATTTTTTGCTTCAACAATTGATTTCAGCCGTTCGCGAGTTGAAATAGAAGCAGAATCCGTAAAAAGAAAACAAAATGATTGGTGCTTGTCGCGGCCAACGCGACCTCGAAATTGGTAAAGTTGGGCTAATCCGAAACGATCGGCACCTTCGATCATCATGATCGAAGCATTTGGAATATCAACGCCGACTTCAACAACTGATGTGGCGACAATAATATCGAATTTTTTTTCAGAAAAACCTCTCATCGTTTGTTCCTTAACTTTTCCAGGCATTTTACCATGGAGCATTTGAATGCGGAGATCGGGGAATATTTTTTTTGAAAGTTTTTCGTACTCCTCTTTAACATTTTTCATTTCGAGTTTTTGAAGCGTAAAAGCGCTAAGCGTTTCATTTGCCTCTTTCGGTTCGATTCGCGGACAGATAACAAAAACCTGCCGCCCCTTTTTAATTTCTGTTCGAATAAAGGCATAAGCCTTTTCGCGGTCAGTTGAGGAAACTGCTTTTGTGATAATCGTTTTCCTATTTTTAGGCATTTCAGTGATAAGTGAAAGGTCAAGATCGCCAAAAATTGTGAGCGAAAGAGTGCGGGGAATTGGCGTGGCGGACATGCTTAAAAAATGCGGAAAGATTTTTTGTTTTTTGATAAGTGTGTCTCGCTGTTCGACGCCAAACCGGTGTTGTTCATCCACAACCACAAACGCCAAATTTTTAAAAGAAATATTTTTTTGAATGAGAGTATGAGTACCAATAATAATTTTTACTTTTCCATTACTTATTTCTTTCTTTAATTGCTCTTTTTTGATATTTGTTTCAAGGTGGTGGCCGTAAAAAACTTTTGCTTCACTTGAAGTTAGAAGCGCCAAACCGCTTTCAAACTCCGGGAAAAATTTAGTGAAGGTTTTGTAATGTTGGTGAGCTAGAATTTCAGTCGGCGCCATAAAAGCGGTTTGGTGATTATTTTGAGCGGTTTCTATTGCGGCAATCGCGGCAACTACAGTTTTGCCAGAACCAACATCGCCTTGGAGCAGTCGGTTCATTGGGTGGGGTTTTGCGATGTCTTGGATAATTTCCCAGAGTGATTTTTTTTGGCTTGGCGTGAGTTCAAAAGGCAATGCCTCGATTATTTTTTTAATGCGAGAGATTTCTGTTTTTATCGGTAGCGCTTTTTCGGCGACGCGTTCCAACTTCTGTTTGTAATTATAAAGTTGGAGTAAAAGTAAATCTTCAAAAGCAAAACGTTTTTTTGCGTTTATTGCCTCTTCGATATCGGTTGGAAAATGAACTTCTTGTAGAGCGTAATTTATATCCGGTAATTTTTGGTTTCGGAGAATTTCAAAAGGAATTATTTCGTGAAGTTCGCCAATATTATCGAGAAGTGGTTTTATAAGATAACGTAATCCTTTTGAAGTTAAGCCGCGGGTTTCCGGATAAATCGGCACGATTCGAGCAGTATGTTTTGTTTCCTGATTGACGTGGGTGCTTAAAACTTCATAAGTGGGATTTGAAAGATAAAACTCTTCATCTTTTTTTGAAATCGTTACTCGGCCGGAAAAATTCGCCGTGCGGCCCGGCGCTAAAACATTTTTGATGTAAGGTTGATTGAACCAAATCGCTTTGATTATGCCGGAATCATCTTTTAAATCCGCCTCCACCATATAAAGATTTCGTTTCCAAGTGCGGCGGTTTCGCACCTCTTCTACAACGGCGGTGATGGTCGCTTCTTGATGCGGAATAAGTTCGGCGATTTTATAAATTTTAGAGAAGTCCTCGTAACGGGTGGGGAAATGCCAGAGCAAATCTTTTACAGTTTCAATATGAAGATTTTTTAGTTTGTTTAAAAAGCGGGGAGCAATGCCGGAGATTTCCGAAAGAGGAGTGCTTAACTCAATCATCGGCCATATTTTACCTCGTTAGAGGCAAAATTTCAATCGAAGATTATACAGAAGAGATTTTATTGGAGCGTTGCTTTTCCAAATGGAACAGAAAAACTCCTGCACCAGATCCATATCTCATCGTAATTAAGCGGGTTTATAGCTTCTATAATTTCATAATTTTGAGCGCCGACATTTCCCTTAAGAAGCGCAATTTTTCCCGCGGGGTCGTAGGAGTTATTTTTTCCAAAATAGACAAAAATGTCCGGACCGTTCGTAACCCGAAAATCATCCTCAAATCTTAGATAAAAAACATCCCCAGTTTTAAGAAGTTTTACCACGCCTTCCGCATTATGTCCCGCAAGTCCTGTAAAATTTCCTTGTTTCAGAGTAATAATTGAGGATGTGGCTACTTCCGGAATATTTTTTTGTTTCACAATAATATCTTCAATACCTTCATTCACCCGTTTATTAATTAAAAGTGGTGAGATCAGCCAATAGGCAATTCCTATTCCTATAACGCTAATAATAATGAGAACCCTTTTCATACGTATATTTTATTTTAATCTTCCGGAGAGAGAGGATGCAATAGTAATACGTCTATTTTATCCGCCCGGAGGAACTAAACAAAATTTTTACTTGTCCACCCCCTGGGAGTCGAACCCAGAACCTTATCGTTAAGAGCGATCTGCTCTGCCAGTTGAGCTAGGGGTGGTTACGGGCGGAGGCTAGATTTTTATTATATTGATTTTGTTATAATAATCAAAGAGTATGAACCTAGAATCTAAAAAAATGACGTTGCCAGTTTTGCTCGCGATATTCGTGTTTATTATTCTCGCCGTTCTCGCTTATTATTTTGTTTTGCCAAAACCAATTTCCGTTCCGGTGGCGCCAGCCGCTGATAATGCGCTGACTACCGGTTCTGATTTGGGGAGCGCGCTTTATTCGCAATCTTCAAATCCAATTCAAGACAAACTTCCCGACACTGTTTCGCCGATTCCGAATCCGCTTGAGAACGCTTATAAAAATCCTTTTGAATAATGTTTAAATCCAGATACAAAATTTTATTTTCATTTATTATTATCGCCGCAGGCGTGTTTGTTAGTTACGCGATTGCGGCGTACGCGCAAGACGCTTCTTTGACTACGCCGACTTCAGGAATAAGTTTTCCTATTCCCGATCTTGGAAATTGTTCGTCCAAAGAAAATTGCCGCGTTTATTGCAGCGACTCCGCGCACATTGATGCTTGCGTGAGTTTTGCAAAAACGCACGGCCTTATGAATAAAGACGAAGCCACGCGCGCAGTAAAATTTAAAGACCAGCTTTTGAGCGGTAGTGCGCCGGGTGGTTGTAAATCCGCTGACGAGTGTAAACAATTTTGCGGGAGCGTTTCAAATATTGATACTTGTACCGCTTTTGCGAAAAAACAAGGTTTTACCGGCGCACACCTCGACGCGGCTGAAAAAATTGCCGCCTATATTAAATCTGGCGGGAAAACGCCGGGCAGTTGCGCCGCAAAAGACGAATGTGAAAATTATTGCAAAGATTTTTCGCACGCGGACGAATGTTACGCCTTTGCGAAAGCAGCAGGACTTACTAGTAATAAACAAGGCATTCCCGAAGGTCAATTCCAAAAATTTTTGGAGCTTGCGAAAAATAATGAAACACCGGGAGCTTGTAAATCAAAAGATGATTGTGAAAAATACTGCCGCGATTCGGCGCATTTTGGCGAATGTATTTCATTTGCTAAAAAAGCGGGGTTTATTAGCGATGATCAGGTTCAAAAATTAGAATCAGCTGGAGGAAAAGGACCTGGCGGTTGCGCTTCGGCGGAGAATTGCAAACAATATTGCGGTGATTCTAATCATCGCGAAGAGTGTTTTAAATTTGCCGAAGATCATGGATTTATTGGGAAAGACGACGTTAACCAAATAAAAGACGGACTTGTGCGTTTAAAACAAGGGCTTCAAAACGCGCCACCCGAAGTAACCGCGTGCATAAATTCTGTAATTGGATCAAATACCGTTGATAATATTCAAGCTGGTGGATTCGTTCCTGGGTCGGAAATGACCGGCAAGATAAAAGATTGTTTTCAAAAATTTGGGCAAGCCGTAAACCCAACCGCGCTTTTCAAAAAAGCGCCACCTGGAGTATTTAATTGTCTAAAAGAAAAACTAGGAGATAAGTTTAATGAAATTACCTCTGATCGTTCTATGCCGACGCCCGAAATGGCAGATGTTTTTCGTGCATGTTCTCAAAAAAATGAATTAGAGCGTCCAAAAGAAGAATACTTCAATCAATCTTTCAATAATTTCTTGCGTGGTAATCCACCAGCGATTACAGAATGTTTAAAGAAAACGCTTGGCGCTGATTTCGATAAGTTACAATCTAGCGGGACAATGCCAACATCCGACATTAAAGATAAAGTAAAAGATTGTTTTAATAATTTTAAGCCGCAGCAAATACCGTCGAAGGTAGACGAACAAATTAAACCAACTCCTTTCGCGTATGATATTCCGCCGCAAATTTTAGAATGTCTTAAAAATATAGTTGGCGCTGACGTGCTTGACCGTTTGCAACAAGGAAAAACAGAAGGGCTTGGTGAGGCAATGCGCTCGTGCTACGGGAAATTTACTTCCGGATCAAACCCAAAACCGCCAACTCAAGACAGTGGACAAATTTGCGTTCAAGTAATTACGCCAGCTAAAAATCAAATTACCGGCGAGTGTAAGCAGTTTTCCACGCCTTGTGAAGTTCCGGTTGGTTGGTTAAGGGTGCCAGCTTGCGAAGGAAGCGGTTCAAATATTCCTCAAGTCCAAACCCAAATGCCGCAAAGCTCGGTTTGTTTTGATGAAGACAGCTGCGCTAAAAATTGCGGTAACTCCTCAAGTCCTTATTACAATTCACCAGAATGCCAAAAGTTCAATAGTACGACCGATGATTTTGGAGGAAATTTTTTGAAAGCGTTAAATATTTTTCTCCGCCGTTAAGTTACTAAGATTTTAAGTGATTGCTGAGAGCGTGATAATACTTAAAATCGCGATTATGACACCGACAATTTGGTGCCACCTTATCTTTTCCTTATTTATAACTAATCCGAGAATAACGACAAAAGCGATATAACCTTCGCTTATAGTGGTGGCGATTGAAATAGGGATAAGGCTTGCCGCGAAAGCGAAAAAAATCCACGCGGCGTTGTCAAAAACGCTAGTTGCAAGGGTAATTTTTAAATTTTTGGTGAAGTCGCGAATAATGCCCCTAAATTCTCCTTTTGTCGCCATGTAAATAAAACAACAAAGCGTGAAGATTATGTTTGTAAACCAAATTGCCATCAGGGGCGATGTTTCTTGGCTTGAAATGCCTACAAGAAAATTTACAAGACCCATCACGGTTGAACCGAGGGCCGCGAGAAGAACGCCTTTTTCAAAAATTCTTTTATGATAATGAAGGTGCGTGTGATGAATGGAGATGGCTAGTAAGATGCCGATGAAGGCTGTTGCCATTAGAAGATATTGAATAAGCGATAATTGCTCTTTCCACAAAACGACGCTTAGTGCAATTGTGACAGGCAGTTCCATGCCGAGTACCGGTTCGATAATCGCGAGCTTACCGCGTTTCAAGGCCTCAAAATCAAAAATAGCGGCAAAAAATATAACCGTGCCGGTAAGCGTAAGAAGAAGAATTAGCGTGGGTTTTGCTAAAAGCGGCGTGATTTCTTTCGCGATGAACGGATAAATTCCAATTGCGCCGATAACACCAATGTAGACAAGGGTTTTAATATCGCCGACAAGCCGAACCGATTTTTGAATAAAAAAATCGCCGAAAGTCCAACTGGCAAGCGCCGCGAGCGCGAAGACGATTCCTAAAATATGCATTTAGTGCCCCCGCCAGGAATTGAACCCGGATTTCATGGTTCGAAGCCATGCGTGATATCCATTTCACTACAGGGGCGCGTTGTTTTTAATTTAACTCAATTTCTAGAAAATAAAAAGCCGCGCTATTTTCGCGGCTCATTTTTTAAAGATCGACAATCCAATACCACCACCCAATTTTTTTATTCAACAAACGACCCTTCCGTATCGGTATTTTCTCAGGAAAAGTAATTTCAAGAAGATACTGGTCGTTGTTGAGTCGGAGAATCGTGTTACGCGGATGAGGAAGTCGCGGGTCATCAGGGCCTGTATAAGGTTCTTGAGGGTTTGGATAGCCCGAACCCGAAATAATTGGCACAAGATTACCCGGCTTGAATCGTTCGTAAGCAATTGACCAATCATTATAAACACCTGGCTCATATTTGAAAAAAAATTGTTCTTTTTTATCAATCAAAATAGCAAAGCCGCCGTTCCGATATTCAATCGCAAGCTCTTTTTTATCTAATTTTTCGTTTATTTCTTCATCACCCCCTTCACTTCCGCAGGAACGAATGTAAATATGGCTTGGCTTAAAATAACACAGAGCCCGTTGAATAGTGGTTCGGTGACTTGTCCGGTGCACAAGATATTGTTCCATATAATACGCTCCATATAAATAATTAAATAAACTGAACTTAAGCTATCACCGCTAGAAAAAAATATCAAATAGCGGTAAAGTGAAGACGTGAAGCAATCATTTCCTAAAGAAGTTTTTTTGATTATGGATTCTTTGGAACGGTCTGGTTACCGGGCGTTTTTAGTCGGAGGTTGCGTTCGCGATTTACTTTTGGGAAAAGAACCAAAAGATTGGGATGTTACGACAAACGCGCGACCGGAGGAAATTCAAAAATTATTTCCAGACAGTGTTTATGAAAACGAATTTGGCACCGTTGGCGTAAAAACCGATTCGGCTAACCCCAAAACCAAAGTTATTGAAGTAACCACTTTCAGAATTGAAGGAAAATATTCCGACAAGCGCCATCCCGACCAAGTTCAGTTCGCGAAAACAATAGAAGAAGATCTTTCCCGCCGCGACTTTACAATTAACGCCATCGCCGAAAATTTTAACGGCGAAATAGTTGATCCTTATAACGGCCGCGCGGATTTAAAAAATAAAATTGTTCGAACAGTTGGCGATCCAAAAAAACGTTTTGAAGAAGACGCTTTGCGGCTAATCCGCGCTGTTCGTTTTTCGGTTGAACTCGGTTTTTCCACCCAAGGCGGACCAGCCTCGGGCTGGGAAATTGAGCGGGAAACAGCACTCGCGATAAAAGAAATGGCAAATCTTTTAGAAATGATTGCGAAAGAAAGAATTCGTGACGAATTTATAAAAATAATTATGGCTAAAGATGCCGCGAAAGGAATAATTACTCTTGAAGATTTAGGACTACTTCGTTATGTTATGCCGGAACTTCGCGAGGGGATTGGTTGCGGCCAAAACAAGCACCATATTTACACTGTTTTTGATCATAATGTTCGAGCTCTAAATTATACGGCCGAGAAAAATTATTCTTTACCCGTTCGTTTAGCTTCTTTGCTTCATGATGTTGGCAAACCGCGCACGAAAGCCGGCGACGGGCCTGATTCAACTTTTTATAATCACGAAACGGTTGGCGCAAGAATGACTTTAAAAATTTTGGACCGTTTACGTTTCTCGAAAGAGTTAATCGAGCAAGTAGCACACCTCGTTCGCTCTCACCTTTTTTATTACAACGTTGGTGAAGTGACAGAGGCGGGCGTGCGGCGATTTTTGGTGAGAGTTGGTCCGGAAAACATTGATGATTTACTGAAAGTGCGGGAAGCCGACCGAATCGGCTCAGGCGTGCCAAAAGCATTTCCTTACAAACTTCGCCACCTGCTTTTTATGATTGAAAAAGTTAAAACCGACCCAATTCACCCAAAAATGCTTAAAGTTGATGGCGAGGATATTATGAAATTTTTAAATATTTCGCCGGGTCCGAAAATCGGTTATGTTTTAGCCATTTTACTTGAAGAAGTGCTTGATGATCCGAAAAAGAACGAACGTGAATATCTTGAATCAAGAGCAAAAATTCTTGGTGTTCTATCAGATAACGAACTAGAGAAATTTTCGAGAAAAGCTCACGAGAAAAAAGAAGAGTTTGAAGGAGGAGTTGAGAGAGGAATGAAAGAAAAGTATCACGTGAAATAGGTTTATTGACTGACCTTATTTTTCTCGATACGCTTCTAAAGAAGCGGGGAGTAGTATAGTGGTAGTACGCGGGGTTCGGGACTCCGTAGCCCGGGTTCAATTCCCGGCTCCCCGACGGGCCTATGGTTCAGTGGTAGAACACGGCATTCGCATTGCCGGGACGGCGGTTCAATTCCGCCTAGGTCCACCAAATTAAGCCAAGATTTTAATTTATTTAACCTAATAAATAAGGTTTATTTTTTAGGTTTTTTGAAACTAAAAAAGGCCATTTTTTCTAGAAAAACGCTTATTTTTTGAGTCAAAAAATGATAGAATAAAAGGTGCTGAGGCGACTCGGCTGTTTTCGCTTAAAAACTTAGAAATGGCCAATAAAAAGCCAGATTTTAAAAATAAAAAGCCGCAGCTTTTGCGGTTGTTAGTGTTGGGCACAATTTTGGGTGTAATGATTGTGCCTTTTTTTACTCAAGCAACTGTTGGGGTACCTAAAATTATTAGCTATCAAGGCCGGCTGGCTGATTCAAGTGGTAATTTACTTGGCGGTAGCAATGGAACAAGTTATTATTTTAAATTTTCAATTTGGGATAGCCCCACATCAAGTCCTTTAACCGGCGCGCAACTTTGGCCATCAGCTTCATCAAGTGTTACAACCTCAACGGTTACGAGTGGAGTTTTTAATGTGAATATTGGTGATACGGCGAACGGTTATCCTGACGCTTTAACTTACGACTTCCTTTCTAACCAAGATGTTTACTTGCAAGTAGAAGTTTCTTCGGGCGGTTCTTTTGAAACACTCTCGCAGCGCCAACGAATCACAGCCGCTGGTTTTGCGATTAATGCTAGCACGGTTTCTGGAAATCTTATCACTTCTTCAAGCGCCGATTATACTTTTAATGCCACAAACCAAGGTAGTGGTTTAGCAAATTTTGCGGCGGAAGGTCAAATACAAGTTGGCTCTTTTAATTCAGCGCCGACAACTCTTGGTGGCGGTTCGCTTTATTATAGTTCAACGACTGGTCAGTTATTTGTTTGGAACGCAGCGACGACAACTCCTCAATGGGTTTCTTTGGGTGGTGGCAGCGGTGGTTCGACTGATTTGCAAGCGGCTTATAATTTAGGAAATTCAATCACTACTACTAACGCTCGGGATATAATTTTTAATTCCGCGGACACTGCGACTGACGCTAATTTCACTTTTAATATTTTAGGAAGCACTTCTACCGCTGTCTTTCAAATTCAAGCATCAAGCACAACAATATTTTCAATTTCTCGAAACGCGGTTACTTCCACTGCCGAACTTTCTTGGAATATTCAAGGCGCGGCAACGCTTTCAACAACTACTTTTTCGGCCGCAACATCGACTGGCGCTTTTGGTGTGCAAGGAATATCAAATCTTACAACAACGACAATTTCAAACGGTAATTTGAATATCGTTGCCGGCGTTTTTCAGATTGGTGGTTCAACAAAAATAGATGGTAGCGGACAAGGTACTTTTGCGACAACGACAATCACTTCGCTTGCGGTTTCGGGCACGTCTACTTTCACGGGTTTAACTGCGGTTGGTAATTTAACATTTACAAACGCAACCGGTACTGGTACTTTTTCTGCTGGCGCTTCTACCCTTACCTCGGTTATTATTTCAGGCTCTTCAACTATTACTAACTTAAATTTTGGGATAGCAACTGGTACAGCACTTTCTCTAACTAATGCTTTAGGTATTGGCTCCGGCGGTACTGGGCTCACTACTAATCCATCAAACGGCCAACTTTTGATCGGTTCTTCAACAAGTTGGTATGCAAACACCCTAACTGCTGGCACAGGAATAACTATTCAAAATGCCACAGGCACAATTACGATTACAAGCGCCAACCCAACAACTTCCACAATTATCGCTGGTGGCACAACTGTTAATGGTCCAACTTTCACTTTTGCTACTACTACAAGTTATGGTGGTGGTTTTAATATTCAAGGTGTGACTTTCAACTTCCCCGGCAGAATCAACGACATCAATAATCTAGCTACCTCAACCGGCA
>ERZ1292632.486-Hain-H43-01um-R2-486-length-42780-cov-10_pt1 | contig 33868 bp, 56 predicted proteins | sample MGYA00564407_ERZ1292632 | MGnify/ENA primary metagenome ERZ1292632 (study PRJEB36523, sample SAMEA6512637) | groundwater metagenome | collected 2019-01-08 | study: AquaDiva: Metagenomics assemblies of 32 groundwater samples | reverse complement strand
CTCCTCATGGTGACGCTGGACTGTCTCCCGGTCATAGGCCATACAGTCCTCGCAGATGGCCCACCTGAGCCCTCCCTCTGACCATGACCCTGTTGTGAGCCTGTTGCATCTGGGACAGGGATACTCTGTTGCCATTTGCTCCTCCTACGCCCTCTCAGGCCGGCTGAACCTGCGCCTCCAGGCGCTCGGCCTTCTCCCGATACTGCTTGGCCTTCTCCTGACACCGCTCGGCCTTCGTCTGGAGGCGCTCGACCTCCACCAGATGCTGCTTGGCCTCCGCCTGATGCTGCTTGGCCTCCGTCTGACACCGCTCGGCCTTCGTCTGATGCCACTTGGCCGTCGCCTGATGCCGCTCGGCCTCCTCCCGATACTGCTCGGCCTTCTCCTGCTGCCGCTTGGCCTTCTCCAGGATGGCCTCCCTCTGGTCTTGCGTTATCATCTCTCTCCCTCCCCGCACTCAGGCAGTGGGCTGAACCTGTGACTCCAGGCGCTCGGCCTCCGCCTGATGCCGCCTGGCCTCCGCCTGATACTGCTCGGCTATCCCCTGGAACCACTGGGCCCACTCCTGGAGGCGCTCGGCCATCCCCTGGAACCACTCGGCCTCCTTCTGACGCCACTGGGCCCACTCCTGCTGCCGCTTGGCCTCCTCCTGGATGGCCTCCCTCTGGTCTTGCGCTTGTGTTGTCATCTCTCTCCCTCCCCGCACTCAGGCGGGCCGCACCCGTGACTCCAGGCGCTCGGCCTCCGCCTGATGCTGCTTGGCCTCCGTCTGACACCGCTCGGCCTTCGTCTGGAGGCGCTCGACCTCCACCAGATGCTGCCTGGCTATCCCCTGGAACCACTCGGCCTCCGCCTGACGCCGCTCAGCTATCTCCTGGAACCACTTGGCATCCGCCTGATGCTGCTTGGCCTCCGCCTGATGCCGCTTGGCCTCCTCCCGATACTGCTCGGCCGTCTCCTGCTGCCGCTTGGCCTTCTCCTGGAGCCTCTTGGCCTCCGCTAGGATGGCCTCCCTTTCCACCTGGTCTTGCGTTATCATCTTGCTCCTCCTACGCCCGCTCAGGCCGGCTGGACCTGCGACTCCAGGGCCTTCTCCCGATACCGCTTGGCCTCCCTCTGATGGTGCTCGGCCATCTCCTGATGCCGCTTGGCCTCCCTCTGGAACCACTCGGCCCTCGTCTGGAGGCGCTCGGCCATCCCCTGGAACCCCTCGGCCTCCTCCCGATACTGCTTGGCCTTCTCCCGATACCGCTCGGTCTCCTTCTGATGCTGCTTGGCCTTCTCCTGCTGCCGCTCGGCCTCCGCCAGATGCCGCTCAGCTATCTCTTGATACTGCTCGGCCATCTCCTGATGCCGCCTGGCCTCCTTCTGGAACCACTCGGCCCACTCCTGATGCTGCTTGGCCTTCTCCAGGATGGTCTCCCTCTGGTCTTGTGTTGTCATCTCTCTCCCTCTCACTCTCAGGCAGTGGGCTGGACCTGTGACTCCAGGCGCTTGGCCTCCGCCTGATGCCACTTGGCCTTCTCCTGCTGCCACTCGACCTCCATCAGATGCCACACGACCTCCGCCTGATGGCACTTGACCTCCGCCTGATGCCGCTCGGCCTCCGCCTGGTGCCGCTCGGCCTCCTTCTGACACCGCTCGGCTACCCCCTGGAACCCCTTGGCCTCCTCCAGGATGGCCTCCCTCTGGTCTTGCGCTTGTGTTGTCATCTTGCTCCTCCTACATAATTTCTTGCGGACTAGAACATCCCTGGAAAGTCCACCCCACCAAGCTCATCGGCGATGGCTTGGAGGTCGTCAACAATTTCGGCGTCGCTGGGGGTAGTTTTGTGTATGGCTTCAGCGACGGCCTCAAGGCTTGCTATCACCTGTCCGGCCCTCCAAGAACGGCCAATTGAATGCCCGTAGGGATGCACCCAGAGGTATGAAATTGACGTGTCCCTGTAGGCACATTCCTCTGGTAGTGCTATATCTTCCATACGGGAGGCCAGGTCTCCTAGTGTGTCAGCGCAGTCCCTCACCGCATCATACTTGCTGGTGTTCTCCAAGGGCGTCCCCTCAAGGTTGTCACACCAGGTGGACATCTCCTCTTCAAGGCTTTGGATGTCTAGCCTGGCATCCTCTAGTAGGCTTTCCAGGCTGCCCTCGATGGTTTCCCTCTTGAGTTTCACGGTTGCACTCCCCCTTATCCGCCCCTGCCAGGGGTATAGGGGCTCACGCCAGGGTCCAGGCGCTCGGCCTCCTCCCGATACTGCTTGGCCTTTTCCTGCCGATACCGCTCGGCCTTCGCCTGGAGGCGCTTGATCTCCGCCTGGATGGCCTCCCTCTGGTCTTGTGCTGTCATTTCTCTCCCTCCCCGCTCTCAGGCAGTGGGCTGGACCTGTGACTCCAGGGCCTTCTCCCGGAACCGCTTGGCCTTCGTCTGATGCCACTCGGCCCACTCCTGCTGCCTCTTGGCCTCCTCCTGGAGCCGCTTGGCGTCCTCCGGGAACCACTCGGCCTTCGTCTGGAACCGCTCGGCCTCCTTCTGACACCGCTCGGCCTTCGTCTGGTGCCATTCGGCCTCCGTCTGGATGGCCTCTCTCTGGTCTTGCGTTATCATCTCTCTCCTTCCCCGCTCTTAGGCGGGTGCCTGTGACTCCAGGGCTAGCCCCTGGAACCGCTCGGCCTCCTTCTGATGGTGCCTGGTCATCCCCTGGAACTGCTCGGCCTTCGTCTGGATGCGTTCGGCCATCCCCTGGAACCAATCGGCCTCGAGCTCCCAATGCCACTTAGCCTTCTCCTGGAACCACTTGGCATCCGTCTGGAGGTGTTCGGCTATCTCCTGGAGCCACTCGGCCTCCCTCTGATGCCACTCGGCCATCCCCTGGAACCAGTTGCGGTGCTCCATCTCATTCCTCCTGTCCAGAGCGGGGCCTCTCGGTTTCGGCCTTGCTCAAGGGCCTCATCAGGCGGCTCTAAAGCTACCGCTACCCTGGCAAGGGCTTGGAGAGGGCGGGGACAAGGGGTTCCCTTGCCTTGGGCTCTCTAGGTTATCATCTATGTGGCGCTGGACATAGAGTCTCTCGCCATACATGCCTGCCGATGTCCAGATGCCCACAGTGATGGTCATAGAGAAGACCCTGGTAAAGTAGCGCTTCAGGACCTTCGTCGCCTTGTGGGTAGAGGACCTCTACTGACCGCTTGTAAGTCCTCTCAGAGAGGGTAAGTGGCTGTGTTGCCTTCTTCGTGAGGGTAAGTAGCTGTGTTGCTTTCTTCATCTCTCCCTCTTTACTTTCCCTGCGCCTTGAGCGCTACCCAGATGGGGCAATGCCAGGTGCAGTCCGCTGCGGTCACCGGCAAGCCCTCACTGGCTGGACACCCCCGACAATCGCAGTTGAGCTTCTTTGCAGTTGGACATTGGGACTTGTTCATCGCCTCTCCCTCTTTCTTGTGTCACGCTTCTATCCCTATGATACCCCGCTTAACCGGTTTCCGTTCTCTTTTATGTCTACCCTTCACCTCTGCGTTATGTTAACTTCAAGAAACAGATGTTCTGGTTCGCCGTCACAAATGGCTGTGGGGGGTTGAGCGTGCCTTGAGCACGATTTCAGCCTCTAGGCCATAGCATCGCATTACCTGGGCCCGGGAGTGTGTCAGAAACGCATCGTAGAGGCTCCTAGGCATGGCCAGAACAGGGATTGTGGGAGCGGTGGCGCTCCTGTGGTAGCTAACAGGGTAGCTAACAGGCCTACTTTGGTAGCTAACAAGGTAGCTAACAAGCATGGCCGGTATAAGGATGTCTCTAAACGCAGGACCTACATGAGGGATTACATGCGACGCCGGCGCAGAGCCAAGACATAAGGGCATACTTCCCCCCAGCACGGCAAGCTGTTAGACATGACGCCTACATAAGAGACATAGGGCGATCATGTCGCATGGGGGAGTATGGGGGGGGAGGGCCGGCTGTGGGGCTGTGGCTGGCGATGTGGGGACTCTCCGATTAGAGGATGGTGGCTAGGATGGGGTGTCTAGGCTAACTCACAAATTTTATAGGGGAGAACAGCACACAGAACTTTTTGGGGGTAGAACACAACCAATACCAATGAAGGGGGAGAATGGCATAACCCCCTTGACACCACATATGACTCTAAGGTTATGATCAGGCGGGAAAGCTCCACGTCCGGGGTCCTTGAGGCCCCTGTTGAGGATGCGGGCCTGATCAGCCCGTCGGAAGAGTTCCACCCGAAGGGTGGAAGCGTGGGGCATGGCAGCTATGTGGGTGAGGCTGTCCCAGTATATACGCCAGCTGGAGGTCTAGGGTGGAGATCATCATAAGGATGCCCGGGAAGCGGCGTTATGGCTATGATGGCCGGCCCTTGCAGGAGTTACAGCGGGAGGCGAATGCAGCCAGGGAGCGAGGGCGGGTTGAACGGCAATGTCCAGAGTGCGGGGAGGCGGTGCCGATGCTGTCACATCAGCTAACTTGCGGGGCCCGGTGTCGGAAGAGGGCGCAGAGGCGGCGGGAGAGGGAGGACTTGCCAAAACCAGTGTGACGGAGTAAGCTAAACCCGTAAAAGCTCTTCGAGGGCAAAATAGCCCCATGAGGGCCCCTGAAGAGCCGCAAAAGGCTCCTGGAGGCCCTTTTTAAATGCCTAAACGGGAATACGACCCAGCGGTTATAGCCCAAGCGGTCGCAGACATGGCTAAGGGGAAATCCTGCACCCGTATAGCTAGGAAGCTAGGGGTGCATGGCAACGTTGTCCGGTCATGGTTCAAGAAATACTATCCTGGCACAGACGGCGAGGCCAGGAATCCCTCATATACGTCACATCCTAAAGTCCAAACCATCGAGAAAGCGCCTGTCGAGGTCCCCCGTGAAGTTGAGAGGGCGCCAACCTGGAGGGAATGGCTAGACGTATGGCAGTTCGTGAATCGGGAGACGAAACGGGGCGATGACGGGAAGCCTGCAACGTTCAAGGACAACCTGTGGCCAGGCCAGATGAGGCTGGCTGAGCTGATGGAGCAGCATCAGTGGATACTGGCTCTGAAGGGGGGCAAGCTAGGATTTACCGAGCTGGCCTGCGCCTGGGATGGCTACATTGCCCGCTTCGGTGGCGCCAATGCCCGTGTTCACCTGTTTAGCCGGACGGGTGGAGCTTCCAAAGAGCTTCTGGACCTCGTCCGCTATGGGCTGGAACGCCTCCCAGAGCCCTGGCGGGTATCCTTCACCGAGCCTGGTAATACTATGTCCAGGCTCAAGTTCCGATTAGGCCCCGACGATATGCGGGTTATCGTCTCCTACAGCACCTCAGCCCATGTCAGCATTGAGACCTCCTGCCTACATGCCCACGTGGACGAGTTAGCGCACATGAAATATCCGCAGCGGGTATGGGAGGCCGTGTGCACTACGGTGGTTCCTAAAGATGGCACCTGCCACATCGTCACCAGAGGACAGCCCAACTATTTAATGGAACTTTGGGAAATCGCTGCGGACGGGAAGGGGCGGCTTGTCCCCTACTTCGCCGACTGGAAGCAGCGGCCAGGGCGGGATAGCGAGTGGAAGACACTGGAGGCCCTGACTCAGACAGCGGCAGGGCTGGGCCACTACGCTCCCGAAACCCCAGAGGAGGCCCTGTTAGGCGACCCTGCCGAGTCGGTTTTCCACCGTGAGGACGTGCTGGCGATGGCTGATGGCTGGAAGGGGCTCCAGGAGCCCCAGGACGGGCGGGATTATATTTCTGGCTGGGACATCGGGCGCAAGCATGATGCAACAGTGGGAATCACTATCGAGATACAGGAGTTGCCCATGCAAGTAGTTGCTTTCTCCCATAACTTTGGCTTACCCTACCCGGTTGCTATAGAGAAGATAGATGCCAGAAGCAATGCCTATTGGGGTTCCGCTGTTATCGACAGCACGGGACAGGGGGACCCCATCCATGAAATGCTACAGACTTGGGCAGAGCCCTTCATCTTTTCCATGAAGAACAAGAAGCAGGCCATAGACGCTCTCAAGCTAGCGCTGGAGAAGCGAGAGATCAAAGCCGATATCCCTCAGTTGACACGGGAACTTCTAGCTTATAAGTGGGACGATAAGCACCTCGCCTGCGATTGCGTGATGGCGATGGCTCTTGCCTGCTGGAAGGCGCAGCCGATGCGGGTTCTACCTGCGCTGGATAGTATCAGGGTCTTAGTAGGGTTGTGAAATGACTATGACGACTTGGGCAGAAGGCATGACTCTTCGGACAGCGGGCACTGTTGGCCCGCCCGCCGTGCTGGCGCTGACCACCTGTAATTGTTGCCCCCAGCATCTCTTCTGGCGCCGGAAAGAGGACTGCCATGGCTAAGGTTGACGAGGTATACCTAAACAAGCTAGTCGGGACATTGCGGGATGAGTTTGCCCCTGACCGAAAACTCATGCGCCTCTTCTATGACTTCTACCACCAGACACACAAGATCACTGTGCCCAAGGGTGCGGACCTAGTTTATGGCGCCGTGGGCCCTGATGCGATTGAGGCTACCCGGGGCGTGTTCTCTGGGTATCCAGTTGTTGAGGTTAAGATGCCCAGGGCTAACGAGACGATGCTGGCCAAGGGTAACAAGATGGGCCAGTTTCTTAACGCCATATTCCCCGCTATGGAGGCCGAGGCGGACGAGGATACGTGGGACCTGACTCTCTTCGACGCCTTGTTGTCAGGAGTAGGGTTCACGAAGACTCTACCAGCTTGGGGATACTGGAAGGACTATCCTGGTAGGCGCTCCGAGCAGTCCGATGATGAATACATCAAGGAAACCGACGCTTGGAAGCGAAAGCATCGCCTCCCGATAGCGCATCGCCATGTGCCCAGCCAGGGGGTGCTATGTCGCAAGACCTCCGCTGGGCTCTACGAAGTAATAGAGGAGATGGACATTCCCATCTATGACCTCCTGGAGCGGTTTGACCTGCCAGGGCTCCAGGAACGGGTAGGCTCGCAATATAAAGAGGACGATCTAGTTACGGTTCTGGAATATGCGAACCGCTATGAAGTCATCTATGCGGTTGAGTTCGGCAGCGTTCATAATCGCACGTCCAAGCTGGCAACGCCGCACCGCAACGGTTCTGGTGGCCAGCTTGAGATAGCCAGGCGCTGGCGGCATGGCCTGGGTAGGGTGCCCTACACAATGATGCGTCCCCTGGTTGCCTCGCCAGGGGAAGGTAACTCTAGTTCCGACGGGGGAGCCTCAGCCCGTTACATAAGCCTTCTCTACCACATGCGCTTCCTGATACCCTATCTCGATAGATTGCTCTCCCAGAAGGCTACAGGGATACGGCGTTTCCTGTGGCCGAAGATGGTGCTTAGGGCAAGCCCTGAGACTGCAAGCAGGCGAGGAAGAGAGTCTACTCTCAAGGTCGATATGGCGAACATCGAGGAAGTCTTCCTCGAATTTCCAGGGGAGGAGTTGAGGTTCCTCACTTGGCAGGGCAACCCTCCTGAGATCGAGGAGATGTATGCGGCTGTCCGTTCCACCCTGGACAGGCTAGGGCCATCACCTGTCACGTATGGTATGGCTGGTTCCTCTGATGAGGCGGGCTATCGCTTTGCGCTGGCTTCGTCTGCGGCATTGGCTAAATATGAGCCGATGGCCCGTCGGGTAGCCGCCGCTCGCAAGGCCCAGGCAGAGCTGGTTATCCTGTGCGCTCAGCAAATCAGCGAGACTATCGAGGTGTTGTCCCAGGAGGGCGACTGGTTCGAGTTTAACCCGGCCAAGGACATCCCTGACGACTACGCCATACAAGCCCGTCTCTCTCTTCAGAAGCCCCCCGACTTACCCAGCATGGTCTATATGGCCTTGGCAGCGACACAACCCAGAGGCCCAGATCGAGAAGGCCTGGTCTCGGAGGACTACGCCAGGCGAAATTGGCTCCAAGACCCTGATCCGCTCAAGACTAGGCAGGAGTTGGATATACAAACGCTCCGGCGCCAGCTCATGCCGCTGGTTCTTGAGGCTCTTAAACAAGATACTGGGAACTATCTCTCACAGGAGGAGCAGATAGCCCTGGAAGACCTGGAAGGGGCGCCGCCAGGGCTTCTAGAGGCCCTAGCGGCTAGTGGGTTCCCTGTGCCGCCAGGGATGGGTGGCCCTGGTTCGGCCTTGGGCCAGCCCCTGGGGCCAGCCCCTGGTGGGCCTAATATGGGGATGATACCGGAGGCGGGAGAGGGTTTGCCTCCTACGCCGCAACGCCGGCCTGGTAGTCGAGTAGGCAAGAGGCCACCAGGTCCAAGACCTGGGTTGAGGAAACCGCCTGTGGGAGGGCCCTAGATGCCACTAGATAGCGACATAGTAGCCTACATGGAACGTCTCCGTGCTGACATAAGGGCAGAGCTGGTGGCATACTGGGAATGGGCCAGAAAGGATATTCTAACCAGGCCCTTCGGCGCCGTCCCCAAGCCCCCACGCCGACAGTTGGAGGATTACCAGGCTATGGCAGGAGCGGACGGTCCTACTTGGAAAGCCATGATGGATGAAAAGGGGCCTGGCGCTGTAGTTCGATGGCACAAAGAGATGCAGCGGTTGAAGCCGAAGGATACATCCAGAGCGGAGCCGAAGGAGCCGGAAAATGCCTGAGCCCACTGGAAAGCCCACGTTTGGTGAGGTGGTAGCAGGTGAGGATAATGGGACAAGCTCTGGGCGGAAGGGTCAGATAGACCTTGCTAAGTTCCTGTTGAGCCTCGAACCAAGGGGTGGTGGTGGGGACGGAGGGTTTAGCGAGGCTCTCCGATACTACAGCCAGCAGGTGGCTCAGCAGAAGATGAAGCGGGAACAAGCGCTGCAGGAGTTGGGCCGCTGGGAGAACATCGCTCAAGAGGCTCGCCAGCGAACTCAGCTTGCCCAGAACTACCTCACGGAGGCAGCGCCCTATGCGTTGGCGCCAGGAACAGAGTGGCTGCCAGGGCTGGAGCCTGGGGGACCTATGAGCCGATTATTGCCAGGCTTCGGTGGCCTACGGGCTCAGCAATACGGCTTTGACCCCTTGGCGATGATGAGGATGTTAGGGGGCGAGATGGGTATTGGGGAGCAGGCGCCGAGCCTCCCTGAGTTTGAGTTCCCCCAGATACCGATGGCGACAGGGGGTGGGGCTGCCAGGGGGATGTCCCCACTACAGAAGTATTTTATGGAGTGGGGACTGGGAGAGTTTGGGCAGGGTGGACAGGGTAATCGTGGAGTAGTCCCACCAGGGTTCGCTCCTGGAGGAAACCTGGCTGCCATGAATGCGCTGCTAGGCATTGGGCTGATTCCCGAAGAGGAGTTCTATCAGGGGCAGCCCCCAGTGGGGCCGTTTAGGAGGGGCTAATGCCAGGTTCAGATTGGGAAGAATACCAGAGCCGATTCGATCCACGTGTTACAGCGGGGCTACTCGACGGCCTACTGCAACGGGGGCCGTTGCCTGGATTCCGGCCTGTTTCTCCTACGGGCCAAACTTTAGGGCCTGTAGCGGGGAGTAGGCGGGCACCGCTTGACCCGTTTGGTGATTACGGAGATCAATCGCAGTTCCCAATGATGACCGGAGGCTATGGCTACTACAACCCCTTGATAGGCATGGCTAATGCCCAAACACAGCGATACGGCACAGAGGCAGGCATCACAGGCTGGGTGCCCAGTGACCTTGGTGGTGGGGCTACGTGGGAACGGGAGAAGGGTTTTACGGAGAGGATGCTGGACTGGTGGGATTTCCTCCAAGGGTTAATGCGGGACGAACAGTCAATGGCGGCCAAGCGAGCGATGCAACGGACAAGGATTATCAGGCAGATGGGGCCTGGCTTCGGCAACCTTATGAATCTCCTTGGGCTGTGAGGTGGCGATATGGCCATGAACTACGGCATAGACCCTAACTGGTGGCTGAAGGCGGTAACGGGCATGGCTGGGCAACGGAAGTTGCGGGGATTCCGCTCCGTCTCTCCCACTGGCGAGCCTATGGGTGACACTGAAGTAGGGAGTGACGTAACCAATCCATTCCAGCCTAGGCCTATGCAGCAGTTCTTCCAGGAGGAACCGACGCTGGGACGGGAACTCTCGATGTTTGACTGGGTGAAGAGGGCGGCTCAGCAACGGCAACTGAATCAGCTTCATCAGGGACGGCTGGGCCTAGAGGCGCAAGAGTTCGCTATGCAGTCGCCGGAGGAAGAGGAACCCTATTCCCGAAGACGAAGGAGCCTGTCAGGATACCCGATGCCTCCGGATGAGCTAGGGCAATGGGGGGGCTCTCGCAGCTACCTACATAGTTGGGAGGCTCCCGCCGTCGCCAGCCTCCGAGCCACTGGGCGAATCCGTGCCACGCCAGGGACGCAGCTTTCGGGGGGGCTGGGGCTCCCCGTGAACAAGATGTTTGGGCTCCGTTCTGAGAACTTCCCCGGATATCAGACTGGGCTCTGGGAGCCTGGCGACATTCTCGCGCCCGGCTATGCCTGGACTGAAACCCCTGGCCTGACCCGTGAATACGCAGCGGTGCCTAGAGGGTTTGAGGGGCTAGTCTCCGACTACCCACGCCAGAACATCATCTCCCTGGACATAAAGGGAAAGAATATGGAGCAAATGCGGCAGGAGGTCATGCGGACGGCGTTCCCATCGCCGGAGCACATGGTGCAGCTCTATGGCCCCACCAGGGAGCGCATCGGCCTCCCTGCAAGAGCGCCTAGAGACCCCTATGAGCAGGCTGAGGAGTGGATCAACTTCCTGGGGTATCAGGGCCAATATGCGCCTACAGGGGTCGGGAACACCGTTGGGGCCATGACCCAGCCGATAAAGCCTCGTGGGCCGCTGACCGCTGAGGAATCTTTTGATATTGTTGCAGCGGCACAGAGCGAGAAGGGGAAGTAGCGATGGCGCGGGGCTTTGACCCACTGGCCTCGGCCAATCTCTACCGGGAGCCACGAGGAGGGGCCAACCCCTATGCGGCGCCATCCTACGGGTACCCCAAGCAGCCGGCAGCGCCTGCCGACCAGGCACCGCCCGTTTACCAGGCACCGCCCGTTTACGACATGCCGTCTGCCTACCAGAAATCGCCTGCCCAGATAGCCTTCGAGAATGCGAAATACCAGATGTGGGGACGTTCCGAATTCTGGGAGGCGCGACGGCGCGCGGAGCAACGGCGACTGGCCATACTGAAGAATCCACTGAGCGGCGATGTCCTGGAGTTTTGGCTTGAGCAGCTACGCGGGCGCCAGCAGCGTCAGGCCGTCGGCGATCTCCAGAGGCAGCTATATGGGACGCCAATCTTCTAGGAGCACTGGTTAGATGCCCTTCAACTGGTGGGCTTGGGAATCGGAGGAGGAACAAGGGCAGCGGGCGGCGGAGGAGTTTGAGGAGAAGGCTGCCAAGCTACGACCCATACCGGAGGACTGGTGGGAGCCCGGGCTTGTTACTGCACCCCCTCCTGACTTTGCGCTTCCCCCTACGCCCTACGAGCCTGGCCTGACAATCCCGTTCTCTGAACCAACACCGCCGCCAGAGCTTGCCCCTATCCCCTATGAGCCAGGGCTGACCGTTCCCTTCGGGGAACCGCTCCCGGAACCTGAACCGTTAGAAGCGCCCCGCCGGACACTATCGTTCCTGGACATGCTGGCAGCGCCTGGAACTATTGCCAAGGCTATTCTAGGGCGAGAGCCACTTCCAGAGCCAGCGCACCCGGTCAGCCTAGCCGAGGCAGGCTTGGGTCTGATCAGCGGGGAGCAATTCTTTAAGAACATCGGCTCAGAGGCCATCTCCGGCCTCCCCAGCCCTGCCCGTGCTGCTCTGGATGTTCTCGCTGCACCTTCAACTCTTCTCACCGTCGGCGCAGGGCCAGAGATCGGCGCAGCCCTGCGGGGTGGTCCCCTCCTGGCCCGTCTCGCTGCGCCCCTGGTGGAGCCTATAGTGTCCGGCCCCTTTGCTAAGCGTCTAGCGGCAGAGACGGCGGTGGGCACAGCGGGCTTGCTGGGGGCAGAGGAGACAGCGGAGCGGGTGCCGGAGGAGTGGCCTACTCCAGCCCGTGTTGGCCTCCCCCTCTTGGCAGGTTTAGGTGCTGGCCTGGGGGCGGTTGGTGGCATAAGAGGGGCCGAGCGAGCCCTGCCAGGGATGCTTGAGGCTGGGGAGAGATGGAGACCAGAAGTGATGCGGTTGCTGATGGAGGAGGGTGGTGGAGGCCGGTTGCCTCTGGGGCCGGAGGAAGCGCGCCTGCGCCTAACCGATGACGTTCCAGGGCTAGATGCGCTGAGACGTAGCGAGCAGGCGTTACAGAAGGCCGAGGCCGAGAGGGCCCTCAAGGGCCAATACCCTACACCGAAACAAATCCGTGAGCAAGTCCGCCTTGATGCCCAGAGGGAGCTACGGGAGGTCATAGAGGGCGATACGCCAATCAATGACCAGATGGACCGTCTGGTTAGGGAACTAGATGTTATACGGCAGGAGATAGACGAGCGTGACGCGCTGGCGGAGGCTAGAGGGGCTGCCGTCAGAGCGCCGAAGTTTGGCACGCCCGAGAGGGCTGAATGGGAGGCCCAACGTCAAGGGCGAAGGCGCCAAGCCTTAAGAACCACTAACCAATATCGCACCGACTTATCGTTGGAAGACTTGAGGGCGAGGGCAATAGTCTTCAAGGAATTCGTGGACAACATGAAAATCGAGGAGGGGCCAAGGCGCATAGGTCCCCTTGCTAAGGCTCCTGCTCTAGAACCGCCTCCTCCACTACCAACTACTTCTGAAGAGATACCTGTCAATTGGCAATTCGCCAAGAAGCCACCAGGGGTAGCCCCAGCGCCGATTGCGCCAGCGGCGCCTGTGCGTCCTGCGGAGGGCGTGCCGCCACCACCTGGGGCCGCACCCCCGCCACCTGGGGCCCCACCCCCTGGGGCGGCGCCCCCACCACCTGGGCCAGGACTCCCACCAGAAGGGCCAGGCCAGTTGGAGCGTGGCTTCACAGAGCGACTCCGCACAACCGAGGGTCTGGTTACTCCCGAAGTTCGCCAACGGCTTGATGAAACCATCGAGACCTACGAACAGCTAGGCAACCGTGTAGCCACTACGGAAGCCGCAGGACGTATTGCGCACGACCCCGCCGCTGCTAGAGCTAGAGTCTTAGACCTTGGGCATCCTGCCGACCCTGTAAGCATCTCTGAGGGCATACAGCTATTCAAGCAGGCAGCACAGGCGGGCAACGTTGATGAGGCTGACACCCTGATACGGGCCTTAGCTAAGAAGGGCACAGCACGGGGCCAAGAAATCCAGATGTTCTCTGTCATTGACAAGATGTCTCCCGAGGGCGTGTTCCTAGAGGCTCACCGCACAATTCAGAAGTATATTGCAGCTCAGGGCGAGAAGGGCATACCAAGAGTAGAGAGGCGGCTGGCCGAAGCCGAGAGACTCGCCCGCGCGCCTGGGATCAGACAAGAAGCGGCGGCGCTACGAGAGCAGGCTGCCAAGGGTGGGCAACGCGCCCGTGACCTGCAATACCTGATTGACGATACTGTTCGTGAGGTGCAGGCCCAGCTTACCCCCGCTGAGCGCCAAGCTATTATCAAGGCCAAGGCGATCCTGAAGCAGTCGGGGGCCGAGATGACGCCGGAGGCAGCGAATAGCTTCCTGGACAAGGCGGCCGCGTTGACAGAGCTTTCTGGCGCGGCTCGCGTGCGGGGCATCATGGATTTAGCTGAGGAGGTCCGCCGCTTGCCAGAGGTTATAGCGAGCCAGGCCCAGGGTAGGGTTCTACGTCCTGCTCCAACACTCCTAGCGCAGCAAGCGGCGGACCTGACGCAGCTTATTGACAGATCGGCTCGTAATGTCTTCCAGCAATTGAACTCTGCCGACCGGCTCGCAGTAGCGTCAGTTAAAGCGACCCTGAAGCGAGCTGATGTGGAGCTGCCTGCGAGCATGGCGGAGGATTTCCTGGTGAGGGCAAGGGAGTTGCGGGAGCTTCCCCTAGCGGAGCAACCCGTTCGACTCAAGCAGTTGGTCGCCGAGATACGCAGCTACGATCCTGTAGCCAAGGAATTGGCTCGCGCCAAGGCGATTGCCGATGCGGAAGCGCGTGCACGCGCAGCCGCACGCCAGTATGCGAATGACCTGGCGGCGCTTATTGACACCGGAGCGCGTAAGGCCCCTGGCGCCGTATCTTCAGCCGAACGTGTTGCCATAGGGCAAGCCAAGGCAGTTCTCAGGAAGTTCGGCGCCGAGTTACCCGAGGATATGGCGCGTGACTTTCTGGCGCGGGCAAGGGCGCTAGGCGAACTGGCGCCCGAGGCCCAGGCAGGGGCGCGCATCGCTCTTGTAAACGAGATCAAGGGCTTCAACCCCGTCCAAATAGCCAGGGCAGCGCGGGAGGCGGCCCAGGAGCAGGCCAGGCTGTTACGCAAACGGGCAGACGATCTGGAAATCCTTACAGGCCGTAAGGGGCCCGTAGCTGCCAAACGAACCACGAGCTACGAACGACAGGCGATTGGTCAAGCACGGCAACGAGTAGTCAAGGAGGGGCTCGCTCTTCCCGAAGCGTTGGCGAACAACCTACTAGACCGGGCACGGGAGGTGCAAGGCATAGCCCCTGGCCAACAGCAAGCAAGGCGTTACGAAGCCTTGATGCAGGACATCAAAAACCTAGTGCCCCCTTCGGATTGGCAGATTGTAATGGATGTCTTGAACATTCCCAGGGCTATCCGCTCGATGTGGGACATATCTTACATGCTACGACAGGGGTGGCGGACGGCGATGACGCATCCAGACGTATGGGCGAAGGCATGGAAGCCCATGACCCAGGGCATGCGCGACCCTGCTGTGGCAGGCCAGATTCAGGATACTCTCGCCACCAGGCCAACGGCTAATATCGCCTACTGGTCGGGCCTACACTTCCTGGAGTTTGGGGCCCCCCTTGCTAAAGGCGAGGAGTTTTTCGGCAACCGGCTTTTGGGGGCAATGCCAGGCTTCCAGGCGTCAGAGCGTGGCTTTGTGATACCTGGTAACGACATGCGAGCCGGCATGTTCGACAATATTGTTAAAAACTGGTTCCCTGCGGGGACAGACCTTAGCCAGATAAAGTCCTTCGAGGAGGCTGCAACCCTTAGTGGCCGCAGCGCGAAGGAGTTCCAGGACTTAGCTCGTGTGTTTAACGTCCTCACGGCTAGGGGCAGCGTCGAATGGCTGAGAACTAATAGCACCCTCTTGGCGCCTCTTTTCTGGTCAATGCGATTGGCTGTTTCCCAGGTAGAGCCCTACTATATGCTGGCAGCGGGGCCATTTGGCCGGGGCGTAACCACGCCAGTGGCCCGCAAGGAACTGGCGCGCTTGATTGTTAGCCAGTGGGGTGGCTTTGCTGCTACGGCTGCGCTGGGGACCTTAGCCGGTGTTTGGGAGACAGACCCCGACCCCCGCGCCGCCCACTTTGGGCAGGTGCGGTTCAGGGGCACAAATACCTGGTTCGACCTTACGGGTGGCGCCGGGCCTTATGTGCGGTTTCTAGCTAGGGTATCTACAGGCACAACCAAGACTGCATCCGGCGAGATAGTGCCGATAGACCGTTCCGATGAGACGGGGCGATTTCTCAGCAGTAAGTTTGCGCCTATTCCCAGCGTGATAAGGGACTTCGCCGAGGGCGTGAACTATATAGGAGCCCGACGAGACATTGTTAACCCCTCTCACCTTCTCCTAGGGTTACGTGACCTCTTCGCCCCCCTTGCCGCTACAGATATTATGGAGGCCTTCCTAGAGGACGGCCTGCGTGGGGGGCTCCTTACATCTTCCCAGATCGTAGGGCTTGGCGCTCAAACCTATCGCACCCTTATTGATGTTCGGGATCAAGCAACCCAGGCTGTCAACTTCGTTTTCCCGACAGGCCCGAAGGCGGGACAGAAGATTGAGCAATACCAGGACCTAAATGAAGGACAGCGCAAGGCAGTTGATGAGACCCAGGCGGTGCAAGCCCAGCTCGCTTCTACCGAGGCTCAGAGGATCGAGCCCCGTGCCCGCGAGCAACTCCAGGTTCTAATGCCTCAGTATAAACGCCGCCTAGCCGAGCTAGAAAGCAACCCCGATCCGAATAACCCAGGCTTGCGGCAGCGGATTGATGCCGGGCTTGCCGGCAAGGGTCTGAAGGATGCTATCCAGGACCTCAAGCAGAACCGCTTCCAGGCGGCGCAGGCGCTTCTAGGCGACCCGAACATAAAGACGTATCTTGAGCGTAATATTGGGAAGCAATCGATTGAGGACGCCCTGGCTGAGCAATACTGGAGCGCTAAGGTTCCCGAAGACTTGGCGACGGGCAATTTGAACTTCGCTGCCAGGGATGCAGAGCGGGCGCAAATTCTTGCCGAGGCCGATAGACTAGGCGTTCGCCGCGATTACATCATGGGTGTTGGTGAAAACACCTATCGTGGTAAGCGGTTTGCCGATCCTGTTGTGCGAGCAAAGGTGGAGGAATACGAGGCTGACCAGGAGAAGATGCGCCCTTACTTCGAGCTTGCGGAAGACTTCTGGGCTGATGCTCTCAAGGAGCAGCCTGGCCTTCGGGAGTGGGGGGCTACCTATAGTGAATACAAAGCTAGTATAGCCCAGCTTGCCCAACAATTCTCGCAGGAGTCGATCCGGCAGGGTGGCCCAGATGTTAGCGAGGCTGACATCCTGCGAGTCAGGCCACAGTTAGCGAGAGTAGAGCGGGCGATTAAAGCGGGGAAGGAACTATATCGGAAGCGGAACCCCCGTGTTAACGGCGTGGGCCTGGAGGACTTGCTATACAAGTGGGGCCGCGTTGAGACGCTGAAATCACGGGAGAAGGTAGGGGCAAGATAGGGTGGCCAGCTTGGCTGACGAACTGGTAAGCTGGTGTTGCAGTAAGTGTGGCAATCACGTAATACGCAAGGCGTGGCCTAACGGTGAGGTTGAACTAGTGCTAGGCATATGCCATAGATGCAGCGAGGTGATACTGGTGCCCTTCGATCTGTTGAGGGAGTCCTTAAAGCAGCGAATTCGAGAACGCCGAAGCAGAGGGCTTGACAAGCCTAAATAATTCCTCTATTCTCTTGTTGACAAGCCCTTCGAGGGCAAAATAGCCCGTAGAGGGCCCTTAAAGAGCCGTTAGTGGCTCCCCAGGGGCCTTTTTAGTTGCAAGGAGTGCAATGGCTGACGAAGAGGAACTGAAAACAGCAGACCTCGTAGAACCGCCGGCCTCAGTAGCGGCGGAATCACCTCCCGACCCTTTTGCGTCTCTGGACGACGAAGCCTTATCGAGCCACCCCCGTGTGCAAGCTCATGCCGAGCGTATTCGAGAGCAGGCCAAGGCTGAGGCTGCCAGGGAGTCACAGGCGCGACAGGAGCGGTGGGAGCGGGAACAGGCTGCCCGGGCCGAGCAGTTCCATGCTGAGGGTAGAGACTATGGCATGGCTGAAGCTCAGCAACAGGGTGTCTACTACGGGCTGAAACAGCTTCATAAGAGCGACCCAGAGGCATTCGCCACCCAGATGGAGAACCCGCAGGCAGCGGCCATCTGGTCTCGGGGGCAGCAGGCGGAGCGAACATCACCAGACATAGTAGCCAGGGCTCAGGTCGAGGGCAGAAATGAGGGCGGCATCCGTGTTCTGGCTGAGTGGACAAGGGACCTGCCTGATACGGACCGGAAGGCTGTGGAGGGCAGGTATAACCAAGGGGGATACCAGAACTGGGGTGAGATTCGGGGTGACATCCAAGCCAGGTATCAGGCCCACTGGGAGAAGGGAATGACGAAGAAGCAAGCAGAAGAAGATGTCGCGAAGAAAGAAGCATGGAAGCGGGAGATTCTGGCAGAGATACGAAAGGGAGAAGGGTATGAGGAGCTGGAGGGAAAGTTTAGGGGTGGGAGTCTTACACCTGAGAGATACGCCAAGCTTCTAGCAGAGGGCAAAACACCCACGTCAGCCGAAATCGATGCCATGACCACACGGTATCTGGGATAGCAAGCTAAGGAGGAGAAACTATGCCGAATGTAACAGCAACTACAGTCGATGCCTACATCAACGACGTTTACGACCCGGAACTGAACCGAAGCATCGAGTTTAATCTAGTCATCGCCAACCAGTTCAGCGATTGGACGAAGCGGTGGGGCACTGGTGATGTGCTCCATGTGCGGGCTCGGCATAACCTGACAGCTAATACTAAGTCCGCCGGCTCGGAGGCAACACCAGAAGCCATCACCGAGACAGAACAGACCTTTACCACCAGCACTCACCAGATTGTCGCCCAGGAGATAGAGGACATGGCCCAGGTCATGGTCAAGTATGATCTGCGGAAAGAGTTTATCGACGCAGCCGCCTATGCCTTGGCCAGAGCGATGGAAGTAGCCTGTGCCGCTCTGTTTGACGACAACACCACGCAGACGGTGGGCACTTTGAACGCCGAACTAACCAACGATAACTTGCTTCGGGCTTGGCAATACCTTAAAGATTCTGCTGCCCAAGCGCCCTTCAAGGGTATCATATCCCCTGCCGCTTGGACGGGGCTGCTTAAGGTGGAGCAGTTCATTCAGCAGCTTTACAACGGCGATACTCAGGGGCGGGCTATCCATGAAGCCCAGATCGGCAAGGTTTACCAGGCAACCTTCTATGTCTCCCAGCTTACTGTAGGGACAGCCCCCAACTCCAGCGGGCATATATGGGCTGGCGACCACTTCTTCAAGAATATAATGAAGAGGCCTACAACAGATGCTTGGAAGTCACCTCTCGCTAAGGCCTGGGTGTTAGCGAGTGACCAAGTCTACGGCATGTTTGAACGTCAGGAAGCCGTAGAAGCTGCCGGTGGGACGACAGTTGCACGACTCCACGGTGTGCGGCTTCAGACCCTGAAATAAATATGAAGCATGACAAGCCTAATCCGGTCATAGAGGCCGCTCAGCGCCGGACCTCACTGGTCCTGTTGCGCTATCAGCTAACGAGGCTGGAGGCCAGGCAAGATAAGACCAGGGAGCGTGCGGGGCAAATTGCCGACCTGGAGAAGAAGATAGCAGAATGCCAGCAATTCTAGTGCGTCCCGATCTAGGCAAGCGAGCCTACAGACTGAAGTGCCGCTTTACCCTACCAGCGAATCCTAAGCCGAGTTGGGTAGAGAAGGCAAAATACGCAACTGCTCAATGGTTCATCCAGGATATGGCAAAAGAGGGATGGGAGTATGTTGGGAAGTTTAGTTTTACTCTCAAAGGGCCTTTCCCACACATCGACGTGGCTTTATCACTTCCCAAGCGTTCCAAGCAAGAGCAGTGGCACTTTAATGCTCGACAGCCCCGGCTTACCAGGGTGGGTAAGGGAATACCAGGGGTAGCTAACGTGCCGCTCCTGGACGGAGGCGCTGACTGGGATTATGAACTGTCAGCGGTCTTTATCCGGCCCGCCATTGTTATAGAAATGCCGGATAAGGTTCTCAGTAATGATAGAGAGGTGGCCCATGCCTAAGATACTGGCGGGAACTCGTGAGGCAGACAACATGGTGGAGCAAATCGCTTCCCGGCGCCATGTGCCAACATATATGTATTATCGCCAATCCAACGGGTGGATAACCTGGGGGGCGGCTGGGCCCATAGACAAAGCCCGCTTCGTTAACGAGGGGTGGATACCCCTAGAAGACTATGGGCGCTTTGACCTTGACAACCCATATCTAGCTGATCACCCGCTGGAGGCTCTACTCATGCGTGGGGGAGCTAAAGAACTCCCCATGCAGCAGGTTATTGAGCAAGGCTTGTGGCAAAACCCGCCAAAGGTTCCGAGCTGTCGTATGGCTCTAGGGCCAGCGCATCGCTATCACCGCCCTAGATGCCTGGCGAAGCCGATACGTCTTGCGTTCCCACAGGTGCCTGGTGATACCCCTCGCGCATGGTCCTGCCATTTCTGTGAACGGGAGTTGCCTACAGAACAAGCCTGCAACCAGCACGAGAGCGTAATGCACCAGAAGGAGAAGAGTGAACTTCGTGCTAGCTCTACTCTTGCAGCCGCTATAGTCGAGGGGTTGAAAAGCTACGGTGCGATAGGCGCAGCCAGCCAAATGGATGTGCTGAAAGCACTATTACAGGAGTTCCAGATGGACAAGGTAGTAGTAGCGGAAGGGAAAAAGGTTTCCCCCGTCAAGAGTGCTAAGGATGATACCTAGTAATCTCCAAACGGCTGCTGCTGTCCGGGCACTAATTGCTGTCTTCGAGGCGGGCCCAGTGAACAGCATCCAGGTTCAAGCCTTGGCTAAGGTTCGGGTAGCCCTGGGCGATATAAAAGGGGCGCCTTGCACTCACGGTAGAGACCCTGATGGGCTTTATCGTTCTGCAACATATGGCGAACATGATCGGCTGATTTGTGACTTGTGTGGAGCCGAGGTCGGCGGCTAATCCGGCTACCCGAAAGGGAAGGAGATAAAAGATGGCCTCTCATGGTCTAACTGTATCACAGAACGGAGGTAATATCTAATGTCCCCAAATCCTAACCCGATGTTCCTGGCTAAGCCCTTCTCTCGGGCCCATGCTGCCAGCCTTTTCGGGGGCAGCGACCCCCGCAAAATGGCTCTCCTGCTATCACTGCTTAGATTTGACTATGGCTTCTTTGAGGATGAGTTTACCCAGGCCCTGGACACTAACCGCTGGACGACAGCGGTAACAGCCGGTGGGGCCCCTACAGCCTTCGCCTTCGGCGCTGTGAGAGGTGGTGTCATAGAAGGGGCAACAGGGACTACGGATGATGGGGTCACAGCCATATCCCATGCTCAGACCTTTCTTAACTCCGCCGATAACCCATTCATGGTCATCCAATGGAACGCTAATGTTGTAACAGGTTTCAGCTTCGAGGTCGGCCTCTCCGATCCCAAGACCTCTGAGGCCCTACCCGGGGTCACCGATGTGGACACTCCAACAGTCGCTAATGGAGTGACAGACATCGCTTGCGTCCATATGGATACCGACCAAACGCTTACTACGGCAGAGTTGGTGGGTGATGGCACAACGGGAGCGGCAGCGCTCTCGTCAGGTCCCACGCTGACCAGTGCAGCCTATACCCCTACGGCTGCCGCCTGGCAGACCTTTATTATCGGTATTCGGGCTAATCAAGGCTTCGCCAAGATATGGAACGGGGACGCTTGGGTTGGCGAGTTCAGTGTCGCTAATGGGCCTGATAGCGATGTGCTGGTGAGGCCCTATGCGCTGTTCCGCACCCGTAACACTACCAGCAAGACCATCCAGATACGCTACATCGGCGTTGGGTGGGAAAGAAACGGTTAGGAGGAGAAACTATGGGCCTGCTGCGTCTATTCAAGGGGGGTGAGACCGAACAGCGGATCAGTCCGGCTGGGGCCACTGTTATAGCACTGGAACTCGACCAGTTTATCGCTAGAGGCTATGGGCGCATGACTAGGGTTGGGTCCTTCAGCACCCCGATTACAGGTGGTGGTGCGGGAACCATCATCGACATCGACCAGCCGGAATTTTGTCTAGCCGTGCCTCCACAGTATGTTGCCATACCGCTACGCATCTCTGTCCAATGTCAAGCGCCTCTGCTCGCTGCCGATAACGATGAGATGGAAATCCTGATCATGAGCGATAGGGCTGTGAACTGGCCTCTGGATGGCACCTTCACCGGCGAGGCGACTGTAGCCAACAGGGCCCAGAACATGCGGACAGATATTTATCCAGGTTCTGCTTGCCGGCTAGGCAGCGCCTTCACCGCCAACATGACCAAGGATGGCACCAGCGTCCCTACCGGCGACGTGGAGTTGGCACGGGCGGTAAAGGTAGCTGATGTTCAGACGGCTGTCGGGGTAATGTGGACATCCCTGGAGCTAGTCTATGAGCCTAAGCATCCGCTGTGTCTGGTGGGGCCGAGCAACCTGTATATCTACTGGGGTGGCACTGTAGCGGTTACTGGTTTTGCTCAGATTGCGTGGATTGAGGGACACAAGAACGAAATCTTCCTGTAGGAGGAGCGGTGTTCTATCTGTTGCGAATCAGAGATGGTAGCCGAATCCTGGCAGAGGCCAAGCTGGAGGTCTATGACCCAGAGGCAGCCTGGGAGAGATTCGAGGAGGTCTTTGGGCAAGCCCTCAGCGCTCTCAGCGGGAGTTTTTACCATGTGGTCCGACTAGCGTGCAAGGGGGTTGCTGTTCCGCAGGATGTAGCAGCTCTAGATATTCACCGTAACGCATCGAATATTCTCATTCCCAAAGCGAAGGTAAGGCGCAATGGCCCGCTTCAACTGGCGTAGGCTAGTCCAGATCTTCGAGGGGCCGCCCGAGCTGGCACGGCCTGGGCAGGTGGAGCGGGGAGCAACGGCTCTGGGGCCTGATTTCCCAAGTAGCTCCGGTGACCGAGAACGGGGAAAGTTCCGCAAGAGCAAATATCCTCGTCTCGTCCTTGTTGGTGTAAGTAACGATGACGAGACGCCTATCACTCAGAAGACAGAGGAGGTGTTAGAGCGCATAAGTAACGACATGAATGAACTCCTGCAAGAAATCAGGTTGCTCCGTCAGGATATGACGGGCTAGACCCCTGCTCCTGAAGGAGGGGGGAAAGAAGGAGCAAGACAATGGCAAAGTATGGGACATTCCATGCGGTAATCGGTAACGGCGCTACGTTCCTGGCGCCGATTACAGCCTATCCTACAACGACCCTGACTATGGCCCTCTACAACCCAACCAGCGATCGGGTATACAAGGTCAAGGCTGTCCACTCGTTCCTGGCATCCGGCACCCCTGGCGCCGGTGGTGCGATTCTGGTCTGCGTAACAGCAGTTGCCCAGGCTCGCCCCACCCTCTCGACAGGGCCCAACGGTGGCTACGCTAACACGGTTATCTCTCACCTAGGCGGACGTGGCGCTCCTGGCGACACCCAGGGTGTGTTCATCAACGCCATCACCCTCACCGGCCCTCAGCCTGCCTGGGTTGCAATAGCGGCTGAGCCTGCGGCTGGCACAGGGGCGACTATTGGCACCCACGGCATTGCTGCGGACGTTCAGGCCTTCAACCTGGGAGTGCTGGGTGGCCACATGATGGGCATAACCTACCTGTCTGGCGCTGGCTCTACCCCGCTCTACGGCTTCGGCGTTACCTGGGAAGAGGAAGACGAGGAGTAGAACCAAGAAGTTAAATCAGGGAGGCACGTATGGGAGTAACCATCAAGAGCATCCTTGGTGTGGTCAAAACCGTGTCTCCCTGGTTCGACACGGGCTGGATACTCATTCCAGGGATTGGCACGGCCTCGGCCTATGCTGACCTGGATGCCTTCGGCACGCTCTTTGAGCTAACCCATTTGCCCAAGCGGGGCATCTTCATCTCAGCACGGCTTCTAGACTTGGACGATGAGGGCACTAACGCCAAGCTAGAAGTCCACTGCTTCCGTGAGCGATTCACGCCTACGGCGGATAACTCGGCTCTGGCCATCACTGATGCCGACGTGCGCTACGGTTATGAGTGCTCGATCAGCATCGATAACGGCTACGATAACAACACCAGCTTCTTTGTAGTCAAGGATGACCTCCGTATCCAGTTCTTCGCTCCCCGGCGACGGCTTTATGCCCAATGCCAAACCAGAGGCGCACCCAACATCGCTGCAGGCTCGGAGCCACTAGTTCGGCTACAGGGCATCGTGCTGGAGCCGTAGAGATGGGAGCTTAAAATGCCCCGCTATGGGCCTATCTTCGACGACACCGAAGAGGTGCGGCGCCGCCTCTGGGCCCCCATCTACGAAGCCGTCCTGACTATCCTGGGCTCCACAGGGACGATCATCCCGATGGGCGACACCAATGATGAGCCTGCGGATAGAACCACCGTCACCAGCCGGGGCGACGTGCAGGGGGTGTGGACTTACACGCCTGGAGCTGTCACTGTATTCGACCAAGGCCCGGCCTTTGAAGGCCCAGGCTACATCCCCGTTATAGCCTTCAATGGCGCCAGTGAGGCCCTGACTACACCCGATGTGGCCTACTACACCAGGGGCAACGGCACAACGGATTCAGCCTTCTCGGTTGGTGTATGGGCTAACGTTACGGATACAGCCGCCGCCCGAACATTCTTCAGCAAGTGGCAAGGGGCTGCGGCCAATGAGTGGACATTCTATGTCGACGCAAGCGATCTCTTAATACTGGACCTCCAGGACGAGAGCGTGGATATTGACACTCTCCGAACCAGCGATGCAGCGATCGCTATGGGGGCATGGCGCCTCTTTGTGGCGACCTATGATGGCACGGGTGGGGCTACTGCTGCCAACGGCATCATTCTCTACTCTAATGGGGCAACTATAGCAAGCACTGCAACTAACAATGCCTCTTATGTGGCAATGGAGGACACCGCTGCGACCCCTGCAATAGGGATGGTGGCTGACCCCGCCAGCTATTACCAGGGGTCGCTTGCGGGCGGGCCTCTCAGCCCCTTCTTTGTCCAGGCGGTTCTCTCCGCCGACGCAATACTGAGGCTCTATCAGTTGGGCAGGCCTGGCCTGGGGGTATGATGGGTGAACCACTGCGGCGGCCTGATGATGTCAGCATCGAAGACCTCTGGGGTGTTAGCGGAGCGCCTGCGGATGGCCAGGTGCCGACGTGGAACGCTAGTCAGGGCAAGTGGTTGTTCCAGGCGCCTGGGGGCGGCGGTATACCAGCGGGATGTATCGTCATGTGGGCCGGGCTCCTGGCGGATATACCATCGGGGTGGGCCTTGTGCGATGGCCAGGGGGGGCGTCCTGACCTGCGGGACAAGTTCATCAAGGGCTGGGCGGCGGGGGTTGACCCTGGGGGCACGGGCGGCGCCGCTACCCACGCCCATGCGGGCCACTCAGCCCATGTCGTAACCCAGCCTGGGGCTCACAGCGACCATATCTTCACTCAGCCTGGGGGCCACGTTAACCACGTTGTAACGCAAGCATCTGACCATACTGGGGTAATAAATCATACTCACCCGACAACTGACCCTGGTCATATTCACGATGAGTATCGCAACAGCGCCACTACGGGCGGCCTGAATGGGTGGGGAGCGGGGGATACCTCCACTAATACGCCCCTGTTGACGGGCTACGATACCGGCAGCAAGGTAACTGGTCTAACTGTGGATAATCCCGCTGGCGCCGTTGCTGCCCTAGCACACGCAGGGGCAGCGGTAGATGCTCATGGCGCCCACGCTGGAGGTGCAGTCGATGGGCACTCGGCCCACTCCGGAGCAGCCGTTGACGCCCACTCGGCTCACGACAGCGTTAGCCACGAACCAACATTCTACAAGCTGGCATTTATCCAGAAGGTCTAGCTGGAGGCGAATGTGTTCGGAGGCACCTACATCGTGGCGGCCCCTGATGCCACCTGGCTATCCAGGCAGCAAGCCCACTTCCAGGCCGGGGACGTGCAGGGCGCCCTGGATGCCCTGCCTACTAGGGGGGGCTCCATCGCGCTGACGGAGGGCCACTTCGCTAGGCCCTTCATGGTCCGCAAGGACAGCGTGGCCATTAGGGGCCAGGGGGAGGCAACGGTTCTCCGGCCCAACGATGCCGCCAACCTAGACCGCTTCATAGCCGTGGAGAATGTCTGGGGGCTGACGCTAGAGAACATGGCCATAGATGGCAATGGCTCCAGGCAAGCAGCGGGCCTGGGTTACGGCATCGAGCACGTCAGGATAGGCAGCCATCTCAGGGCGGCTCGCTGGCGGCTGGCCCACATGTATATCTACAACACCTGGGGTAGCGCCCTGCAACTGGATGAGGTCGACGGGCTAACCCTGGAAGATGTCCGTGTTGACCTCAGCGCCATGCAGGGGCCAATGCCGAGCATCCGGGCCGCTGGCTGTTATAACCTGCGGGTGCAGGGCTGCATGATCACCGCCAACCCAACAGGCGTTCCCCTTATCGTCGGTGGTAGCATAATGGTAAACATCCTCGATAACCACCTTGACGCGGTCGGGCAGACGGGCATTGATGTCGGCGGCTGCATTGATGTGCTCGTGAAGGGCAACATCGGCAGAAACATGGAGAACGGCATCTGGCTGGAAGACACCCTGGGGGCCATTATCTGCAACAACAACCTTCGGGCAGGCTCAGGCAGCGCTATACGGGTCCTCTGGACCCGTGTCCCGCCCCCTGACGCTTATGCGCTCATCAATGGTAACCACATATCGGGATTCAACCGGGGCGCCACAATATCGGGGGGCCGAGGCTCTTTCAGGGACAACGTTCTCTACGGTTGCGGCCCTAGCCGTGCGGCCCTGCTTCTAGGCGCTGCCCAGGGTGTCTATGCCGATGGTTGGGCCGTAGGCCACAACGAGTTCTACGATAGCCCCCAGCGAGCCATCGAGATTCAGAGTTGCCGTGACATCCGCATTAACCACAACAGGTTTAGCGGCACGGGGCAGGGTTCCAGCGGCATCGATGAATGGGATGCTGAAGGGCGAGGCATACCCCTGGATAATGTCATTGAGCATAACCGCTTCAGTAGGATAGGGGGACAACCCTGGCTAGTAGGGCCCGCAACAGTTGTGCGGGACAACATCACATAGGGAGGTTAGTAATATGCCGATACATATAGACCACAAGGAGATGCCCAAACAGCCTATTACACCCGAGCTTGTTGACCTCTACCTAGCATTCGGTATTGCTGTTCAAAAGGCTGTGCAGGCCAGTCTCAATCATCCTGACCTCGAAGTCCATATGCGTGATGGCCTGCTTATGCTCGGCTATGTGGGAGAAGCGCCAACATACTATGTTGGAACCAGTGGCGTTGAGCTGACGTCTGTGGACTGGGAGACTCTTGTTGCTGCAATGGCGAAGTTCCCTATTAGGAAACGTGAAGGGGGCAAGAATGTCACCTGCGGTTAGTAAACGTCAGCAACAGTTCATGGGAACGGAGCTTGGTCGTAAGAGAGCAGGCAAGAAGACCGTAACTGGTATGAGCGAGAGGCAGTTGGAGGAATATGCGGCGACCAAGCACAAGGGCTTGCCTGCTAAGGTGAAGAAGGGGGGGAAGAAGTGAGGCTATCAGCGGCAATCTCAGGGGAGCCTTCCCACGTTCTGGAGTATCTAGATGGCCACTTCCTGGTGATTACTGATGCTGCGCTGGATGCTCTAGCAGAGCACGATGAAGTCGACTACTTCAACATCATCCATGAGATACCGCAACGGTGGGAGCAAGAGTGGTGCTGCCAATCATGCAGGGCGAAGGGGAAGTAGATGAGTATCAAGAAGTTCTCCATTGTTCTTGTCGAGTGGGATGATGCTTGGTCGAGCATTCAGCGCGTAAATTGGGATGATGCCGAGAAATACGAGCAGCCATGTCCATCCATAACTGTGGGAATACTCAAAAGCCAAACAGACAAGGAAGTTGTGGTTTGTCGGGACCTCACACCTGGAGAGTTTTACGAAGATGGGCAGGCAACCGTTGCTGCTTGCCAGCGTATCCCTATGGCTATTGTGAAGAACATCCGGGTGCTAGGACAGGTTTGCTCTAAGGAGGGGAAGAAGTGACTAAACACCACTCTCCGGCACATCACAAGGCGATGGCGATGAAAGCTAAGAAGCGGGGTGATATGCCCATGATGAAGGAGCACATGGCAGAGGCTAAGGAAGCTGGAAAGAAGGCAGTGAAGCGGGGGAAGAAGTAACAAAGCCACCGCCCAAGTTGGCGCTAGTGGAGTGGCAAGTCCTGCCGGAGGGGAGTAGTGGGCGGCAACAAGAAGAAGGCTAAGGGCAAGCTGAAGGCTAAGCGGCGGGCCGAGCAGAAGCGGCAACAGAAACAGGCCAGAGCCCAGAAAGAGCGGTGAACCATCCCAACCTTAAGAGACTACAGAAGGGAGATGCTCCGCCAAGACCCTGCGTTGGGCAGGGTCGACGTTATTGCCTCTGGGGCGGCCACAACGATTGTCGTTACCGCCTTAGCCGGAAGTTTCCCCGACGACCACTGGAATGGGTATTACCTCCTTCGTTCTGATAGCGCCGCTGAAGCTCGACAACGCCGCTGCTCAGACTTCACCTCTTCCTCCGGCACCCTGACACAACCAGGGCCCGATTACTCAGACACAACATTTACATCGGAGAGCGTGGAGATATTGAAACACGCACCCCATCTCTACGACCTGGCTATCAACTCCGCTCTTCATGACATGCGGTTCCTGGACCGAGAGATCATCCCCACCACAGGCTCAGACCGCTACTCCCTGGTGGACATAGCGTGGATTACCAGGGAAGACCAGATACATCGGGTCCTCGCACGCTCCAGCCCTATTCTGAGCCGCAACCGCCACTTCGATAAGTGGAACAGCATCAGCTCAGCAGGGGCTCTGGTGCCCGACTCATTCACCCTCTCCGGCGCCTCGGCCACGATGGCCAGGGAGGCCACCGTCAAGCGGAGCCGCAAGTATTCCGTCGCCGTCACCCGTGCGGGAACTAATGCTGTGCTGGCTCAGGAGGTCGGGCTGCTCTGGAACTCCGTCAGTGGCGACTCCCTGCGGAGCGAGACCGTGACCTTGGTGGGAGTAGGGCGAAGCGGCGCTGCAAGTAGCTTGCGCTTCCGCATCAATGATGGGGTGACGACCAGCTATACGTCCTACCATACAGGCGGAGCTACCTTTGAGGAGCTAACTACAGAGGTCACCGTCGGCGCTGCCGCTACGCAGCTTGAGATAGCCGCAGTTCTAGAGACGGATGAGACGGCCTATGTGGACGAGCTATACCTGATATGGGGCAGCATAGGCGACGCTGCACGGGCTGATGTGTATAGCGAGAGGAACATCCCCTACGACATTGAGGAGGAAGCGGAGGCCATGGCCCTGAATATAGGCTATGCTAAGGGCATCGGGTCGCAGCTCATCATCGAGGCGCACCGACCCTACCTCCCCTTCGCAACGGTGCTGTCAGGTGACGGTTACAGTTGCGATGCGCCCCTGGCCGAGGTTGCTATCCTCGCCCGGGCGGAACTATATACAACCCTGGCAGCCGAGGCCACTGACCCGAAGCAGATGGCCAGGTTTACAGGCTTGGCCCAAATGGCGTATCTGGAGAGTCGGGGGGCTCGCAGGCCCCGGATGATTGTCACGCCACCCCGATTCTATAGCCAAGGACTTGCGTGATGGAAGGTAAAAACAATGCCTAAAGGACCGCTTCTCCCTACAACTTCCTTTGGATTGCCAGGCACTGGGACTAGCATCAAGGAATGTGAGGCAGGGCTAGGGTGGTCGAGCCAGATGGAGCAGTATCGCCCTGCCCAGGTCGAGCAAGCCACCATCTTTGCCCAGACACAAGAGGAGTTCTACAAGTTCGAGGCCCAGGGAGAAGCCTCCGCTGCAGAAGAAGAAGTTGCTGAGCCGACCTACAAGCCACCTGGGATGATGTCACCTGGGATGATGCCGAAGCCCTGGGAGAGTTTGTGGTAGGGGAGAAGCCCTGAGATGCTATCGGCAATTACCTATAACGGCGTCCGAATTCCAGTCGAGGGGCCGATACGGCGTCAGACATATCATGGCGATGAACCCCAAATAGTGCAGGGCCCCGGCGGTAAGTGGAACCGCCCCAAGAAGCAGTCCTACAAGATAGATACAAACCTCGCTGAGGGAGGCTTCAACTGGCAATCGGGCGAGTATCCCGAACACGCTACCCGCATCAGAACCAGCCAGCTTGTCTCCCACATCCCAGGGGTGCTCTGCCCCCCCTTGCTGGTGCAGTCCCAGAACTTCACCACCGACATCTCCACCCTCAAGGCTGGCAACGGGAGAGCCTTCCTGAGAGATCAGCTACAACGGCACTACCTGGGGCTTAGCTCGCTTCTTTATCGCACCGTGTCCGCAACTGACCATAGCCTTCAAGATAGCACCTATGCCCCTGCATCCCGCATCACCTGTCTTGACCACATCACCACCACAGGGGGAAGGGAGCTATGTGTCGGGATGCGCTCCACAACGGCAGTCATCCTAACCACTCCGACGGCAACGCCGCCTGCGGCCACGACAATGGATTGGCCATACAACCCTACCTGGGGCATTGTGGAAGTGCCTGCCATCTCTGCGAACGTGATCTACGCCAATGATGCTCTCTATATCTACCCCTTCTCTGCAACCCGCAGCCAAGCGATAGATGAGGACCGTTCCGGCGTTCCCGGTGAAATCCTCGAGACTGCGCCCAACCGTATCCTGCGGACCGAGGCTAAGGATACGGTTGTACCCCTCTCTGCCGACTGGGGCTCATGGAGCATCACAGCTCCTAATGGAGGCTTCGCCGTCGGGCTGGGCCCGGACGGGAACACCTGGTGGGTGATGCCCGTAGCTGGGGACCCTGACGCCATCACCGTGCCCAGGAAGCTCCGGAAGCTAACAAGCTTAACTCGCCGTTTCTCATCGTCGGCCTGGTTCGCCACCGGCTCTCTGGAGACGGTTGAGCTGGGGTTCTCGGTGAACCACGCTGCGGTGTGGGATATGGCTGGCATAGTCGCAGCGGGCGCCAAGCGGATGGTGCTGGTGGCCACTAATGGCCAGGTTGTTGACCTCTTAGTCTTCGGGCAGCAGGGACCGACCGCTACTTACACGATAGCAGGTATCTACGCCAACTGGCCCGACCTGGTGGCCGTGATTGAGAACACAGCCACAACACTTTGCCAGTTGTGGAGATACCAGGGTGGGCGATGGACAGCCCTCTCAGAGCAGATAACCACCGCTGGCGCTGTTATCCCACCCACTGGGCCTATAGACCTAGAACAAAGGCGGCTCTACGTTGTGACTCCGAACACTACCAGCACCGATGTGGATAGAATCAAGGTGCTAGAAAGTGGGTTGAACCCTCTGGAGGAGGAAGCCAACGCCAACTTCGCCACAGGCTCCAAGACCATAGTCCTGGCGAACCTGCACCTGCCGGACGGGGAGCCTGCCACGTTACGGGAGGCATACGTGGGAGGTAGCCCTGACTGGCCGATAACAGCTAACAGCACTGTCCAGATAGAGACCAGCGACGATGGCGGGTCAACCTGGGACGACGTGGGCACGGCTACGGCGCCTCGCACCTGGCTGACTCCGGCTACACCCATTGAGCTGTCGAGACAGGTCATGGTGCGGATAACCATCGCCCATACATCAGGAGCCCCAGCCTCAGCCTTGCCCATCGACCTGGTCTTCCTCAGCCGCATCCGAAACAGGTGGATATTCACTATCAAACTGAATGCGACTGAAATCAATACAGCAGTAGGGCCGGGGGATTGGGATAATATCAAGACCGCTCTGACAACAGGCAAGCAGGCGACTCCGACGCCAACGCTCCTAATAGGCACGGAGACCCATCGGGCCGATCTTGCGGACGAAGACATCCGGGAGGAACTTGCAGATGTAGGTGGCCTGCCCAAGCTGGTCTCTGCCCAACTAATGCTAATTACGATATGAGGAGTATAATGCAGGCGATGGAGAGTTCACGTGGGCAACCCGATCATCGTGAAGTTGGAGGGGGTTGGCGGCATTGTGCTGTTCTCCCGTGCGGGGGACACCGTGCGGATTGAGTTCGCCAAGCCACTAGGTCCTGATTTCTTGGAGTTTTACCCTAGCACCAGGGTTCAAACTACCCTGGCCGGGTTGCAGAAGATCATGGCCATCCTGGAGACAGGGGGACCAGATCTAGGAAAGATGCTGTAATGGAGTATATAACCTGTCCTGGCGAAGGGGAGCCCTGTCCGGTAGGGCCTGTTCTCCAGCGCATCGAGGCCAAGCTGGACAAGCTCAACGGGCGGGTGCAGACCATTGAGGCATGGTGGCAACGGGCCCAGGGCGCCCTAGCCATCTTGGCCACCTTAGCCGTAGCTGGATGGGCCTTGGTTATTACACTCCTGGGGAGGTGAGGATGGGAAACCGAGCGGTAGTCATGTGCGAGTGGGATGAGGGCGCAAGGGAACACTTCAGATGCTACATCCCCGAGGGGCAGGACGATGCTTCTCTACAAGCCGCTTTTATCGCCATCGCGAGCCTACTAATGGAGCGGGGCTATGGGCCGCAGGCAGTAGGCCAGCTAGTGGGGCAAGCATACCATCTCCTCCAGCTACGGGGGCAGCGGAATTGAGTAGTGTGGAAACCATCACCTGGAAAGTGGGGCGCTACATAGTGAATCGCCGGAGCAAGATACTGCATAGAGAGCGTCCAGAAGAGCGGTGCAATACAGATGCGCTCAAGGTACGGCAGTTCTGCAACCGTCAGGAGGCCCTAGCGGCTCTAGGTCAGGGCTGGCGCTGCTGCAAGATATGTCTACCCCAGGGAATCCGATTGGGAGGCTAGAATATGCTCTGTTCTGAACCTAGAAAATGTCCACGACGGCACTATTTATATGGCCAAAGGTAACAGGTCAGCGACCGCCTAGTCCGGTCGCCAGTCTCCGAACCATGCTTGATAGGCATTAGCCATCTCCCTGAGCGTAGCCATAGGCCGCTGATTCGGAACCACAAGCTCCTCAGCGATGCGTATGATACCCCGCGCCAGCCAGTCCACATAGTTCTGCAGATTCTTTAGTTCTTCCTCCAAGTGGGTGATGCGTAGCCAGAGTTCCTCAGTCTCGTCAGGCACTTGCTCCTCCAATTCAGGCATCCATTCTTGCCAAGTATCGCCTGGGCAGGCGGTGCCGTATCCAGACAACGCCCACTCCCTATGGCCTTTCACTGGCGCCTGTCGCCCCAATTGCCGTCGCCAAACAACCACAAGCTCCCTGGCCGAGGCAATGGCTTCGGAAGTTGGCCGCTCAGTCATAAAGTTACCCATCAGGACGAATGAGGCTATCTCATAATTGCGCTTGGCTATCCCAGCCCGCACCTGGGTCAAGGGCCCCATCGAGTAGGCTCTGCCTGATGGAAATATGGCAGCACTGTAGCCAAAGCCCCCGGCGTCGAACTGCTGCTGATGGTAGGCGTCTAGGGCCTTGATGTGCGCCTCCTCCTCAGCTATGGTGTCCATCTCGTGGACCGTCATATTGGGGGCTGTGCAGTGATGGATGCCAATACCAACAATCCCCGCCAGGCTACGGGTTGCATAGCCAGGGCCAACGCTAAATGATACATCAATAAGGTTCATGGCTCCTCCATGCGAGCAGATAGGTCATAGCTGTTATTCAGGGCTGCCTGAATAACCCGCCGCAGGCAGGCAGAACACAGCTCTGGCTTTGCACTGTTTCTACATGTCACCCTCATTTGGACCTCGAACCGCTCGTACCCCTCCTTGGAATCTAATGCCGACCCGTTCCGCATGTCACCACCGTAACCGTCCTCGTAGCCTCCGCAGAGGTCGCACTTGTAAGCTTTGCTCATGGTTCCTCCTCCTCTGGCCAGAAGATCAAGGCCCACGCCTTGGTGCCCATTTCACCTAACCAGGCTATCCCTTCAGCGACGGACTCGAAAAAAACATCAACATGTGTATTTGGCGGGAGATGGCCCCTGTCCCAGCACTGGACGATGCGGGGGCGGGGACCCAGGACCACGAGCGTTGAGCCCAGGGGCATCTCCCACGAACAGGCGGCGACCCCCTCCTGCACCTGGACGCCGCTGTAGGTTCGCCCACAGAAGCCGCTGTCCAGGTGCTCGTAGCCAGGACTGGCTCCGCAGGCGTAGATGGAGAGGGTCACCGCTAGGATAAGCACTGCCTACGCCTCCTCCTCTACCCTAGCGCCTCTGCGAACCTGGTTGCCAATGTGGTCGTGCGTGGGGTCGATGCAGATGTCATCGTCGCCCAGGCACTGCGCACCCCCCGTCTGCACGCGGAATGTGCGCCCGCAAGCGTCAGGCGGGGAGCCTTGCGGCAGCCCGCACTCGTAGTCTCGGGCGCGGTAGTCACGGTCTATCGAGTCCCGGTAGACCGTGCCCCGGGATGCCGGGGCTCCGCAGTATGGACATCTAGTTGCCGCGCTGCCTCCTGCTGTCATGGTTGCACCTCCTCTTTTCCCACCTCTCCCTCCCACTAGACCTACGGCCAGGCCGGATACT
>ERZ1292632.406-Hain-H43-01um-R2-406-length-45558-cov-6_pt2 | contig 33900 bp, 48 predicted proteins | sample MGYA00564407_ERZ1292632 | MGnify/ENA primary metagenome ERZ1292632 (study PRJEB36523, sample SAMEA6512637) | groundwater metagenome | collected 2019-01-08 | study: AquaDiva: Metagenomics assemblies of 32 groundwater samples | reverse complement strand
GCGCTGTTGGTATTCGACCTCGATTGCATCCAGCTTGGTACCGGCCGAATCCTTTTCCATCGATTGTACGAGGTCATAAACCTTCATCCGCTCGGCATATTCCCTTTCACCCTTCTCGATCTCGCGCTGGATCTGCTCGGCCCGCATGCGCTGCTCCTCGTCCAGCAGGGCGACGTATTTGGCCTGGTACCCGAGCCGTTCCTTCTGGGTTTCGGTCAGGTTAATGGCACTGGCCAGGATTGCCTTGAATTCACCATGGCTGATCTGGTGCGCGCGGTATTCCTGTTCGGCATTGGCGACGCGGTCCTTGAGCATGTCGGCCGACGTCTTCAACAGATTGGCCTTCCACTCTTCCAGCCGGGCAATCTCGTCCGTTGTCCGCTTCCCCGTCCCCTCGAATAAATCCCCCCGGGCCTTGAGGCGATTGAGCTCCCGGAGCTGGGCATTGATCTTTTCTATATCGGTGCCGCTTTTCTGTATGATCTTGTCCGTATCCCGCTCAATACGGTTGCGGACGGCAGCATATTCAGCTTGTTTCTTGATTTCCTCTCCAATGTTCTCATTTTCCTGTTTTTGGCGGTTGAAATCATCAAGCCGCGCCTGATCATCTTTGGAGTATACGGACTTAAATTCCTGAATGGTTCCGGTACGACTAAAAACGGCTTCTTGAGCAACCGACTTCATGGCGGCCCTGGCCGCCTCCATCTCCTGCTCGATTCTCGTTCGTTCGTTCCGGACGGCCTGGGCTGCGGCCTCTAGCCGCGCTTCGGAATAGTTTTTGAGACGATCGGTGAATTCTTTCAACCCCTGCTCGGAGGCTTTACGGGAAGCCTCATCCACACCGCGGAACCCTTGGGAGAGGGCGGCCAAAAGACCGATAGCAGCGCTGATCGGCAGAGCATAGGCGGCCAGCGCGCCCCCGGCCATTTGCAAGGTGAACATCATGCCGGTGGCCGTGTTGGTACCTTCGGTGAAGGCCTTCGAAAGCCGTTTCTGCGATTCGGAAGCGCCGTCGACATCGGAAATCAGCGCATTGGCGATAAAGGAAAGTCCCAAGAGCGCCTGCGACCCTTTGTGCGCCGCCATGGAAAAATGCTCCGTCTCGCGCCGCACGCCCACCATCCCTTTTCCCTCGAGGTCCTTCAGCTGCAGCTCGGCGGTCCGGAGTTCCTTGGTCCAGCGGCGAACATCCTCCGGATCGGTTGCCTGATCGATCGACGCTTTAAGATTATCGATCGCGATTTTCAGGCTCTCGACGATCCCCAGCTGCTCGACCATCTCGGCGTTCTCCTCCTGAACGTCGCCGGCGGCCTTCTGGGCCGCCGCGGATTTTTCGGTATAGGAAAGCTCATTCGCCTCGTGCATCTCCTTCGTCCACCGGACAGCCTCCCGCAACGGCCCGATTGCCCCCTCCAGTTCGGTGTTCGTTCGGTTGATCGTGATCGTGAACTGCTTGCCCGAAGCGTCGGCCGCATTGATGGACCTGCCGAGCGTGCCGATCTCCTTCTCGGCGATCGCCGCGTTCTGCGTGACGTTGCTCGTATCGAGCAGCATCTGCGCGGTCAGTTTTCCTACCGAATCAGCCATTGCGTTCTCGCTCTCGTTCCAGTTCTTTTATCTTCTCATCGATGACTTGGTGGTGTTTCATGCGGACAATGATCAGCCGGTACACATCCTCCGCCCGGGCGGCGCGGATGGTATTGATCAGGCGGAGGTCGCCGTCGGCGAGGTTGTAAAGGGATTCTTCAAGATGAAGGGAAGCCCCTGAATGATCGGTATCGTATCGGCTTTCAACAGCGAGCTGTCGCTCAAAATCAAATAAGCGCTGATCCAGCTGCTGTTGATCGTAAAAAAATCGGCCAGTACCCTCGCGATCTCCGAGTTGTGCAGCCGCAGGATGGGATCGTCCGGATCGATGCCCGAGCGCCGGGCCCTCAGGCGGTTCAGCCACCGGTGCACCAAGGTGGGCTCATCGGGCTTCAGGACGATCCGGATCACCTCCCGGATCACGTTCTGCTCGAAGAGCCGGTCGACGATCGCCGCCAGATCGTTTGCCTGCTGGCCGCCGGCGACATAGGACCGCCAGGCGGCGGGGATGATTTCCCGGAGCTTCACATCCTCCTCGTAGGTAAGCTCGAGCTGACGGAAGCGGACGCCGCGGAAACGATACCGCTTGACGACCCCTGGGCGTTGCTGCGTGTCGTTCGCCGGAGCCATCGTTACACCCCGTAGTAGGATTGCTCGCCGGCGAAATGCCGGGCCAGCATCGCCACCGGATCGGCGATCATGCCGTCATTGCCGAACGTATAAACGCGCACATCGCCGATATCGACCTGGGAATACTCGGCCGCGGCCGACCGGCCAAGCATGAAGTTGACGGCATTATCCATGTTGCCGATATCGGTCAGGTCGGCCGGATCGCCGGAGGCAGCGCCGTTGACGACCATCTGTGCCGTGGCCTCGCCCCTGTCGACGACGACGGCTACATGCTTCCACACGTTCTGGGTTGCGGTGGCCACCGAGAGGGCCGTGGCGGAGTCGACGCCGTCGGCCACGCCGAGCCGGAGCGTATTGTCGGTATGGCGGAACAGGATGTAGCCCGCGTTGGTGCCGGCGCCGGTATCTTTCTTTCCCAGAAGGCGCTGTGTGCTGCCGTTGGCCGCCTGGATCCGGATCCACGCCTCGAGAATGAAATCCTCGGTCGAGCCCATGTTGAAAATGTTGCCATGGGAGAGGTAATCATTGGCGCCGTCGAACCGAAGATAGTTCGGCGTCCCCAGCTTCTGGATGTCGCTGGTGGCCGCATAGCCGTACAGGGTGCCATGGCGGGCCCATCCGGAGGAATCGAGCACGTAGGCTGTGCCGTACCCGTACAGATCACCGGAGCGGGGCGAGAGCCATAATCGCAGGCCCGCCAGGCGGATCTCGCGGCGGGATTCGATCATGTAATAGGGCGGCACCTCGTAGCCCAATTGCTGCTCGACCGCCCATGCCATAAACGGCAGCGTCCGCTTCCCGGCCTGGTAGGCAAGCACCAGCGACGGATCGATCACGTTCGAATCCAGGGCGAAATACTGGAAGCGATCGGGCGCCGCCAGGCCCGAATACCGGATGGCGTACTCGATGTTTTTCGAGCCGGTCACCAGGGCGGTCTCTTCCACCGATGTCTGCAGCGCCCTGGTCTCCACCGATACGGTGCGGTCCTGCGGCAGCACGGCCGCGAGGTTCCCGCTCTCGGAGGGGACTTTGACCATGGTATACGCGTCCTTCAACGTGGTGCCGTCCAGGTAGCCGATGCAGGCAAACTCGCTGTCGGCCGGGGTGGTGACGCGCCGCACCTCGAGGTTGTCGAGGCCGACAACGCTGAACCTTGTCCGATCTTTTCCCAGTGCCATTGTTTACACGTCCTTGCTCGTAAGTGGATGAGGTGCCGGTATCGCCCCGCGCGCATCGGCGGCGGGGCGTTGGCGTGATGATCAGACCGCGGCGGTCCAGATCGTACCGGTCGCCGTGGTGATCTGTCCCTTGGCGGCCGCCGATTCGATCAGGATGTACGGCGCCGGGGCCGTGATGTTGAAATCGCTCGGGGTGACCGCTACGTCGCCCTTCGGCGCCAGGCAGTGGATCTTCATCGGGATGATCCGCTCCTTGCCCGCGTCGAACGCCAGCGAGAGGTTCGGATTGATGATGCAGCACGGGGCGTAGAGCTCCTGGTAGCGGCCCGAGTCGGGCAGATAGACCTGGTAGTAGATGTGATAGAACTTGTTCGGCGCCGCGATGAGCAGGCCGATCTCGTCGGAGCTGGACTGCTTCAGTTCCACATCGATCTCCACGTCGCGCCCGCCGGACTGCACGTGCACCAGGCTGCCCTGGATATCCACGGATTTGACCATCGCGTGCTTGTCGTTCAGGTTGACCTTCACCAGATGGCCGGTATCACGCATCGTTTGCAGGGCGCCGCCGGACGCGATCTGCTCAAGCTTGAGGAGGCCGCCGCCCACCACGTTGATTCTTGATCGGTTCTTTTCCAGAGCCATGGGATTGATCCTTTATGATTAGGGTTTGATGATGCGGTGCCACAATTCCAGCTGGAACGTGGCCTTGTGGCAGAGTACCTCGCCGAACATATACAGCCCGGCCCGGACGAGGCGCACCGGGTGAGCGAAAAACACCAGGCCGTTGAAGTGCTCCGTAAAGCGGAACTCGTCCTCGATGGCCCGGACATAATTTTGGAAGACGTCCTCCGACGGCGCGCTGTCGTGGTCTTTGAACGAATACAGGAACTCGATCTCCCAGATCTCCTGCTTGACGGTCGAAAGGATCTCGAACTGGATATCGTAGTTCCCGAGGTCCCGCTTGCTCACCGTCTCGTCGTTGGAGATGCGGCTGAACCAGGCCACGGCGATCACCCCGGTCTGCGGATCGCGGAACTTGGCCAGAAAGCTTGCCCAGTCGGTGGCATTGCGCCGGAACTTGTAGACCGGGCAGGTCAGGGCGTTGACCAGGTGGGCGTAGATCGCGTCACGGACCAGGTTGTAGGTGGTTGCCGAATCGTAGGGAGCGCCGGGCACTCCGCCAATGGGATCGGATCCTATCTGGCCGGGCATTGTTCACCCGGATAATGGATTGCGTAATCACTGACGATCGCGATATGACCGCACACGGAACACTTGTAGGACGTCTGGCGTCCCACCGTAGCCTCGACGGTGCCGAGCTTCACCATGGTACCCGATGTCTCGACGTCGTGGTTGCAGGCGCTCATTACCATCCCCCCGCCGAAATCGCCACACGCTTCCAGCTGTTCTCGGCGATGCAAACGTAAAAATAGTTTTCATCCCACGAGATCATACCTGGCGTGCCGGTATCCGTCGATGTGGCCGGTACTGTTGTCGGTACGAATGTGACGTTTCCACGCACAGTGAGATTCGCGGGGAGGATTTCGCCATATCGCGGGTTGTATGCGCCGACCTCAACGTCGTTGAAGACCCGCACCCCTCCGTCGATCAGCATGGCAAAATTCGAGTCCGCATAGGTGGAATTGTCAATGTAAACCGACGTGCCGTATAGTTTGTTTTTGAATCCACCGTAAAAGTAATTGGCGCTCACAAGCTTTTCCTGCCGGGCCCAGCTGTTGCTGCTATACCACGCACCGGCTTGGTTCACTATCCCCATCTCCGATGCGTCGTAAAACACATCAGCGGTGTCCTTCGACTCCAGAAACACATATCCGTTTCCCTCGGCGCTGAATTTGCGATTCGTGCCGGCAACGATCTCCACGTTGCCATATAGCCCCAAATTCCCCGTAATCTCGTAGTTCGCGGCGGTGTCGAACCCTGATCCGCCACCCATCGCACTTCTCAATGCTGCCGTGGAATCGTTGAGTTTTTTTTGCGTTACGTACCGGACCCCGCCGGAGCTGTCGATTTTGGGGACATTTGCACCCGACAACGCGCGCGCTACAACCATTGAATCATTTAACCGTGTCGGGCTGCTATACCCGGTCGCCGAGTCACTCCGGTTAATCTTCAGACTGTTCTGGTAGGACGTTGCGAATTTTGAGGAATCCACCGTACCGGCAGACCTAACGCTATCAGCAAACCCAACGCTGTCGATTCCGGCGAGATCATCGATTAACTTTTTGGTCACGCCCAGTACCATTCGGTATGTAACTCCCGTTGTGCTGTGTGCCCGGGCCGCAATCCCTTCCTGACCGCGCGTCACGGTAAGCACGTCGCCCGAACGTGCCGTTACCCGGATGATCTCGACGTATGGATCATCGGCCGGGTCAGGATAGGCATTCGATGCCCACCAGACCAGGTTGAACGCACCATCGACCGAAGGATCAGGTAGTTTTGATCCATGGCCGGGGGTGAGCTGGATTGATGTGGCCGATACGTCGTAGCCGCGGCTTACCGTAACCTTCGCAAAATTGCGAACCGGATCGACACTGAGAGCGCGAACCGGCAGGAGGAGGACGGCAAAAATAAGGATGAGTTTTTTCATGATTATCCTTTCGGGCGGAGGTGCCTGCCGATCCATTCGGCGATATCGATGTAGTAGGTGCGGCTGTCGGGCGTTTCGGTGACCGAATAGTTCAGGCCCATCTCCTCGCACGCGCCCTGGATAATGTACTGGCCCCTGGTTCCCTCCTCGTGGATTTTTGCCTGGATCGCATACGCCACCCGGAGGATCTCCTTTTGCCGCTTGTCCCCCCGCAGTACTCGCGTGCCCTTCCGCGCCGGCGCCGCCCGGCCGCCGATAAACTGCAGGCCGATCGCCTTGACGTGCGGCTGGAGCTTCCCTTCCACCCACTCGATCAACGGCTGGATCGGGGCCCAGTGCGGCACGGTGCCGGTCTCGACATACAGGGCGTAGTCATACGGCGTGCCCACCGAAACCGCATAGCCGCCTGTGACCTCGCGGCCGGAGGCGACGAACGATCCCCGGAGGTTCGCCGTCGCGCCGGTCGGCGCCAGGCGCTGGATCACGCCGGCGAGCTGGTGGGCGAGGGCAAGCATGCCGTTCTGTACATCCCGGACGGTCTCCTGACTCCACCTGGTTGCGTCAACGTTCCCTTTAAATTCAGCGGACACCGGTGATCCTCCGGTCATGGAAGAGCGCCGAGCCGCCGAACGTGTTGATGTTCGTGATCTGCTTGTCGGCAAAGGCCGGCTTGGTGTTCTGTTTCGGCTCGGCCTCGCCGAACACGCTCACGCAGTAGATCTTCCAGAACTCCTTGGCGAGCTTCAGGTACTTCGAGGACTTGTCGTGGTAGTTCACTACGTCCGAGCTGATGGTCGCATCGGACGACTGGGCATATTTCGAAGCCAGGCGCATGCACATCAACGATGCGGCCAGCGTGGTGATGTTGGCAAAGTTCTCCCTGGTGTCCGGGAAGTTCTGCGTGCCCGCCTGTGGCAGGCTCATCTCGACGCAGAATCGGGCGACGAAGTACGAGGTCGCCGTTGGGGATACGGTGAGGAACCGGAGGACTTTGTTGCTGCCGTCCTGTGCGGTCCCGTCATCGTAGATCATCCAGTCCTTGTTGGTGATCAGCATGGCCGGCGGCACCGATCCGGACGGATATTCGATCTCCTTGATAAGGGAGAACTCGTCTTTCCAGAGCGAGCCGAAGACCGCGGGCAGGCTGTAATCCCGCGTGCCGTTGCCCTGGACCTTCTTGGCCACCAGAAACGGCTTATGATGCTGGTACAGGTACACCGCCTGGGTAAGGATGTTGTCGAGATCGCCACTGGTAAGCTTGCCGGCGCCGTCGTCGACCAAGCTCTGCAGCTCGGTCAGGTAGTCCTGGTAGGTGTGCGGCTGCTGGATATCGAGAACGAAGAGCTCGTCGATCGCGCTGTCCACTGCGGGCAGTCCGGATCCGGCCAGGAGGATCACCGAGGTGCCCGAGACGTAGGACGCCACCCGGCCGTAGAACAGATCGCCGCCGGAGCGGAACATCACCTGCCGCTGTCCGCTCTCATCACTGGAGTCGAACACCGGGGTCATGACCGCTTCGGAGATCGTGCGTGTCGAGGCGGTGAACACCGCCGTGCCGGCTGAAAGGTATTTGGAGGCCATAGCAAAAAAAAAGATTAATCGTGACGGGAGTCGTGATGCCCCGCGCAGTAAGGAGGTGAAGGAACTCCGCGCGCACCCGGCTCCCGCCCGGTTTCACCCCTAATCCACCTTAGGGAGTGAGATCCTGGATTGTGACCCATGCCGAACCGTTCCACGTTTTCAGCGTGGTGTCTGCCGCGTCGACGATCGTGTGCAGGAAGACGCTGTCGCCGGCCGCGATCGTCCGGAGGGTGAAGGTCAGACCCGGCGCGCCGATCGTCGCGGTGCCGGCGGTGGTGACCGTGCCGTTGAGCATGGTGGCGCCGGTCGTGCGCACGCTGATGCCCAACAGCGTATCGACCGTCAGCTTGGCGAATGTCCGGCTCGGGCCGGCCGCTTCGGACTGCGGCGATACGAAAAGTATCCCGGCCATAAAAATAACCAGGATAACGAAGACTGCAATGGCGTTTTTCATGGCTTATCCTTCGAGATAATCGAGTTCGATGAGTGTGCCGGTGATGCTCGGCGTGGTACCGCCCAGGGTGAGGACGATCTTACACAGGCTGTCCTTGGCGATATAGGTGCCCTTGGCGAAAGTGGCTTCATAGGTCGTATGCGCCGCGGTCGCCGCATCGTTGTCGGTCGAGACCTTCGTCCCGTCGTCGGTGAGGGAGATGACGTAGGTCTCGTTGCCGCTGGTCCGGTCAAGCGCCGTGCTCGTAAATCGGAGCGAGAGCGGGACCATGCCCTCCTGGGCGACGAACGATACGATCGGGTTCTGCGTCGCCTCGATGGCCGAGTCGACGAAGATTGTTTTGGTCCGCTTCGGGAACCCGGGCGGAACCGCCGAGGCCGCCGTCGCCATCATGGCAAACGGGATCCAGCCGGTACGCTTGCCCAGGTACCAGGCCGCCCCGATGATCAGAAAAAGAATGAGGAGCTTCATCATGAGTTGTTGCCTTTCTGACTGAACGAAAGTGATTGAATCTCCCCGGGAGCGGACCGATGACCTGGCACGCTCCCGGAGAAGGAAAAATTATTAGGCGACGATGGACCCGTCGAAGCACCGGTAGTCGGTGATCACCGCGCCGTATTCGTGACGGATCTTGTAGGTGATCGTATCATTGGTGAACCACGAGCCGACATTGGCCAGGTCGGAGACGAACAGCTGGGGCTCCTGGTTGCCGTCAAGGAAGCCGAGCTCGATGCCCTGGCAGTCCATGCCGTCGCAGCAGGCGGCCCAATCGGTCGCATCGTCCCAGTAATCGATCACGATCGGCACGATCCCGCGCTTCTGCAGGAAGGTCGGCGTGTCGTTGTACTTGTCGTAGGCCGGCGTGACCAGACCATAGGCGGTTTCCTCCAGATCCGGCGGAACGAGGATATAGCGCAACCGAAGGCCGATCCGCTTTGAATTGTCCTTCATGGTCTGCTTCTTCATGCGCAGCCGTGCGGCCGGAAGCCCGGACGAAAGGGCGGTCGTACCGGTGTTGGCGTGGTTGTTGTGGTACAGGGCGACCGAGTCGTAGATCGTTGGATTGACAGACGGCCGGACCAGATCGTAGACGAATTCGTGCAGGGTCTGTGCGGAGGCCCGGGCCATGCGCCGCGGAAAATCCGAGATGGCGCCGATGACGTCGTTCTTAATCATCTCGCGCGTGATCGTCTCGGTCCCGCCGCGCTTTGCCGGCACGTAGGTCGCCTCCTCGTCGGTCGGGGTGGCCATGGGCGCATAGGCCTGACCCTGGCCGACCGTCGGTAAATTGGCGTAACCGCCGTAGCGGACCCGGTGCTGGGTCATGAAGTTCGGCAACGGTACGATCTTCACGATCGGCCGCCAGGTATCGAGGGCAAGCAGTGTATAGTCCCGGATCATTTGCTTGTACAGGACGTCCTTGACCAGGTTGGCGAAATCGGTCGTGGTGATCGCCTCGCGCATGCGCGAGAGGTTCTTTTCGCCGCTCACCTCCTCGTCGCCGGTGAACAGCACATATGCCTCCCGGAAGGACTTCATCGGCGTAACCCCGCCCAGCTGCTTGGTCACCTCGTCGGGGGTGGGCGGCTTGTTCGAATAGCGCCAGAAGAACCCTTCCAGGCCGTACTTGATCTTGTCGATCGACGTCTGGCCCATGCTCACATGCGTGCCGGGTCGGGTCTCGACGAACTTCGCATACGTATCGCGGGTCTTCTTGATGAAGGCGTCGACATCGGCTTCCAGGAAGATCTTGCCCTTGAACTGCTCCTCGACCATGTCATGCAGCGGCGCGGGCAGCTCGGCGTCCTTTAGGGCGGTCTTCAGGTAATTGGCGCAATGAGCCTCCTGGAGCTTGACGACTTTCTTCGAAAGATCGTCGGCATGCTTGTTGATGTCGGCGATCGCTTCCTTGAAGATGGTCTTGACCTGGTCGGGCGTCGTGCCCCGGGCGACGACGGCGCTGGCCGCATCGGTCAGGGCCCGGGCTTTGGCGGCATCCTGCACGGCCGCCTCCCGGAATTCGGTGATTCGTTGATCGAGGAGCGTCTCCTCGATTTTATCCCCATCGGGGATCTTCAGGCGCGGGGAGGCCTTGTCGGCTTCGCGCAGGTGGGTGAGCAGCTCGTTCTCGTTCAGGCCGAAATAATCGACCTTCGCTTCCATGAACATCGCCGGAAACGCGAAGAGGAACAGCGTCAAAAGTTTGTTTCGCATCGGACTGACTCCATTCTGGGATGATGAGTGATGAGGTAACGTGTGAGATTCAACCATGCGGTTGAACTTCCCGCCGGCGGCGCCGCGTGAGCAAAGATCAACACTCTCGACGTAGTCAATGCTGAGCGCCCAGGGAAGCTGCTCTCCCCCGAGGTCCGGCGTCGGCCTGGCTTCAGCACTGCCACCGGCATTGTGGCTGAGCTCGTACGGCATCGGCAGCTTCTTGTCGTGGGCGAAGAGAAGGTTCTCTCGAAGCCAGCCGGCACTGGGAAAAATGTTTAATAACGCCCTGATCGATCCGACGCCCTCGGCATCTTCGACGTAGCGACTGTTGCTGAGCGTCGCAACCTGGTCTTTGATGTCCACCGCGGACGCATCGACGTGCGGACCGCCCTTGTGCGCATAGACCTTTGCGCCATCATACAGGGGGGCGGCCGCCTGGAGGGTGTGATTGGGATACCAATAATGGGGCGGGGCGCTGCTCCGGCCCTTCTGGATGATGGTAACTTCCCACACCGACCCGCGCGGCGCCTTTGCGTCGGCGGCTTCCACAAACTGAAAGACCGTCGGGAATTGGATCGTGAATGCCGTCTCCTTGCCGGGATGGTTCTCCCGGAATCGGACGGGTGAGGTATTTTTTGCCCCGGACATCGCTTTACCCGGTGATATGCTTGCGGAGGCCGAGGGCGCCGGCATGGACCACGACGGTGACGGTATCGTCCTTTGCCGCGAAGTCCGCCAGCACGAATTCGGAGACCGGTACGGTGGGATAGGCCTGAAGTGCCCCGTTGAACCCCTTGACCACGCCGTTCGGGAGCTTTGCCCCTTTGGCCGCGAGGCGCTTCTCGAGATCCGGATCGAGCTTGATATCGCCCATCCTCAGGACGATCTTGGCGCGCTCGGGGTCGACCTGGGGGTTGAGGGCCCGCTGGGCCGCTTCGGCGTCGCGACGTTCCCGCGCGGCCTTCTCCCGGCGGAGCTCGTCGAGCTCGGAGAGGAGAGCGGCGACTTCTTCCGGTGATCGTTGCTGTGCCGCGATTCCGGCATTGGTGTCTGTCATCTGACGATTCCTTTCGTGGATTGGGGATAGTAAAAAAGGCGAGCAGTCCGAAACTTGCCCGCGCTGGGGGTCGTTCCATCATGTTCGCCTGAAATCTTGCCACCTGTGGTGTGCAAGTCCGGCTGCGGTCACACCGCAGAACAACATCGTATGTAATTGCAGGGGAGCTCTTACGATGAACTCCCCCGAACCTGATTGTGCCCTTCACGTCGTAATCGCATAGCCGCCCAAGAACGCTTCCGAATCATTTCCGCTTCCCGGGTACTTGGTCACTCCGGGGAGTCGTCGTTCAGAACCTGGCCGGCGGGCACCTTGCTTCAGCCATGAGAAGAATTTGTAGCGGCGACAGGATTTGAACCTGCAACCTTCGGGTTATGAGCCCAACGAGCTACCAATTGCTCCACGCCGCAGTAACGAGGGATAATATATCATTGCCGGCAGCCGATTGTCAACGACATTTTGTCACCGTCCCCCTTGATAATAAAAATCCCGTGACGGAAACCCGCCACGGGACAACAACTTACCTTCAACAGGATCGGGACTACTTTTTTTTCTTATCTCCGGGATTTTCCCCTTCATCCCCTTCCTGTTCATCGAGATCCTCCGGCATGAGCCGATCCTCATCGGTCAGGTTCTCCTCCGAGGGGTAATATCCCTTGACCGCCGTCCGGTCGACCAGGACATACCCGCCTTCGTTTTTTTTAGGCATCGGATTTTCTCCTTTCGTAGTAATAGCCGAATTTTTCGGCCATCATCTGATTGATCTCGTGCGTCCACTCGACCCAGTTCACCTCGTGGGCCTGCTCCACCGATAATATACCGCTATCCAGGAGACGTTGCAACCGGCCGTTGTATTTCGGTCTCAACTCCTCGCGGAACCTGTTGTACCAGGCGCGCCAGGTTCGAAGCGAGACCCGTCCGTACAGCTCGCGGTTCGGTCTGGCTATGTAGGTGAAATCCTTTCCCTCGGCGACGATCTCCCGGAGACGCGCCACATGAAGGATATCAAGGTCCCAGTGCGAGAGCGATGAGTTGCTCGGGTGATTATGGGTCAGGATGTTACCGCTCATCAATCGGATCTCCTGAAAATTAAAGTTTACCTGGCCCTTTGTCCCCGTCTTTTCGAACACTTTTTCACCGTCCGGGTTGAAGATCACGGCATGCTCGATCGTATTGCCCTTTGATTTACTCAAAGACCTTTCCCGATAGCGGCGACGGTGGTCATCGAGCGTTTGCGGCGTAACCGGCCCGGCTTTCCCGGCCCGCACCGGTGCGGGCTCCGGCTTGGGCTGCGTGACGATCTCGGGCGGCCGGACGGTGTTACCCTCCGTCCGTGACTTCCGGTACTCATCAAGGGAAGGCACGACCGGTATCACACCACATGAGCAATTGACGACCTCGCTTGCCGGCAGCCCGGGGTCGTACGGACCGGCGATCTCGTAGACGGTTCCGTTCTCACCCTGCAAGGAGAATTTTTTATCGACCGGGATCCGCGTGCCGTGCATCAGGAGGTGGTACGCGCGGGGAATGCCGCGGTGACCATGAAGCCATTCCTTCTCCAGGGTGGGGATTTGCTGCTGCACCTGCTGCAGGCGTTTATCGGTGGCCACCTGCTGGATCCGGTTCGACTCGGTCCGCTGGATGATCTGCCCCCGGCGGGCGATCGTGCCGAATATCCCGGGACCATCGAGCGACTTGCCGATCTGCGCGATGATCCGCGTGGCCGGCTTCTGCCCCATGACGCCCAGGGATATCTCCGCGGCAATATCCTTCCGGGTCTTTGCCGCCAGGCCGGTGATGAGCTCGGCGCCGAACCTCTGCACCTCCGCCAGCAGTTCCGTCGACAGGTACGGCACCGCCAGGGTGATATCGTTGGTGGTCACGGCCCGGTCGACGATCTGGATGCCCTTGACGAACAGCCGGCGCTGGTTATCGGACAGGGCGGTGCGGTACCGGAGCTCGAAGTGGTTGGTGAGCTCATCGATCGCCGACTTGATACGCTGCAGCACCGAGCCGTCAATGGGCTCGTGCCGGACGATCTCCAGAATCACCTGCCGGCGGAACTCGTCGGTGATCGACAGGAACTCCCGCGCGCCGGCGTCCTTGAGCTGCTCGATGCTCCGGAGCAGGTTTTGCAGTGCCTGGTCCATCACCGCCTCGGCGGATTGGCCGGCCGCTTCCTGCCGCCCGGATCGGGTTCGGTGCCGTCATCGGCCCGATCGCCATCAGGCGGGAACTTGCCGGAATACAGATCGTTGGCTTCGATCTCGCCATTCTGCTGCGCGATCTGCTCGGCGGTCAGCGTCTCGTCGGTCTCATAGCCCATCCGCTGCAAATATCCGGCAATGACCTTCACGGCATCGTCCTTCCGTACCAGATTGCTCTGTACGGCAGTCACCAGGCCCGTAATGGCGGAGACGAAGGCCTGGGCGACTTCGGCGGCGTCCTTGCGCTCGAAATCAAAGGCGTTTACCTGGATATCGAAGTACTCGTCCTTGCTCATCGTCAGCGATTTTTTGATAATGGCCTGATCGAGAACGAACTGGACGATGAACTTGATGATGTCCCGCACTTCCTTTTGTTTCGCCTGCAGCATGCGCATGGTCGGGACGGTCATCACTTCGGCCGTCGCCAGGTTGGTCTGACCGCCGTCGGCAAACCAGTACTCCGGATACCCCTTGCCGGCAAGGATGAAGTTTTTATACAGCCGCGTCGCTTCCGACTGATCGGACGCTTTCAGATCCGGCGTCAGCACATCCCAGACCACCTTGTCGTTATGGACCTTCACCGATCCGGACCGGGGCGGGTAGGCGACGAAATTGTCGACCGTGGTCTGATCGGCGCCCGAAAGGGTCACATCCCACACGAAGGCATTCCGGAGCGCATTGCCCTCCATGGAGTTGAACAGGAACTGGTCGAGGCCGTCGAGCCAGTCCAGCAGCTCGATAAGCTCGGAATGGCCCCGGGTCTGGCCGATAAGGATATTGGTGCGGAAATAGAACACCTCGCCGGTGAGCCGTTCGAACGTCGGGCTCTTCGGATCGATATCCTGCCGGATGACCTTCTTGGTAATGGTCTCGGTGGAATTGTGCGGGGTGAACAGGATCTTGTCCGGCTGCCGGGCGTTGGTCGGCAGCATGACCACCTCCTTGATAAGCCGCGGATCGATATAACCGAACCGCACATGGCCGTTCAGGTCGTTGACTTCGGCCGGAAGGGGGAGTTCCCCGTTGACCAGGAGCGATTCGATCAGCCGGGAAATATCGTTGTCCCAGTTGTTTACCGGATCATCCTTGAATTCCCGCCAGGCGTCCTGCCCCTCGGTCCGTTCGGTGTTCGCATCGGGCACGCCCGGCCGGGCTGAGCGCTTCTTGATGGTGACCTCGACTTGCAGCTCGTCCCCCACGCAGAAATCCTTCAGGATCTGGATCATCCGGCGGGCGAGCGGATTCCGCTGCCAGAGGAAAAACGCCATCTGCGCGGCTTTGGAGAATTCCAGCGGCATCAGGTCGCGGAAGCTGTTTCCAGTCAGCCGCCGGAACTGGTTCTGGTCGGCGATCGGTTCGGAGGAATCCGGCAGCAGGGACGACTCCTTAAAATCCGCCCGGTTTGCAACGGGCGTATGGATGAATGATACTTTAAACATGGCGGTCTCCCTTCATGATGAATTGCCGTACCACGGTTTTTGCCCTCACGCCCAGATCAATGCGGTACAGGGCGCCGTCCTTGATGCCGTAAAGGCGCACGTCGGGCGTTTGCGCCGTGCCCAAGTCGATCCGCTCGATGGTCATATCAATGCATTGGGCGTCACATTGATGTGTCGCCGTGACGTGGAACTCCTGCCCGGTGCGGATGATCTTCCCGCCGATATCGACCGCCAGGATGTCCGGTTCGGCCGGAGGATCCCACGCCGCTTGAAATGCCCGGATAAAACGTGCTATCTTCCCCATCGTGTTCGCCTTTCTGCATTGTAGTGTTGGATGATATCCCGCCGCGGCGGGTCAGGTTCTTTTTTCGATGCGATCTCCGGCGTCTTGTACAACCGGTTGATCGCGATGACAAAGGCATCGTTGACGTCGGCATGCTTGCCGTTCGGAAAATGGAGCAGTCCCTGAGTCGGATGAGCCAGGAGCTTGTCGTACACCGCCTCGTGCACGTAGACGCAGCCATTGGAAGCGGCCACCGTGGCCATGCGCGTGCGGGTGACCTTGTCGAGCTTCAGCACGTCCACCTCCTGGGCGAAGATCTTCTCCTTTTGCAGGGAGGCCACCAGGCTTTTGCCCGTGGACTTCCCTTCGATGTAATGGGCTGCCGGTTTCTTCTCCTTGACCCATCCGAGCTGGTCCGGGAAGTTGAGCCATCGGAAGTCGACGTCCTGGACATACACGTTGCCCGCCTTGTCCTTACCGGCAAGGACAAAGGCGATCGCCGCGTTGTCCTCATTCTCCGTCTCGGCCGTATCCCAGTGGTACCCGATATCATCGATCTGGACCTGGTCGGAATTGGAGTACTTCCGGAACCAGCCCTTTTTCCAGATATCTCCCTCCAAGGGCGCGGGCCGCTGCTGGTGCAGGGCATTCCAGAAATATGCGCCCGATACCCGCCTGGTCTGCGCGACCTCCTCGGGGCCGTACTTTTCCGGGCAAAGGACCTCGCCATCCCGGCGCCAGTCCGGCTCCATCGTGCACGTCGGCGGGATCGGCAAAAGGTCCGCCGATTTCCGCTCGTGCTGGAACAGGACGATATGCCAGTTCTCGGCCATGGTGGATTCCTGGGCGAGCAGCCGGCCGGGAAGATCGTCCTCGTGCCAGCGGGTGAGGCATAGGATGATCGCGGCGTCCTTTTCACGGCGCTGGTAAAATACCGACTGCCACCAGTCCCAGACCTTGTTCCGCTGCAGCTCGCTCTGCGCTTCCTCGGCGTCCTTGTACGGATCATCGATCAGACCGATGTCGTAGCCCCGACCGGTAATCGATCCGCCGACGCCGAAGGCCCACATGCCCCCGCCTTTGGACGTCATCCAGGTTTTGGCTGCCGAGGCGTCCTCTCGCACCAAGCGGCCGGACATCCTGTAGTTATCGCGGGCATCGCGCGAAAGGCCGGTGGCCAGATCGGCGCCGTAGCTAGTCAGGCCAACCCAATTGCCGGGATGCTTTCTGAGATAGTAGCCGGGAAAGAGCCGCGAGACGTGCTCGGACTTCCCCAGGCGGGGCGGCATGAAGATCATCACGCGCTTGAGGCTGCCGGCACAGACGCGTTCCAGGACGCTGTCGAGGACCAGGGCGTGCCGGTAATCCTGATAGTTTGGTTTGACCTTGTGGATGTACTCGCTGAAGGTCATCCGTTCCCTTTTGCGGAGCTCACGCTCGGCCTGGGCGGATTGCTGTTCGGTCGCGGTGTACACGTCAGTTGGTCCTTACGGTAGTAAGCTGCCCCCGGGCGATGAGCTCGAGTTCCTCGTCGGTCTTCTCGCGCATGTCGATCGATCCGGAGTGCTCGATCTTCTTGGGCGCTTCGAGCCCGAGCAGCTCGGCCCGGCGCTTGCGGCAATTGTTGATGATATCGAGGTACCGCGGATCGCCCAGGCGTCCCTCCTTCCGCGCGCTCTGTTCCTCCCGGCTCGTGCCGTGAATGGTACCCTTTTCGTCCTTGCCGCCTTTGGTGCCGTTGGCGGACTTTACCTTTTTCCTGGTTGCAACCTCCCTCGGCAGCTTCGAACGCTCGTATTCCTGCCAGGCTTCACGCTCCATGATGGCGATCTGGGCGAGCTCCTCGTTGATGAGCGCCTCGTAGTTCCGCTGGGTGTTCATCGTCCATTCGGCGCGGATCTTCTTCAGCTCGCGGGAAATCATCTGCTGCGACAGCTTCAATTCCTCGGCGATCTGGTACTCGTAATACCCTTTCATCCGCAGTTCGATGATCCGGAGGCGGTCCTTGATGCGCTGGTCTTTTGTCCGTTTGGGGGCGGCCATACAAACTACTTGGTACAAACGAGGATATGATCCCGTATGTGCTCGGCGATCGCCTGCATGAACAGGGGCGGTACGCTGTTACCGATCCTGGCGATACCGGGCTTCAAGCCCCCAAGGAGTTGAAATTCATCCGGAAAAGACTGCAATCGCTTGAATTCAAGAAGGGAATAAGTGCGGGTATGAATCGGATGGCAACCCATGTTCCTGAGCCATGGTCCGATATCCATTTTCTCGCTCGATGCTTTCGTAATGGTTCCGGTCGGTTTGTTCCAATGATATCGTCGCTGTTGCCCAGCGTATTTCTGCCCCTGCTTTGCTCGCAGGGCGATTGCATACGTTTTGGTGTTCCGTCCTGAAGGGGATTCATCGATCCAGATATGATCGATCCGCGGATCCTGCTTGTTGGAAAGATCACCTATCGCCTCTCTGACGCTTACCGGCTTTTGAGTTCCGACCGGATGGGTTGGCTCGATATTCAAGTCGTTTCGCACCCCAATGAAGATTACCCGCTCACGCGACTGTGGAACGCCAAAGTACATGGCATTCAGAAGTCTGGCTTTCACTTTGTATCCTGCGGTTTTCAGTTCGGCAAGGATGTCGGCGAAAATGAGCTTCATGGTGCCCTTGACCATGCCCGATACATTTTCCATCACGAAGACTTTTGGCTGGAGTTCCTGCAACAACCGGACATATTCCCGAAATAACTGGTTACGGCCATCCCTAAAGCTCCTTTTGCCCGACGTTGAGAATCCCTGACAGGGGGGCGATCCGTCCAAGACATCTAATTCGCCTGGCTTCAACCCGGAAAGCCGCAACGCTTCCCGAACCGACAATTTTGCGATATCGCCGTGATAGACGGGAGTATCGGGAAAGTTCACGCGGTAGGTGGCGACGGCATTATCGTCCCACTCGACGGCCAAGCGGACCTTTGCGCCGGCGAGCTCGTATCCCTTGGAGGAGCCGCCGCAGCCGGCGAAGGTTGTCACGACGGAAAAGGGTTTATTCTTTTTTCGCGTGCTCATTCTGGCAGAGGGGACAGGTGCAGAGGGAAAGACCGGCGGCAATGGACTCATCGAGCGCCTTACCTTCATGGTCATTGAACCAGACGCTCTCGAAGTTGTTGAAATCGATCTCGGGCAGTTCCAGTTCAAGCTTCAGGTCGTCGAAATCGAGATCGGCCGATTCGATGAACTCAAAGAGATCCTTTTCGTTGACCTTCCCGTACTGAGAGGTAAACAGCAGGATCTTCTGCTTGGCGGATTTCTCGTCTTTGGCCTGGACGTAGACGACCGGGAGCTTGCCGCCTTTGATCTTGTAGCCTTCCTCAAGCATGGTGAGGACCACCTGAAGCCGCCAGGCACCGTCAAGAACCGTGGTTGTGCCTTTCCAGACGAAGATGGGCATAAAGAAGCCGTGTTCTTCGATGGACCGGCGGAGCTTCACCCGTTCCTTCTCATCGAGGGTTTTGAGCTGCTTGTCGAACGTCTGTAATTTATCGGGTGAGGCCCATCCGGAGCCCGTGCATGATATCTGGATAGTCTTAAGCATCGTATCGTTCCTGTGGTTGGATGGGCCCGACCCGTATCGATCGCGGCCCGGTAAAGGGAATTCCTTTATGGTTGTGAGAGAGAAATAAAAAACCCGTGCTCGCCGTCCGGACGATTACGGGTTCGATATCGATTCCGGGCTCGCGAGGCCCGTGGGAATTAATGTAACTCCAGAAGCTTCACCTTGTCAACGACATTTTGTCACCGCGCGACCGCTCCTTTCTTCTCGAACAGGATGTGCCGGCGGATGTAGTTGTAGCTGAGGTCGTGCGGATTCAGGTGCTGGTCGGCCTGGATCTGCTCGATCGCATCCATCTGGGTGCATCCGGATTTGCGCAATTCGGCATAGCGATCGCGGATTGCGGCGTTTCGTTTCTCGATGAATTGTTTGCTCATACCTTCTCCTTTTCTCCTGCCATCCGGATGACGATGAAAGGAACCGCGGCCGTGAGAGCCGCTTCGATCAGAATGAGAGTCCAGAAGCCGCCATGCTCGGCGGCGGCGACATGGAGCCACGCGGACAGAAGCGCCAGAACGGGTAAAACAACCTTCATGTCTCTCACAGCCGTATTCCTTTCCTGGGGATTTATGGGTTATTCGTCGTCGCCGTCGATATCATCCACCGCGATTTCCTTGATGGCGGGCCGGGGTTTCTTCGCGCCCTTCTTCTTCGCGGCGGCCTTTTTCTTTCCGGCCTTTTCCTTGGGCGGCTTCGGCTTCGGGTGTTCGGCCTCAACCTTTTCTTTGACTCCGAGCAGGTCAATACCGAGCATTCTCTGTGCCCATTTCGTGATTTCGTTTATCCCGGCATATTCCAGGTTGTTATCCCCGAGCCAGACACAGGCGCATCCGGCCTGTACGATCCGCTTGATGTCCGTCTTCGGTGGGATCTTCCCCTTCTTTTCCCCGAGCAGTCCACTCACAGCCACGATCGCCTGGTGGCCAACCTGCTGCTTGGCTGTCCGGAAAAACATTTCAACGGCGGCCCGGTCCAGCTTCTTCGGCATCTTGTCCATGATCCGCGCCATTACCTCCCGCACCAATGCCGCCTCCACCCGCATCTGCCATAATTCGACCTTCGCCTTGTACGGGTCCGGCTTGTGTGTGCCGGTCATGCGCGACTTCGGCTGTGTCCGTTCCTTCCAATGTTTTTCGCATTTCGTGTTCGTGCACACGATGAGGAGATCCCACTTTTTGTATTTCGGATCCGGGCCATAGCCCGACCGATCGTTGGCCAGTCCGGTCTTCGTGCTCGGGCACTCTTCGTAGGTCTTTGCCAGCTTCCATTGGTTGTTGTCGAGGACGCCGGGTTCGTTGTTGTAACTCGAGAAATCGACGAGCACGACTTCCTTGTCGACGCCGTGCTGTTCCTTGAACGTTCGCCGGATCCGGGCCAGGACCGCAGAACGTTTCAACGTGAAACACGGGCTATCGGTGCAGTGGGCATAGCGGCCGGCGTGCTCGGGGAAGAGGTCTGTCTGGACGGCGGTGTTCTTCGGGCAGGCCGAACATTTCCCGGCCGTCAGCAGGAGCGTTTCATCATCCAGCTTCCAAATCGCCTTCTTCAGGTCGATATAGATCTTTTCCACCATCTGCACCAGATCGCGCACGCTGATCGGCTGGGCTGCCTGGTCGCCGTAATCCTTGGTGATCAGTCTTTTCGTCAGCTCCACCTGCTCTTTCCTGTCGATGCGGGAAAGCACCTGCGCGTGGCCGAAGGTGATATCGCCGTCCAGGTACATTTTTTGCAGTTTATCGGTGAGGTTGAGGAGCTTCAGGCGTTTGTGGATGTAGCTCTCCGACTTGCCGATCTTGTCCGCGAGCACGTGCGCCGCATAGCCCGCTTTCACGAGTTGAGCATAGCCGGCCGCCTCGTCCAGGGGGTGGACGTCCGCGCGCTGCAGGTTCTCGATCACCTGGATCTCCAGGGCCTCCTCGTCGGTGAGGTCCTTGACGATAGCCGGGATCTTTTCAAGCTTCAGCTCTTTGGCGATCCGGTACCGGCGCTCGCCGGCAACCAGCTCATAGTGGTGCTCGCTGTTGGCGCCGTCCCGGGCATCGGGCTGCCGGACCACGAGGGGAACGATGATCCCCTTCGTCTCGATGCTGCAGCGTAGGTCCTCCATGGCCTTCGGATCGAAATGCTTGCGCGGGTTGGTCTTCGACACCGTGATGTTCAAAAGCGGTATCTGCTCGAATCTGTCCGGCTTCCGCTCCCGTTGGGCAACATCTTCCTTGTTCCCTTTTCCTTCTTCCTTCGTTTTCACTGTGCTGTTCCTTTCTGTGTGTGAATGGTGATTACTCTTTCCAGGATTTCATGTTTTCGATGATTCTACGGAGCGCCTCGGCCTCGCCCTCGACGGTCTGCAAATACCGCTCCAGCCCGGCGATCGCTTCCTGTCGTCTGAGCAGCCGGGGTGATTGCGGCGAGGTGATCACTCCCGTCGGCGCCGGCCGCTTCGCCATGCAGCCGCAGTGGCCATGCTTCAGGGCGTCCGACTGGCGCATTTCCGTATCGCGGCCGCATGCCTTGCAGTTTACCATGACCCTACGGCCGCCGCGGACGGTCATCATACCGGTCACGACCAGGTCGCCCGGCGTATCGCCTATTGTCAGTTGTCTCATGGCCACACCCTCAGTTCGCTTCATGTTCCTGTTCCTTTCCGGTATTGTATCAATCGCGTTATTGTTGTTGTGTCGGTCCATACTCCACACTGGTGATTATCAGGCCGCTGTTCGGCCAGAGTTCCGCGCATCGTTCCATCTCCTCGATCGCCAAGTCGAGGGAATTGGTGAGGTACGGCGCGCCGAACCGGTACCCAAATTCGACGGGGGCCATTCCCATCCCGTTGTTTACCAGCTGGTGTGTGTCGCTCTGGATCGTCCACCAGCCGTGCAGATGGTCATCGGCTTGATATCGTTTCATGGCTTCACCGCCTCGATCGCCGACCGCTGTGCCTTCAACAACGCGTGGAAGGAGTGGACGCTCCGGTCACGGCGATGATTCCGGAACTTCCGCCACACGGCAGCTTGCAGCGCTTTCGGCACCCGGCCCCAGTGATGCCAGCACATCAGCATGTTCTTCCTCCGCGGTTCCGTGCAGCCATCGATCGGGCACTCGCCGGGGTATTTTCGTGCGTTCTCCCTCATAACGTCACCGCACCAGGGAGACCACCGCTTCGGTCTGTGTCCTGCCCAGGTCGATCATTGTTTTCGCCAGGTCGTTGATCGATCCGGCTTTCCGCGTGGCCGCCTCGATCTCCTCCGGCGTCCCGGCCTCCCGGACCGTCGCGATGGTCTGCATGAGGATATCGCTGAGCTCGTTCATCTTCCCGCTCTGCTCCGCGGCGATCTTGACGATCTGCTGATGGTTCGGCCGCACGACGGCCAGGCCGGTCTCCTCCTCGACCGGGAGGAACTCGTCTCTGAGCTGCTCGTACTTCACTTCGAGCACCCCGCGGTTAGTTTGCACCTCATAACCGTTTTCGACCGCATTGATGTCCGAAATGCGGTATTCCTTGGCCTTGAAGAGAAATAGTTTCCCTGTCATTGCGGGGATGTTAAACTTTGCCATTGCTGTTCCTTTCCTTGATTTGGTTGCGTAATAACAGGTGCTGCCTCTTCAGTTCGATGAGGCTCTGGCCCTGCTGTAACAGATACTGGTACATCTCGCGGTTGAATTTGCCGCGGGCGCCTTTGGTGTGCGAGAGCGTCATGGCGATATACTCATCGGTCTGCCGCGCGCGCTCCAGCGCCTCTCCCCGGGTGATGAGCTCGAGGTTCTCCAGGACGCAGTTCATCGGGTTGCGGTCACGGAAGACGACGATCTTCCCCCGCGGAACCTTCCCGTTGTGCTTCTTCCAGAGGTACACGTGGTACATCTCCCACACTGCTTTGCTGGTCCGGATCCAGAAATACGGCCGCTTCGTTCCGTTCCGCGTCGTCTCCTCCCGGATGCTGATGGCGCCGTCATGTTTGGTCGTAGGCGGCAGGTGGCCCTTCTTGAACCAGCCCTTCTCGCACCCCGGGAAGCGGATGCCTTTCTTGCCCTTGTTCCAGGACGGCTGGCCTTTTTTGAACTGGGTCTTTACCGATTCGGGCCGGGTCATTCCCTTCTGCATGATGCCCGACTCCGGGGAGCGCTTGAATTCCTCGGTCTTTTTCAGCCCCAATCCGTTTGCCTTGCTGTATACCGCAATGATCTTTTTCCCGAAATCCTTCGCGATCTTCCCGGTGTTCTCGTGAGGGTACCGCCGCTTGAGCTCGGCAATCTCGGCCCCGGTCCACGGCACGTGCTTCGAATACTCCCGGCAGCCGCAGCCGTGGAGCTTGCTGTGCTGGACGCGGTAGTAGTTCACGGTGATTTTGTTGCCGCAGTCGCAGCGGACGATCACCCGGCGCCCGTAGTTCGAATTCAAGATGCCGACCACCACGAGGTGGTTGATCCGTTTTCCGTAGTAGATCTTCATTTCACAATCTCGATGGTGATATCAGGGTGCTTGTGCCGCATCATCTTCATCTTGTCCCTCGCGTGCTTCGTCCAGTAGCCCTTCACCTCGAAATGGCGTACCGTCCCGTCGGCATAGGTGACGCGGAAATCCAGCCGGTAGACGATCCGGCCCGGCGCCGGCTGCAGCTCGAACTCCACCTGATGTTCCACCGTCACGACCTTCAGGTGCGGATCGGTGAGCTTGCGCTGAAAGTCGAGCAGCTGGGCGAACCGGGCCTCCCGGCCTGAATCGTACATCACGCCGTTGTACATCGTCCTGATCGCCTTGTACTTCGTGCCGCCCTTGCTGCGCGGCCCGCCCTGGCTGCCGATCTGCGCGCGGATCTTCGCCTGGATTGCCCTGGGGAATTGATTCAACCTCATGGCCGTCCTCCGAATCTATCCCCCGGCCGGTGCCAGGAGGGCATCACTCCCCAGCCATACGGGAGCGCCAGCCTGTCGTAGTCTATCCGCCACTGGCTCCAGGCCTCCCGGCACTCGGTGTGGATACACATTCCCTCCTCCATCTCGCGCCGGCAGATCATGCATTTATTTCGCTCGATCGTAATCATGCGAGCTCCCGCAGCCGGGTGATCAGCTGCCGCCTCCGGCCGGCCAGGTTGTCGTATGTCTCCTGCAGCTCGGCCAGGTCATCGATGCTTCCGTCCCAGGTCGATTTGTTAAGCCGCATCCGGAAACTGAGCAGCCAGATGCGGAAGCGTAGCAGGTGGCGTTTCACGTGGCCGTCTCTCTCCTTTCTGCGTAGCCCCAGGCTCCGTGTGTCTGGCTCACGCGAACCGGAAAACCCCTCTCGTCGAAGATCGCTTCCCGGATTTCGTTTCGGACCGCATCGGTGATGACCAACCCGGTCCGCTCGTGTGCCGCGCTCGCGATGCCTTCGATCAAGCAGGCAATCTCCGCCGGCGTGCAACGGTCCGGGTCGAGGAAATACACTAACGTTTCCCCCTCCCCCTCGAGGCTGGCCGTGACCGGTTGCATCGAAACGATCGGTACCATGTTGCCGGGAAAGATCCCCGCACACGCAGAATCCACTTTCAGGCTTGCATATGCTCCGATCATTTTCCCCCCTTTCGAAACTGCTGCGCTTTGGGGCAGGTGGCGAAATGCGAGACGTGCTGGCCGGGCTTGAAGTGCGTCTCCCCCTCCCGCCAGGTGGACGCATCGACGGGGTTGCGCTTCCCCTTTTTGGTCAGGACGAACACGATCGCCGCCTGACACGCCCGGCATTTTCCATGCTGGTCCGGCTTCATGCTTTTTGCGCCGCCCTTCTGCCCCTCCGGCCGGGCTTCGGCTGCTCGACGGGCTGTTCCTGTTCGGGGCCATCGTCGGTGTCGGCATCGGCATCGATATCGGCATTGTCATCGGTGTCCGGAGGCGGCGGCGGGATACCATCGCTGTCGAACGGGATCTCGTGCTGGTTCAGGTGATCGATGCGGTCCATCAGGGCCTTGACCCGCTTGTCGTATTCCTTGCGCGCGCCGGCAAGTTGCGATTTCTTCATTTCGATCTCGACGATCTGCGCTCTGATCGCGTCGTTTAATTCCCTCAGCTCCTGCACGGTCTTCTCGTCCAGGAGGCGCTCGTTGAGTAGGTGAATGTTGTTCATCGCTGTTCCTTGTTTTGTGTTGTTGTTGTGGATTGGTGATGGTGCATAAGCTTTTCCCTCATCTCCTCGCTCACGATGATCCCGCCGAATTCCGTTTCGGGCAGGGGAAACCAGGGGTTTTCGTCGGCAAGGTCAATCAGGGCGGCCGCCAGCAGATCCCACGTCGACCCCGCCTTGTGGGCCTTCAGGTGCTCGATCAACCGGGCGGTCATCTGCACGAATGCTTGCCGCCCGCAGGCCTCGACGTCCAGGAAGTAGATCCGCATTCCCGGTTTGCAGCTGCGGCCGAAATACTTTGTCGGATCGCGGAGCGGTACCAGGTCGTTCGTAAATATCCCGCGGTAGATGCTGTCTTCCTTCAGGCTGCCCTTGCAATTATTCATCGCTGTTCCCTTCAGAATCTTTGTCGTACTGCCCCCTGGTCCGCATGGGCTTGCCCGCGTCCAGGCGTTTGAAATAATCCCCGAGATACTGCCGCACTTCCGGGTCCGCAATCTTGTACCGTATGTATGACCGGATGTAGTTCCCGTCTCGCTCGATCACCTCGTCGAGCTTGATGATCCCGTCTTGGACAAGGGCGGCGTAGATCTCCTCGACGTTCACAAGGTCGAGCTTCTGGATCCTTGCCCGCAGCTGCTTGTCGCTGTGTACCCGGGCCGTTACGTATTTCTCGACCCACGCATCGAGCTCCTCCCGGTAAATGCGCTCGACGGCCAGGAGGCCTTCGCGGGCGGCGGCCCTCTCCACCATCCCCGGGAGCGCAAGGAATGCTTTTCTGCGGAGCTCGATCACCCGGGCTGCCAGCCGGTGAGCGTCGGCCAGTACCTCATGATCTCCCGCCGGCGGTGCGGTAATAAAATCGTCGAACGTGATCTCCTTGCGGATCTGCGGCATGTACAGGACGGCGCGCACTCGGTTGTACAATTTTTTGTTGTCCCACCCCATGGCGGTAAATTCCTTGTACCACAGGTCGAGGGTGAGGGCGTGGAAGTTCTGCCGCTTCATCGCCTCGAGCTGGGCGATGCACTCGTTGAAATACTGCCTGTCCAGGAGCGCGTCAGTGGTCGCGAGTGCCGCGGAACCCGCCCGGGTATTTTGCCGGATCAAGCCCGTTGAATGCTGTGCCGTTTTTGCCTGTGCTGTTCCCATGGTTTTTATCCTCAAAAAGTCCCTGCCAATTATTCCTGATCGACTGCTCGATACACGCAACGGGGTTGGGTTGTTCGGCCAGAAATTTCAGTTGTTTTTTTATGGCCGTTTCCGACTTGAGCGGTTTCTTGATTTCACGGCGGTAGACGATCCACTCGTCCCACGATTTCTCAAATTCCGGTGTGAAGAGCGACGAAAATTCCTGCCGCACCGTGGTAGTATTTGGTATGGTATGGTTAGGTAAGGTAGGGTTAGGTAAGGTAGACGTTACCGTAACGTTACCGTTACGTTTCCCGGATTGCTGTAACTTCTTTTGTTGCCGGTACTTCCGGACGCGGTCTTTCGTGCTGCTGAGGAGACGCAGTCCATGTTTTTTCCAGTCGTGAACGGTTATTTTTCCGTTTTTTTCATCCAACAATCGTGTTTGGATGAGGTATTGTTTCAGTAACGTTACCGATACGTTACAGGTAAAATCACACGCTCTGGCCAGCTGGTCGTCGCTGAAATTGGTCAGGTTCCCGTTCTGGGCATAGGCTGCGCAGAACAACCAGAGGTTGATGATATATCCCGTCGCTTCGGCGTTGCTGATTCCCAGGAGGCGGGCGAGCTCCTGGATCTTCGGGTGGTTGCGCACCTCCTGGTGCAGTTCAATCCAGGCCATTAACTCTCGCACCTTTCCGGCTATTACATACCTTTTTCATTGTCGCGATATCGTCTTAAAAAAAAACAGGTGAATGGCAATCTCCTGCTCAAAGCCCAGCTTCCCGCCCAAAATCTTGCCGTGCTGCAGGAGTGTCGGTACATCGATGTTCCGGAAGAAGCTTTTCTCCCGCACCATAATTTTGTCGAACCGCTGCGTGTTCTTCAGCGCCGCATGGTTGAACCGGTAGCAGTTGTTCTGCTTGTCCCTGGCCGGGTTCCGGTCGCACAACAGCGCGCCGCGCTCCGCCACCAGCATGCCGAGCATCTCCGGTTCTCGTTTCGTGAACACCTTCAGGTACAACCCCTTGTTCTGCCAGTACAACCTGTTGCCCAGATGGTCCACCAGCGCCTGCGCTTCCGGTTTGGTCGCCGCGGGCGGGGCTGGTTCGTCGTGTTCCACCGGCCGGGCCGGCGGCACTGCTGCCACCGGCTCGGCCCCCAGGTGCTGTACCAGCCAGCCGATCTGTTCGCGCTTACCGGTCACCGGCCCAGCGCCATGAACACGCCCCGGGTGACTTCGATATCGGCCATGGCGTCGTGGAGATTTTCCGGGAGGGGCACCTTCAGCGCCTCGGCGACGGTCTTGAGCTTGAAATTGGCCATCTTCGGCCGCTCGTCCATGAGGGCGAACGATGCCAGTTGCATGACGTCGATCGGGGGAAAGAAGAAATAACTGCCGAAGAAGGTGTTGCCGCTTTTCTCGAAGAACCGACGCATCATGTTGTAGTCGAACATCGCGTTGTAACCGACGAAGTATGCCTTGTCCCGCCGGTTGTACTTATCGATATGCCGGTCGAGGATGGCGACGAATTTATAATACATCTCCTGCGGCGTCGGCAGTTCGTTGAGCTGTTGAAGCGTTATGCCGTTTACCTCCAGCGCCCGCTCGTCGATCACATCCTCGGGGAACGGTCGGGCGCGCAGATTGAACACCTCCTCCTTGCCTGTGAATCCTCCAATCGCATCGTAGGTGCAGCAGATGCCGGCGACCTGGATGATTCCATGGACGGCCGGGTCCACCCCGGTCGTTTCGGTGTCGATGAATATTAGCTTGTGCATGGTGGAATGATCCTGTTGTTGTTTGATGGTTTCGGTTATTTTGGCAGCGAGACGGCGATGTTCAGGCCGTCCCTGATCAGTGTCGCCGGCACGGTGATCTCACCCGTCGCGGTGTCGGCCATCTCGGATTTCAGCTTCTGGAGGAACGCCATCCGGTCCTTGATCTGCTTGTCGATCTCGTCCATCTGGGCTTTGAGGTTCGCCTTGTCCCCTTCCAGCTTGTGAAGCTCGAGGTCGTTATGGTAATCCCACTCCGCGTCCCGCCGGGTGGACACGTCGGCGCCGAGCCACGTCTCCTTTTTCTCGGTCATGCCCAGGATAGCCTTGTCCTTAAGGAGCTCGCGCGCTTCCTTCACGATCTCCTCCGCTGCTTTGAGCGACACTACGCCCTCGATGGCATTGCCTGCCTCCAGCAGCTGGTTCCTGAGCCTGTCGGCCATGATCGAACGTTCGGCCCCGTTCGGTACCCGCCGCACGATGGCGACGGATACCGTGGGCTCGGTCTGGATGACGGGGGCTGCCCCGCCATCCCCCGGTTCGTCTGCGAACAAGGCCGGTACAGCGGGAGAAGCCACGGCGGGTTTGCCCTTTGCCGCGGCAAGGTCTTCGGTGCGCTTTTCCTGGACACGGTCGACGATCTCGCCGAACGCCTCATCGAAGACCGGCGCGGGTTTCGGTTTTTTAGCCACGGGCCACCTCGGCTTTCTTCGCGCTCCTCTTCCCCTTCGGCCCGCCGTTCGCCTTCTCGGTTCCCTTCGTATCGAAAATTCCCACTGCCTCGCCATTATCCACCGACGTGGCTTTTGTCTCGGAGGCGGCCGCCTGCTGTGCGGCGTGCTCTTTCTCCTCCCGGGCGAACTCGGCGTTCATGCGGTCGCACTCGTCGGCCAGCATGATCTGGTCGGTCACCGAAAGGGACCAGACAACCGCGAGGTTCTTTTTCCAGACGCCAACTAAATTCTCGACGCTGAAGGCCTCGCAGATCTGTTCCCTGATACCCTCAGCAAGCGCTTTCGACACGCCGGCTTCAACCTGTACAATCGCGCCGCCTTCGGGGAGCAGCATGGCAAGCGCCTGTTTCATCGCGTCTTTTGCCGACACGATACGGCCCTGATAGGGCTCGACCAGGTTGGCGATCGTCTTGCTGTACGTCCTCCAGATCGCCGCCAGGTGCGCGGGGCTGATGGCGCTCTGGATCTCCCTGACGATGATATCGGCGTTGTTCGCCGACTCCAGGAGTTCCTTTTCGCTCGGCTTGGCCTGCGGGTTGGCCTTGCCCTGCTCGGTGAAGAGCCCGCCGTTCTGCTTCGGGGGTACCGCGGCCTGTGCGGCCGGCGCAGCCGCCGGTTTCGGCGCCGGCACGGGGATGGCCTCGCCTTCGTTCGCCCAGCGGATCAGGTATGCGCCGTCCTCCTCGGTGATCATATCCTCGCAGACGTTGTTCTTTTTGTCCTCCCACCGCTTCGTGTTGTCCTTGGCGACGGTCGCGATGTGGCTTACCTGGTCGATAAGCAGCGACACGTGGAACTCATACTCGAAGCCGTCCCGCATCTGCGGCCCGACGCCCAACTTCTTCGGCTTCTGCTTGCCGTCTTTCTCTTCCATCACATACTGGTCCTTGCCCCGCATGTTGGCGATGATGTGGCACTTGCTCCGGAGGATCCCATCGATGAACTTGTCGTGCAAGGGGGTGACCTGGTCCCAGACGCTGAACTCGTTTTTGAAGCGGCCGGATTTTTTGAGCTCTGAAACTTTTGCCAGCAGGTACTGCCATTCATGGCTGGTCGAGTCGAGGATCACGATGTCCATGCCCTCGGCTTCGGCATCCTTGAGTTTGGCGAGGAAGAGGTCCGGGCTGTACGGCGCCTGCAGCTCCTCGTAGAAATAATCGAACTCATCGGCGTAGATGAGTCCGCGCCGCGCTTCGGTGTCCAGGAACAAGATCTTTCCCGGGGTGCCCGTCTGCTCGCCGATCGCTTTCGCCATTCCGGTTGCCATCCGGAGCGCCGAGTAGGTCTTGCCGGCTCCGGACGGGCCGATGAGCCCAACCCGGACCTTCACCTGTGTGCGTACTGCTTTTTGAAATGCCATTGTGCTGTTCCTTTCCTGTTTGATCGTTAATTGGAATTGACGAGCCGGTCGAATCGCTCCGGATCATGCCGGGCCAGGTCGCCACCGGAGAGCGGCGGCCGCGTGAGCGCCCAGGCAAGCATCGCATTGCTGAATGCAGAGCGGTGCTCTTCCCGCAGCCGGGGCAATAGCCATGCCTCGATATCAAAATTCAAATTGAAGTTCTTCTGCGGGATTCTCGATACAACATCATCTTTGAAACCGTAGTAATGTCTGCACGCCTCGTCCGCGGCAATATCCCACCGGCCACTCTTTGGGGGAAAAGCTATGTCGAGCAGGTGGAGGAGGATGGCCAACGATAGCTGTGCGGGGCCGGAGCCGGCATACCCCCACGAAAAGCCCGTCGGTGAATGGGTTCTCACCGCGAGGCTCCGGTCGGGCCGTAGTACCTGTCCCTCGATGACGACGGTACCGGATTCGAGATGGCCGGTGATGCGTATGTTCATAATGCTGTTCCTTTCTGTTTTTGCCTGGTTATCAAAGGCGCCCGGCTGATCTTAGGAATCACTCCGGACGCCTTACTCATTCACGGGTCCAATCGGTGTTGCGGGTTTTTAATCCTTGGCACACCCCCTTTCAGCGGTTTGTGGTGATGATGGTGCCTCTGAATCGGTCTGCGATTCTTGTTTTGTTCGCTCTGTGTCGCCCAGCGGCAATTGCCCGGTTCATAGTTTCCGTTGTTATTGATCCGATCGATGCTCTTCCCCAACGGCCGTCGCCCCATGTCATGGAAAAAGTTCGCAAAGGATTCTCTCCAGCGTTCACATATCTTGATGCCACGACCACCGTAAGAACTCCAATCTCGGTCGTTTTTATTGGTGCACCGGGCTTTCATGGCTCGCCAAGTCCTATATTCTCGAGTGCCATACATTCCGTGCTTCCGTTTGGCCTCCTCGCATCGCTTAACGGCAAGAGGTGAAAAACCCCTCCGTTTTCCATTCTTGATTTTCAATTCATCACGCAAGCAACCGCACGATCTCGTACTGCCCCAAGTTAGCTTGGTGCTGGCAACGTTGGTCATTTTGCCGCACCTGCACCGGCAAACCCAGTAGATCTTACCGTTTTTCCGGGTCGACACTTCTGAGACGACCCGAAGTCGACCAAACATCCTGCCGGTTAGGTCGGTTTTTTTCATCGCGAAGATTCGATTTCAACAATCAAACTTCCGGTCCCTTCGCAGGCAGGGCACTCCTCGGATCTCCAGCGGCCGTCATCGGCCCTGGTGGTCAGGCGCTTGCGGCCGTTGCATGCCGGGCAGGTAATTTGTTTTTCCGACGCGGCATAAAACCGCGTCATGGCGTTGCCGGAATCCCATGCGTCGGAGCGGATCATTGCAGACCTCCGGGAATGTAAATGGTGTCTATGTGTTGCGGCCGGGGTTCCGGCGCCGGGCCGGAGGCAACGATCCGCAGAATGAAATACACCACTACGAGAAACAGGAATGCGAAGGCGGGCCAGTCCCTTTTCAGAACGTCTTTCATCGCGCCCCCTTTCTGGTCTCGGCATAAGCGCGCCGAGCCAGGTCGATGATGTTGCCCAGATAGTTCTCGATCACGACCTGGCGCTGACAGGAATCGGTTCGTTCGGTTTCAATCGTTTTCCCGATCATAACGATCATCTCTTGGAGTCCATCGTTGATTGATCCGTTCAAACCGTCGAAGGGAACGATTGCATAGTGGGAAAGTAAGTACTCGGCGATATCGCGGCCAAGCTGACGAAATTTTCCGGGTCGGTCGTGGAGCAGGAGCGGCATGAAGAGTGCCGGATGATATTTTTCCGAGCCGAGAACTCTCTGCCAATAGGAGTCGTCGAGCCCTGTTTCGCGCGCGATCTCTTCGAGGGTGATGTCGAGATGGCGCATTCGACATGCGACCCAGACTCTAAGATCGTCGGCCCGGTGGGCGAGCTTTGCGGATAGGAAATTCATAGTGTGGATTAGTGGACTTTTTTATGTTTGAGTTATTCCGCCTCTTAACACTCACTTAGTGTCGGCGGTGGCTTCGTATCTTACCTGTGCATGGGTATGATCTTCGACCGCCTAGGCCGTACCGGACCATCAAGCAGCTGTCCGGCCTGTATTTCTGCGGCGGCGCGCGCTTCCTGGCTGGCGTAGAAATCCCGGATCCACGGTAGTATGATCCTGGGCTCCTTTCGGTCGCCGACCGGCAGATACTGGATCAGGCCGTCGCGGATCAGGCCGCGGACGAACTGCTCGTTGACGCGCATGATCATGGCCGCCTCCCGTACCGAAAGGAGGCTCTCATCCCGGATTTGATCGAGGGCAAGTTTCCTGCTCTCTTTGGGCTGTCGTGCGGGTTTCATCGATGTACCCTTCTGGATTGCTTGTTATTGGGCCGCATTTCGCGTCAGGGACGCCAAATATCGCCGGATGTCTCTGAGGACGGTCGGCAATTGGCCTTTGAGAGCCCGAGAGACGGCCGCGTTGCTGAATCCAAGCTCTTTTGCGACAGTTTGCTGGCTGATACCGCGCTTGGTGAGTTCGACTTTCACGTCAATCGCGTTTGGTTCGGAAGTCATATAGGGCAAATTTGAAGGTTTTAGTTAATTAATTAACTGACACTTGAAATATAATCGCATTTGTACTCACAGTCAAATGCCGAATACGGCCAGATTTCGGCAAGTTAATTAATAAACAAGCCGAATTTATGGAATTTTCGCAAGGTTAAGAATTTAACCACAGGTACAAGAAAAATTTATTGTACGTACAATGAATTCCAGTCCCGATTAACTACCTTACAGGTGCATGAAAACACCAATTGTGGAAATCGGCGCCAGGATTCGAAAGATCCGTGAGTCTAACCGCTGGAGTCAGTCGGATCTATCCGAGCGCATCGGAAAATCGACGGCGTATGTCTCGCACATCGAAAGCGGTAAACAGGATATTGATACCGAGGTCTTGTTTGCCATCGCCGCCGCGTTGAGCGTTGCGCCCGGAGATCTTTTCACCGATAACTTTATCCGCAGTTCGCTGGTGGAAGAACTGGACCGTCACGGGTTGTCCCGTGATTACGCAAAAAACTATTATCCGCTTGTCTCAAAAATTCGGGCGGGAAGGGGTACCGTGGGCGAACCCAAGGTTGAATATCACATTGAAGGCTATTTGCCGACAGCCGAGGGCGTGTCGGGATATTGGTTTGAAGTAATTGGAGACTCAATGTTTCCAAAATACGAAGAGGGGGAGGCGGTGCTGGCTAACCCAAAGCTTATGCCGCGCGATGGAGGTTTTGCGGTGGTTGGATGGGGGATCGATGAGTGTGCATTAAAAAGAATTCACTACGGGCCAGAAGCGTTGATTTTAGCATCGATTAATCCCGACTATTCCCCCATCACCATAGCCAAGGAAGAAGTTTGGTTTATAGGCCGGGTCGTAAGCGTTTTATCTGATGCCCGGCGATACGTGGTCAGGAAGAAAAAACCAACTCACGAATCCAAGGAGTGATTTCCATGTTCGGGACGCCTTCCGGTTTTGTAGCGATTTTTGTACTGTTTTTTGTGGGGTGCCATTCCGTGGACACGGTAAAATACACATCCCGTAAGTACCCACAGACAAAATCAATCGAGATATACTCCAGCGCCGGGCTTGTTGTCGAACCATATATCGAGCTTGGCTATATCGAAGCTGGGGGAGGCCTCGGCGTTTCCAATGCAACGCTTATGGAAGACATGAAAGCCAAGGCCATGAAGGAAGGCGCCAACGCCCTTGTTGCTGTCGATTTTGGTGCGACGATGCATTATTCAAACGCGACAGGAAGTTTCAGCAAGCCATGGTCGAAGGCGCTAATGATTCGATACAAAAAAAACATCACAAGCAGCGCGGCAACCGCCGAGAACAAGAAACTGGTTGAAATAAAATCGGGGGAGATTCTCAAGCCGTTCGGGGACAACACGTCGA
>ERZ1292632.806-Hain-H43-01um-R2-806-length-33932-cov-38_pt1 | contig 33932 bp, 62 predicted proteins | sample MGYA00564407_ERZ1292632 | MGnify/ENA primary metagenome ERZ1292632 (study PRJEB36523, sample SAMEA6512637) | groundwater metagenome | collected 2019-01-08 | study: AquaDiva: Metagenomics assemblies of 32 groundwater samples | reverse complement strand
CGGGTCATCTGCGGTCCTGAGTCTTCCGTTAAGAAGGATCTCTTTATACTGAACGGCTGCGTCAGCCATCTATTAATACTCCATCGAATGCGTTTGGAAATCTGTTATCCTAGAACAGTGTTCCAAAAATTCCAGTCTAGTTTTATCTCTCTTGATCCAATTACAATAATAGCAACACGGAACAACATTTCCAACGATGTACCCCAGTGAATTATCCACCCTATCTAGCCCTATTGTGTCTATTTTGGAGCCACAATAACAACATGGCTTTCCCCAATACTCACCGAAATATTCAAGAGTCAATAAAAACTCGAGTCCTCTTCGGGCGGCATTTTTAAGAAATTGCTTATACTGCCGTTCTGGATTTTGTCTATTAACTGAGTCGTACCCTAAAAACTTCTCTTTATTTTTTATTCTGTACTTCCTTGCCATCTCGCGTATTCGATCTCCGTTTTTGCGTCTATACTCTCGAGACCTCTCTCTGTATTTTTCTATGTTATTCAGACGTCTTTTTCTTGAGTATTCCCTTAAATGTTCTGTATTTCTTTCTATCCATTGTTTCCGTTTTTCTTTTGCCCTTCTATTTCTTTCTTCTTGACTTAATTTACTTGTGTTCAATTACTTTAACCCTTTCATACTCATCTTGATTCCCGAACCGACAGACGCATTTCTAACGGAACGACTAATCTCACCAAGTCTATTGTACCATTCTTTCTTAAACACGTCAAATGATCCTGGCTCGCGATCGCTCAATTTATATCTGGCTGCCGCATAAGATACAAGGGAGTTGGAGTATTGCGAAAGGAACCTATAAGTGCCGTAATCGTGGTAAACAGGATCTGGACGTTGTATATAATATACAGTAACCGTATGCCCTGCGGTAGCGATTGGAGGATCAAACAACATCACTAAACGTCCCTGCGGTTGTATGATATACGCGTCCGATGAATCCCATGATGCTGATGCCCCCGTAGTATTAGAGAACATGGCCGTATTGATATGGGTCCCATCTGTAACGGAAAGAACTATCCCGGAACTATTATCGGTTGTGTTGTTGATGTCATCTCCTGCGGATACATAATCGGCACCAAGGAATACCCCTGCGTTGTCTGTTAGAACAGATAACCCTCCGCTTGAAGTCCCCGCAGCCGTAGCCGTTCCGGTGATTTGTGAATATAGTGATGCCTTATCAATGATAGTAAATCTATTCGGTATTGCCTGCGCTGTCGTCTGGTTCGCGTATATAATATTATCGTACTCATCGAACCCAATCCATCTTGTGTCGGATCCATCGTAATACTTGACGATATAGTCGCCGCTTGAATTGCGTAGGTCCAGTTGCAGAAAGTTAGCGTTGAGAGTATAGGTCGATGTCCCGGCTACGGTCGTGATCGTCTGTGTCGCCTTGAGACACCTGGTCCGCCTCACTAACTCAGTGGCAGCCTCTAAAAGGTAGTCATAACTAGTCCTGGTGTCGAGGTACTGAGAACCCGATGGTTCACCTACGGATTCTCGTAAAGAACGAATCAATGTGTGTCCGTCCATTTATATACCTCGCCACCGTATCATAGTCATTTCCTCAAAAATTCTGGATTGGTATGGAGATCTGGATCGGCCGCCCTACGGATAATTCTCCACGCCTTAATAGCGCCTTCTCGTGAAACCTTTCCTTTCTCTAACTTAATCCCTGCGGCATCGGCGATGTCTTTCCGAAGTGGAATTGTAGGCTTCATCGATCGGTCTAATTCTCGGTGGGCGTCTGCCAACCCCAACTTCATTTCGTCTCGCGTGAACAGGGTGTCTCGAATCTGTCCTTCCAGTTCCTCTGAGACCTTTAGGAGTTCGTCTTTATGCTTCGCAGATAACTTCGGTTTTGAAGACTCAACATCGTCTATGCGAGACTTCATTTCTCGGACTTGGTCCCTGAGTTCTGCTTCATTAGCCAACGGAATCTTCATATCCAACGCACGTTGCTTCTGCTTTAATTCTTCCTTCATGTCGGTTAGGAGTTTCGCGTGCATCCACGCTGGGTACTCAGACCTGTAACCGCCCTTTGGATGCTTTTCAAACTCGCCAAAGAACTGAATGCTTTTCTCAACTTCGACTTTCGCCGTGTCGTCGGCCATATCCCCTCCAAGGAATGTATGCCCGGTTTACCCGCCGGGCTCGGGTTAGTTGTTAAGAAATCACAGGATCAAGAATACCGCTCTTGTTAACTGCGGCAGTGATGTAGTTCTCGATGGAATACATACTCGTGAGAACAATTCCGGCGGCTGCGGCAGTCTTGGCGCATCCGACCTTGTTAAACGCGGCGATACCAGTCGTGCTGGTCACCGTGTTAATCGGGGTAACCGCGTTACCCGCAGGACAGACGATGGTGTTGTTGATGAGCCTCAGCCGGAGGCAAACGGTAGAAATTGAAGCGATACCACCCGAGACATCCGCGTTCGTGTTAAGGTGCCAGATGTAGTTGTTTTCGATCAGCGAATCATCCGACCCAACCAAAGTCACAGCGGCACCGGCAAGGGTTGTGGCGACAGAGTTTACGATCTTGCAGTTCTTCAGCGTGAACCGATCCCCTGCTGCAACGGTGGTGACATACGATGCGATCGACGCGGCAGCGTTATCAAGATAATCAACCGCGTCGATAGTGCAATCTGCGGCACTGATAAGCCATACCGTGACAAGTTCGTCGACACCGGCAGTCATCGTGAAGTTGCGGAACGTCTGGCTAGCGCCTGTGACATTCGCTTTTACTGCCGTTGTAGTCCCCGTCATTGTGAACGCAGGCCGTAAAGCCCCGCTTCCTAAACCAACCACGGTTACGCCGATCTTGTCGAATAACAAGGTGGCGTTTCCAGTGATGGTCTCCGTGTGGCCCGGCTTCATGATGATAACGTCTGCTTTGGAGGCGGTACATAAAGCGTACGCAGCCATCAAAGTCTTCATCGGGCTGTCGAACGCGCCAGTACCGTTGTTGCCTACGGAAGAATCAACCCAAAAATACGACCCTGAAGTTGCAGGGATCAACCCTGAACTTCCAAGTTGCGGAATACCGAAACTAGTAATCCCATGCGGATAATCAGTTAAACTCATTTCAATCTCCCTCTCTGTCCAGTACCGCCGCCCTGTCTCATGCACCGGTGATGGGAATCGAACCCACCTTTACACCGTGAAGGGGACCGGCCCCTCGTCAGAAACCGGCCCCCGGTAGGTTAACTTACGATTAACTAACCGTGGACTTGGCGATCCAACGCCAATCCTTGAAACCCATGGAGAACCGACCATATACAGCCTGCAAGAACACGTAGGTATCGAAGTCGATCGTGTTCTTATACTCAGGCGCGATACGGTCGTACCAAATCGCGTTGCTCTTGATCGAGTCGAGATCGATCAGATACCAGTCGTTGGTATCCGTATCGTCGAGCCGCATGTAAGGGATAACCTCATAACGGCTCTTCTGGACGTTGATGTTGTTGTTGGCCGTATCGGGCTTATTGGTAGATCCGACGATCTCGTTGGCGTAGTCAGCGAGCGCATCGGGAACAACAAGGCCGATGTTCGTCCAACCCTCATACCGCTCACCGGCGTCATCTTTAAACAACCGGCACTTCAAACGAAGGGCCGCGATGGAGGTCGGTGAAAGAGCGGAACTGTAGGTGTTGTCAAACCCCGAAGATGTCGGGACTCCGGTCTTGGTAAGGTGGGTGGACGAACAGAGGGGCTTACCCTCTTCCGAGGTCATGAAGTCAAACGCCGTAGACCCTGCTTGGGTGAACAGACGAACCGCCTGCTTCTCCCGGGTCCGTTCGTACGCGATCGCAAGTTGAGCCGCCCTATCGTCAAGGACGCCCCACTTCTTGTCATCGATGAGTTTACGCTGCGCCTGAAGCGCATACGCATACTCCTTGTGCTCGATCTTCTTGTGGAACCCAGGATACAACGCACCGTAGGTCAGTGCACCGTTGAACTCCGGGATATCCCCAACAATACCGGTCACATAGAAGAACTCTTCGAACGCGGAATCAGACTTCGCAGTCGTGAAGAACTTATCCCGCATGTTGGTAAGAGATTTTAACTTCTGTTCCCAAACATCCGTCAGCCGCTTATCCAGAAGCCGACTGAAATCACTATCCTGCAAAATGAAAGCCATGGTTTAATTCCTCCTGTTAGTCCGACGCTACTAAGCCCGCATCGGGTCAAAATGAATGTTGGCGAACCGGAACAGGGCCTTCTCGGAACCAGCAATGGCGAGGTCCAACTTCTCCACGAACACGGAGAAGTAGTCTGTCGCCGGGGTCTTGGAGGCGTTGATGTACATGCCGGGACCGGAGATGTAGATGCGGGAGTACCCTTGCTTCAGAGGAACACGGACGAACGTATCCCCGAGCGTAACGTCGTATGGGAACGCAATCGTGGTATCCGGAGCCGTGGTAGAGGTATCGTTCGTGGTGCGGTACAGGCCCGCGTTTGAACCGGTGCGGCAGTAGATCGTGCAATAGTCGGCGACCGGGGTGAAATCGCAAGCCCCCGTGGTGCCCGCCGTGGTGTAGCCGGTTGTGTCTGCGCCGCCCGTGTCGGTAACGACGGTCGGGGCGGTTCCGTAGGCGTTGTTGTAAATAGGACCTTCGATCAAGGAACACGGTTCGATCATCGCAACGTCCAGAAGGACCTGCGGGTCGCCGATGGAGTACATGCCCTTGTTTAGCGCCCAATCGCGAGCAACTTGCGCGGCCTGCGTAAGAACGCCAGTGGTGGAGTTGGCCTTCCAGGTGCTATCGTACACTGGCGTCCTGTTGTTGATGCCGATCACAATGCCTGCCACGACCTGGAAGTTGGTCGTGTCCGCCGCGCCTGCGGGAACCGCAAGTGGGAGGACGGAACCAGCCGACACCGCCTTACTTGCCCCGATATAAGAAACGATCTGCCCGACGTAATAAGTGCTGGTGCCGTCGGTAGACATCTGAACTACCCTACGAGGATTCTCGACTTTAAACGACATGCTAGCCTCCTATCCCTCCGTGGAGGGAATCTATGGTTTTTTCCAAACTGTGGTATGACAGAGAGGGCAGCCTCCTCCGCTGACCGTATAGACCTGATAGATGGTTGCGTACTCTCCACCAGATAAGACTTTCATTAAAACTATCCCATGACCTACGCCTGGGTTAAGATAGACGGCATCCCCGACATTATGACTTAACAACGTATCCCCAGGGGCTACCCTGTGAACGTCAGCGATCGGTCCTTTGTACCAAGCCGTATCCCCTTCGTCCGCCCAGAGGTTATCGCCTGAATCTGCGAATACGTCCATATTGGACTTTTGAGGATCTGGTGGGTACCTTTTAAGAACTGTCGCCCTACGGCCTTCTTTCGAAAGATCATCTCGTCTTACGTCGCAGATGAACCCGCAATGCCAGCAGCGGAAATAATTACCCTTGTCGACAGTCTCCCGACCAGAGTCTCCGTCGGTAGCCTTGACGCGAATGGTTCTTATTTGTCGTTTGTATCTGGCAATGTGAGATCTCAACGCCTTCCCTTCACGAACGAATTAGTCATTGGTGCCGAGAGGATCTTTGCGACTTCTTCATTACCCCAACCTTGAGCCTTCGCAAACTCCATCGCCGCTGGTGAAATCTTCAACGGCTTGGTGTTTGAACCAGAGGGGTCTACCTTAGACTCACCACCTACCGAAAGAGGAGCCCTTGGGGGTTCGTTCTGCAAGGGGGACTTCTTCTCGATGGGAGTCTTTGCTTTCTGCTTGTAGTAGTGTGCTTCGGCTTTGGAGAAGTTGATGTCGAAGTCCATGTCTGGATTGGAAGACCTTCGCACGTTGAATGGAGTATCCCCAATGAGTAACTTGTGGATCTCGGCAGCGTCCGTGTCTTCGTTCTCCGTGGCAGACTTAGACAGTTCCCTGACTTTCGCTTCATAGCCAAGGCTGTATTCAATCTTCTCTCTTTGAGCCGCAAGCGTCCTCTGTTGCTCCCGCTGAGTCAGGAATTTATCGAGTCCTTCCGGTGAGGACAAATCGACGTATTCCGGTTCAACGGTTGGCTGAGGCGTCGGAGGAATGACGATCTTCTGTAGAAGAGTCTGATTCTGTTCCAGCAACTTTCCGATGGTATCCTCGAGTTTGGCGACCTTCCGACCAAGTTTGGTTCTTTCCTTATGGTCTTCGGTGTCCTCTTTCGGGGGTTCGGGAGTTACAGGAACAACGGGCTCTTCTGCTGCCTCCGGTACTGGTACGGCTTGTTCAACAACCATCTCGACTGGTTCGATCTCACCGGCAAGTCTTCGTTCAGCATCCAAGGCGGCGCTTTCCAAGTCAATGTCCTGAATCGGAGTGACTGGTTCCGCATTTGCCCCTTCCTGAACTGGTGTGTCTTCCGGCATATAAACCTCCTATTTAGTGTTGGTGATACTTGAAACGATAGATTCGTAATCGTTTGTCTTTTTTGCCCACCTCTGTCCTATACTTGAATATGCCCGGAACATGCACCTATCGTCGTCGGTGGCTTCCGGGTCTGTAAGTACCTTCGTTCCGAGTCGTACCAATTCATTATTTATGTCGCCCAATAACTCTTGCCCGAGGGGGAGATTAAGAGCGTTGTTGAATTGCTGCAATATCCCAAGTTTCTGCAAACATGCCTGAGTTTGCGCCGATCCGTGCTTTTGCTGATAAGCACGAACAGATTCAAGCGAAACCACGCCCCTACTGTCCATTCATTGCCCCCCTCATCGGACTTGCAATGCCACGAGCCTGTTGTTCTAGGATCGTCTGCGATAACCCAGTCTGATTGCTTGTTGGGTTATTCGGGTTATCGGATATGCCACCCTGCGTCGGTGGTTCCATGGGTGCGTTCGGATCTAGCAGGTCTTTTGAGAAATCCTCAAATTCGTCTCCCATTGCTTCAAAGAACATCGAAAGCAGTCTGTTCAGAAGCCTTGGTGTCCCTGGATTCGGAACTTGTGCGACGTATCCGAAGATTGTCGTGATGTCTTTACGTCTTTGGAACTTGGAAGACTCCGATTCAATCGCGGTCGTCACTGGTTTGTAGAAATAGTCTGCGTTAGGATCGAAATCGTACATCTTATCGCCCATCAACTTCTCGCCAGTCTTGGGGTGGGCGAACTTACCAGTCATCTGAAGGATCATCCAGTATAACTCTGTCAACATCGTATGTTCTGCGGTCAACGCCTGATAACCAGACCTAATATTCGCATGAGCTCCAGATGCCGCCGTCGCTGTAGCAGTTTCTGAAGGGCCGGGGGAATCACCCATGGTCGGAGGATAGATCCCGATTCCCTGATGAAGAAGGTTTGTAAAGACCCCCATCTGGCTTAGTGCTCCGGAGATATCCGGACTGATTTTGAACTCTTCAGCATTTTTAATGTCCGAGAGTTCCATCCTGTGACCAGGTCTGAACTCGTAGACAGACTCACTCTCTTCGGCATCGTACGCATTGACCTTGATAACAGGGAACGTAGCAAGGCGGACTCGATCATTCGACATATTGAGAGTATCGTTAATCGCCACCTGAGACTGATTGGCAATCGGGCCATCACTGATACCACCGTCTTTCGTTGGATGGATATAGCAAAGACCCCGAACAAGAGGTCTGTAGGGGTTTCCCCTTGTGTCTACGTAGGCGGTTAAATGATGCCTTATGAGAATCCAATTATCTGAAGCCTTCGCCCACGAAACGCAGATCTCCTGAAGTTCTGCCTTATCTTTCTTCTTTCCGAATTCGTCATAACCCGGATCCGCCTCAAGGGGCATCCCCGTGATCTTATCTCGTTTCGTGACTACAACCCAGCCTTTTCCATAACGCTCAACAATATCAAAAAGTTCACCCGCCGCATTGTTTGCACTCTTTTGTTTACCCTCTTCTTTATTAAACGACTCCTTGCTAGTATCCGTCTCGTTTGGAACTTTGACTTCCGTAAGGAGATTGAGGTTGAAATAACCATAATCCTCCTCTTCGATTAACTGATCAAGCGAGCGTTCAAATCGCAGATACACAAACCGCTTTTCCTGAAGTGAATAAGAGTACTCGTCGGACATCCACACGTTACGAGGATCGACAATATCGCAATTGAACCTATCAAATAAAGGTTCGTTCTCTACAACGGGTTCCATCATGTTCTTCATTCTTGGGACTTGAATAGATGGATCTATCATTGGATTACCGTGAACGTCTTTATCGTCTTCAACAGGGTAAGTCTTAAAACCCGTGACAACGGGTTCGTCTTTCCTTTCCCAAAAACATCTCCAAACAACACCAGATGGGTTGAGCCTCCGAATCGACTGCGCTCGCATGTACTTCTGGAAATAATGAAGGTGCCTTTGATTAAGTGTCCGGTTTATGAGTTCTTTCGCCGCCGCTGCTTTCTTCTTTGCTTCGGGACTTCCGTCCTGAAGGAAAACATCAGAGTAATCTCGTGTCGTTGCTACGGAGGCTCCATCTAGTGCAGACTGCGTATGGTACATCGCAGGATAAACAGGGAAAAAAACGTCGCTATGCCACTCGTATTCTCCTTCAGTCCTTTTACACTCAATAATATCAAGCATTGCTTCGAAATCATTGATATCGGATATATTGTTTCCCTTGACGACATTAAACTCCTGATCGATATATATCTGCTTTAACGATCCTTCTAACGCCGCACCATACTTGTGTTTCTTGTCTGATTCCATGGTCCCTACCTTATCGCAAAGAATGGCGCAGACAGAAGTTTAACTAAATGTTTATGACATTTTGGACATTTGATCTTTAAACCTTCCATTGCCAAAGGGACGATGTATTCGAGAATCATTTCCGACTTCTCGCACTTCTTGTTTTCACAGGAATATTGATACAACGGCATTACGTATGACTCCTGAAGAATCTATCGTCCTTAAAATCTCGACTCATGTATCCAGGTCTTTTGTGTAAAGACCTAAATCTGAAATCCTTCAATAGTCCTTCAATCACTATTGGGAAATGCGACCATTTTTGTTGCGGATTGTTCTTGTCTTCCTTCGCATGGTTCGCACCAGTGTTCGCCCATTCCTCGTAACGCCAGTTCTTGAAACTGTTTATGAAGTTCTTGCACCGCGAAAAAATCCAGATCGTTGGTAATGTAACCGTCTTGCCGTCTTTTGTTTGTGAATTGTTGAATGGTTTCCCGCAAATAATAGAGTTTTTCAAGCGAATCTTTATATTGTCCCGCCCACGTTCCGACTTGGTGTCCCAGACTTCCCAATTTCCCCCCGTTCCAACGCCTGCCTTTTTAAGTCTTAGGAAGCAGTCGTTCATATCGTCAAGTACAGTCCAGTTAGGTTTGATCTGGCTCGCTTTAATAAGCGGGTCCACAAGGTTAAGTTTATACCGATAGTCTTTTGACTTTGATACTATCTCGCTGGCTATTGCATCCGTCGTATTCTGTTCTGGAGATGGATTATACTCGTCGTAAACAAACAATTCATCGGTATCCGATAGAGCAACCCAACCGACAGCCCAGGGGTTCCTTCCGTGGTAGTCAAGACCCCTTGCGTGGAACCAGTCCATGTTAATGCCGTCTGGAAACCATGTGTGCTCGTCTATGATGTGGATTCTATCGAAGTCCTTAAAAATCCTACCAGATACTTGCTTGAAGATACCGTAACGCCTGATCGCGATTGTATCTTCATCGTCGTAATTCTCAAAGAGTCTTTCAATAACTTCAGGTCTTAAAGTCGGGTTATCGTCTGTCGACGCCTGAATAACGGCGATTTGGTTATCGTCTCGTATGATTTCTAGTTCTTTCCCACCGTAGAACTTATCCGCGACAATCTTACTTCTGTGGTATACCGAGGCCCTATCGAAGATCTCATCGTGACACCACGATATGTAGTTTGCTGGTGTCAGTGAAATCTCCAACCAACCATCCGCCGCGAGGAGTCTTGGGAGTTGTTCGTCCCAAAAGGCCTTCGGTGGTTCTTCGTCGCATTTAATAATAAACCTTTGACTCCCTGCGGTGCTTTGTACGGATTGGTTGTAACTAACGAAATCTATAACAATTTCAGGACCGCCAACACCAGACTTTATGACCATCTTCGGAGATCTTGCCGTGATGTCTTTCTTAATTAAGAACGGGGGCAGCCATTTTTTTAACTCTGGGTACAGGGTATTTTTGACTTCTGTTGAAGTATCCCCTTTTTGGTCAGTCGTCTCTCCGGGGAGAGTTTCGGAGGCCAGCCGAGCCGTTCGTACACTGTTACAATATAATTTAATATCTCCGCCGCACTTGCACTTTCCTGTCTTTGGACGTCTTGTGGCATTCCATTTTTCTCCACAAAGACATTTATAGTAGTCGAAGTTCTTCTCAACAACAGGGTGTCGCCCCATAATGGAAAGCACCGTGCTGTACATCGCGACACAGGTCTTTCCCTTCTGATTACCAGAGAAAAGACCTATGATCTTATGCGGCAGGTGCAGGAACTTCCTATCAATATCAGACATCTGATACGACAGGAAGATAGATAAGTCGTTAAGTTGACTTACCTCGTGTGTTGTTAAGTCGGTCATTATACCAGTTTTTTATCCATGTGCGTTATCTTTCCCGCGACTGCAAACGACCGTATGACTCCTAACTCGACTGGTTCGTACGCACTCCGCTCGACGTATCCAGACAGTCCCATCATGTGCTTTTTGAGGAACCCGGGTAATGATGCAAACCAGCGTAAATCTTCAGGAATGTATTCAGCCGTAGGATTTGCCTCCCGATGGTACTTCTGTTTAATAGACTTACCATCGTCGATAAGGTAAAGCCCCTGAAAGGGTTTTGCGATTCTTCCCTTGTGGAAATGGGCCGAGATGTTAAGAATACAGTCTCCCATTCGTTGAAGACACAGTTTCCGTTTAACCTGTGAAGTCTCCATCGCTTCCCGCATAATCGGATCTGCATTCGTAGAGTTAATACATCCAGTAAACGGGTGGTGGATGAACGCTTTGTACTGAAGTTTACCCCTTGTATCGTTTACGATCAACTTACACGCGACGGTCCCATAAGGTATTTCAAGTCTTTTGCAGAAGACGCCTTTAACGCAGTCTCCGAAGGTATTCAGTTTCCAGTCATGGTTCCCGCTGTTCGCCCCGAGAAGTCGATGTCTTATGGGCATGAATCTGTCTGTAATGTTGTTGTACTGTTCTAGGATAGACTCTTTGGTTTGACTGGTTCGTTCCCACCGTTTATCAAGATGACTGATCCCGTCTCCAATATCTCCGTCGATGAAGGCATATCTATTCTTACCGGATCCTATGTAGTCTATGATCTCATCAATCCCTGAAGAATGCTGGTGAACATTACCCTCATGAAGACACGCGATCCAGATGATCTCGTGGTCCGGGGAAATCGACACCTTTATGAGTTCTATTTAAGTAACCTCAACTGCGATAGGGAACCGGATATCTCTCGGGAGAGGACATCTACGGAGCCCTCCGGTATCCCGATATCGAATTCCCTATCGATTGCGTGGATCAACTCGTGGACGAGCGTCGTGTATTTCTGATAACCAAGCCTGTTGAGAATTACGATCGTGTTGTCGTTGGACCTGAACTGCCCCATGATCCTCGTACCTGGTTTACAAACTCCCCGGGTGTCTTTGATTTCTCCAACCCTTTTCACGAAGTACGGCGTCCCCCCGATGTGGATCTTTGTGGCCTTACGTGTCATCCACCCTCCTTTTCGACTTCGGTTATCAGTCTCTCAAGGTACGCCTTGGCTTTTCTGAGGTCTTTTATCCCATCCTTATACTTATACCTTGTTACGTATTTGATTATATTCCCGTCCAGGTACCCCATTTTGTGGGATACGATGTAATCCCAACACTCTATGCCTTGGGTGTAGTGCTTGGGATTATTTATTAAGTCATCCATTAAAAGAACGTCGTCACCTTAACAGAAGAAGCCCCAGATGCCGTATCGATAAACCGAAGTTTCTTGAGGTCTGCGATTCCTTTCAGAATGTACGACGCTCCGGAAGGAAGAACATGGCCTACATCCGCCGTTGGGTCGACTCCATCCAATCTAAACCTTACCGGGTAGGTCTCGACATCAATTAATACCTCAACCGCCTGAAGTCCCTCAAACGGGGGTATGAGGATATACGGGCAGGACGCCGTAGGGTCGTCCCAGATTGGGACCGTCGCGACCAACGTCGACCCGACGTAACTCGAAATGACCCGGGACTGTGGGGTCCCCGCCGCAGCGCCGTAGGTTTGGATCGTCCAGCCCTTGTAGTAATTGTCCACTGAAGACGAGATCGTCGCCTGGAGTGTAATCGTCGTCGTGTCGTTTGCAGACGACGTCCCGTAGAGTTTCGTTGGTTTCAGTAAGAACGCGGTAATTCCTTTCGCGGTCGTTGGTGCGATCGTCTCGAAGAATCCAGCGTCTCCGTCAAATACGAGTGTCCCTGTCATTTACCTATCCTCCGGTTTTACTCAATATAAACATACCCGCCGTAAATCGTCGTAAGTGGGTTGGTTGCCCACGTTGGTTGAATGCCCTTTATTTCAAAATAATCCCCGACAGACATCGCGATACTTAAACCCGTGTTTGAAAACACCCGCTCGTTTGCGGATACGGCACGGGTGGAGATTAAGGTATCCGTCGTGTTATTCTTGCGAATGTATAAAGACCACGATTCGTTCGTACCAGCAGTCCCGGAATAACAATAGATTTCCGCGATCTTGATCGTCCCCGCCTTCTGGATGTAGACCTTGGATACGTTTGCTGTCGTTATCGGGGCTTTTGGAAGCATCCCGAAATAGACCGTCGCGCCGTCTGCCGGGGAAGACGTAAGCGCCTGTACGTTGATCGCGTACCCGAGCCCACCTCCGGCGTGTGAATGTAGGGTGGTCGCGCTTCCGCCTACAAGTCCTGCGGCGGCAACGGCCTCAACCTGGGTCGCCAAGTTACACCGCTACGTCGTCGTAGGAGACAGCCAGTTTCCCGGTCGCATCCCGCTGGATGGCGACGACATTAAACTGCCCGGTCGTCGGGGAGGTAATGACCGCCTTCCCGAGTTTCGTCGATGCGGCGGAATCCAACGCGGAGAGGTTTGCCGGGTTTACCTGTGCCCCGTCTGCAATCCCTGCGAGTTTCGTCGCCGCTGCCGAATCAAGCGCGGCAAGGTTCGCATACGTCTGTGCATTCGGATCTAACACCATGGTCTGGATTGCCATTCTGTCCCCCTACGGAGTCGGTGTGTCGTCGTATGCGACGACTAACTTGCCTTCGCTGTTAACGTATAGATTCGTAACCTTGAAATATCCTGTCGGGGGTGTCGATATGGGGGTTCCACCACCGACTGCGATGTTACCAAGGACTTGTCCAAGGGCTTCCGTCGCCGCGCTCGTCGCCTGTGCGGATGTCGTCGAGGCGGCTTCGATCTTCGTTGCAAGTCCAGCGAGCGTATCTGTTAAGGACTTGACGAGTTTTTCGTTTGATATCGGCAACTACTCGTTCCTCGGATCTTCTACTTCCACGTCAAGGATGTCCCCGAGTTGATGATCGAGGATCTTCTGTACGTTGGGTGCAAGCGTATTCAATTGGTCGCCAAGGACAAGGTTCCCAATGACGATAGACGTTGAATTGGTCGGTGTAATACCAACCGCCTTTCGGAGATTGTCTACTTCCCTTAATGCAGAGTCAAGGATTTTTGTGTCGATAAAATCCGAATTAACGCTTACAATGTTTCCGTGTTCATCTCTTGATATGGCCTTTTCTGTTTGCCTCTTTGAAATGTCAAGGACATTCTTTGAAAGGGCCAATGCGTTGGGAAGGGATTGAATGTACTCTTGTGCCTGTTGGTTGATCCATTCGCGGATGTCGTCTCGGTTAACCCAACGAAAGACGGTCGCACGATTGACTCCCAATGCCTCCGCAACGGCAGTCTGCGATTTCCCTTCCGAAAGCATCCGTACCGCCTTTCGTGCGTTCTTTGGGGCGTCCAGTGTCGGACTATGTTTCGGTATTACGGATGTTCCGGCGTATGGCATCTATTCGCTGTCGCCCCCGGCCCCGTAGAGTCTATTATTCCAGCGAACAAGTTGAGATGGGTCTAGTTGGGCCTCAAACACCAACTCGATTTTCTTGCGCCTGCCGCCGCCTTTTCGAAAAAGATCCTGCCTGAGTTCACAGCACATCTCGACGCAGCGATCTCGCGTATGGCAGTCTTTACAATGGTTAGGTTTTAACATTCCCCTATCTCTAAGACCTGTGCCATATTTTCACGCCCATGTATGGCGGTACTTAAAAATCATTCCTTGGAGTCGTTTTCTGTCCCATTTTATCTCGCGCCTGTGATCTGAATGGAACTGCTCGATATACCCGACTTTAACCCACGTAACGAATCGTTCCGCCCGTGATGGGCCGTATTGTCGTTTAATGTTTCCAATAAACGAATCGAATATCTTTTTAATGTCTACACCAAGATCAAGTTGCGCCTGCCTTCCGGTAACCGACATGACTGGAGCGTCTAACGGCTCGACCTCATCGACTGTTTCTTTATAGATAGATGCCGCCGCCGGGGTTCCGGCGAGGTCGTATGCCTCTGCCGAAGTCTGTAGGTATTCTCGCAGGTAATCTTTCCTCATGGGGTAACGATACACGTTTTCAAAAACAGTGTCAAGCAAAAAGCATAAAAAGTTTCGCAAAATGCTTGACAGGCGTTTTCGGTTATGCTACGTTATTAAAAAACCGGGAGGTGTATGAATGCCGAAGGGCAACAGGAACCAACGCTGTAAGGTGTGTGGAAGGCGTCATAACGCAGACAAACCTTGCAAGAACACGAACGGCCCCCCCCCGGACCCGGCTCCGGAACCCGAAGAAGTCGAGCGGCAATAGGATCGACGTAGTCAGCCCGGTCCGGGATGCCATGGGATCGTATGCCCTACGGGATGATCGAATCCCGTGGACCGCCAACAAACAAGGAGGAATTGCTTGCCCGCAGAAGACCCGTTTCCAGTCGACGATGACCTATTCAAAGCGTCTGTAATTGTTGCGAAGTCATTACCACAGGTTGATGGGTTCAAGAAGTATCGGGAGTTATCTAAGGCTTTAACGTGGGTATCTCCCGCTTTAACCGCAGAGGAAGTATATGAAAAGATTCTGCTTAAGCGATCCACCGGGGTTGCCCCCATTGTCACGGGTCTGGGGTGGTGGGATGATTTCGCCGGGCCTTTCCGCCGTGGGAATACGTATGTTATCTGCGGGTACGCGGGGGTCGGAAAGACGACCCTGGCAATCCAGTTGGCGTGGAGATTGTCTCTCGCCAAATACAGGGTTTGGTTTTACTGCCTCGAGTTGTCTGCACCCGAGGTCTTCGAGGTCCTTGCGGGACATTTATCGGGCAACGCGGCATTGACGTTAGACCAGGAATGCGCTGCGTACGCGTCGATACAGGAGACCGGGTTTCGGTTCTACGAGCCGAACAAATACATGTCGTGGGAGCAAAGGCTTAACGAGATCCTCGATACGACCAGGAAGGAGAAAATCGATATCGTATTTATCGATAATCTTGGCTACCTTACCCGGACCTTAAAAGGCACACACGAGGTCGAGGGGGTCGTATCTGCGCGGATCAAGGCATTAAGTCAGGAATTGGAAATCCCTATCGTTACGCTTCATCACCTAAGGAAGCCAGATTCTGACGGCTTTGAGTTCGAGCCGACCGGCCACGCGATAAAAGGATCTTCTGCGATCGTACAAGACGCATCAGACGCCTTTATCCTACACCATCCGTTGAACGAGTTCAATGAAGGCTTCTCGGCGACCCGAAATCAGGTTGGGTATCTTATGTCCACTAAACCAAGGTGGGGTGCTGGCGGGGTTCGGTTTGTAAGGTTGGAGGGGGCCAAAAGACTTTACACCCCCGCGATGCGGGAAGAATACCCAAAACCCAAAAAAGGGAAAAGGCTATAATGCCACGAAAAACGAGGGGTCGAATGATAAACAGAGACATTTCAGAATCAAACGGGTTCGCAAAACTCACCCCAGAGGCGGCGACGCTATTCTGTATGCTCATCCCGCATTACACTCCACACGGAAAGATGCGCGGGGGGCCAGGGTACATCAAGGAGGTCGTTTGTCCCAAAATTCCATACCTAACCGAAGGGATGATTGCGGACTGCCTTCACGATATCAGCGAATGGACATCCGTTAAATGGTTCGAACACGACGGAAGGATGTGGATTCATTCGACAAATTTCACAACAGAACACCAAACCCTTAAACCGAACAAGATGGGGGAGGACCAATTCCCGAATTATTCCGGAATTAAGCCGGAGTCGACCATCCCCGAAGTAGAAGTAGAAGTAGAAGTTAAAGAAAGACTAAACCACCCCCCCGACCAACCCGTACCAGAAACCGATGAAGTTTATATTGCCAAGGTTAGAAAATTCTACAACGACCTCATGGAGGCACACGATGCACAATTGGTTCAAGGGACCTGTGTTTCGGACTGGAAAAAACATTATGGCGACGTGGTTAACGTGGATGCTGCAATGTTCGCTGCCAGTACTTGGCTCATCGAGAACCCTCGAAATCGTAAGAAAAACTTTAAGAAATTCTATGGCAATTGGCTCAGAAACCAATACACCCGAGCCACCCAGCCGAGAACAGCCCGATAACAACGCGTGGACCTTCGAGCCAGGGGCGAGGATCTCAACCCAGTTTATGGGAGGAATGACCGCGACAGAGTTCACATTAAGGAACTTCCCGTGGGGATCACTTCCTGCGGCACAGAACCCCGGATGTATCGCGCCGTACACGTACACCCCAGGAGGATTCACATACAGCGACGACACCGCGATCCAATGGGCAGAGAATACCCTTAAACGAAAACCAAAAGACCCCGAACCACAAGACGCCTACGAAGTCGACGAGGACTACACGTGAACGAAGAATGGGGACAAGAATGCCTCCGTTGGCGCGGGAAACTACTTACAGGCGAATTTTGCCACTACTGCCTTGAATGGGACTTTCTTCCAATCGACGAGACATGCGACGAATTCAAAGCCTGTCTATGCTTCGGGCAAAAACAACAACCGCCGAAAGAGGGATTCTAATGCTTACCCCAAAACAAGCATGGACAAAAGAATGCCGATGGTGTTCCAACTGCCCACCGGGACGATGCCTGACAACCGTGTGTAAACTTTCACCGGTCTTTATATTCCCGTCAACCCTTAAACGAATAAAGGCGCACTGTCAAGAATGCGCCGGAGAAGACGGCCCAAAGACCTGCGACGGAAAACTCGAACGCCCCAACGCGAATGGCAACATTTGTTTCCTCCACCCATTTCGGCTCGGGAAGAACCCTTCACGCAAAAAAAGAACCCTTTCTAACCCGGAATACGAAAAACGATGTGAGGTCCTGAAAAAAGCGAGGGCGAATCGTGTAAAAGAACGCAAAATTCCGGGCTAGGATCGATTTAAAAACCGCCGTCGATGCATGGCAAGGGGTAACTTTTTGTGGTTATACACATAGACACGCGGAACCACATGAATGTAAAAAGAAAAGCGGTATTCGAGCGCGACGAGTACGCCTGCCGCTATTGCGGGGGCGAAGCGGAAGTCGTAGACCACATAATTCCATGGTCTTTTCGGCACGACGACTCCGAAGAGAACCTCGCCGCAAGTTGTGTCCTGTGTAATGCGTGGGCACACAACAAGATGTTCCCGAATTTTCACAAGAAACGGGAATACCTCCTAAAAAAACGATTCGGACCAGAGAAAAAAACACCGATTGCCGTTTGGCTCCAAAGCGAAATCAACCAACTCGGGCCAGGATTACGAAAAAAGGTACAACATAAGGTTATTATTGTGGAAAACGCAAGAGATGCGAGCAAGATCACCCAAAGACTTATTGTGGCAGGGTATAGGGTAAGGAGTTAATATGGCTAAACTTGAACTTTTGCTGGCAATAATTGTGGCCGCGCTAATTGTGGTGAATGTAATAATGGCGCTTAACGCCATGTGGCCGTAAATGTTCCACCGAATTCATATGTGGCTCCTTATGCGGTTCGGCAAATGCGTATACTGCGGGGAAAGGTTCACCCGTGGGGCCAAAAGCAACCGCGAAGGGTATAAGGCCGCGCATTTTACGTGCTGGCTTATAGTGCCTTATAGGGCATATATGGGCGTTACAGGGCATAAAATATAATGTTATTGAAGGCGAATGCATTACATATTCCCATAAGGAACGACACAATCCAGTGCTGCGTGACAAGCCCCCCGTACTGGGGTTTAAGAGATTATGGGGTTAAAGGCCAGCTGGGGGCAGAACCAACACCAGAAGAATATGTCTATAATATGGTCATGGTTTTCAGAGAAGTCAGGAGAGTGTTAAAGGAAGATGGCGTTTTGTGGCTTAATATAGGAGATTCATATATAGGAGGAGGCCGAGGAGGAAAAGACGGGAAGTCTTATCCGTCCGGAATAGACGGCAACAGGATAAACTCCGGGTGCGTTCACGGAAAACCGACCGGAAAGGTAGAAGGACTTAAACCAAAGGACCTTGTTGGGATACCTTGGAGGACAGCCTTAGCCCTTCAATTCGATGGCTGGTATTTAAGATCAGACATAATATGGTCCAAACCAAACCCAATGCCGGAAAGCGTAACAGACAGACCAACAAAATCACACGAGTACATATTCATGCTAACAAAATCTGGAGATTATTATTATAACCCGGACGCGGTTAAGGAAAAAGCGATTTCATCGTATAAGCCTACAAGCTTTATACCGAACTCCGTTAAAGACAAAGGAGGACTTACAAGCGCGACCGCCGCCAGCCCAGCCAATAGATCCAACGAAGAAAGAAGCGATTATAGAAATAGGCGGTCCGTATGGACATTCCCTACACAGCCGTACGAAGGATGCCACTTTGCGGCCTTTCCTGAATATCTTCCTAAAACTTGCATACTTGCAAGCACCAAAAGAGACGATATCGTATTAGATCCGTTTGGGGGCTCGGGAACGACAACGAAGGTTGCGATAGAACTTGGAAGAAAAGGGGTGCATATAGACCTTGGATACCACAATCTTGCGAAAACAAGGTGTACGACTACGCCCGCTCTATTATAGGCGGGGTTAAACTAATAAACAATAAGGGGAATCGCTAAAAGACTTGTGTGTTGACGCCATATATAAAAAAGAAATCTTAAGTACCTCCCGCCCGGGCTCACCCCCCCGCCTACCCTCCCCCCATCGTTCTATAACCAGCGTCCGGTAATGGGTATTATGTCAAATGTGGCATAATGTTCAATGTATTCAATACGTTATGGCAATTGGTATAACAATAATGCCTGATGCGGACGAATAGACTACTGATTCTATAGGGTATCGGGTGATTCGGCGGAGTGCACCGAAAATGGTACAGTCTCGCGTGTATAGTACAGATGCCTATTGAATAGACTCCCAATCCTATAGTCTTTATATGCTATCGCACCAATTTGGTGCATTATGTCTTTATGCGCAACGATTTATTGCAGCCATTATGGTCTTTTTACCAAAACATTATGGTATTATGCTTGCATTCCTTATATAAGCATTATGAATTAATTACAATTTGGTAAGTATCTGTCCAGCCCAGGGTAAATTTACCAAAACATACCCCAAATGGGGAAACCGTACCCTATATGGGGAAGTATCCGTATAGGCATAAAGTATATACATTATAGCCCATTACGTGCATTCCTGCCGTTAATAGTAATAAACCACGCCTTATATGGGGAACGAACAGGTTATCCACGGGGCATAAGTATATGTATTCATTGAATACACGTTCCGGCCTGAACTGTGCATACCATACAGGCACGTGTTACGGTTCATTGAAAGCCGACTGGTGAATGCGAGCCCTTAGTAATAGGTCCGGTCGTGGAGGTATGCGATGGCGTGTGAATATTCGGGGAAGGTTGTTCCCCTTGAGACGTTGACTGTACTGAAAAACGCTGAATTCCTTCCGGATCGTTCAGTTTCCGCAAACCGGCTGTCAATCACCAAATTCGTATGTCCAGGGTGTTCCAAGAGCATCGACGTTTCGTTCAAGGCGGACGGTTCTGTTCGCATTCGGGATCATGCCGCGAAGGGTGAGCGGGTGGTAAACGGTTCACTTCGCCCCGCCGGAATGCGAACCGTGAGCCTTTCCAGCATGGCCGAACTGGTGGCGAAACAGGCTGCAATTCACGCCGAACAGATGGCGAAAATGCTGGTGGTGGCAGAGGAAAGCCTGAAGGGTTTCGACGCGAAGATCGAACTGCAAGTCGGTCTCATCAAGCAAGCCGAAAGCCGAATTGCCGAATTGACAGCGGACAAGGCCAAAGCAGAGGAATTGCTTACCGCGCCCGAATTCGCGCAGTTTCGCAAGGTTTCCGGCCAGTGACAGGAGTATAACCCTACAGATAACCGGACCTATTATTAAGGGCTCAATTCACCGGCGGTAAAAACGGAGGTGTAATGTGTTAGCCTATTACTTTATGACCGGTTGTACAATCGCATTCATCGTGTACATTATCTCGTATGCCCTTGCTGGTTTTTTCGGATAGGGTATACCACAGGCGGGAGGCCGGAATGATGTTTCGTGTCGGAGATAGGATTCTGGCCACCGGTGGCGTCTGCCCGGGGCATTATGGTGTCGTGGATGCGGTCAAGTGTTTGGACACCACCAATCCCAAAAATACGACCTATAGCGTAACCTACGATAGCGGAAGAAAAGACACCATCTATGGATATATGCTCGCGCTTGTAGATCGTGGAGAAGAATACGATATCGACGAATAGCCCGTATATGCCGATTTTATAATACGGGATTCTTTGACAGGGACGCACAGAGCCACAGCGGACAAGTCTGATGGGAACCGGTGAGGATCGTTCCGCCCATATCTACCACAGACGGACCGCCAAGTTAAACTCGCCGCGTTCTAAACGGATGGGCTAACGACCCAGGGTAGACCGCGTCTATCCATAGGCCATTAACGGATGGCAGACCGCGTAGGGATTAACATTCCCCAACGAGCCGAGAGTCCCGGCGAGTGTCTTGGATAATGACGGTCAGTCCCCAGGATGCGAATGGAAAGGATTAAAACGTCGCCGCAGGAGGAACCGCCATGACCCTGCGGGACACGTTCCCGTCGTCTAACGGTTTAGGATGTTCGGTTTTCAGCCGAGCGATCAGAGTTCGAATCTCTGCGGGAACACCATTTTTTTCGGGAGGTTATCGTGAACCGCCGAGACTTCTTATCCAAGAAGTACGACGAGCTGTACGAGCAAGCGTCAGGTGTAGTCAGGAAGCATAACCCATGTAAGATTACAGACGGAAAGTGCGCTGCGAAAAGAAGTATCGCAAATGGCCTCTGCTGCAAAGAATGCCCACATCTAGGACCCGATGGATGCACTACAAAGAGCCTCGGTTGTAAAATCTGGCTCTGCACGTTCGACACGTTCTGTTGTCCGTCAATGGAGGTTGCATCCCCCTATTGGGAGGATATGATCACAATCCTCAAGGAAGCAGAGAAGTATGCGTTATCGTTGCCAAGGTCGGGGAAAGAAGTAACAATCTCTCTTGCACTCACTGGAAGCCACCGGGGATGCAGACAGCCTTGGGATGAGCATGGTCCCAGGTATCCATCGGAGTACGATCTTCGTTTTCGGGATAACCAATATTACGCGAAGTTCGTCTGAGGGAAAATCATGTTCAGAAAAGGTGATATCATCGTCAAGGTTCGCGGAGCAAGGCAAGGGGCGACGGCGCTGGTGGTCGCGGATGTATCCGATTACGACGATTGCGTTTGGATCGACTACGGCCACGGAAGACAGCCGTATGACCCCGATGTCTCTCCGCTGTCGTATTGCGCGTTGGCAGAACCACCGGAGGATTACGAAATCGACGAAACATAGAGGTGACTTCATGCGAACAATAAGACTGCTTATTGTGGGCCTTGTGTTCATCGTGGGCTGTCAACAAAAGTATCATTACACCTGCATGACCGACAGGGAATGCGAGATCGAAGAACGGGAGAGAATCGAACAAGAGCAGTATTACGAAGAATGGTATTTAGATCATCTGGAAGGAGAACATAAATGACCTGCTCAGGATGTGGGTGCAAACACGAAGGAAGACATACCAATCGAGACTGCCCGGAAATCCATAAACGCGCGATCATCGCCCCGACGTGGTACGCGATTGTCACAATCCAAGCAGGTGACCCGAAGATGGCTTGCTTCGTGGTCGATGACGATGAGCGCGGCGATGTCCGCCTGTTCTCCACAAGAGAAGGGGCGTTTAACTACGCCGCTGAATACGTCAACGATCCTTGGCAGATTGTGGAGATCTAAAATGAAGATCGACGAATATCAGATTAGAGTCTGGGTGAAATTGGAGGACGACGAATCCATGGGCTGCGCAGACTGCGGAAAATCAACTCTTGCGGGCGGGGAAGTCTGTATCGCCCACATAATCGATGGCGAGGGTTATCCGTTCTGCCAAGCATGTGCGACGAAATTACCAGACAGCGATCTTATCGAAGAAGACGGAGAATAACGATGCCGAACGCCATTGAAGTCGGGACGCGTGTGTCTTTTCATGGCCACTTCGCGACCGTAGTTTATTCGACTCCGGGACACAGCGTCAGAAACTACCCCTGCCCGAGTTACGTCCTGATCCAATATGACGTTGCCAAAGATGGATGGAAGTACGCCGATGACCCCGATCTGGTCCCACGGGAGGCCCCACACCTGTTTGGCCAGGAGGGTTTCTATTGGGTCGCCCCGCACAGACTCGGTACGGTGGATATCTACAACGACGTGTACGACGTGGAGATGTAACCATGTTATCAAAGGCATATAAAGCCTTTATCTTTGGAATGCTTGTCGTGATGGCCTACGCAATTGGAGCCTTGTCCGGTTATGCCGTGGGGTATAACGACAAATATTCAGAGACCGTTGTTATGTATAAGAAAAGATAATGGGATACGATGAGTCGATTCAAGGTCGGCGATAGGGTTGTAAGTATTGGAAGAACGGCTAACTTCACTGAATCTGGGGTTACTGGAAAAATCAGGGAAGTAAAACCCGGGAGAGGTTATGTCATGCACCGGGATGACGGTCAAGGTTGGGGTGAAAACAAATGCGGATGGAATATCAGAGAGGGAGAAGTCGTCTTGGATAAGGAATATAAGATGAGGGGTAAACTGGAAAAACTATACGACTTCGATTTCGAAATGGACGCGTGATGGAATTCTACGAGGGAGAAAGAGTCGTAACCGTCCGTAGAGGTGTTGATTACGAAAAAGGATGGACTGGAACGATCAAACGATCAAGCCAGTCCGTTCCAAAACTTATCCTTGATAACGGAGTCAGTGGATCGCTTGGTTGGTTCATCCCCGCGACCGATTTGGAGTTAATCGAGGAAAGGGATCCGTATGAAGTCGATGAATAGGAATAATCCCGGAGACAAATATGGAGGTGGCGTGATCGTTTAAGGAGATCCGTTCGGAGTTGATGGATAAAGGGGGAAAAGATGATACACGAGAGTTATAACCCAAGGGATTGGGTCGTTCGCATTCCAAACAGACAACCAAAAGACTGGGAAGGATCTAAAATTATCGTCCCCAAAAAGGAAGTCAGGTTTTTGGATAAACTTTTAGACGCCTTAAGGGCGTGGGAGGGCAAATGAAACTCGTGTTTGAAGTGGAAAATACCTTCGATACGGACGAACCAAGGACGACAAAGGCAAGACTTCCGTTCAAGATGAATGTCGCGGCAAGAGAGGGAACAGGAAACGTACACCACTTAGTCCTTTGCTTCAATCTTAGACTTGCAAAAAAAATGATCGAGGACATCGAAAGAGAAATAAAGATGTGGGGTTAAATCCAATCCAGGGAGGCTGAGATGGAAAAGCGAAGCGCGGAACCCAAAAAGGGGAAAAGAGCGGTTGTGTCTTTCACGTCCAAGGGCATTGTCGTTAAGAAAGACGTGCCGAAGTCACGGGCTTATCTTATCGCGGCGGAATACAAGAAAAAGACAGGCAAAACTGTCTCTATCGTGCTGTCGTGAAAAAGGCCAAATTCGTCGCCGTATACGCCCCGGACGACAAAGAACCAAGCGCTCTGTTTCTTTTGGAAGGAGATGCGAAGTCTTATCAGTTCATTCGATTCAACGATAAAGGCAAAGTTGGGGAAATAGACCTCCCGATTAAAACGGGTTTTGACTGCCTTGCCTTCAGAGAAGGGGTCGCGTTCAATCGAATCATGCGATATAGAAGTTCTGTTGTCGGGAGGCAACGAAATGTACGAGATTAAATACCGGTTTGGAAAAAAGACCATCACGGCTTATCAGTCGGATGCGAATAAAGACCAATTCCTTGCAATCCTCCGCAGGTTCGATATCCCAATCATTGGCATACAGTACGTCCTGGTGATAAAATGACGTTTCAAGCCGGGGATAGGGTAATACGGAGGGCCGGCTATTCGCTTGCTGGCCTTTCAGCGACTGTTTTGGAAACTGTGTGGAACGGAAGACAAGACACAATTGTCGTCGACTTCGATAACCAGGTGAAGCGTTGGTCTGGCTATGCCGATAGGTTTGAACTCCTGGAAGCAAGAGACGACTTCGAGGTAGACGAATGATTGACACCGGGCATCGAATTATCTACTGCGGACAACAGTGGGCGCTCGTGCAAAGGCCGGGACACTCAACATCGGCAAACTTATCGTACGTTCCAGAACATCTTTCGCACCTTGATTGCCTTGCATTCATCTGCGAAACAGAGTGGGATAAATACCCCGAATTATCCGACTTCCCGTATGAGGTAGACGAATGAAATTCAAAGTCGGTGATCGGGTCATCAGGAATCATGGGTATTCAGGAGAGGGTCAGATAGGCGTTATTATCAGTATTGAAAGAGGATCTGAAACAACCGCGAATGTCCGTCGAGACGGTCGCCGTGATATCGTTGGTTGGTTTACATCAAGGATCTCCTTGTACGAAGAACCAATGGATTTCGACGTCGATGGATGAATTCAGGTGATCATCGAAGCGAAGATCGTTGGAATGAATAAGGGGTCAATGAAAGACAAAAAGAGGTTCATCGGGACAACGTGCATATTGAACGCCAGAATCCCAAGTTTTGTTACGATAGAACCTGGGAGATTCTATGACTGCATCGTTCATACCGTTATAGTAGACAGACCAAAATCCAGAGCAAGAAAGGATCACCTCCTAAAACACCTGCGCGGAGTTTCGTTGGAAGTCAAGGAAGGATTGGATTATGAAACAGACGGTTAACATTCCACTAAAGGAGGATTGAGTGAGAAGTGTAGAATTCGAGGTCCCAGGGAAGGCTTCGTATACAAAGAAGGAAATGATCAAACACGTCACGCAAATCGCGTCAGATGAGTACGGAATCGAAATCGACGTATCAGGTCTTGACCTTCAGCAGTATTACCGATCCGACGGCGCGAAGATCACGAAAAGCCTTGCGTCTATCCTTAGGAGTAAAATCCCAAAAGAGACCGTGCAGACCAACTTCGGGAGTTTCGCCCGAAGAGTCTCGGAACTTTATACGGTCGGCCTTTCACTCCGGGCGGAATTCGGGAATAAGAAACTTCTCGGAGAAGGAATTTACGAGTCAGGCAAGACCTGCCTTCGTAAAGACGGAGAAAACGCAACGTCTAAGTTCTTCATCGTAAACAACAGACGTTGTGAAACCATCGTCTTGTACGAAAAGGGAAAGAAGGACGCCGGAGCAAGGTGCATCGCGTACTTCGCCGGAAACCGAAACATCTATCTCACGAATTTCTACTGGCGGAACTTGACGCAAAACAAACTCTATTTCATCACGGCAGTCAGACATCTGTTGGGAATTCGGAAGGTCATGTACCGACAGAATCCGAAGTTCTTCCTGCCGATCTTCAAAAACGGGGATTCCGTGCTTGTCTATGACGAACGAACAAGACCCGTCATCCCCACAAAGAAACTATCCTGTCCGCATTGTGGGGTCATGGTTCCTGAAGATAAGTTGTACACCGAGGAAGTCAGTTCTTATAGACTCGTCGGGTGTACAAAGGAATGCGCTCGCGGACACTCGAAAGTCTATGTCCAGTGTGACGGGTGTAAGGAGCACGTCCAGTCAGGGGGCACAAGTCAGGTAAAAGACAAGCACTATTGTCAACGATGTGTTAGAACGTTCATGGTAACGTGTAGCGTTTGCGGAAGTACATCGAATAAGGAAGACTGCAAGATGATCGATGGAGATGTCTTGTGCAAACGATGCCAGAAGTTATCGAAGTGCGTCGTTTGCAAAGAGGTAATTACCAACTCCGCAGACTCAAAATCGGTCGGAGAATCGGTATGTTGCATATCTTGTCTTCCGAAAAGCGGTTATCTCTGCCTTGTGTGTCATTCTGTATATAACACCAAGATCACGCCGAAAAGAATCAATGGGAAGAGTTTTCCGATCTGCGATGATTGCGTAAATCCACTTCCTGGGACTTTAATGGAGGCGCGGGGTAAAACCGCAGAAGCACGATGAAAGGAAACCTCCCGACGTTGCGAGATCTGCTTCAGGCGAGGAAGGAAGACGTCACGAAATACCTCAGCCGGATCTGTAATAAGAAGTCAGAGTCTTTCTGGTACAAGAAGTCTCCCGCCCAAAAGGCCGTTACGCTGGTCTGCCACGTCGATACTGCCATTGGAGACACCGACAGTTATTGGGATAACAAGGCGTTCAAGCACGTGACGGCAAAGGTCAGGCGGAGAATCTTCTTCGACAAACACGCGCAGGTCTTTTTAGGCCCGGATGGTTTGGGTGGAGACGACCGGGCGGGAGTCTTTGGGCTGTTAAGAGTTTATACATCCCTGCCGGACGAACTAAAACCAAATCTTCTGTTCTGCGACGAAGAGGAAACGGGAGGCAAGGGAGCGCGAGACGCAGCGAAGGCTTTAACGGAACTGAAAGACTCTCTTATGCTGATCGAACTCGACAGACGTGGAATCAAAGATTGCGTGTTCTATAACGACGAGCCGAAGGAATTTACCGAATATGTGGAGTCTTTTGGCTTCAAAAAGGAATTTGGGACGTTTTCAGATATATCGCATATTGGTAAAGAAACCAGACTATGTTCTACCAATCTGTCTGTCGGGTATTTCAACGAACACACCAAACACGAGACGCTGTATTGTGGAATCCTAAACGATACCATCAAAAAGACCATCGCGTTGGTGTCAAATGCAACCAAGGCGGGGAAGTCATGGACCCTGCCGGAGGAGGAAAAGAAGAAGACAAATTATTACGGTTGGTATCAGGGACCAAGGCAAAGATCTTTACGTGGTTTTAAGGACGTATACACAAAGGAGGAACTGGAAAGACATCCATACCTGAAAGAGTGGCAGGACATGGAAGACGATGCATCGATGTATGGGTATTCCTGCTAACCTCCCGTAAGGGGGAATCCGGGTCAATGACCCAACAAGGAGGACTACATGCAAGGTCTTATCAGTCGCAACAGAACCACCTACCAACCACCGATGCCCCCGCCGATGCCGCAGTTCCCGTTCACCCTCAGCCTGACGGTGAACAACTCCCAAGACCTGGCCTCGTTATGGGCTCGGTTCAACATGTCCGGGCGCGTTCTCAGGGACGCCTCGGAAATCGCCGCACGGAGGGGGAAGAAAGGTCCGCTTTCCCCCGCGTTCTTGACGTCTATCGAGAGCGACCCGGCGGGAAAGAAGGAAGTCTGGCAACTGCTGAACGACGAGTTGAAGAAGTCCGGAATTCGCCGCCGCTAAATGCTCGTGGTATCCTGCGCCGAGGGACTAAGTCGATAGGCGGCGGTCTATCTAGCCACGGTCTTCCATCAGGTAAGCAATAGCAGACTCAAGTATTTCGGTGTCATCTTTCGAATGTCCTAAAATCACGTTGCAATTATTGCAGAGGAGGCCTCGGATGTTACCAGTTTCGTGGTTATGGTCAACACAGAAGCGTCCGTGCCATCCGGGGTTGTTTGTTTTGCAGATTTTGCAAACCCCTCCCTGCGATTCAAGTAATGCACTAAAGTCTTCTTTTGACAAGTGGTATTTTTTCATTAGATGAGAACGGTGGGCTGTTTCTTTAACTATCGATGGGTTGTGCTTTCGATACGCAGCCTGTGATGCGAGCAACCTGTCTCTGTTTCTTTCGTAATACCGCCTTGATGTTGCCCTTTTCTTATCTTTGTACTTTTCAAGATACCCCTTGGTTTTTTTCTTGTGACATGTTTTACAATAAGAGCAAAGGGTGTTTGGATACCGTCCGTCTCGGTAGAAATTTTCTTCCGGGAGCTCTTGTTTGCATATCTTGCATGTTTTGTTCATTGTTCGATCATACCACGAATGGAGGGTCCATGTCAACCCTGTATGCAAAAATTTCATCCGATATACGGGCGGGACTCGGCTGTCGGGGAAGTAAGCACATGGACGTCTGCCTACATTTCAGCCGCTCAGGTGGGCGTACCAGTGATGGCGGAGTTAGGGTGTTAGCATCAGTCACAAAAGATGGATATCAATACAAGGTCATGAAAGTTACAGCGGATGGCGAGGAGTTGTACGGTAAATTAACATTTAACCGAGAAGGGAGATGATATGGAGTTCAAGGTAAGAGTCAGTAAAACCACCGTGACCCTCGCATCGGTCCCGGAGGGGTACGGAAAGAAAGGATTCCTGAAGAGGCTTCCGGCAGTTTTGGCAAAGAGACCCCGGAAGTTGGTCGAAGATTTTCTCGGGTTCGAACTCGATGAAAATCCGTACCTGATCGACATCGACAAGAACCGGCACGGGAATTTCATGGTTTGCGATGTGTCGTTCGGGAACAGAACAGGAAAGAAGTACGCTGGTCCAGACGAAGTCGTCTATAAGGACAAGATCATCGTCAACAGGAAAAACGGAATCGGGATTCGGCTCTGTTTCGTCGACTTCCCTGCCGGTACAAGGCTCGACATCCTGTAAGGAGGTAATATGACTGCCAAGGTGTTTACCGTACACGTGAGGTTCAACGATGTCCTGTACGATAAAATCCTCGCGGAGGGTGAGCGCCTCGGACTATCACAGACCGATACTGTAAGGTATTTGCTGACACGGTATTTCGAGGCTCAAGACGAAAAGAAGGATCAGGGGGGAGGGGCGTAAAGCCTCTCCCCTTCTAAGGAGACGTATGGAAACAAGCCCAACGATTGTAGAGTTGGCAAAGGCATTATGTAAGGCGCAGGGAGAGATGGAGGCCGTTGAGAAGACGGAAGAGAATCCATTTTTTAGCAGTAAATACGCAGACTTAGCGTCCGTCTTGGCCGCGTTGAAGAAACCCATGACGGAAAACGGGCTGTCGCTTATCCAAGCACCAGAGACAATGGCTGACGGAAGGGTCGGATTAACGACGACGTTACTCCACGTCTCCGGAGAGTGGGTACGGGCAAGTCTGTCGATGAACCCAAAAGATCCATCCAACCCGCAGGTCATTGTCGCGATCATCACATACCTCCGGCGTTGTGCTGCATCTGCATTTACTGGCATGGCGGCAAAAGATGAAGACGACGACGGAAATACGGCCTCTAAGGTAAAGGAGGATCCAAAGAAGGATGTCAAGAAGGAAGAAAAGAAGACTGCTGCGCCGGGAAAGATTTCTGCGGGCCAGATTAAGTATGTGCAAACTCTTTTCGGCAAGGCGGGTTACAAAGATGATCTCGATAAACACGCCTATGCTACTGGCGTTGCGAATCGGGAGATAAAGTCTATTACAGACCTAACCTTCAAGGAGGCCAGTGACGTCATAGAGGCCCTCTTGAAACTCACCAACCCCGCATAATCCTACCTCCCGCCCACCGGCGCGTCACCGCACGGGGGCATCTGATTCAAAACCCATTACTCAAATAAAAGAAAAGGGTTGGTAAAAATGGATAAAACATTACTTGAACATCTTGAAAGCATGGGCTTAAAAACAGATAAGCAAAAGTTAAAATGGTTGAGAGGTGCGATGAAGTTCATATCCACCCATGAAAGAGTTGGGCCTATAGAAGACAACTGCTGGAAGGAGAAAGACCGCACGAAGGTTAAACCATGAGAACATTGTCGTTAATCGACTGGAAATCCAGCAAAGCATTCTATAACGAGATGGCAATCCAGGTATCTGCCTATAGTAGAGCCTATAACTTGAAAGCGATGAAACTTGGAGAACCAACCGTCGAAAGACTTGGTGTGTTAAGGCTGGACAAGGAGACGGGCCTTCCTGATTACAAAGACTGTACAGAGGGAGAACAGAAAAGGTGGGAAGGGTTTTGTGGTCTTCTCGCGTATTACCACGCAGTCGTTGAGCCGTATTTAACCGTGGGGTCTAAAGCAAGGTTTTACGACTTCGATGGGAAGAAGGTTCCATCCGTTACGACAATCCTTGGTTGTATAGATAAGCCAGCGCTCGTTCAGTGGAGCGCGAACTGCTCTGTGGACTACATTAAAGACAACATCGGGGAGATAAGGAACCAGGATACATCACATGAACGGATAGACCAGTTACTCAAGAAGGCAAAGACCGCACACCGAACAGAATCCAAGAAGGCGACCGATATCGGCTCACTCGTACACGACGCCATCGAGACATATATGAAAGGCGGAAGTCCCGATGCTATTCTCGATGGAAGCCCAAAGGCACAGACAGCGTTTACTGCGTTCCTGGAGTGGAAGGAGAAAGTTAAACTGGAACCAGTCCAACTGGAATGCACGGTCTTTCACCCGGTACTGCTTTTTGGGGGCTCGTTTGACTGTGTTGGGTATATTGATTTGGAAGATCCTGTAAAGAACGATGCCAAACTGTAAGTGTGGATGTGGTTTGTCGGCGAAGAAGGATTTCGTTTTAGGACACAACTCGAGGCTTCGACCTCTTAATAGCGGTCTTAAAAAGATTTTCGCACACGCCGACATCTTCCCAAACGACGACTGCATCTATTGGATGGGAGCAAATACAGGAGGAAGACATAAACACGGGAACATAAGACACTATGGGCTCTCCGTCAAGGTTCATCGATTGATATACGAAGTATGTTACGGACCAGTTCCAGAAGGTCTTATTGTTCACCACACTTGCGAAAAAGAAAACTGTATCAACTCAAACCATTTATCGCTGATGACTCATGGGCAACACACCACGCACCACAAAAAACTTTATTGGAAAAGGAGAAAAGGATAATGGTACATGCTCTCGCGGTTCGCAAGGGAAAGATTTCTCTGTTGTGTAACGGTCGTCCTCAGTTCAACACGAAAGGTCAGGCGTCCAATTGGTACAATGGGGACTCATCCAACCTGTTAAGGGCGATGGAAGTCACGAAGAATTCCACCAAGAAGATCCTGATTCCCCAGTCTCATCTGGCCGAGACGGTGAGTTGCGGGAAGTGCTGTAGCCTCGTAGACCCGGATAAGCGCAAGAAGTATATGAAGAAAGTCTACAAGCATTCGTCCCTCTACCAGAACCGGACGAAGAAGTCCAAGAACTTCCCTGTCCTTGAGACCATCGGATCCGTTCCCGCGAACGAGGAAAAGATTGTGAAAATACCTTCCGAAAACGCTGTACATCTGTATATTCATCTGGTATAATGACAAATAAAGCCGAGAGGTGACCCGTGGAAGTAGAATGCCCCAGGTGTCTATATTCATTCTTCCCGGGAGTGCCTCTATTCTCTAAGGACACCCCTAAAGATTTGGTGTACGCGCATGAATGCAAGACGGGATACATAAGAATCTACCCGCAGTTTATGTGCTCGTCTTGTGGGCCGTTCAACGAAGAGACTTCCTTGTTGTCCCTACGTGGCATCGCTGAAACAAACCACCGAAGGAAGTTGGACCGGATAAGAATGGACGACGAGAAGGAAGAAGTAAACGAGGGCCGATGATGGTCAACATGCTGTACATCATTCCTAAGGGTACCTTCCCATCTGCCTGTAGGGGTTGCGGTAAGACGGTCTATTGGGTGAAGTTAGTCGATGGGACATCTATTCCTGTTGAAAGACCTAAAGGCATAAGTCACTGGAAGGTTTGTAAAAGAATCACTGAACTCCGGAGCGGTCCTGAAGAAGAAAAAGACAAGGCGTAAGGCGTCGATCCGCACCAAGGAAATCAGACAGGCGGATATCCTGTGGGCTCGTCTTATCAAAACGCGGGATGGGGGTAAATGCCAGTACCCCGGGTGTCCGAGGCCCGGGGTACACGCCCACCACCTGTACTCCCGGAGGCACTTGGGCACTCGATGGAATCTTGAAAATGGAATTCTCCTCTGTGCAGGCTGTCACTTTTTTATTGCTCATAAGGAATACGAACTCTTTAGATGTTTTATAATAAAACTAATAGGTGAAGACAAGTTCAACCAACTGAAGGCTCTTGCTTATTTGCCGACAAAGGTGGATGTCTCACTCGTATTGATGGGGTTACGGGAACTTGAAGACTTGCACTAAATGTCACACAGATAAGCCTCGCGATTCGTTCCACGTTGACGGGCAAAAGAAGGATGGTCTATACCCGAGTTGCCGGGAATGTTGCCATCAAAGAACTGCAAAGTGGAGAGCGGACAATAGTGAAGAAAACAAGGCACGACAAAAGCGGTGGCGGGATGCAAATCGGGAGGAAATTCGAAAACGAGAGCGGGATAAATATGCTCTGGATCCAACAAAATACAAAGAAAACGCAAAAAAATGGAGGGCAAAACCCGGATATTACAGGATGTACGATCTGTTGAAAAAATATGGAATAACGATAGATCAGTACATGGAGATCTACAGAGAGCAAAAAGGTCTCTGTAAGATATGCTTTACACCGCATCCTCCATTTGGGCGCGATGGATTGCACGTGGACCATTGCCACAAGAAATACAAAGTCCGTGGACTTCTTTGTAATAATTGCAACCGTGGAATCGGTTTGTTCTCCGAAGACGCTGCCAACTTAATGCGTGCGTCAGAATACGTTGCTGGTTTCATCGATGGATAAACTAGGACCATATACATTGAACGCAGTATACCTCGGGGACTGCGTTGATCTGTTAAGGCGAATTCCAGATGGATCTGTCCATATGATCTGTACGGATCCCCCTTATGGCAACGGTAATACACACATGAGGGCTGGAAACATTTGCGATGAAACCAAGATAGCAAACGACGAAGAAGACGCATGGATGCGGCTTATGCCTCAGGTCTTTTCGGAGGCCGCGAGGATACTCGACCCAAAAGAAAGCGCGATTCTTTGTATGGGCGAAGGCGGTGGCCCAAGGAGAATATCTAACAGGATTTCAGATTGGATGGCATCGTTTTTGGAGTTCGACATGACCCTCGTATGGAGCAAGGGCATACCGGGGCTCGGATTTACTTATAGGAGATCCCACGAGTTCATCTTTGTCGGACACCGAAAGGGATCTCGCCTTCGGTGGTTTAACAATGGAGACTGTAGGACAGTTATAAACATTACCCGCTTGGTTAACCCGGAAGGTGGTGGGCATCCGACACCTAAGCCGATACAGTTGATGGAGACGCTCATCAGAAACCACACAAGGCGAGGAGATATCGTATGTGATCCATTCTCTGGAGGATGTTCTACGGGGGATGCCTGTATCAAACTCGGAAGGCAGTTCATCGGATATGAAATAGATCCTCGGTGGGTTGCCTATGGGAATGATAGACTAAGTCGTCAATCGGAGCAACTGGACCTATTTGGTGGATAAAGACTGCCACGAATACGAGTGGTCCTACTGCCTCGTAGATCAGGTTGAAGAAAAGACCTTGGAGGGGTGGGAAGTCATAGGGACTTCCCGCCCACCATGGTACACGGGCCATATTGGTAAACACCAATGTATCATGCGGAGGAAACATGCCGATAGACGCGACAGTTAAGGTCCGCGTGTATTCTTAC
>ERZ1292632.805-Hain-H43-01um-R2-805-length-33962-cov-6_pt1 | contig 33962 bp, 37 predicted proteins | sample MGYA00564407_ERZ1292632 | MGnify/ENA primary metagenome ERZ1292632 (study PRJEB36523, sample SAMEA6512637) | groundwater metagenome | collected 2019-01-08 | study: AquaDiva: Metagenomics assemblies of 32 groundwater samples | reverse complement strand
GTAGGGAGTGTGAGGGTGTAGGGGGTGCTTCGCAACTAACCCCCTCACCCTCACAAAAAAGCCAGCGACGCAGTCGCAAATGATTTATTTCTCAATTAGTAACAAAGCCCTTTGATATTTACGGGTAATTTTGCGAGTATCAAGACACCATGAGTTCCCTTTATAGAAAGTACCGTCCAAACCAATTCTCCCAACTCATCGGTCAGGATCATATCCGTAACTCGATTGAAGGGATGCTTAAAAGCAACCAAGTTGGTCACGCCTATCTTTTTTCCGGACCTAGGGGAACTGGCAAAACCACCATGGCTCGTCTGCTCGCTCGGGCGGTCAACTGTGTGGGCAAAAAGAAAGGTGTCGAGGCCTGCGGGGTCTGCGAAATTTGTCTGGAAATTCAGCAGGGGCAGTCGGTCGATGTGATGGAAATCGACGCCGCCAGCAATCGCGGTATCGACGATATCCGTGATTTGCGAGAAAAAATCGCTTTTGCTCCGACCCGCTCCAAGTACCGGGTCTATATCATCGATGAAGTTCACATGTTGTCAAAAGATGCCTTCAACGCTCTTTTGAAAACCCTAGAAGAGCCACCGACCCACGCCATATTTATTTTGGCGACAACGGAATTACACAAAGTGCCGGAGACGATTATTTCGCGCTGTTTGCGCTACCAATTTCATCGGGCTCATCCCGATAAAATTGTAATCATCCTCAAAGAGATAGCGGTTAAAGAAGGGATAGAGCTAGACGATGACGCCGCCCAAGTTATCGCCGAACGCGCCGAAGGATCGTATCGAGACGCCTTGAGTTTACTTGGCAACGTCAGCAGCGAAAAAAACTTGACGGCGGAGCGTTTACGAGCGTTGATCGGCTTGCCCAGCGCTGAAGTAATTAGCCAATTACTATCGGCCGTGACTAACGGCCAGGCGAAAGTTGTTGCTAATTTATTAAGAGAATTTGTTGACGAAGGGCTGGATGTCGCGGTTCTAGTCCGGGCGATGGCCAATAGTTGTCGACAGCAGATTTTTAATTCCGGGGCAACCGATGTGGCGGTCAGTGCGCCGTTACTCGAGGAGTTGCTGGTGGCGCTGGCCAAAGCCAGACACTCGATCGATGCCACTTCTTTGCTCTCGGCCACCCTGATATCCGCCGCGTTGAAGCGTGAAAAGGTTCAAACCGTGGCCGCCTCAACTTCGCCGATCATCGAGCCCACCTACGTCTCGGCTTCCTCCTTCGCAGATGCTTTGGAGGACAAGTCGGAGGACAAGTCGGCGGGCGAGCCGCCTGTCGGTACAATTACGGATATTACCGAAAAAGAAGCTCCCATGGAGCCAGCCGTTGATGCCGTTAGCGCCACCGTTGCTAAACCCAGCGATTCTGATTCGTTTTGGCCGAATTTTCTCTCGGCCGTCCACGAAAAAAACCACGCTCTTTACGCCGTTGTCAGCTCGGCTCACCTGGAGGAGCTGACCGACGACAAGCTAATTATCGCCGTCAAGTTTCGTTTTTATTCGGAGCGACTGTTCGAGCCAAAGAATCGTAACCTGATCGAGTCGATTGCCGCCCAAGTGGCCGGTCGGAAGTTGGTTTTAGAGTGTATCGTCAAACCGGACCTTGATACAGGGTTGAATAAAGAAGATGACTTACTAAGCACGGTGGTTGAAGTGTTTGAGATAAATGAGTGAGACAAAGCATTAAGTCTAAAGGCTAAAGTCTCAAGTCTAAACTAAGTAGCAAGTTATAAGTCGCAAGTATTTGAAACTTGAAATCTGAAAATATATTAAGACTTCAGACTTGATACTTCAGCTTTAATTTAGACTTTAGACTTGAAACTTTAGCCTTATGAAAGTATGAGTGACTAATGGCAGATAAAAATATCGGTAAATTACCACCCCAGAATTTAGAAGCTGAATCGGCTGTCTTGGGTGCAGTTTTGGTCAACAAAGAAGCGATGGACAAAGTCGCCGATATTTTAATTTCAGAGGATTTTTACAGTCAAGCCAACCAAGCGATTTTTCGAGCAGTACTGCGGCTCTACGAAAAACGCTCGCCGATCGATCTAGTGACGCTAACTAACGAGCTGGAAGGTGTTAAAGAGCTGGATATGATCGGCGGTCCGGCTTACTTGGCCGACCTGGTCAACTCCGTCCCAACAGCCCTGCATGTCATTCATTACGCCGAAATTGTTAAGAACAAATCGGTCTTGCGGCGGATTCTAACGGCCGGTCAAAAAATCGCTGAACTGGGTTACGACGAAGACAAAGAAATTCAGGTGATTATGGATGAAGCCGAGTCGGCGCTCTTTAATGTCTCCCGCCAAATGGTTTCCGACAACTTTTTGCCGATTTCCGACATTCTGGCTGCTAGTTTTGACCGAATCGACCGGTTACATCGCGAAAAGGGTTTGCTCCGGGGCGTGACGAGCGGCTTCAAAGAGCTAGACAACAAGCTGTCTGGCTTCCAGCCTTCTGATTTGATTATCCTAGCCGCCCGGCCCAGCATGGGAAAATGTGTGGCAGGTCACACCCAGATTATCAACCCTCGTACCGGTATCTGCCAAACTATTCGAGAATTGGTCGAGACCAAGCAAGGTGAGGTGGCAACCCTAGAAGCTAGTGGGCGATTCCAGTCAGTTAAACCAGAACAATTTGTGGCCGACGGCATCAAACCAACCTTCAAGGTTGTTGTTGTTTCCGGAAGGACAATCGAAGCAACCTTGCCCCATCCGTTCCTAACAACTACCGGCTGGAAAAAATTAGTGGAGCTTAGGGTTGGTGACGAGGTTGCGGTGGCAACGAAATTGACTTCAAGGGATGACATTGTTTGGGACGCAATTACTTCTATTGAACCTGCCGGAATGCAGCCAGTTTACGATCTAACGATCGGCGAGAGTCACAATTTTGTCGCCAACGATTTCATCGTGCATAACACGACCCTCGCCTTAAACTTTGCCCTCAACGCCGCCGTTAAGGCCAAAGTGCCGGTTGGATTTTTCTCAATGGAGCAGTCACGAGAACAGATTGTTGACCGGTTACTATGCGCCCAAGCGATGGTCGACGGCTGGAAACTGCGAACCGGTAATTTAAGCGAGAGCGACTTCCCAGCTATCGGTATGGCGATGGGTACACTGGCCGAAGCGCCGATTTTTATCGATGACTCACCGATTTTGACCCCGATTGAAATTCGAACTCGGGCTCGTCGTTTGCAAGCGGAAAACAAGCTTGGCTTGATAATTGTCGATTATCTCCAGTTACTTGAAGCTCGTCGCGGTTACGGTGATGGTAACCGGGTTCAGGAAGTATCCGAGATTTCTCGTTCGCTGAAAGCGATTGCCCGAGAATTGAATGTACCTGTTATCGCCTTGTCCCAGCTGTCTCGGGCGGTGGAAAGTCGGGAAAAGAAAATGCCCCAGCTATCGGACTTGAGAGAAAGCGGATCGATCGAACAGGACGCGGATGTGGTGATGTTTATGTACCGAGAAGAATATTACGACAAAGAGACCGAACGCAAAGGGATTACCGATATTCTTATTCGCAAGCACCGCAACGGCCCGATCGGCGAAGTCGAGCTCCATTTCAAGGCCGAACATGCTCGTTTCTACGACATCGACCGCAAAAAAATTCAGACGAAGCCATAACGACAGTTGTCTAAATACCAGTTTCTCCATAGGATATGATTTCATGCTGATTGATCTTTTCGAAGGCTTGAATCCACCACAGGTGGAGGCCGTTAAGGCGACCGAAGGGCCGGTCTTAATTTTTGCTGGGGCAGGGTCAGGAAAAACCAAGTGTTTGACACATCGCCTAGCCTATATCCTAGAGCAGAAATTGGCCGCAACAGATCAAATCTTGGCAATAACATTCACAAATAAAAGTTCGGGCGAGTTGGCACACAGGATTTTGAAGCTCCTCGGCCAGGAGGATATCCTCGAACGCAAACACAGTCAGTTGGCCATTCGTCGGTTATTACCCTGGGTTGGGACATTTCACTCCATCTGCGTCCGAATCTTGCGGGCTGAAGCCACCAACATCGGCTTGAACCAAAACTTCACTATTTACGATACCAGCGATTCGTTGTCTCTAATCCGCCAAATCTTGAAAGAGCTCAATCTCGATAGCAAGCAGTATTCACCGCAGGCGATAAAATCGATTATTGGCTCGGCCAAAAACGAGCTGATGAGTCCCGAGCAGTATGCTCCGTATGCGGAAGGGCATTTCCAGGGAATCGCCCTCGAGGTCTACAAAAAGTATCAGGCAGAACTCAACAAAGTCGGGGGGTTAGATTTTGATGATTTGATTATGAGGACCGTCAAAATGCTCGAAACCGACAGCACGATTCGGGCGAAATACCAGGAGCAGTTTCGTTATGTGATGGTCGATGAGTATCAAGATACTAACCAAGCCCAGTACCGTTTAACTCAACTTCTAACCAACCCCAAAACCAAAAATCTTTGTGTAGTCGGGGACGACTTTCAATCAATATATGCCTTTAGAGGAGCGAGCTTCCAGAATATTCTTAACTTTAATAAGGATTTTCCTGGTGCTCAAGTCTTTAAGCTCGAACAGAACTACCGTTCGACAAAAACTATTCTCTCCGGCGCTGGTCATATAATAGAAAAGGTCAAACGCAAAAGCCAAAAGAAACTTTGGACCGACAACGAAGCCGGACCACCGATCACTATTTTCGAGGCCAACAACGCCTACGGCGAGGCCGACTTTATTTGTACCGAAATCCGGACCTTGCGGAGTTTGGGTCATGACTGGAACGACTTTGCCATTCTTTACCGGACTAACGCCCAATCCCGTGTTTTGGAAGAAGTTTTGCTGGCCGAAGGGTTGCCGTACCGACTGGTCGGTGCGGTGCGTTTCTACGAGCGGAAAGAAATCAAAGATATGCTGTCGTATTTGCGCTTTATTTTTAACCCTGATGATTCAGTGGCGATGGCCCGAATTGTCAATGTCCCGCCACGGGGAATCGGTCCGGTTGCCCTCAAAAAAGGCGGTGAGAAGTTGGAGGGATTTTTCACCTCGATGGCCAGCATTCGAGATAAAGTTGTTACCGCCACGCCACTGGCTGCGCTGGAGCTGATAATAAAAGAAACAAAATATCAAAAGTTTCTCGACGACGGCTCACCAGAAGGGGAGGAGCGCTGGCAGAATGTTGAGGAACTACTCAACCTAGCCAGCGAGTTCGAGCGGCTCGAGGAATTTTTGGAGCATGTCGCACTAGTTAGCGATGTCGATAACTACGACGGTACTTCTGATGCCGTTACTTTGATGACTCTGCATTCATCGAAAGGCCTCGAATTTACGGTTGTCTATATGACCGGCTTAGAAGAGGGGCTGTTTCCTCATATGCGGTCACTTGACGACGATAATGAAATGGACGAAGAACGCCGCCTCTGTTACGTCGGTATGACTCGAGCGAAAAAGAGATTGTATATGACTCACGCCCGCTCGCGAATTATCCACGGTGGCCTAACTTCAACCTTGCCCAGCCGATTTTTGCGTGAAATCGACGAGAACTTATTAGATAGAGTTTAGGTCTTTCTATCCTTGGCTTGAAGTGTTACGGAGAAGCGTTAAAATTAATAAATGGATTTCAAACAAGAAGATCTTCGGAATATGAGGCAGGAGGTTCTAGAAAGGGCCAAGGCTCTGCACCAGATGATTAACCTAGCGGTGGTGCTAGGCGCGGTCTTTTTGGTTTCGTCTTTCTGGCTTGGGGATACAATCGGTCCGGAAAGTTTTCAGGTGTATATCCTACTGATCCCAATTGTTTTTGCTGGGCTGACCTTCAACTACCAAGCCAACCAAATGACGATGGAGGCCGTGTCCCGTTATGTCATGAGTATCAGTCCGGGATGGGATGAGTATTACGCGAGCCACAAGAGAAAAGTTCAGCTAACCAGTTTTCTAAAGGTTCTCCCACTCTTGCTGCCGCAGTTATTACCGCTATTTTTCTACCCCAGTCGGACAACCCAACCGTTTTTATGGTGGGTCGATATCGTTTTGTTCCTGCTTGTTCTGTTCAACTTCCGTTACAAAGCCGGCCAATATTGACCCCGCACTGTTCCTTCCGGTGGAACGCCCGCCTGCCAAAGCGATATCTAGCTTCGCCAAGAGAAATAATAATCTAGTTGGCGAAAAGATTGAGCGGCGGGCAGGGACTATGTCCTGTTACCACCCGGAGCGTCTAGTGCGGGGCAGGCCCCGCACTTCTCGATCGTTCGTAGCTCTTCGTTCGAGACTATTGATTCCGCGACTTGTAACTTGGAAATTGCTACTTACTTTGAGCTGTCCGCCAGCTGGCGGTGAAAAGCGATCCGCCGGCTGGCGGAGACAATTGAGACTTTAGCCTTCAGACTTGACACTTTTTCCGTGTGCGCTAGTGTAGATAGTACGCAACAATATGACGACCACGAAGAAGTGGGGGGTAAGTTTTTTGGGAATATCGGCTTTAGGCCTACTGGCCTTTTTCACTATAACTCTGCCAGAGGGTAAAAATAACCAAACTTTTGCTCAAGACGCGACGCTCATTAGCGCCGCATCTGACTATCACCCGACTGACGTTTTTTCGGTTGTTCAGAAAGCCAGCTCACTTCCCGAGGCTTTTCGGGTGGCGGGCGTCGATTACTTCCCAGAAGATAAGATCTCCTACTTTCCTGATCCCAGTTTTGGGTTGGGTACGGTTATTACCGTTCAGCATGCCCTGCCAGTGACGGTTATTGACGGCAAGAAGACTAGGCAATTAAGAACCTGGGTGACAACTGTCGGCGATTTATTAACAGAAAAAAAGATCGTCCTTGGTAACGACGACAAGATTGCGCCAACTTTGGCGACGCCCCTAACTAAAAATACCACTGTTACTATTACCCGAGTCGCTCGAACCAATGTCACCGAAACCGAAGTCGTGCCATTCAAAACTAATATCGAAAAAGATTACAACCAGTTCGTCGGGCCACAAACAGTAGTCAAAGCTGGAGCTAACGGCCAACTTGAAAAAACATATCTCCTGATTAGAGAAGACGGTGAGCTAATTAGTAAGACCCTAGTATCGACAAAGACCACTAAGCCGGCCCTCACCGCTACCGTCCGTCAAGGTGGCTTGAACCCGGTACCGAAGCAGTGCCTGCCGATGAAGGAATGGGTGGTTGACGCCAGCGCTAAAAATAAAATCGATCCGAATGCTCTCTTTTATCGCATTGTTCGCGAAAGCAACTGCCATCCCAATTCCCAAGCGGCGGCTGGCTATCAGGGTTTGCTACAGTACGATCCAAATTTCTGGAATTCAGTTTCTGCCAAAGCTGGCTTTGCTGGTGCCAGCGTTTGGGACGCCAAAAGCCAAATCTATGTTACCGCCTGGGCTTGGGCGCATAACTTTCGCGGAAGATGGCCAAATCCCTAGTAAGGGCAAGGCTAAAGTTACAAGGCTAAAGGCTAAAGTGTCTCCGCCAGCTGGCGGATCGCTTTTCACCCTGTTCAAAGTAAGTAACAAGTAAAAAGTTGCAAGCAAGGAAAGCTCTTCGAGTAGACTGCTATTAATAATTACTTGAAACTTATTTCTTACCCCTTACTTGAAAATTGCTACTTATAACTTGATAATTGCCCCATGAAGCCCGCCGAGATATTACGAGAACTCGATAAGTTGCCCCAGAAGAAGTTTGGGCAGAATTTTTTGACCGACGAAAAAGTCTTGGCCGATATGGTGGAAGCGGCGGACATTCAGCCTGGCGAAACCGTAGTCGAAATTGGCTCGGGTTTAGGAGTGCTAACTTTCGAATTGCTGAAGCATGCCAAGCAGGTAATTGCCATTGAAGCCGACCGCGATCTAGCTGATTACCTTCGGGACAAAAAAATTAAAAACTTGACGGTTATTACCGGCGACGCTCTGCGAGTGGATTGGACAGTGGCGATCAAGGAGCCGTACCGGATTGTGGCCAACATTCCGTATTCGATTACCTCTCCGCTGTTACGTAAAATCTTTGCTCTCGATCCGTCAGCTGGCGGAAAACCAGTGAAGGTAGTTTTATTAGTCCAAAAGGAGTTGGCCGTCCGGATTACCGCTCCTCCCGGCTCTAGAGAGCGAGGTTTTTTAACTTTGCTCTGCGAGGCATCCGCCAAGATCAAGATTGTCCGAACGGTCAAACCGGGCAGTTTTCACCCGATGCCGAAAGTCGAATCAGCCATTATTGAAGTGGTGCCGTTGGCGCAATCAAAAATGACGACAATCTTTTGGCCGGTCATCGAGGCCGGTTTCAGCCATCAGCGCCAGACAGCGGTTAACGCCATCGCCAATTCGCTCCATCTACCCAAAGGCAAAGTTGAGCAGGCACTGGTTGAGGCTGGTTTGGACCCGATGGTTCGTCCGGCGGTTTTAACTTTCGATCAATGGAAAACTGTCTCGAAATCTCTGGAAAATCTGATTAAATCGCTGTAAAATTAACAGTGGAGTTAGATAAGAACATGAAAAAATGGATTGAACGCAATTCAGACTTGGTCGGTTACTCGATCATGGCGGTAATGCTAGCATTCATCGTTACTTGCTTTGAAGTCGCTATTTATGGGTTATGGGATAGGAAACTCTTTACGGTCGTGCTGACCGGCACTTTCATATGTCTCGTGGCTTATCCCAAATATATGCGGTCGGCTGAAGCTGATTACAACCAAGAGACCAATTGGGTCGAACCGCCCCTTTGATCGATTCGCAAATGTTTGGCCGGGTATATCCCGGCCACTTTTTTAGATATAATGGCGCCGATGTTATATATAGTAGCCACACCGATCGGCAATTTGGGCGATATGACGTTTCGAGCAATCGAAACGCTTAAAAATGTCGATAAAATTTACTGCGAAGACACCCGTCGCACCGCTCATCTGTTAGCTCGATACGAATTCAAAAAACCGCTTGAGAGTTTTCACGAACATTCAGAAGGAAAGATTGAGCGAATTATAACGGAACTAAAAGGCGGTGATGAAATCGCCTATGTCTCTGACGCCGGCACGCCGGGGATCAATGACCCGGGCGGCAAGTTAGTCGCGGCGGCCAGAGAGGCGGGAATCGTCGTCTCGCCAATTCCTGGTCCGTCTTCAGTTACCGCCTTACTATCAGTCGCCGGCATCGCCGCCGATAAATTTTGTTTTATGGGCTTTGTGCCGACCAAAAAAGGTCGTGAGACATTCATCAAAAAGATGCTCTTATCTGATATGCCAGTGGTCTTTTTCGAAACCGCCCCTCGCTTACATAAACTTTTCGACCAGCTGATTGCCCTTTGTGGAGCCGACCGAACGCTAATTGTCGGCCGCGAACTGACGAAAAAGTTTGAAGAGATCCAAACCGGTACTCCCAGTGAGCTCAAAGAATATTTCACCAAGCCCCTCGGTGAATTCGTCCTAATTTTGAGCCCTTCTATCAATAACCATTGACAAAATCGTTAGCGATTAGTACTCTTAGTTCAAGAAAATCCCCTGCCGGAGATTTACAAGTCTCCAATCGGTGGGGATTTTTGTTTAATCGGGTGGGAAAACAGAAATGAAATGTTTTTCTTTTGATCTTGAATCCTCTCTAACCTGGACATAAAACAATTCATCATTTGGGCTATTACCGGCGAAACGATAGAGATTGTCTCCACTTTCTTTACGACTGGTTGGCTCGATAGTACTGAACTGAATCAATTCTAAAGCGCAGGGATAGAATTTAAGTCGTCGCTTCCGGTCACCAAAGTTTTTCTTTTCAAGATGTTGCCAAAACTGTGTCAGGAATATCTTTTCCTTACCGAAATACATCGATCGAAGATACGGCTTCCTCTTGGTCCGATTCTCGATTTTGTGAAAAAGTTTTCTAGCAACCGGTGCGACATCAGAATACCTCCTGCCGTAAATTGGTTTTGTTTTGCACCGATAGCTTCCGTCGGCCATATCTTCCGATTGTATCAGGAAAAATTAACTCAAAAATCAGGGCGAATAACCTTGGCGATGGTGGCTATTTATGGTATGGTAACCCCGCTTTCAATCGTGAAGGCCAATGGTTTAACAACAGGAGGCAAGTCGTGTCTACGGCAAGTCAAATTCAAGAAAAAGAAAAGAAATTCGGCGACGATGCGGGGTTACTGCATCAAGTCGCTCTGTCGCTTCGGGCAGTCTGCAAAGACGAGACCGAAGCCCGTGTAGTAGCTACCAGGCTGGCTCACGATCGCCCGTTTCTGACGAAAGTGGTCACGCTAGCGCTTGGTAAGCCCAAGCGAAGCCGATTCTCAAAGGGATTGGTCGATAGCGACCTGCTCGAGCCAGTTACGACCGTTTCAGTCGGAGCGGTCAAGGCCTTCAGTGCCAGGGAGAAATTCCAGATCAGCACCCAGGATGGTGTGAAGATCGGCGGGCTCGGCGATAACTTCAAAAAGCACTTTCTTGCCGGCACCGGCAAGATCGAGCTCGATGTCCCGGCCCAAAAATTGCGGGTCCACAAGCTCCGCAGGAACTTATTCGACCGTCCGATTCTCGTCGAACTTGGCGGTGAACTGGTCGTGGAGACCTACCTGGCGACAATGTTCGCCCGGATGAAGAAGCAAGGTATGGGTCAAGCCGGCGTTTTGATCGTCGATGGCAAAGCTAATATCTTTTACATCAAGGACGACAAAGGGGTGCTCTGGGCGGTTCTCTGCCGTTGGGACGCTGACAACGGCGCTTGGTATGTCGAGGCCTATCCGGTCACGAGCCCGTACGATTGGGGTGCTGGCTCCCAGGTGCTCTCCCGCTGATTCTCGAGCCCTTTGATCTTTTGGTATCTCTGGGCTCTCGAACCCTTTGGCTCTTTGTCGCTTTGGCGATGGGGAGCCATTTTGTTACAATCAATTTTGAAATCGTGAAGCCCAACGGCCATTGGCTTTTGGCCACGAACAAACCCTAATTATTATTCACAAAAATTAGATTTTGAAGCCTTTTTAAGGCATAATACAGGGGTGAAAAAGACCTACATCACCACTAGCATTGCATATGTAAACGCCGAGCCGCATATCGGTTTTTTGTACGAGCTCTTGGCGGGGGATGTTCTGAAACGACACTACCAGTCGCAAGGTGAATCAGTTTTCTTCCTGACCGGCACCGACGAACATGGCATTAAAGTTGCTCAAGCGGCCACGGTGGCAGGTAAAGAGCCACAACAATTTGTCGACCAAGTTTCGAAGAAATTCGAAGCCCTAGGTCAGGATTTCAATATTGATTTCGACTACTTCATCCGTACCACCAACCCCCAACATCAAAAGTTTGTCCAAGAAAAATGGTTACAGCTCGAAAAAGCCGGCGTTTTGAAAAAGAAAAAATACACTGGCCTTTATTGCTCCGGTTGCGAAGCCTTCAAGACCGAAGGCGAGATCGAAGGCGGTAAGTGCGCCATCCACGAAAAAGAACTAGAGAAAATTGAAGAAGAGAATTGGTTCCTAAAGATTCACGATTTTAGATTTAAGATTAAAGAATGGATAAATGAGGCGGTGTTTCCGGTTAGTCGGCGTCAGGAAGTGATTAATATTCTCGATTCGGGGGCTTACGACGAGGTGTCGGTTTCTCGCTCGCGCGAGCGCTACGGTTGGGGCGTGCCGGTGCCAGGCGACGAGGGCCAAATTATGTATGTCTGGGCCGACGCCTTGTTCAACTACATTTCGGGTCCAGAAATACATTTCGGAACGTCCGCCAGCCGGCGGATGTGGCCGGCCGACATTCAAATTATCGGCAAAGATATCTTGAAGTTTCACGCCATCATCTGGCCGGCTTTGCTTCTGGCTTGTGGCTACGAATTACCGAAAAAATTACTGGTGCACGGGTTTATCAATGTCGACGGCAAAAAGATGTCCAAAAGTTTGGGCAATGTCATCGCCCCCCAACAATTGCTCGAACGATACGGCGTTGAGGCCAGTCGCTACCTCATTTTCCGTGGCCTATCGTTTGATGACGACAGCAACTTCACCTGGGCTGATTTTGACCACCTCTACAACGGGGAACTAGCCAATGGGTTGGGTAACTTGGTCGCTCGAATAATTGGCATTACTAAGAATCTGGACACATATTCTCTACCAGAACTGGCTCTACCGACCGCTGTCGAAAAAGAATTTGATTTTAGGGGGGCGCTCGGCACTGCTAACCAGCTAATCAATCGGGCTGATGGAATTATTACTAGCGAAAAACTCTGGGAGCATTCGGATACTAAAATCTCACTGATCGATGCCGCTGTCAGTCATCTTCTGGAAGCGACTCGAATTCTTGAACCATTTATGCCCAACACGGCAGTTGAAATTCGTCGCCAGCTGACCGAGCTTGATTCGAAGCCGCTTTTCCCCCGCCTACGCTCCCTCCTTCGCTAAAAGCTACGGAAGGGCAAGAAAGCTACGGCGGGCAAGCCCGACCTAACCAGCGAAGTCTAAAGGCATAAGGCTAAAGTCTAATTTAAGTTTCAAGTAGCAAGTTTTGAAAGTATGGTACTTAAAACTTTAGACTTCAGACTTAGTTCAGACTTGAGACTTTAGACTTCAGATTTTATAATTTCCCAGCTATGCTGGGATTATGTTCTCCGCTCTCATCGCCGCTTTGGGTAATGCCAGTGGCTTAATTATTGATAAAGTCGCCCTAACTCGTCGTCAGGTGCCGTTGCGGATTTTCATTCCGGTCGTTTTTACTTTTCTTTTTGCCTTTACGATCATCTTCACTCCACTTTTCGGTTTTGCCGATTGGCAGACGGCGCTCTTGCCGAACAATCTGTTTCTCACCCTTCTAATGATTGTCATCGCTATTTCCTGGAATGTCTTGACCTACCAGAGCCTACAGCGCGAATCGGTTCATCAACACGAGGTTATTTTAATGACCGGGCCGATTGTGACAATCTTACTAGCGGCGCTGTTTTTTCAGGAAGAATTCAATTTGACGATCTTTGCCCTTGGGCTTATTGCCAGCTTGGCGATGCTGATTGCTCGAACGGAACGGCATCATTTTAAGATCAGCAAAATCGCCTACAACCTCTTTCTGGCGGTTGTTCTGATGTCGATTGAGAATATCATCATTCGCGAGCTTCTTTACTCCTATTCACCAATCTCTCTCTATGCTATCCGAACATTCTTTTTGGCGGGATTCTTCTGGCTCTATTACCGTCCGAAGCTCTCGGAGGTTAGGGGGTCGCCACTATGGTTGCTGGGAGCTTCCGGTGCGGTTGGAGCCGTATCGATGATCGCCCGTTTCTACGCTTTTGGTTCGTTTGGCGTTATCTTCACGACTCTTATCTCAACCCTGGCACCAATTATCGTCTTTGTTGGGTCGTGGGAGATACTTCATGAGCGAATCCGACTTCGAGTGATCGTTGCCTCGTTAGTTATCTTGGTTTGCGTGGCCGTAGCAACAGTACTTACTGATATGCTCTGATGCGGGGAGTCGACACTCATACCCATTTGGACTTCCCGCAATTTGATGCCGATCGAGTTGGGCTAATCGCCGCATTAGCCGCAGAAGAAATTGGGGTGATTAACGTTGCCACTGACTGGGAATCAAATCAAAAAGTCGTCGATCTGGCTAACAATAACGACTTGGTTTGGGGGGCGGTGGGTTTGCACCCGACCGAAATTAATCCCAATACGCTAGCCGATCTAACTGATCAACTGGCAGGGCTGGAAACTTTAGCTAGGTCTAATCAGAAGGTTGTCGCTATCGGCGAAGTTGGGCTCGATTACTATCGAGAGGAGTCAAGATCGCAAGCCGAAACTCAAAAAGCGGTTTTGCGGCAATTTCTGACCTTGGCGGCTGAACTTAATTTGCCGGTGATTTTTCATTGTCGCGATGCTTATGGTGACTTGCTAACCATGTTGGCTGATTACCCGAAGACAATGGGAGTAATTCACTGCTTCACCGGTTCGGCTGACGAAGCAAAAAAGTTTCTGGATTTAGGACTGTTTATTTCATTCACTGCCACCATTACCTATGAAGCCAACGACAATCAGCGCCAAACGGTTGCAACGGTACCGCTAGAAAAAATGTTTCTAGAAACCGATAGCCCATTTTTGGTACCACAGGCTCGTCGGGGTACTCGGAACGATCCACGAACCATTCTTGAAGTCGCCCGAACAATCGCCGCAGTCAAGAAAGTAAGTGAGGAAGAAGTCTTGAAACAAACAACCGCTAATGCAATAGGATTTTTTGGCCTAGCGCCAAAAAATCAGAATCAAGAATGAAGAATTTAGAGTTAAGAATTAATTATCGAAACCCATTTCTATATTCCAAATTCCTAATTCTTAATTCCTCCCTCCCATGAACTGGGTTGACCTTATTATTCTCGGAGCTTTCCTGTTTTACTTTTTCGAGGGAATTCGTCGAGGCTTTATTGAGCAAACGCTAGAGCTGATCGGATTCTTTGTGACCATTTTCTTAGCCCTGCTGGGCTATCACTATTTTGGCGCTCTGGTGATGGAAAAAACCGGCATTCAACGCCCAGCGTCCGACCCGATCGCTTTCATTGTCCTTTGGTTCTTGTACCAAGTTATATATTCACTAATTTTGCGCTTCACCTATCCCAATATTCCGGCGAAAATCCGCCAAGCCCTACCCAATCGGTTGGCGGGGCTAGTCCCGGCGTTTTTGAAAGGCATGGTTATCCTCTCGGTCATCTTAACTGTTGTCATTTCAGTGCCGGTGCCAGCTAAGTTGAAGTCGGAAATCAGCAATTCATTACTTGGCAGTCGGTTTGTCAACAACTCGGCGACAGTTGAGAGTTATATCAACAAAATTGCCGGAGGCGACCTCAAAGAATCGCTGACGTTCTTAACAATACCGACGCAGACTGAACAGATTGTCGAACCCAGTGAAAAGGTTGATCTGAAATTCACCACGAACGAGACTTCAATCGATGAAGCCTCCGAAACCAAGATGTTCCAATGGGTTAACGAGGAACGGGTTAAGGCGGGGGTCAAGCCCTTAAAGCTCGATGCTAAACTAACCGGGGTTGCCCGGGCGCATTCGCAAGATATGTTTAATAACGGCTATTTTGCCCACGAAAATCCCGCTGGCCTATCGCCATTTGATCGAATGGCTAGAGACGGCATCACCTTTGAGGTAGCCGGTGAAAATTTGGCTTACGCCCCGTCAGTCGAGTTGGCCCATAGCGGGCTAATGCGTTCGCCCGGGCATCGAAAGAATATCTTGAGCCCTGACTACGGCCACGTCGGCTACGGCATTATCGACGGGGGAATCTACGGCAAGATGTTTAGTCAAGAGTTTACGGATTGATTTTTAGAAATCCAGAATCAAAATTTGCCACTGCGTGGCAGGAGCTTTTTTTGCAAAGGACGGGGGCTTAGTTGCGAAGCAGCCCCCATCCTCTGCACTCCACCCCCGCACGCTCGCTTTCGCGAATAAGGAATCGCCGAAAATTTCGCTAAGCTGCTGCCGCGATAATTTCCGGCTAGATGTTATTAGGATAGACCGGAAGGATCGCTGTTCAAACTCCCGTTTTTGTTAATTATTAAGCCATGGCTCGCCACTTTTTGACTATCAGGATATTAGAAGAATGGCTCGCGGTTTTTCGGTTGATTAGGATAAAGAAAAGGCCGGGCGAAACTTTGGGTTTCGTCCGGCCGGGAGGTCTTCCTATAAACTCATAAGCTTGCTCGTCTCGTATTCCAGCGTCATTCGGTCTTGAATACCTTTTGGGGTCACGACACTATAACGATCGAGCGTATCTACCCGAGACCCAAAAACGTTCGCGTTACTAATGAGTAGCAACGATCGTTTAATCCGGACATAAGACATAAGATTGTTACAGCAGCAGGTGGCTAGCATAGTGTACTTGCCATCGTGCTCTCTGACCCAGTCCTTCACCTTTCGTAGCGGTCTTTCCTGCTCGAAAAACCACCAGTCGCCATTTTTGTCATGTGCGCCGTGCGCCATCAGTACCCTGATTGAACGTGGTAGCTTGTGGCGTCTTTGCCAAGCGTCGAGAAACAGACTCCAGAGCCTTTCGTCAACGATCATCTCGCTTAGCACTTCCTCAAAGCTTCTAACGGTCAAATGTTCGAGGAATTCCTCATCACCTACTAGCCCATCGTCCTCCTCTAAGTGATCTACCGAGACATCGTATATGAGTTGCCAGTCGTTAATTTCCGAATTAATGATCTTCACATCCACCTCCATGGAGTATGTCTGAATGAATTCTAGCGTTCCATCTTAAAATGTCAATGGTTGTAGCTGACTTTTTCAGGCTAAGATGGTAGAATTTGGCGGATGGCAAACAAGGGTCGGGTGGCGATGTTGATGAGTGGAGGAGTCGATTCTTCGGTGTCGGCCGCTCTTTTAAAGGAGCAGGGCTACGATGTCATTGGCTTTTACATTTTAGGGTGGCTCGGCACTCCGGATTTTCCGTGTCCTTGGCAGAAAGAGGAAGCTGACGCACGAGCCGTCGCTGACCAACTCGGAATCCCGTTTCACACCATCAACCTCTCGAAAGTTTACGAGAAAGAAGTAATTGACCGCTTCTTTGCCGGTTACCAGGCCGGAGTAACGCCGAATCCCGACATTCTCTGCAACCGCGAAATTAAATTCAAAGCCCTCTGGCAGGAGATCCGGCAGTTTGAGTGCGATTATATTGCAAGCGGGCACTATGCGAGTACGCAGCCAGTAGCTTCTAGCTTGAAGCAACTAGCAAATAATGCTGATACCAAAAAGCCAGTAGCCAGTAGCCAGTTGCCAGTAGCCGGAATCTTTAAGCCTAAAGATTCCGCCAAGGACCAAACGTACTTCTTGTGGGGAATCGAGCCGGCGATGTTGCCGAAAATCATTTTCCCACTAAGCGAATTAACTAAGCCAGAGGTTCGTCAATTGGCTAAGAAATATAAATTACCGACGGCGACCAAGAAAGATAGCCAGGGGATCTGTTTTGTCGGGCCGCTAAAGGTCCGTCAGTTCTTGGCCTCTAGAGTTAAAACAAAACCAGGGGAAGTTTATCTGATCGACGGTCGTAAAGTGGCGACTCATCAAGGCGTCGAGCTCTATACCATCGGCCAGCGTTTAGCGGCGGGATCAGTTGATTGGACTGGCGATGTCCCGCCACTATTTGTGATTGCCAAAGATATCAAGAATAATCGGCTGATTGTCAGGTCGGATGCTCAAACTTATGGAAAGTATTTAGAGGCCGGTTCAATCAACTGGCTTGCCTCGAGCCCGGTCGAGAGGCTGACCGAGTCACCAGGTTCGGTGAAGAATGAAAAACTGAAAACTGGAAACTGCTCGCCGGCCGTAGCCTTGGCGAAGGCCGGGAAACTGAAAACTGGAATTGAGCTATTGGCCAAAATCCGTTATCGTCAAGAAGATGTCCCAGTCAAGGTTCTTAAAATCAGCTCGAGATTATCGGTTGAATTTTGTCAAAAAGCCCGAGCCATTACGGCCGGACAATCGATCGTTTTTTACTCAAAAGAAGGCCAGTTACTTGGCGGTGGGATTATTGAGCGAGTAGCTGAACAAGATGCGATCATTCAACGACTTACCCAAACTCTCGGTCAAGCCAAGGTTTAAATTTATTCGCCACATCCTGCTCGGCGTCTCGTTTTTACTAGTTTTAGGCGCTGGCTATGTCCTTGGTCAAAGCACGGCTAACGGCCGAGAAAAATTAAATTTGAGCCAGTTCTGGCAGGCCTACGACATTATCGATCGTCGTTTTGTTGGATCGATCGATTCTACCAAGGCCACCGAGGGTGCAATTTCCGGTTTAGTCGAAAGTCTCGGCGATCCGTTCAGCTCCTTTTTAGCGGCGCAGGCCAAAAAAGATTTAGACAGCGAGCTGTCTGGACAATTCGAAGGAATTGGCGCCGAGCTAACCCTAAAAAATAATTTAATTACAGTCATCGCACCGCTTAGCAGTTCGCCAGCTGCGTCCGCTGGGCTAAAAGCCAAAGATGTAATTATTAAAATCGACGATTCCTCAACTGAATCAATGACGTTAGACGAGGCGGTATCGAAAATTCGTGGACCAAAAAACACTACCGTCAAACTCACTGTGGCTAGAGAAAGACAGGATGCGCTAATCGAGCTAACTATTACCCGAGCTAATATTCTGGTCAAAAGCGTTAAGACTAAAACTCTTTCCGATAATATCGTCTATATTGAAATTACCCAATTCGGTGACGACACCGTCGATCTTTTTAAAAGCGCTGTCGCCGAAATTGCCAAGCAAAACCCCAGGGCGATTATTCTCGATCTGCGCAATAACCCCGGCGGCTATTTGGACGACGTGGCACCAGTGGTCGGCCAGTTTATTGCCCCTAGTGTGGTGGTTAAAGAAAGATATAAGGACGGGCGGATCGACGAAATTCGTTCAGGCGAGGTGCCTTCTCTTCCTAGCACCCCGCTCTACGTGCTAATTAACGGTGGCTCGGCTTCGGCGGCCGAAATTGTCGCCGGTGCCTTGCAAGACTACGGTCGAGCCAAACTAATTGGTCAGAAATCTTTTGGCAAGGGCTCGGTCCAAGAAATTATGCCGATGAAAAATGGCGCCGCTTTGCGCCTAACGATTGCCGAGTGGTTGACGCCCAAGGATCGTCAGATCAATAAAAAGGGTATCGAACCTGATATAGTTGTCGAGGGCGACAAAACCGCCGACAGCGACCCGGTTTTAGCGAAAGCAGTGGAGCTGGCAGGCAAGTAGCCAGCAAGGCTAAAGTTACAAGGCTGAAGTCTGAAGTAAGGCTTAAGTATTAAGTGTCAAGTTTTTGGAACTTGTGACTTGTTTTTTAAATTAGACTTTAGACTTGAAACTTTAGACTTTATTACCGATGATTGAGTCTATGACGGATTCTCTTATTACCGATCGGGAAGCTGAAGAAATCGTCAGCTTGCCCAGCGGCGTTGCTGCCAAAATCCGCACACCGCTGTTGGTAATATTTGGCATTTTAGTGGTTGTAATTGCGACGTTGCTGGTGATGGTACTGCTGTCATTACGCGGTTCGCGAACCGGTTGGGAATCAATCTTACCGTTTTTAAATCAAAGATCATCGCAGGGCTTGCAAACAAATTAGCGAATGTTTAATATCAAATTATAATGACAACTCTATGGATTGTACTTGGGTTAGTTGGACTTTTTCTCCTCTGGCTAATCGCTACCTATAACAGCTTGGTCAAACTCAAGAATCGGACCGACGAAGCGGCCAGCGACATCGATGTCCAAACCAAACGCCGATACGACTTAATTCCTAACTTGGTAGAAACAGTTAAGGGCGTCGCCAAGCAAGAGCAAACTGTTTTTATCCAGGTAACCGAAGCTCGCGCGGCGGCCATGGGCGCCCAGGGTATGGCCGACAAAGCCGAGAAAGAAAATATGTTGAGCGAAACCTTGAAATCGCTCTTTGCCGTTACGGAAAACTACCCCGATTTGAAATCGTCCCAGAACTATCTTCAGCTCCAAACTGAATTGACTGACACTGAAGACAAAATTCAGGCCTCCAGACGCTTCTACAACGCTAACGTCCGCGATATTAATATCAAGATCGAAGTTTTCCCAACCTCGATTTTTGCCGGCATGCTCGGCTACGCCAAACGGGAATTCTTCGAAGCGGCTGGTGCCGAAAAAGAGCCGGTCAAAGTCGCCTTCTAGTCTCCGGTCTTTTCGATACAATTAGGTCATGAAAAAGTTGCTACTAGGGTTTTTCGTTGCCCTACCGTTTCTGCTAATTGTGCCGGTTAGGGCAACGGAGCCAACTAGTGACTGCGTAATTCGTGATTTTCAAGGGCGGTATTTGCTCAATATTGATGCGACTCTAACGGTAAGGGAGTTTCTGAAAGTGGACTGCGGCAGTCTGCCAAATAAGCACGGTATTTTTCGTATCTTGCCCACCCAGGTTTCGCGCCCTAGCGGCTTCTACAATCAAACTAAAATTGACCTCGTCTCAATCACCGATGGAACGGATTCGGGTCTTCGGTACGAGACCATCAGAGATCCGGCTAACCATACTTTAACCTGGAAAATTGGCGATCCGGACACTACCATTTCCGGAATTATCGATTATAAAATTGAGTATGTTGTTCATAATGCCACTTACGACACCAACGGCCAGACGATTTTTAGCTGGAATCTGTCCGGAAATTTTTGGCAGTTACCGATTGATCGTTTTCTCGGAATTGTTACTCTACCAGCTGGCCTGACATTACCCGAAGTAAACACAAAACTTTACGATGGTTTCTTGGGTAGTCCGACTAATACCTACTCGACACTTGGCATCTCGAGCGGTACAAGCGGACCAGAGTTCGCCGTCGAAAACCAAAAAACTTTTCTTCCTGGTATCGGGGCAACGTTCTATGCCAGTTTTCCAGTCGGTGTTGTGACAGCCTACCAGCCAACATTTCTAGAACGATATGGCGCTTATCTCTGGTGGCTCCTGCCGATATTGACCTTTATCATTCTTTTCAGGCTTTGGAGTCAAAAGGGCCGAGACCCCAAACTCAACAGCCCGGAAATGGTGCAGTACGAACCACCACGAGGCCTAACACCGCTTGAGGCCGGTCTTTTAGAGACGATGGGTAGACTTCGATCGCAATTTTTAACCGCCACAATTATTGACTTGGCGGTGAGAAAATGTCTAACAATCACCGAAATTCCTGGCGGGTTTCTGAAGAAAGAGGACTATCTATTAACCCTTCTGGTTTTTGATTACTCAAAGCTTAAAAGCTACGAAACGACGATCTTAAGCAAGCTTTTCAGTGCTATCGAACCAGGAAAAACCACTAAAATTTCTGACCAGAACGACCATTTCTACACGGTAATTAAAGATGTCGAGGAATTTGGTCGAGACATACTTGTTGCTCAAGACCTGCTTGATAAAGGAGGGGCTATCTGGAAAAGAGGGACGATGATTTTCGCATCAGTTACACTTGTTGGTGGCATTTCTAGTGCACTTATTGGATATGGAGCTAGCGGTTGGGCATTGGTAATGACGGGGATTATCGGTTTCTCCTTCGCCTTAATAATGGATCGCCGCACAGCAGAAGGAGCAAAAGCCTACTGGGAGTTACGCGGATTTAAGGAATATATCAGCAAGGTTGATAAGTACCGGATGAAGTTTTACGAACAAGAAAATATTTTTGAAAAATATTTACCGTATGCCGTCGCTTTTGGCTTGACCGGTAAGTGGGTTAAGGCCTGTCAGCAACTGTACACCGAGAAGAATTTGCCAATGGTTCTACCGCTGTGGTACATCGGCGGGGCTGGGTTCGATGTCTCGAATATCGATTCTGCTATCAGCTCACTCTCGTCGCAAATGGGATCTAGTTTGTCCAGCTCGCCATCGAGTTCAGGGAGTGGTGGCGGCGGATTCTCCGGCGGAGGCGGTGGTGGCGGGGGCGGGGGGAGCTGGTAAAAAAATCACCCCGGATGGGGTGGATCTAGTGAGAATCTGACTCAAACATTAATCTCAAGGCGTCATTAAGGTTAGCATCAGCTCCGATCACATCCAACTTTTCTCCTACCTTTATGAGCCCGGGTATGAGAACATTTTCGCAGTGATCTTTAATCTGTCGGAATTCTTGAGCCGTGTACTGGATTACGGGCACAGTACCGCTCAAAGCCTCAATGACAATTTGGTTATCATCTGCCCTTTCAAGCGGCAGTAACCAATCTAGATGATCTTCTTTTTCCCAGATAGTGAAGAATATTGCCTGGCCTGCAAACTCCCTATCTTCACAAATAGAGGAACGCAAAAGGTCATCAACTACCATGATACGATCGAAAACACGCACCGTTTTCACCAGGAGACTTTTTGGTTTTTTTCTAAAGAGCATGGGATACCTCGAAGGTGAGTAAATAATAGCCTTTTTTAAGGTAAAATAATACTAATGTATAACCAAATCGATTCTAACAAACGCCGAACAATCTACCTGTTTTTCTTCTTCTCGCTGTTCATCATCGGGGTTGGTTGGGCGTTTAGCTATGTTTACGACTCGCAGGCGATACTTTTTATCGCCGTGGCGATCGCTATCTTCCAGAGTTGGTTTAGCTATTATTTTTCCGATTCTGTTTCGCTGGCAGTCGCCGGGGCCAAGGAAGCGCCGGTGGCCCAATTTCAGGAGCTTCACCGCATCGTTGAAAATCTAGCCATAACCTCTGGTTTGCCCAAGCCGAAAATATATGTCATCACCGATCCGTCACCCAACGCCTTTGCGACCGGTCGTAATCCTAAACACGCCTCTGTCGCGGTGACGACAGGCTTGCTGGAGGTTATGGAGAAACGGGAGTTGGAAGGGGTCTTGGCGCACGAGCTCTCGCATGTTGGCAATTATGACATTTTAGTGATGACAGTCACCGTCACTTTAGTCGGGGTGATAGTCCTGCTTTCGGACATCTTTATGAGATCATTATGGTGGCGGGGGAGAGACGACAACAACCGCGGCGGTGGCTACCTAATGCTGATCGGTATTGCTTTGGCGATACTGGCGCCAGTTTTTGCCAAACTAATATCTCTAGCTATTTCCCGTAAACGGGAGTACCTAGCCGATGCCTCTGGTTCGCTGATGACAAGATTTCCCGAGGGGTTAGCTTCGGCTCTAGAGAAGATAGAAAAATATGAACAACCGATGAAATCAGCTAACCGAGCAACGGCTCACCTATATATCAACGAACCGTTCGGGGTTGATGACCGCAAACAATCGTGGCTGACGACCGTAATCTCGACTCACCCACCAATCGCCGACAGAGTTGATAAGCTAAGAAAGATGTAATGTCGGCGAGTTTTCAGTTACTACGAGACACAGTCGAGGAGCGAGCGCCAGCGACATCAGTTTTCAGTTTTCAATTAATTTTCAAGTTCCAAAATGAATTTTCAGAATAAAGAGGAGACAAGCAAGCGGGTAGAGAAACTTCGGACAACGATTGATGACTATCGCTACCGCTATCATGTATTAGACGATCCGAGCGTATCAGATAGTATTTATGATTCTCTTACTCGAGAACTGAAACAGATTGAAAAAGAATATCCTGATTTATTGACGGCGGATTCGCCGACACAAAGAGTGGGCGGGGAGCCACTAGAAAAATTCAGGAAAATTAGTCACACCACGCCGATGTTATCGCTGAACGACTCTTTTTCCCACAACGAAGAGGTTGAATGGCTTGAGCGCATTACTAAGCTCGAACCCAGGGTCGCCAAGTCGGCCTTCTACTGTGAGCTGAAAATGGACGGTTTGGCCTGTTCGCTGAAATATCGAGATGGCCTTTTCTATCAAGCGGCCACTCGAGGCGACGGTTATGTTGGAGAGGATATCACCGCCCAAGTCAGGACTATTCAGGCGGTACCGCTCCGTTTACGGGGCGAAGCCAATGGCGAAATTGAGGTTCGGGGCGAAATTTATATGCCTAAAAAGTCGTTTGACAAATTGAATGCCGAACGGGAGAAAACCGGCCTGCCGCTTTTTGCCAATCCTCGTAACGCTGCCGCTGGCTCGGTTCGTCAGCTCGACCCAAAATTGACCGCTAAACGGGACTTAAGTTTCACGGCGTACCAATTGCTTCTAGCTGAACCAATCAAGCACCATCACCAAGAGCACCAGGAATTAGAGAAATTGGGCTTCCGCGCTAATGTCAAAGAAAACAGAGTCGTCAGTACGCTGTCGCAAGTTCTAGACTATCAGCATCACGCCGCCGAAATCAGGGAAAGTTTGCCGTTTCAGATTGATGGCGTAGTTGTTCAGCTAGACGACAGGGAACTGTTCAGAAAATTGGGGGTAATCGGCAAAGCGCCACGAGCGGCGATTGCTTTCAAATTTGCTCCGACAGAAGTGACCACCAAACTTCTCGATATTTTAATTCAAGTCGGCCGACAGGGGACAATGACGCCGGTAGCCGTACTCGAACCGGTTGAAATCCACGGCGTTACGGTTAGTCGGGCAACGCTACACAACGAAGATGAGATAAAACGCAAAAATATTTTGATCGGTGATACTGTCATCGTTCGCCGAGCAGGGGATGTCATTCCGGAAGTGGTTGGACCAGTTGAGAAATTGCGTTCAGGTAAGGAGAAAGCATTTAATTTTCCTAAGATATGCCCAGTTTGTGGCTCGACGATCGAACGCAAAGAGGGCGAGGCGGCCTACCGCTGTACGAATAAATCGTGTTTGGGGTCGCGTATTCTCCAGCTACGTCATTTTACGACCAAAGGAGCTTTTGACATCGTTGGTTTGGGGCCGAAAGTGATTGACCGGTTGTATGATGCCGGATTGATTGCCGACCAGGCCGACATCTATCAGCTCAAAGCCGGTGATATCGCCCAATTAGAGGGATTTGGTGAGCAGTCAGGCGAAAATATTATTGCCGCCATAAACGCTCGGCGAAAAGTTGGTCTACGTCAGTTTGTGTATGGTCTAGGCATCCGCCATGTCGGCGTTGAAACGGCCGAAGCCCTCGCCCAACATTTTGGCTCACTCGATAAAATCCGCCAGGCCAAACTGGAAGATTTGCAACAAGTGCCCGATATTGGCCCGATCGTCGCTAAATCCCTTGATACATTTTATTGTATCAAGGCTAATCAACATTTAATTGATCGGTTGCTCAAAGAGGTTAAAATTACTGCTCCGGAAAAATCAAAATTCGGTACTTTATCTGGTAAATCGATCGTTTTTACCGGAACCCTTCAGACCATGACACGCCCGGAGGCCCAGCAGAAAGCCCGCGAGCTAGGGGCGGATATCAACGACTCTGTCTCTAAAAATACCGATATTGTCGTAGTCGGTGCCAACCCCGGCTCCAAAGCCGCCAAGGCCAAAGAACTGGGTGTAACAATCTTGAGCGAGCAGGAGTTTGAAAAATTAACTAGTTGACGACCATACAAGGTTTGTATAGACTGAAATAACGATGGATACAAAGACAATCAACCTTTCCCTGCCAAGAGAGCTGCTTCAAGACGCCGACCAGGTGGCCAAACTTCAGTACCGAAGTCGCAGTGAACTTATGCGAGAAGCTTTGCGCCGGTTTATTAGTATCGCCCGCTTTGAAGAGTTGAACGCTTACGGAGAGCGCCAAGCCAAGAAGTTAGGTTTGAAACCAGCGGACGTTAACCGCCTAATTGCCGAAGTTCGTGCCGACGTTTGATTCGATTTATGAAAATTGTCCTCGACACCAATGTTCTGGTGTCGGCAATTGTCTTTGGCGGCAAGCCAAAAGAGCTCATTATCCGAGCCATTGAATCCGGGACTATCCTTTACATCTCAACTTTCATCGAGGACGAGCTCCAGCGGGTGCTTAAAGAGAAATTTTCTTTCAGCGAAGAGAGATTAAGTGAAGCTGGGCGTTTTGTCGCCGATACTTTTACTAAAATTGAACCTAAAGATGTACCAAAAATAATCAAGCGCGACATTTCTGACAACAATATTCTGGCTTTAGCCAAGGCAATCCAAGCCGACTTCATCATCTCCGGTGACAACGATCTACTTGAGCTTGTTTCTTATCAGAAGATCCCAATCCTGACACCCGACAAGTTTCTTGAATCCAGGAACTAGGGTTGGCTCCAAAGCCGCCAAGGCCAGGAAATTGGGGGTAAAGATTCTGAGTGAAGAAGATTTTCAAAAATTGCCTTCCTAACCCTTTCTTTTGTTCTTGGAAATTGGTAATCTGTATTTGCTCAACTGGAAACTTGGAGTCCGCATCGTGTAGGAGCCTTGATGGGCATAGGGCTGGTCCCGAAGTGCGTAGGATTCGTGAGCCTGGGCGCTTCAAATCGTCCATGGGGCGGTGCCTACACCTGAACCTAAAGACAGTTGGCCATTCTTTCCAGATGATCGACTGTCAAAGTCTCCAAGCCGCCGGTAACCCCGGCGGTTTTTTTGTATGCGTTGAGAGTAGTTTAATCTGTTGCTATACTCAACCAAGATATGTCAGAAATTTCTAACGAAGATATTGCGCATCTAGCCAAACTTTCTCGACTAACTTTGTCGGACGAAGAGAAGGAGAAGTTTGCTAAACAGTTACCGGAGATCTTGGAGTTTGTTGATCGATTGTCGGTCGTGGCTAAGCTACCGTCTGTCAGCCAACCACAGACAGTACCTTTGGCTAAATTACGAGTTGACGAAGAATCGAGCGAGAAATTATCATTGGCTGATTTACAAAAACTAGCCCCGGCTTGGCACGATTCGCAATTAGTTGTGCCAGCAGTTTTCGGAGAAGTAGCTGATGAGTGAAGATCTTAATATCTTTTTACATAAAGATTTGAAGCCGATTGAGGGTGGGGAGGGTGTGCTATCAGGTCTGAAGATAGCGATTAAAGATAATATATTAGTGAGGGATTGGCCGGCGACGGCCGGATCGAAGATATTAGAAGGATTTATCGCGCCGTATGACGCTACGGTTATTAGGCGCTTGAAAGAATCTGGGGCAACATTAGTTGGGAAAACTAATCTGGACGAATTTGCGATGGGATCAAGTACCGAAAACTCGGCTTTCGGACCAACCAAAAACCCGTGGGATATAAAACGAGTTCCAGGTGGTTCGTCAGGCGGTTCGGCCGCCGCAGTTGCCGCTGATTTATGTGACGCCTCGCTCGGCTCCGACACCGGCGGATCAATCCGTCAGCCGGCCGCTTTCTGCGGAGTAACAGGTTTGAAACCAACTTACGGTTCGGTCTCTCGCTACGGTTTAATTGCCTTGGCTTCGTCGCTCGATGTCATTGGGCCGATGGCTCGGGACGCTGAAACCGTCGAGAAAGTTTTTTCTGTTATCTCTGGTGCTGACAATAATGACCAAACCACCTTTGAATATACTTACAGACCCGTCGAAACCGACCTTTCGAAACTCAAGGTCGGTTTACCAAAAGAACTCTGGGAGCTTTCGATTGATCCAGAGATTAAGATTGCTGTCCGTAGTTTCGTTGATTGGTTGGCCGATAAAGGGGCGAAAATTGTCGATGTTTCACTGCCTTCTGTTGTCTACGCCCTGCCGGCCTACTACGTAATTCTACCGGCCGAGGCCTCGGCTAATTTATCCCGCTACGACGGCATTCGCTATCGCCAATCGGTGGTAAAAGACGGCCAAAAGTTACTCGAACGCTATATGGACACCCGATCTCTGTTTGGCGCTGAAGTGAAGCGACGAATTCTAATCGGCACCTTTGCCCTTTCGGTTGGTCATTACGACGCTTATTACCAGACAGCGGTGAATGTCAAAGCCAAAATAACTGCCGATCACGAGCGGGTTTTTCAAGAAATTGACCTGCTTTTAACTCCCACCACCCCAACTCTACCCTTTGAGTTCGGTGCCAAAAGCGACCCGGTCGAAATGTATCAGTCTGACTTAATGACCGTCGCCGCCAATTTGGCCGGTGTGCCAGGTTTGTCGTTACCGTGCGGATTTAGTCAGTCAAACTTACCGATCGGCGCCCAACTAATTGCCGCCTCGTCTGGAGAAAATTTGTTATTATCAGTAGCGAAGCAATACCAGATGGAGACAGACTGGCACACGAGGAAACCAAATTAATGAAAAATCCCAAATCCCAAATCCCAAATCCCAAACAAATTCCAAATTCAAATCACCAAATTTTGAAACATTGGACTTTTGGTCATTGTGGCTTGTTTGGTTTTTGGTGCTTTGGTGATTGGTGCTTCCCCCGAAGGGGGTGTGATGGGTAAAAGAGCCAGGCTAAAAAAACAGGCAAAAGTTGAGAAGCTTCTTGAACAGAGACAGCAGGTCGAGCAGAGAAAAGTTGTCGCTCGCTCACCGATGATCCAGCTGACAAAGCGCTTCTTCCTCGTACTTATTGTTACCATAGCCCTTCTCTATGTCGGTCAAGCCATAAATCAGAAGATCGCTAAAGCCGAAAGTAAAATTGAGGCGGTAAAATGAGTTTTTTGAGGTGGCTTTTTGGTATCGGGAAAACGACGAAGGCCAAGATCGATTGGCTCGAGATTGAGTCGCGCCAACGACAGATCGACGCCATGGCGGCTCAAAACAATCAATTAGCTTTCAAGCAAGCGATTATCGAATCAGACAAACTGATTGACTCAATCATGAAAGAATTAACTATCGGGGCAACTTTTGCCGATCGACTCAAGGCACTGCGACCAAAATTCCCCCGAGGATCTTACGACCAACTCTGGAAAGCCCATATTAAGCGAAATGAATTAGTACACGATACAGGCAGTTTTGTGGCCGACTGGGAGTTGATGACTCATATGCGGACATATCGAGAAACAGTGTCCATATTGAGGAGCATCTCAATATGAAGTCTCAAGTCTCAAGTCTAAAGTCTAAATTAAGTAATAATTTTATAAGTGACAAGTTTGATAATTCGCTACTTGAAACTTATTTGAAAATTGAAAATTGTAAATTGAAAATTTGCCAATCAGGGGGTTATTATGCCTGATTGGCATCTTACTGTCGGTCTTGAGGTTCATGTTGAGCTTAAAACCAAAACAAAAATGTTTTGTGGTTGCAAGAACGACCCGTTCAACGCCGCACCCAATATTCATGTCTGCCCGGTTTGCTACGGTCTGCCCGGCGCTTTGCCGCAGTTAAATAAAGAAGCGATTCGATTGACTGCCGAACTAGGTCAAGCCCTTGATGGTCAGATTGCTAAAAATACTTTTTGGGCCCGAAAGAACTATTTTTACCCAGATCTGCCCAAGGGCTATCAAATTTCTCAATCAACTGCGCCAATCGTCGAGTATGCCAGTATTGAAATCGATGGCGTCAAACATAATATTCAACGGATTCATCTCGAAGAAGATGCCGGCAAATCGGTTCATCAGGCCGACCAGACGGCTTCAGCGGTCAATTTCAATCGTGCTGGTGTACCGCTAATGGAAATGGTAACCGAACCAGATTTTCATACCGCCGAAGATGCCAAGAGGTTCTGTCAGGAGATTCAGCGAATCGTCCGAGCACTGGGAATATCTGACGCTGATATGGAGAAAGGCCAGATGAGATGCGAAGCGAACATCTCAATAGCTCCTAGCAACTGGCAACTAGCTACTAGCAAAGAAACCGAAGGCCAGAAGCCAGAGGCCAGAAGCCAGAGGCTCGGAACGAAGGTTGAGGTGAAGAATATCAATAGCTTTCGAGCGGTGGAGAAGGCGATTCTGTACGAGTACGAGCGACAGGTCGAACGACTGGAAAAAGGGGAAAACATTATTCACGAAACTCGAACTTGGGATAGTGTTGCTAATAAAACGGTTCCGATGCGATCCAAAGAAACCAGCGCTGATTACCGCTACTTTCCCGAGCCTGATTTACCAGTGGTAGCTATCAGCCAACAGCCGCCAGCTGTCAGCCGGGAATTACCGGACGAGCGGCGAAAGAAACTGGAAGCAGTTGGTGTTCCAGCGGCTATCGCTCAAACCCTAGTAGACAAACAACTTGATCAGCAGGTTCTGATTATTAACGGTCGTCAACCAGAACTTGCCAAAGAAGCGGCTCATTTATTACTGGAGTCGACGGCCTTTGTGGCCTTATCAGTCGACGACCAAATCAAACTTCTAGAAGCTAAGAAAACTAACGGTTGGGCCAAAGTTACCCTGTCGGCAGTGATTGAGGAGATAGCGAGCGGTAAGGTGATTAAGGACGTTATCGCTAATTATTCCCAGACGCTGGATTTGGATTCGATTATTTCGGGGGTGATAACAGCTAGCCCATCGGCAGTTAAAGACTATCGGGACGGCAAGGAAAACGCTTTTCACTTCCTGGTTGGCCAGGTGATGGCCAAAACCAAGGGTAAGGCCAATATTAACGAAGTTCGAACCCAACTGAAGAAAATTCTCGGCCAGTAATTGCTCCGTTGTGGTACGCTATAATTAATGACAACTTCTTTTGCCGATCGAATTTTTGAGCTCTTGGCCAAATCGTGGGATCGATTGCCCCAATTATTGCTGACCTTAGTGGTCGGATATTTTATCATTAAACTGATCAAGGTCTTTCTACGTAGCCTCTTTGGTTACTCCAAGGCCAACTCGGCGCTTAAGGGAATCATTCTGTCTGTTCTAGATGTTGCCCTCTGGATTTTCTTGGTCGCGGCACTTTTACAGCAGGTTGGTTTAACTCAAATTTCCCTTGCGTTATCCGGTACGGTTGCCATTTCAGCCTTGGCCTTATCGGCCGGTTCAACCGCTTTTGTCCAGGATCTAGTAGCTGGCATCTTTTTGGCTCAAGATCCTGATTTTAACGCTGGCGATCGGGTTAAAATTGAAGACATCGAAGGCATCGTCGAGCGAATGGATGCCCGGAAGATACGTCTCCGTGATGACAAAGGCATTCTTCATATTTTTCCCAACTCGCACTTCGACCGGGCGGCTTGGATGGTGCTAAAAAAACGCTAAAATGGATTTAGGTTAGAAACTAAGGAGGGTAGATGTTTGTACAAGACTGGATTAATTGGCTTTCTGTAATCGTTCTGCTTGGTTTCTTAGTGGCGCTTGTTTACTTTATTATTGTGCTTCATCGAGCCAACCGAGTTGTAACCCGCCTAGACAACCTAACGGGTACTATTGGAGGATTTGTGCAAGAAATTGTGCCAGCGATAGTTAATATGGGGACTGTCGTGACTGCCGTGCAGTCAATTTTGCGTCAATTGGTTCCTGATCATAAAGACGAGAAGAAGTTGAAGAAGCTGAAGAAGTAAGGAGGTCTAATTCTATGGATTTAAACTCTAAAGCGCCAAGCGCGCCCTGGAAATCGTTTCGTAGTAACTACAAAGCCAGATGCTGGAAGTTTGCTGGTGTGGCTTTGGCAATAATCGCCATCGCTTTTGCAGGTTCACTCTGGACTCTTTATATGCTTTCTGGCACTGCCGGTGGAGCAAAACTGCGCGATAAGCTGGGCATTAATGATGTTAACGGGATTAATGTTCAGTCGACTAGAACCAACAAGATAATAATCGAAGAATCGTCGGCGATCATCGATGCTTCTAAAAAGGTCGGGCAGGCGGTTGTTAGTATCACTAGTACCAGCAACACCACCCGAAATGTTTTTGGCCTAGGGCAGATTCGGGCCCCCGAAACCAGCGGCACTGGTTTTATAATCACCTCCGACGGCTTAATTGCCACTAACAAACACGTCATTTCTTCCGGCGATACTTTCACTGTTACCACCGCCGAAGGCAAAAGTTTTGATGGCAAATTGGTCGCCAAAGATCCGACTAATGATTTAGCTTTGCTCAAAATCGAGGCGCGAGGATTGCCGGTTGTGGAGATCGGCGACTCTGATAAGGTTGAGGTTGGCCAGTGGGTGATTGCTATCGGCAATGCCTTGGGGGAGTTACAAAACAGCGTTACGGTCGGTGTTGTCTCGGCTAAAGAACGAGTCGCCCAGCCCTCCGACGGCGCTGGCAACGTTGAAAATCTGGCTGGATTGTTCCAGACCGATGCGGCTATCAATCCGGGTAATTCCGGTGGCCCGCTCTTAACCCTGGCCGGTCAAGTAATCGGTATCAATACGGCTGTGGCCGGTAACGCCCAGAATATCGGTTTTGCCATTCCGGTGATGGATCTGAAAAAAGACCTCGAGTCCTATTCCAAAAACGGCAAAATTATTCAGCCCTATATCGGTGTTGGCCATCAGCCAATTACTAAGGTAATTGCCAAGAACTATTCCCTACCGGTGGAGCAGGGGGCGTGGTTAGTAACCGGCGATGGATCTTCGGCTATTGTCGCTAATTCTCCGGCGGCTACGGCTGGCTTGAAGGACAACGATATTATTACCAAAATAAATAACGACAAAGTCACCGAGACAACACCCTTGGCTAGATTAGTGCGCAAATATAGTCCGGGCGAGATAGTGACTCTGACGGTTCTGCGCGACAAGAACGAGATTACCGTCAAACTGACACTCGGGCAGTTGGGGCAGTAGGAGGGGAAGACAAGGATCAAGTCTAAAGGCTAAAGTCTTAAGTCTAATCTAAGTCTGAAGAATCAAGTTTTAAGTAGATCGATCACCCAGCGGCCGAATCGTCGGGGTTTTCTTGCGAAATCTAATATGTTTCAGGTGTTAATTACTTGAGACTTTAACACTTACTACTTAGTTTAGCCTTTAGACTTAAGACTTGCCGTCGTTCGGCTTTGCTATAGCGAAGCGATTGCGGTGAGCGAGATCCTGTTCAACCGTGACCTTGTGGTTCGGTAGGGCGGTTTGAAGGAGTTTCAAAACTCTCGGGCCATGAGAATCATCGATTTCTAGAGCGACGATACTTGGCTGGTTGAGGTGGCGGCCAACTTGGTCGCAGAACAGCTTAATCCATTTCAGGCCGTCGCGGCCGGCGACGATGGCATTTTTAGGTTCGAAATCTCGAACTTGACTCTCGAGAAATCGCCAGCGAGCGGCGGGGACGTAGGGCAAATTAGCGATTATTAAATCAAACTTACCCTCAACTGGTTCAACCAAATTGCCGGAATGAAAAATTATATTTACACCGTTGTTTTTGGCGTTGGTTTTCGCTGTTTCCAGCGCCTCTAACGAAATATCGGTCGCTTCAACAGTAGCATTCGGCAATAGTTTTTTTAGCGTGATTGCTATCACGCCGGAACCCGTACCAACGTCAAGAATACGCAAATTGTCAGGCAGAAAGGTTTTGGTTAGCTCAACGGTTCTTTCGACTAGTTGTTCAGTTTCTGGTCGGGGTATTAATGTGTGTTTGTTGACGACAAAATCATATCCGTAGAAGTTAGCAGCTCCTTCCAAGTAGGCACAAGGGATAGATTTACGATTTACGATTAAAGATTTACGAATCATATTGTGTCAACTTCTTAAATCCAAAATCTTGAATCACTATTCTATTTTACTCGGCAAAGCCGAGATTTGCTTCTTGGAGTGCTTCAACCATCGGTTCGAGAGCACCGTCCATAATCTGGTCGATATTGTGCCAGGATTTATTGATGCGGTGATCAGTGACTCGGCTTTGAGGGAAGTTGTAGGTGCGAATCTTGTCGCTTCGGTCGCCGGATTTGATCATGGCGCGGCGAGTATCGCCGATATCTTGGTTTTGCTCGGCTCGAGCCGCCTCCCACAATTTACTGCGCAAGACCGCCATGGCTTTGGTCTTATTCTTCAGTTGCGATCGTTCGTCTTGGCAGGCGATAACTATACCAGTTGGGATATGGGTTATTCGAACGGCCGAGTCGGTAGTGTTGACGGACTGACCACCAGCACCACTTGAGTGATAGACATCAATCCGCAGATCGCTTGGGTTAATATGGACGTCGACATCTTCGGCTTCTGGCATGACCACTACCGAAGCGGCGGAAGTATGAATCCGTCCAGATTTTTCAGTCTTTGGCACGCGTTGGACCCGATGAACACCACCTTCAAACCGTAAAGCGGCGTAGGCTTGGGGCGATTTAACCAACATCGTGGCTGATTTAACTCCGCCTATCGAGCTATTACTTTCGTCAACTAACTCTACGCGCCAGCCCGATCGTTCGCTGTAGCGCTGGTACATTCGGAGTAATTCTGCGGCAAAAAGTTCGGCTTCATCGCCACCCGAACCAGAACGAACCTCAATAATAGCGTTGCGCTGGTTTTCCGGGCTCGATAAATCAACCTGCCGGCGCAATCTTAAAATCTCTTCGCGAGCTAATTCCTTTATATCCTTGTCTTCGGTTTGCTCAAAAAGTGTTTCGGCTTCTTTGAGTTGGCGAACAATTTCTTTATCCATATTTACTCAAGAAGTTTAGCAGAAACTGACCCTAATTTCTAATATTTGCGGCCTGCGCCCGCCTGGCTTTTCGTGGGGACCAGGGGCTTAAATTGCGAAGACCGCCCCTAGGTCCCCACACCCCATACCCTGTCACGCTTCCCTACGGGGTATTGTGAAAAACCGCTCGCTGACCTGCTTTTGATGGGTCATGGCTCACGGTTTTCCAGCTATTAATAACCAAAAAGTAGCGAGCCATGGTACTCCAGCAAGTTACTTTTTACCTTATCGCCGACGGCGACACAAAGGTTCTGTCAACTAATACGGAACAAGACATACAGCTAAGTAGCTATTCGGGTTT